>OJNT01002276.1_pt1 | contig 11108 bp, 12 predicted proteins | sample 1597981 | NCBI WGS metagenome assembly OJNT01 (sample SAMN01915211, study PRJEB22387) | human gut metagenome | isolation source: stool | host: Homo sapiens | place: USA
TGCACCTTTCTTACTCATTGCTTAAATATCCTTGTTTTATCGTTCGTACTGATTCATTGTAATAATTGGCTCCTGTCAGATAAACATTACCGGGCAAGGCTGTACCGCTGCCGGATTCCTTCCACGAAGCTTTTCCCCCGGCAAGATCATAAAGCCGGTAGAACACATATTCTCCTTCTTCCGCTACACGTACTTCATCGCCGATACGAAAATTGATGGTTGTACCGTCGGTATTGACATAGCTCAATGTATTTTCGTCCGGGATAGCCTCTAACGTCGGGATCTCCGGTTTGTTCTTGATGTAGTTCTTATTGACAGGATCGATAACGTTCCAGTCGGGTTGCAGTCCACTGATGACTCCTTCGGCGGCTTCGGCTGCACGATTGGCGCGGTCGGCGGCTGTGTTGGCCTTGCCGGTTGCGACTATGGCATCTTCCTTTGCCGTATTAGCAGCCAAAGCTGCCGTATCCGCCAGTCCTGCCTTTTCATTGGCCAGAGTAGCGGCAGCTTTGGCTGTATTTGCCGCCTTGTCTGCATTTTCTTTTGCCGTGTTTGCGGCTAAAGCTGCATCCGTCGCCGATTTTGTAGCAGTCTCGGCAGAAGCTATGGTATCATCCGCACGCTCTACAGCCGCATTAGCATTTTCGGCGGCAGTTGTAGCCGAGGATGCTGCTTCATTCGCTTTATCTGTTGCGGTATTGGCATTTAATGTTGCCGTGTCAGCTTTTCCTGCGGCATCATTGGCCTTTCCTGCGGCTATATTGGCTTCAACAGTTGCTTTATCTGCTTCTTCCTTTGCCATATTGGCTGAAGCTGCTGCGGTATCGGCATTCTCGGCTGCGGTATTGGCTATACCGGCTTTTTCCTCCGCCAATGCAGCGGCAGCAACAGCCAATTTGGTCGCTGCATCAGCATCTCCGGCAGATTGAGTTGCTTGACCAGCTGCGGCATTTGCTAAAGCTGCGGCATCATTTGCAGCCTTGGTTGCCGCCTCTGCGCTCACTTTTGCGGTGTTTACATTCGATATAGCAGTATTAGCTTCCTCCTTAATTTGGGACATCTGTTCACGAACCTCTTTTGCCGCATCCGTTGCCGGCTTCATAAGTTCGGCCTTATCAGTCTCTGTCAGATCAGAAAAATGCAGTTTCAATTGATCCACTTCTGCTGGTGTCAGATCGGAAAACTTCATTTTCAATTCTTCACGGTCGAAAATATCCACGTATGCACTATCCGGCTCACCTTCGTATTTCATTTGAAGTGTACCGTTCAACTTTCGAAAAACCGGCTTCTCTCCTTTCGGCCCACGAATTTTCTCAATTTCCAACAGATTCTGCCAAGCACCATTAGCTCCTTGTTTCCAAAGGATGTATTTATCGTTTATCCCTAAAAACGCACTAAGGCCGGGATCGCCCTGTTTACCTTTCATTGCAGAGGGCAAAGCACGCTTAGGTCTCCCACCCTGAATGATCAGGATCATATCATTATCGGTTATTGTTCCAGCTGCCGGAAGCAAATTAGCCCTGATTATTTCAAATTCTTCTGCCATATTAATTGAAAACTATTATTCTACCTTGCTCATCTGCCAATAACCCCAAATCCGGATCTTTCAGCACACGGTAACGAACATCACCGCCGGCATCTATCCAACTCACTACGGGAGCAACAACAGAAATAGTGAATCTTGCCCCTATCCGGTTCTCCTGCCAGACTTCCACAGAAAAGGACGGGCAATCCGTATAGTACACCTGAATGATACCATCCAACGTCTTAATATATAATTCCTGATTTCCTACACCGGATATCTGGCTAAAGAATGCCCGATAGTTATTCAGAAACTCTTCCACACTGCCGGCCAACATCCAAAGGGACAGTTTTATTTCCCGATGCAGGGTTTTGATTGTCGAAAGGTCTACCGTACGGCCATCGGTGAACGGCGCCTTAACCGCAGGATATTTCAAGATGTCCTCCTGGTTATCGTCCGATCCTATACCGAAGTCTGCAAAGTCTATCCCATTAATCGCATACTGCCCGCGAAGCCCGATACCGCCGGCCGGAGTTGCCGGATAAATGGCATGATTGTCCTCGACAAAAGAAAGTTCAAACACAGATACGTTCTCCCCTGCATTAAATGGCACAGGCTGTTCGTGAGAAGAGCCGACATTGAAGCGTAAGCGGTTGGTCATACCGGCAATAAGATTGAATTCCCGATAGCCCGGTGCGGACAGATCAGCAACAAACTTTCTATACCCAGACCAGAACTGCTCAAGCGTTTCTGCCTTCATGAGGAATTTCAACTTGACGGTCTTAGGTTCGAACTCCACAACCGACAGATCGGGATCGATTCCGTCGGCTTCCGCCCAGTTGTTATATTTGACTGCCTTACGTTTGGGGTATTTCAGAAGATCATCAAAAGAACCTTCCAATAATTTACATCCCCATTCAGTATATACGTCTTTTCCGTCTATTGTCATAATACACGTGTTGTATGGTCTTTATGAGTTATTACCTTACCGCCAGCGTTCTTTACGAACACCACGGCATAGTTACTCGCATGGATCTCGGCTTCCGCCCCGTGCATCAGGATCACGTTGTAGCGGCCGATCGTATCAAAATGAAGGATTGCCTTGGAACCGGCCAAGAATACCTTCACCGGATTCGTCAGTTTCACGTCCGTCTCGATATAGATTCCCATGCTTTCGGCCTTCTTGCCCCGGAACTCTCGTAATTGTTCCATAGACGGGAAATTATTCTTCGTGCAGAACTCCGTACCCTGCGGTGTCAGCAGAAGGCGCATAAGCTCTTCTTTGTTTTCCGTGCCATGCAACAACCGGCAGGCACCTAACCGGTTTGCTATCTCAAAAAACTCTTTATCCATAATGCTACATTTTTACTTTTACGTTAATAGTACCTTCCAAGGCATCAACCGTGCCTCTAGTGTTTTCCGATATCTTACCGGCAACCTCTTTGATCTCTCTCGTATTCTCGGCGATCCGATCGGTATTCTTTTCCACTTTATCTGATAGTTCGCGGATGGCCTTCACATCTTCCCAACCTCTGGATTGCATATCATAGATCAGCTTCATTTGTTCCCGGATCGGTTGCATACTGCCGCGGATGTCTTCCAACAGGACACGGACGGCCCCGGTCTGACCGGCCAACAAGTTTATGCTTTCTTGAGAGGCTTTGGCATACGCGCCTTTCAGGGTATTTTCGGATATATCTTCTTCTTTCTCCGGCTCTTCCACCTTATCTTTCATCAGGCTATCAGCCCAACCGAACTGCCTGTCAATCTCTTTTTGCAGTTCTTCCGCCATATTATAGATATAATCCTGTTCCCAGCCGGAAAGGACATTGTCGGCATAGAACTCTTTCAGCTTGTCACGGATCTTCTCCATCGCACCGGAAGATTCCGTTGCTGCCTTGATGGATTCAGTGACCATCTGCCGCATCATCTTCTTAACAGCCTCTTTCGCCGATTCTGCTCGGTCCTCACCGGCAGCCCACGCCTCGGCTTGTGCGCTTGCGAAATTGTCAATGGCGGATTTCAAGTCTTCCCCGAAGATGGCATCTTTAGCCTTCTCCTTGTTTTCTGCTATGGCTTCATTAATCTCGTCAATCTGGTTTTGCCATTCCTTTATCCTATCCTTATCGGTTTTCTTTTTATCCTGTTCTTCACGGATTTGTTGCTGGATTAAAACTTTCTGTTGTTCCAAAAGTGTGTTCTGCTGATCGATCAATTGGGAAGCATCATTCGAATAAGCCTTCTGAATGGATTTATCCAGTTTTTCGTATGATTTATCCAATGCGGCGATCTGATCCTGTAACCGCTGGATACGTTTCTCGTTCTTCTTGTCATGGATCCTGGCGATGGCACCGGCCAAAGATGTAACCACACCGATAGCGGCACCGGCAGACGCACCGATCGGACCGAACATAGCACCGGCTTTCGCACCGTTCATGGCAGAACTTACAGTATCCATTGCCACACTGAAGCCTTCAGCTATCCCACTGAATACACCACCGAACGAATCTCCGAGCTTCGAAAACGTGTCAGAGAGGAACTGTCCGGCCTGCATGATTTCATTCATACCCTCTTCTATTTCTGCCAAACCTTCTTTTAACTTCCTGGCATCATTTTCAGAGGCAAATACTTTTTTCAGGCCATTTGAAACTTTATTAAAAGAGGTTTCCATTTGGTCGGCTTCACGACGAACGTTGGCTATTTCATCCTTGATGGCCTTCAACTGATCCGGAGACTTACGAAGCACATCAAACTGTTCTTCGGTAATACCAAATGAATTATCAGATGAATATTCCCCTCTTTCAAGAAAAGACAAGAATTTTTCCGCTTCATCCGCAATGGCACGAATAGAAGTGATATTTTTTTTACTCATATCATCAAACAGCCGGGTGATAATGGAGGTACTCTTTTGGGCTTCATTATCCACGTCTGCCAGTTCCTTTTTCATACCTTCTGCAAGGGAAAGCCGTTCCCATTTCGTTGTAGCCTTTGCTATTTTCTCATTATAAATAGCCGTGATAGCCTGACGTTTTTTCTGATACGAACCATATTCTTTCAGGTATTCGTTCATGGCGCGTTTCTCTTCCTCCAGTTGTTCCTTATTCACATTGGAGGTCGATTGCTCTCGTTTAACGTATGAATTGACCAAGGCTGTACGAATCTCCACGATCTGTTCCTTAGTCAGTTTGCCGCCTTGAGCGTCTTTCCACTCTTTTTCCTTGGTAAGTATGGCGGCGATCTCATTGTCATAGTCTAGGTTTATCTGGGCGATCTTCTTTGCGGAGCCTTCTTTCATCAGATCGATCTCGGATTGCTGGTTCTGCCGGCGGAGGGATAGGAGTTCGTCTTGAAGCTTTTTTCGCTTTTCTAGTTCCTTTTTATCAATAGGTGTAGCTATTTTCGCCTTTTCCTCCTCTTGTTGGCTACTAGCTAACGCCTCCGCCTTCGTACGAGCCTTCAATCCTTGTACGACTATCTCAACCGCTTTATCATGCTCAATCTTCAACTGCTCGTTCCGTTTTCGTAAACGACGTAACTCAAATGCCTCCGAAAAGCTGGTATCAATCCAACTTTTCTTGTCTAGCTGGGAGATTCGATGGTTATTTTTTGCAATTTCATCCTCTATGGAGTTTACGGTAGCGCGCTGTTGGGCCATGGTTCGCTCATCTATCGATTTAGAAAGCATCTTATTAGCCTCCGTCATATCCATCAACATGAACTTTTGCAAGGATAGATTTTTCAGTTCATCCGGATAGAGGGCTTGTAATTTCTCGTATGCCTCCACTTTCTGTAACATGGACTTGTTATCGTCGCGCAAAGCATTCAATAGTTCATCCGTTTGAGATCTCATGCCTTCTATCCAGTCCTTCATCTCTGCGACCCTCTTGTTATGGGAATCCAACGCCTTCTCTGATGCCGTCGCCTGTGTCGCGAGCTTGAAGATCGCATACCCAAGGGCCGTAACACCCGCCACGGCCAAGACATACGGATTCGCAAGGGCAGCTTTTCCGGCGGCCAACATTGCGACAGCCTGTTTTTTCAAAGCACCTGTAAGTAGCGCGGTTGCGGTCGTATGCTGAATCGTCGCCAGCCTGCTCAAAGCTGATGTCTTGATATAAGATCGTTGCGCCACTTGAACCAACAAAATCGCTGTTTTATAAGAAAGAAACGCTCCCGCCGCATTTTTCACCAATGCCTCAACCCTCGATATCGTCCCCTCGATATCATTGTTCTCAAAAGCCTCATTAAACGCCTTGGCGATATCTGACACCTCTTTCAATATCCTCTCTCCCATTGGGCGCAAATAAGCCTGTACATTATTCGCCAACAACGTGAGCTGATTATCGGCGGCGTCAGCCATCTTCTCAAACGCAGCCTCTGTCGCACCCAAGGAGCCCTGTAACTCTCCCAAATCATTTGCTGCCGCCTTTGCATTCTTTCCAGTCAAAGCCAGTGTAGCGGCCAAGCCTTCATCCGTGCCAAGCATTTCCTTCATCTTGGAAGCGGAACCACCAGCCTTCTCATAAATCAATTGTAATGCCTCTTGGAAAGTACGGCCTTGGAATGCGGCGTCTCCAAGTTCTCCAGCGGTTCCTTGGATAGCGGCACGGATCTGTGTCATAGCCTGCGCCGTCGGCGTTCCTTGCTTGGTCAATGAAGCGACAGCACCCAACACTTGGTCGATACTAATCCCATACGCGGCCGCAATAGGAGCAACTTGGGCTATAGAGGCTCCCAATTCGCCAAACGTGGTCTTACCCAACCGGACGGTTGTAAAAAGCTGATCCGAGACCGTACCGGCTTCCTCCGCAGACATCTTATAAGCATTCAAGATCGTTGTAATGGCATCGGCTGCCGTCTCGGTTTCCGTAAGTCCTCCCACGGCAGCTTTAGCCGAAACTTCTAGGATCTTCATACCATCCGCCCCGTCATGTCCGGCGGAAACAATGCTATATAACGCCTTGGCGGCCTCCGGAGCCTTGATCGGTATCTCTTGAGTTATGGACATGACCTGATTCATGAAACCGGTCATATCATCCGTTACCTGCGTAGAAATGGTCGCTACTTCCAACATGTTCTTCCGGAACTCCTTCTCGAAGTCGTATGAGCTCTTCGCGGCCTTGGCAAACGCCGTCGCCGCGCTGATACCGATACCACCGAATACGTCAAAAGACGTGATCTCACCGGCCAAGGTCTTGATAATTCCCATCGCTTCACGCTTTCCTTCATACAAGCCGGAGTTATCGATACCGGTTACCATGTACAGACTACCCTCCCTATTCCTGATTCCCATAATGCGTTTATGGTAAAATATAGGACAGCCTTTCATGTGAGACTGTCAACCGTTAAAAATTCACTTATAAGTTATCTTTTTCGACATTTTCTTTTGCCTTGTCGCTTTTTCTTCGTTCTTTTGTAAAAAGAAAAATTATCGTGGAATTCGAGATTATCAAGATAAAGCAACTGTCAGGCAAAAAGGCTCAGATATATTCTGTTATTCTCGGTCAAGAGGATCAGAGCGTTTTTGAACAATTTCTTCAGAACAACTATTCTGAATACCCAACCGAAATAGAAGATATCGTATCTAAGTTGAAAATTATGGCTACAAAAACGGGGGCAGCCGAACACTTTTTCAAGCTAAATGAAGGGAAACCGGGAGATGGTGTTTGCGCCCTATTTGATAGTCCTGACAAAAAATTAAGAATCTATTGTATTCGATTTGCTAACGTTGCTATCATTGTTGGAGGTGGAGGATATAAGCCCAAAAACATTAGAGCTTATCAAGAAAGTTCTTCCTTAAAAAAAGAAGCTGAAACAGTGGTTCGAATATCCAGAATCATATCAGAAGCCATCAAAAACAAGGATATACATCTCGATGATAACGGTTTTTTCTTAGGTAATTTAAAATTGAAGGAGGAATAAATATGAACAATACATCTATTTTGGATACAGTACTTGGCAATATAGACACGAAAAGAGCCAAGAACATGGAAAGACGTATGATGCTTGCCGTAAAAATAGCAGAAGGTATCAAAAGGAAAGGTCTATCCCAAAAGGAATTTGCCGAAAAAATGAGTAAACGTCCCTCTGAAATATCCAAATGGTTAAGAGGTGACCACAACTTTACAACCAGCACTCTTTTTGATATTGAAGATGTTTTGAATATCCATCTTATAGATATCAACGAATATTCTCATGCAGCTTGTCCGGCCTCGATATAATAAAAAAATGAATGGAACACCCCCTGCGGGAGTAACAATGATTAATGCACACGGTATCCTCCTTTTCGTAGGAGGGAAGGAATATTATTTATCGTATGATAGATACCCTTGGTTCAGAAATGCAAAAGTATCGGATGTATTGGACGTGACCATGCCGGACGAGGATTCGTTGCGTTGGGACGCAATTGATGTGGATCTTGAGATTGACAGCATAATCCATCCGGAGCGTTACCCAATTACTTTTCACTAGAAGACACCGCTCTGGTTATCGAGCAGACACTCTGAAGATCTTGACACATTTACAGAGAACAAAAACCGACCAGCCTCACGGTTCGTCGGTTTTTTTACAACCAAAATCACTATGACAAACGTTCTCTACGCAAAGTAATATATATCATACCGGGCTCATTCTTCGAACCCTTTTCTTTTTTCCCGTATCGAAATCGATTACCTCGACCCACTCGCCATGATTATCCCCGGATTCATCATCGTCCACGAGCAGTGATTTGTTCCGGTCGTTCACCAAGTAACCATGTTCCCGTAGCATGGACATGACAAGCGCCAGATCGCTGTCCAATGTCCGCTCATGCGTATACCCGAACGCCTCGTTACATAGTACAAGGAACATGAAGCTACTTTGCGTCACCGGCTCCGACCTACCCAAGTCTCGTTGTTTTCTTGAAGGGCTATTATCTCCTCTTCGCTCAACGGGCTCACAGCTTCCAAAGCTATGATAGTACGAGAAAAAGGGTTACAACCCAGACGAAAGAGAATAGCGTTCAAAAGGATATACAGGTCTTCCCATGTACAATTATCCTTCAGTACCTCCCGGAACCAAGCGGGCATGTCCCCTTTCTTGTTATGGATACCCAAACATACGATCTCAAAGATCAACTCGTCATATTTCGCCATCAACTCCGACAGTACACTATCAAACGTAACATCCTTATGAGCCACGATAGCATCCTTGTCCGCCTTGTCAATCCGTAAGAGTAACGGCCGTATCCTAAACCCGGTCCTTACTGTGATCGGGGTGATAACGATACTATCACCAACGTTCTTACCCGCCGGGATCGTCTCCGGCTTGAACTCGAAAGGAATCACGACAGACCGACTTGTCACCACGTCGCTCTCAATCTGTAGTACTCGCTTTACGCTCATAGTCTTTTAATCGATTTTGTAATTTCTCAACCTCCTGCCAAATAGCTTCACTAATATCATTACCAGAAGAAACACAGGCTATTTCCTTATTGGGATAAATCAATTTTAGATATAAGTTATTAAGAAAACATGAATAACCATCAATCGAACACTGCATTTTAGCAATCTCTCTAATTCCTTCCGCATTCATAATCATTTTCCTCTAAAATATAAGAGCCCCGGCAAAAACCGAGGCTCTAGACAACCTAAACAAAAAACATCATTCCGTGTCTTCCGATACGGCCTTCACCGCCCTGCTATACGGGGACGCTTGTTTGCCAGCCACAGATACCGGTGTCATGATCGTGGCCTTTACCAATAAGAGATCGCAATTCTCCTTATCCGGGGCTTGGCTGATCTTCCCGAACACAGAGCACTTGACAAAGACATATTCCGTGAACTTACCTTGGTACGGTAGGCTCTGTAGCCTGATCGTCTTCAATATCGAGGGCGTAGACAAGGGAGCCTCCCATTTATCACCGGAAACGGTTCCCCCGCAAAACATTTTCATCTCGTCGCTCGTGGGAGAAGGGATAGTGAACTCTATACTGGAAGGATCTCCTTTCCGACTCACCACCGCCCAAGGATCCTCATGTCCCATGGACGTAAAACTAAGCTCCTTGGCGTCCGAGAAATTGAACGTCACCGTATCCACGTCAACGCATTGGGTGAACTCGGTACCGGCCACGCCATCCCCGGGTTCCGCAACTCCTAAATACGCCACATCCAGCGCTAAACTTCTTTCCATATCACTAATCTAATTCTGTTATAACCTCTAATCTAATATTCGTACAATCGAAGCCATCCTTGGCCTCGCCCATAGGCTCAGACCAGACGATCCGAGATTTCCAATACATCCCCAACGGCGGCTTGATATCCCGCAACACGAACCTCACGCCTCGTACGGTCTCTATCATCAACTGTCGATCCGATACGCCTTTTGAGGGTCTCTTGACGAAGATATTGATATTTATCGATCCCTTGTTGACATAATCTTTCCCATTCAAGGCCAGAGAGCGGATCGTGATATGATTTCTTTTCTCGCCATCGCCGGATTGATCCTTATACAGGATAAAGCCCGTACTCGCCGGCTCAACCGCATTATATACGATATCCACTATATCAAACTGATCTGCCATGTTCAATATCCTTTCTCAGCGAGTTTATCAAATAACGTTCGACTCTGTTTCTTGATCCAATCCTCGGCATGTTCCGTGGCGACAGAGATAACATCCAGATTTTCGATTGCTTCCACATACTTGGCATAAGGCATAGCGGCTACACCAATCAATACCCAACCATTCTTATAAAGGGGTAGTAATTCTGATACGAGCCTTTTAGCCTCTCTCAATCCCGTATGTTTATCGGTACCTTTCTCATCTGACAACTCATAGTTCTCGGTCAATATATCGCCATCCTTAACGATCACATAACCGATTGAGCTACGGAGGTTACCGGTATGATCCTGATAGTTCCCTTTTTTTCGAGCGATCTTCACGAACTCTTCCCCGGCACGTTGCAATAACTTGTATATCCGCTCTTCCGCCCGATCCACATAGTAATCGAACCAACGCCCTACTTCCCTATCACTCCACATTGGAGTCAAACCACCTTTCCTTGCCATAAACTACACATAGATTACAGAGTGAGTCTGAAACGGTTCCCAGCTAATGATATCCACATCGAGAGCGATACTGTCAATCCGGATATGCTTCGCGTTTTCCACAGGACGGGCTTTGGTCGAAAACTCACCATGCACGATGAACTCTCTTCCATCGACGTTCCGCTTCAACTGCTGTCCACTATTGGACGGGTAGTATTGCCCAGTGACCTCTATTTCCGTCGGTTTACCGGCAACCAATTCCCCTTTGACCAATTGACAGGATTGAATCGTCACTATCGCAGTATGTGAATATCGCTTTACCATCTGTTTCTCGCCCTTCCTTTGGGTACCTCGATCTTATTGCCTATCAATTCCGCTTTCTCCGGTTCTCCTCCCTCCCGGTATAGTCGTTTCGCCGTAGCGTCATACCATGCACGGGGATACGTGATAGAGAGCTTGTTTTCCGTGAAGTCCGGCAGACCGCCGACCATGGAATAAAGGTCGGCGGCCACCAGCTTTTGTTTTTGAATATCGATCGTCTTACTATCTTCTGTACCTTCAA
>OJNT01002299.1_pt1 | contig 11026 bp, 8 predicted proteins | sample 1597981 | NCBI WGS metagenome assembly OJNT01 (sample SAMN01915211, study PRJEB22387) | human gut metagenome | isolation source: stool | host: Homo sapiens | place: USA
CGGGCCGGCGCGGGCCGCATCGTCGCGCTGGCGTCCACGCACTCCCGCCAAATGCTGGCCGCCGAAACCGACGCCGACGTCATCATCGGCGACTTCCGCGACATCACCGACCTCGAAACATTGCTGAAATAAGCGCACGGCCCCGCAAAAGGCCGCCGCAATTCCCGACCTCAGTACGGTCGGGATTTTTTGTCCGGCGCCCCTTCGGCGGATCATGCGGATCGGCTGCCCCCTCTCAGAAGCCCGACCCAAGGAAACGCCCCGCATCCTGCCCCTCGCGCCCCCTTTGCAACCTCCTCAGCATCACCTTTCCTCTGCTCCTCCCGGATTCGGGATTCGGCCGGCCGACGCAAATATTTCCCCGAAGCGGATATCGTACGGAAATTTTTGATACATTTGCGGGATTTTTAACCCGGACGCATATATGTTCAAAGGAATCTCCACCGTCGTTCTGCTCGTCATATCGAACGCCTTCATGACGCTCGCATGGTACGGACATATCGCATTCAAATCAAAGCTCGAACGCTTCGGCATGCTGGCGATCGTCCTGCTGAGCTGGGGCATCGCCCTGTTCGAATACTGCTTTCAGGTCCCCGCCAACCGCATCGGCTCCGCGCAGTTCGGCGGCCCGTTCTCCATCTGGGAACTTAAAGTGATACAGGAGGTCGTATCGCTTTCCGTATTCACGCTCTTCGCATTGGTCTTCATGAAATCCGACACCCTGCGCTGGAACCACCTCGCCGGATTTCTCTGCCTGATTCTGGCCGTCTATTTCATCTTCCGGAAATAACCCTCGTCCGGAAACACCTCGCATACACACAAGACAGCCGCGACCCGAAATCGCGGCTGTCCTATTTTTCGTGACGATTGCAGGCGGGAGAAAAGCCCGGCGCCGAAGGCGCTCAATCCGACTTCCGCTGATCGTGGCGGTAAATCTGATAGGAATTGACGAAGTTCTGCCACACGATATAAGCCGTCGGGGCGATCGAGGAGATGGGGTCGAGGAACGACTGCGCCATCCATACGGCCAGCACCGTGTTCTTCTGGCCGAGCGACTGCCCGCCCGCCGGCGCGTCCCCGTAACGGCGGCCGAGCATGCGGCCCACCTTGAACTGCACCAGACAGATCGCCAGCGCGGCGAACGCCAGCCACAGCTCGACCGAGAGCGACGCATCGTGCAGGTCGATGATGAATGCCGTCGTGCGGCCGATAATCACGACCAGCGACGCCAGCCACATGTAGAACGAAATCTGGCTGTGGTCGCCGATCCATTTCGCGGTCTTCGGCAGCAGAAAACGGCAGAACTGCGCCGCCGCGAAAGGCATGATCAGCAGCGGCGCGATGCGGGCCAGTATCTGCGTGAAAGAGCAGGCCCCGGTTCCGGCCAGCGAAAGCACGACGGGCGCTATCAACGCGATCGCCATATTGCACAGCAGGCTGTAGGTCGCCATCGTCGGAACGTTGGCCCCCAGCATGCCCGCAATCACCACCGCGGCCATCGCCACGGGTGCCAGCACACAGATCATCGCACCCTGCGCCACGATCGCATCGAGCGGCAGCAACGCGAAATAAAGCGCCGCGCTCACCACGACCTGAAACAGCAACAGCCACACGTGCAGCATCGACGGCTTCATCTGGCTGGGTTTCACCCGGCAAAAGGTGACGAAGAGCATCAGAAAGATCAGCGAGGGCGTAATCATCTGGTGCGTCCACGCTTCGAGCGCCGTCACCGGACGGCACAGCAAGGCGCCCGCCACCATGGCCGAGGGCATGGCGACCGTCTTGACATTGCGGTGCAGATATTCCAATACGTGCATTTATTTCATCCTTTTTACCGGAACCGTCACACGGGTACCGTCCTTGCGTTCGACCGTCATCTGGGGTTTGTCGCCGCGGATCTCACCCCGGATTACGGCGCAGGGATCGACCCGCGACACATCCACCGTTCCGAGAAATACGATCCGGTCGCCCGGAGCCACCCTATCCGCAAGCGTCTCGTCCCAGACCTGCCCCACGACCAGCCGTCCTCCGTCCAGCGCGACGGTGACGCCGCTTACCGACACATCGGGCGGTCCGGGCTGTTCGGCATGCGGCAGCAGCCAGAAACGGCGGCCGGGATAGTCGATCACGACCGTTCCCCAGCGGAAAACTCCGCATCCGAGCTTGCTGTGTCCGCCGTGGGTCACTTCGAGGGGCATCCCGGCAAGCGTATTTCCGGCCAGCCCGAATTCGGGAATCACACCCCGCACGGCTTCACCGACGACCGAGCGGTTGGTCCACCCCAGATTGCCGGAATGTCCCTCCGTGCGGCGCACCTCCTGCAAAATCCCCTTTTCGATCATCGCCCGGCACTCGTCGTAACGGCAGTCGAACAAGGCCCCGGAGCCGGTATCGAATTTCATGTAGGTTTTCATCCGGGACTTGCCGCTGCCCACACGGGCGGCGATTACAGGAGCGTTTCCCGCAAAATGAATCCGCGCACCGCCCCGGCAGCGGAACCCGCCGAGCTGGCGCAGGTCGCCCGCCAGCGTGATCGTCGAGTCGGCATTGGGCATCCGCACGACGAAGCCGCGCAGCAGATCGCTGCCCGCAATGCCGTCGAAGCCCAGACAGCGGAAGATATAGGAGCTGTCGGGCAGCACGATCACCTGCCGGTCGGAGTAGGTCGCCTCGCCCATCCGGAGATACGGCACCCGGACATAGGTGATCGCATGACGATGGCCTTCGAAATCGCCCGACGTCCCCCGGCCCGACGCCGCGAGTCCCAGTTCTCGGCTGAGCCGTTCGCTGATGCAGGTCTGCGAAGCCCCCGTGTCGAAGGCGAAGCGGCGCGGTCCCGCAGCGGTCTCGACCGTCACGACATACTTGCCCCGTTCGAGCGTGTAAGGCAGGTCGAAGCGCACGGCGGGTTTGCGGGCGCAGACCGTCTGCGCCGCGGCAAGCCAGCAAACAACCAGCAGCAACCGTCTCATCCGCCGCCCCTACGCCAACAACTCCTTGACCTTGGCCGAGATATCCTTGCCGTCGGCACGGCCTGCGAGCCTCTTCGAAGCGACGCCCATCACCTTGCCCATCTCCTTCATCGACGTCGCGCCGACCTCGGCGATCACGGCCTTGACCTCGGCGGCAAGCTCCTCGGCGGTGAGCTGCTTGGGCAGGAATTCCTGAAATACGGCCACCTGCGCCAGCTCTTCGGCGGCCAAGTCCGGACGGTTCTGCTCGGTGAAGATCGCCGCGGAGTCGGTCCCCTGCTTGGCCAGCTTGGAGATGATCTTCAGCACGTCGGCGTCGGGCAGTTCGGTGATTTCCGGTCCCGCCGTCTTGGCTTCGATGATGTATTTCTTGGCATTGCGCAGTGCGCCCAGACGCACGGTATCCTTGGCCTTCATGGCCTCCATGATCCCTTTTGAAATCTGTTGTTCGAGTGACATAAAATTACTATTTTTAAATAAATACACAAATCATCTATCCTTTTGCTTCAGCAGGAAATCCAGCACGTCGCGCATCAGCCGGTCGCGCTGCACGTCGCTCTCGATGGACTCGAACGGAAATCCCATGACGAACGTTCCGCCCGCTTCGCTGGCCACGCCCGCCGTGCGGCCGTTTTCGACGTAACGCATCACCGAGAAGGCTCCCGCCCCGGCGGGCCGCAGGGCGTCGGGCGACTCGACCCGATAGCGGTCCGGACGGTATTCATTGACATAACGGTACTCGTCGCGCGAAAATCCGGGATGCGAAGTCACGACCCGCACCCGCCCGCGCTGCGCCGCCCGGCCTCCGTCGTAAGTGTAGTGCAGCACCTCCTCGGCGAACCTGCGGTCGTCGTCCGAGGTGTTCTCACCCGTCCAGAGGTCGGTCGCCACATAGCTTCCCGACACGAAGAGCGCACCGCCACCGGCCATATACCGGCGCAGAACGGCCTGCAACTCCGGGGAGAAGGTTTTGAAGGCATAGCCCGTCACCCCGCGTCCGATGGTCGTCGAACGCTGTTCGCCCAGAATGAGATCGACGGCGGAATAACCGTCGGGCGACACCTCGCCGCGCTCGACGGCGCGCACCGACGCCGAGCAGAACGAATATCCGGCCCCTGCGACCGAACGTCCGTGCAGGGCGGAATAGTCGAACGTGTTGCCGCCGATCACCTCCGTTTCGTAATCGCAGGCGCAGGCACCCAAAGCAATGCTGTCCACCTCGCATTTGGCCATCTGCATATCGAATACGTGCTGCGCGCCGATGAACGAAATATCCTGCCGGTCGGGCACGCCGCCGTCGATGTCGGTATAGAACCCCGCCAGCGAATCGGCGCGCACGCTCAGCGGCGCGCTGACGCGGTCGAAGCCGTTGACGATCAGCACCGTCCCCTTCTCGTCGGGCATGCGGCATGCGGCGACGGTCTCGCTCGGAAAACTCTCGCCGCCCTCGTTCACGGCCGTCACCTTGTAGCTGTAGATGCGCCCCGGCTCCTGCGCGGTCAGCAGGCAGGGTTTATCGACGTAACGGCCGTTGTCGAAGCCGCCGTCGTCGATGCGCGTATAGACCACATACCCCGTCGGAGCCGCGGTCGTTTCGAGCGAATCCATCACGGGCGACCAAGTGACCGCCGCCTTGCCACCTTCGGCAAACTGCACGGCGAGCGACTCCACGGGCAGCGGCTGCACTACGTAAGGTAATCCGTATTGCGAGCTGATATATCGCAGAATACCCTTATAGACGGCACGGCTCACGAGGAACTTGAAACGCGGATCGCTGCCGTAGCGCATGTCGGCGAAATTCTGGTGTGACAGCAGTTCGAGCAGCATGGTCGGCACCCCCGGCACGCGCGCTTCGTAATAGGCGCGGTTCCAAAGCCCGCGGCGGCTCCATGCGGGTTCGTAGGTGCTGCGGATATCTTCAACGATCTGGGTCATGACGATATCCGTGAGGTCGCGCGAACGGTAGCGGTCGGCGCCCCCTTCGAACTTGCCCTTGTTCTCGCGCGTATAGAAGATGCCCAGCGTGCCGATGATGTCGTCATTGAGCCGCACGCCCGCATCGGAGTGGAACGCCAGCGCCATATCGACCGGAATGCGCAGCCCGGCGCTGTCGGGCATCCGCTCCGAACCGCCCGTCAGGGCATTGACCCAATGGGCGCGCGACATGTAGTCGTCCTTGTAATCGTCCCGGTTCTCCTTCGGGGAGTAGACCTTTTCGTCGAATCCGGCCCACTGGAGCCAGTAGCGGGCGCCCTCGCAGAAGCGGGGATAGCCGCTCGTCTCCAGATGGCACACCATGCCGGGCCGGCGCAGCGAATCGCACACCGTGCGGGCTATGTTACCGTAACCGCCGCCGATCTTCACGGCGTCGGCCGAGACGATGCGGCCCGCCTGACGCGAGCGGTTGGTGAGCGTCACGACCTCCTGCGGACCGGCGTCGAGCAGAAAGCGGCCGAGGTAGATCCACGTTCCGCCGCCCATGGTCTGGTTTACGGCGAAGCTGCTGTCCCCTCCGAGGTGATGCACCGTATACTGCGCGTCGTCAGCGTTTTGCGGAGTCGAATCGTAGCTCACGTAAACGGCGTATTCGCCCCGTTCGGGAATGTCGGCCGTCCACACGGCGCGGCTCTCCGCCCCGCCGGTCACCGATCTCACACGGCGCGTCGTGCCGTCCCGGAAGGGATTCTGTCCCGTCGTGTAGACCTGCTGCACATGCGCGAAGCCCATGCCGCCCGGCTGCCATTTTTCAGGTCCCTCCTCCTCGCGGTACTGCCCGGCGGCATCGTTGTCCGCCAGTATCTCGTACTTCTGCACGTCGCGTTCGCGGGGCAGCATCACGCAGGCCCCGGCATTTTCGAGCATCGGAACCAGATACGGCAGCACGTAGCTCTGGGTATAGAGGTCCTCGCAGGTCTGCCACAACTGCGAACGCTGCCACTTCCAGCGGTTCTGGGGCTGGTCGAAATAGCGGCCATGACTCTGCCACAAGGCGATATGCCGCCCGGCGAGTCCCTGCGACGGCACCACGGGCGCCGAAGAACGGGTCACCAGCGGCCGCTCGGAGCGGTTGGTAAAGGGTACGATCTTCTTCTTGCGCAAAAGTTTCCGGTATTCCGCCCCGGTTCGGCAGGCCATCGGAATCAGCTCACCGACCTCCCGCTTGTCGGAGTAAAGTTCGATGGCCGCCTTGCGGAACTCCGGCGGCAGGAGCAGGCGCACCGAGTCGCGCATGGCGCGCAGGTTCTCTTCGCGGAACGGATAGTACGAAAGGCCGACCGAGGTGTAGATCCGCACCCGCTTGCGCGAGGCGTCCACCCCCTCGATGCGGACATAGCCGCCCGACACTTCGCGGGCGACGATGCGCGTCAGCGTGCGTCCGATTTCGCGGCGCGCAGGGCCGTCGATTCCGGCGGCCGAGACCTCCTGCCCGCAAAGACCGAGCAGCAGGAGAATATACAACAGTTTATTTTTCATGTCGTTTGACCAGTAAAAACATGCCGGCCATCGTAAATGCGGCATTGTAAATCAACAGTTCGAAACCGATCCGGTAACCCCACGCCTCATACGCCCAGTATTGCAGCAGGGCGCTCAGCAGCGGAGCGGCGAGCGCCACGAGGGGCATCCAGCTGTCGCGCACCCTGAGACGCGTGAAGATACCGAAAGCGAACATACCCAAAATCGGGCCGTAGGTGTAGCTGGCGACCTTGTAGACCAGATTGATGACGCTGTCGTCGGCAAGGTATTCGAAGGCGAGGATCACCAGCGCCATACCGAGGGCCATCGCCACATGGACGATGCGCCGCAGGCGGGTCAGGCGTCGTTCGCCGTAACGTTTCGTGCCGTCGAGAATATCGACCGTAAACGAAGTCGTAAGGGCCGTAAGGGCCGATCCTGCGGCTGAATAGGTGCTTGAGATAAGTCCTATAACGAACAGTATGCCAACGAACACCGGCAGCCCGCCGTTGACCGCGACCTGCGAAAAAACCTGATCGCCCTTTTCGGGCATCGCCAGTCCGCTGCGGTCCATGTAGATGTAGAGCAGCACGCCCAGCACGAGGAACAGGAAGATCACGAAAATCTGGCTGACGGCCGTGAGGACGATATTTTTCTGCGAGTCGCGCGGCGTGGCGCAGCTCAGGTTGCGCTGCATCATGTCCTGATCGAGTCCCGTCATGGCGATCAGCAGCACAATGCCCGCCGCAAACATCTTCCAGAAATAGCGGTCCGAAGCCGGATCGTCGAAGAAAAACATCTTCGAATAGGGCGACGCGGCGACCTCGCGGGTCATTTCGGGCAGGGACATGCCCAGCGCCTGCATGATGAAGACAATTGACAGCACGAGACTTCCGACCAGACACACCGTCTTGAGCGTATCGGTCCAGATCAGCGACTTGACGCCGCCCTGCTGGGTGTAGAGCCATACGAAGAGCATCGTGACCGCCGCATTGAGCCAGAACGGAAGTCCGTAATGGCTGAAGACCAGCAACTGCATCACGGCGCAGACCACATAGATGCGCAGGGCCGCCCCCAGCATCTTCGAGACGAAGAAAAACCACGCCCCGGTACGGTGCGACCGCACGCCGAAGCGGTCGTCAAGGTATTCGTAGAGCGACACCACCTTCAGGCGGTAGAACGTGGGAATCAGCACGAAAGCGACGATCAGCTGTCCGACCGTGAAGCCCGCGACCATCTGCATGTAGGAAAAGCCGTCTACGGCGACCGAGCCGGGAACGGAGATGAACGTCACGCCCGACATGGCGGCGCCGATCATGGCGAAAGCGGCCATGTACCACGGCGTGCGGCGGTTGCCGGAGAAAAACCCGGCGTTGTCGGCGCGGCGGCCGGAGACCCATGCTACGGCGAAGAGGACGGCTATGTAGCCCAGAACGGTAGCGATAACGGCGGCGGATGTCATAAGCGTAAGTTCAGATTCGAATTACAAATATACGAAAAGAGTCCCGAAAAAGCGGGCAAAAAAAGCAGAATAATGCGGGGACGGGCGGGATGAAGCATCCGGAACGGCGAAGGGTTCGGAAATTTTTTCGAGGGGAGGGGCCGATATAGGGAGACAGTCCCGGCGGGAATCACTTTTTCAGGATCCGTTCCAAGGCAGCGGCATCCAGCAGATTCACCGTTTCGAATTTTCCCTTGTAGAATACGCCCCAGTTATTGAATACGCAGGGCAGCTCCTTGGCCTTGCGGAGCGTATCCACCTCGATGAAATCCGCCGGGACACCGTGCGCTTCGCAGTGTTGTCTTATCATTTCCAGATTGCCGGGGATAAAGGGGCACTGCATATCGTAATAGACGGTCAGCGCCTGACTTTCGATAGTCAGTTTTTTCGCATTGTGCGCGAATTGCGGAGTGGTTCCGTCGAAGGAGAGCGCCAGCAGCTCGTAGCCGTTGTCGGTCGTATCGACGACCTCGAAGCCGAACTTCCGGGCAAAAGACTGGTCCGAAAGCCACGCTTTCTGCTTTTCCGCACCGAGCATGCAGACGCCCGATTTTCCATGCGTCCGCGCATCGGCCAGACAATGTTCCATCAACGCCTTTGCATAGCCCTTGCCTTTATAAAGCCCCGCAACCCACAAACAATAGATATAATAATAGTTGTCGCCGGTCACGGGCACCCATGCCGTTTCGAGAGGCGCGTATTCGATAAAGACCACGCCCTTCGCATTCAGCTTCCGGAAGACGTGCCCCTCGCGGAGCCGGTCGGAAAGCCACCGCCGCTTCGCCTCTACGCCCGGATGGGCCTTTTTCGTGCGGATAATGCAGCACAAATGCTCGTCGGCAAGGTTTTCGGCCGTCAGATCGACGAATTCAGCATCCATGGGCGGCTTTTCAACGGGATGAGCGGGCGTCACGCCTTACGATAGGAGAGCGCTCCCGAAGGGCATTTTTCGACCTGCGCGACGATCCGGTCGGTCGCGGCGTTTTCCAGCTTCACCCACGGCCGCTCCCGCGGGTTGTAAACTTCGGGAAGCATGCGGACGCAGACGCCCGAATGGATGCAGAGATGCGGCTGCCAGACCACGACGATCTCGCCGTTGGTATATTCGATACGTTTCTTTTCGGATTCCATTACAACAATATTTTACAAAGACTGCCTCCGGCAGCCCCCAAAGATAAGCATAAAATCCAGATTCCGAACCGGATTCCCCCGCCTTCGACTTCCCGGAGCCGCCCCGAAGCGGTCGTTCGTCTCCATCCGGCGGAAAATCGCAGGCGCGCGGAGCGGAAAGGAGCGGCAAGTCTAAAAACGACGCAAACAACTGGAAATCAAAATAAACAAACGACTGCATCCCGGAAGGAAAGAGGGTTTGCGGCGGCGCCGGCGGAAGATTATCGAAAACTTTTCGGCAGAAATTTTGATTTTTCATCCAAAAATACATACATTTGCCCCAACGACATTGCAAATGACAATATTCAACCATATCCATCATCATCACAACCACTTTCCGAAGGGGTAAGATCGATGTGCATATGTAAATAAGGATTATATATCATAACGAAGCTCATCCCCTGCGGATGGGCTTTTTTCATGTCTGTTCCGCAGGCGGGTGTCTGAAAAACAACAAACAAACATGCTGAGAATAGCAATTCAGGCCAAAGGCCGACTCAACGAGCAGAGCATCGGCCTGCTCTCGGAAGCAGGCATCGGCGTCGCCGAAAGCAAGCGCAAACTCATCTCCCGCGCCGACGGATTCCCGATGGAGGTGCTCTACCTGCGCGACGACGACATTCCGCAGGCCGTGGCCATGGGCGTCGCCGATCTGGGGATCGTGGGGCTGAACGAGGTCGCGGAGAAGAATTTCCCGGTCGAACGGACCATGGACCTCGGATTCGGCAGCTGCCGCATCTCGCTGGCCGTGGACCGGACGGCGGACTACAACGGGCTGGACTACTTCCGCGGCAAGCGCGTGGCGACCTCCTACCCCAACATCCTCGCACGGTTCTTCGCCAAGAAGGGCATCGACGCCGAAATCCACACCATCGAAGGGTCGGTCGAAATCGCCCCCGCCGTGGGAATGTCCGACGCGATATTCGACATCGTATCGTCGGGCGGCACGCTGATCTCGAACGGGCTGGTCGAGGTGGAAAAGGTGTTCTACTCGGAAGCGGTGCTGATCGCGAATCCGGAACTCGATGAGCAGAAGCGCCGTGAAACGGCTCAGCTCACGTTTCGCTTCAACTCGATACTCGAAAGCCGCGGCATGAAGTACGTGCTGATGAACCTCCCGCAGGAGAAGCTCGACGAAGCGATCACGATCCTGCCGGGCATGCGCAGTCCGACCGTCCTGCCGCTGGCGCAGGAGGGATGGTGCTCGATACACGCCGTGATCTGCGAATCGCAGTTGTGGGAGCGCATCGAACGGCTCAAGGCCCTCGGCGCGGAAGGAATTCTGGTGCTGACGCTCGAAAACATGATCCGCTGACCCCTAAAAACGACCCGAAAAATGGAAATGCCGAAAATCTATGTAAATCCCCCGCGCAGCGAATGGCCGGCGCTGACGGCCCGCTGTACGCGGCAGGAGGAGGAGATCGGGGAGCGCGTCGCCGCGATCCTCGCCGAGGTGCGCACGGGCGGCGACGCGGCCCTGCGCCGGATCGTCCGCCGCATCGAAGGATACCTCCCCGAAACGTTCGAAGTGACGCGCGAACGGCGTGCGGAAGCCGCGAAGGCCGTATCGCCGCAGTTGAAAGCCGCACTGGAGCAGGCGAAGGCCAACATCGAAGCCTTCCACCGGGCGCAGCTCCCGGCTCAGGTCGAGGTCGAAACGATGCCGGGCGTCAGGTGCGTACAGCGCGCCGTCAGGCGCACGGCACAGGCTTTTCCGGGTATGAACTGTCCGACGACGGCCTGAGCATCAAGCGCATCGTGCAGGCGTCCACGTTCACCGCCGAGCCCAACCACTGGGCCTTGCAGGATGTGCGCGTCTACATGCCCGACACCTTCACGCAGGAGCAAGAGCCGGATTTCGTCCTCCCGCTCAGGCAGGATCCCGAAACCTTCCGGCTCGTCAGTACGGGCACGAAGCCGCAGCAGTTGC
>OJNT01002311.1_pt1 | contig 10985 bp, 7 predicted proteins | sample 1597981 | NCBI WGS metagenome assembly OJNT01 (sample SAMN01915211, study PRJEB22387) | human gut metagenome | isolation source: stool | host: Homo sapiens | place: USA
TATTTTATAAGTATCTTTCGGATACATTTTTAATTAAAGTTTATGATTTGATTTATGATGAAAAGCCGAAGAGTTTAAAAGTTGCATTGGATGCATACAAAGAAGCACTGGAAGACGAAAGTGCTGAGGAACTGAAAGAGCAGATAAAGTCAGAATGTCATTACTTGATTGAACCGCAACTTACCTATACGTGTTTTGCTGATGCGGCGAGAAACAATGCATTCAATCGGGAGTTATTGCAAAAAGCTTTTAACAATATTGAACAGAGTGATCCATTGTTTGTAGATTTATTTACAGATATTGATTTGTACTCTAATCGTTTGGGAAATGGAGATCAGAAGCAAAGTGATACCATATCCAGTCTTGTTAAGGAAATTGATAAGGCAGATTTGTTGAATTCAGACGCAGAGATACTTGGAAATGCATATGAATATTTGATTGGACAGTTTGCGTCAGAGACCGGAAAAAAGGCAGGAGAATTTTATACACCACAAGCAGTTTCAAAGATATTAACAAAGATTGCAATTGCAGGGCAGGAAAACAAAAAGGGATTATCTGTATATGATCCATGCATGGGTTCTGGGTCTCTTTTGTTAAATGCCAAAAAGTATGCCACTGAACCAGGTTATATTAAGTATTATGGGCAGGAGCTAAATACTTCTACTTATAATCTGGCACGTATGAATATGTTTTTACATGGAATTACTCCGGAGAATCAGGTACTTCGCAATGGTGATACGCTGGATGGAGACTGGCCGACAGGAGAAGAGACCGATTTCAACATGGTACTTATGAATCCACCATACTCTGCAAAATGGAGTGCAACAGCCGGATTTTTACAAGATGAAAGATTCAGCGACTATGGAGTATTGGCTCCAAAATCAAAAGCGGATTATGCTTTTTTACTTCATGGTCTGTATCATTTAAAAAGTAATGGAACAATGGCAATTGTATTACCTCATGGGGTTCTGTTCCGAGGGGCAGCAGAAGGAAAAATCAGAGAAAAATTGCTTCGTGCAGGGAATATTTATGCAGTAATTGGATTGCCTGCCAATTTATTTTATAATACTTCAATTCCTACTTGTATCATCGTTTTAAAGAAACACAGAGATGGAAGAGATGTGTTGTTTATTGATGCATCAAAGAAATTTGACAAAGGGAAAAAGCAAAATGCCATGACAGATGAACATATAGAAGCTGTTATGGAGTTGTACAGTAAAAGAGAAACAGTAGAAAAAGAGTCCTATCTTGCAAATTTTGAGGATATTGAGAAGAATGATTTTAATTTGAATATTCCGCGTTATGTAGATAATTTTGAAAAAGAGGAAGAAGTCGATATAAATGCTCTTTTAACGCAGATGGATCAGACGGATAAGGAATTGGAACAGGCGCAGGGAGAATTTCTATCTTTACTTAAAGATCTGACATCTACGGATGAAACTATTATGTCCTCGTTGAATGAACTGATTAGGAAGATGGAGGGGTGATAGCGATGGGAAAACCTAAAATTAGATTCAAAGGGTATGAAGACGATTGGGAACAGCGTAAGTTGGGAGAAGTTGCTCAAGAATTCAAAAGTGGAAACTCTTTGAAGGCAGATGAGATAGATATAACAGGCGATTATCCAGTCTATGGCGGGAACGGTTTAAGAGGGTATACTTCGACCTACAATCATGATGGAGAATACGCGTTGATTGGTCGGCAGGGTGCTTTATGTGGAAATATGAACTATTCTGTTGGAAAGGCTTATTTTACTGAACATGCGGTAGTTGTAAAAGCTGATGAAAACAATGATACCCGGTTCTTATATTATATGTTGGATACAATGAATTTAGGGCAGTATTCAGACCAATCAGCGCAGCCTGGACTAGCGGTAAATAAGCTCGTAAAGTTAGAAAATCAGTTTCCTATGAAAGAGGAACAACAGCGAATAGGATGGTATTTTAGCAACATTGACCACCTCATCACTCTTCACCAGCATAAGTGTGATGAATTACAAAAATTAAAGAAATTTATGTTACAAAATATGTTTGTGTAACAGTTTTATAATTATTTTTAAATGCGAAATGTAAAATGAATATAAAATATTTGAATTGAATAAAAATACGCAAAAGAAATATACTTACGATGTAATCTAGTGAAGTATTAGATTTAGGGAAAGAGGGTAAGAATTATGATGTATCCGTTTATGACGTTAAATGATGAAACAGAAATTGTGCATTCGGATATGAATGCAGATGGAACAGTAAAAGTTTATATTGAAACCCCGGATAAAAAAGATGGATTTCATAATATGACATGTTATTTGCCGACTTATGAAATAAAAGAAATCAATGGATATTCAGATAAACAGGTTGAAGAATTTGTGGAAATTATTAAATCAACGGCACATTTGATTATGGAATTCGCAAAAGAAGGGGGATTTGAGCATGCCTCAGGTTTTTAAGGTAGGAGCCTATTGGATATATTTTTGGGCAAATGAAGGGAAACCGTTGGAACCAATACATGTGCATATTGCAGAAGGACGTCCACATCAGAATGCAACGAAAGTGTGGATTACATCTGCCGGAAAATGCATTGTTGTGAATAACATATCAAATATTCCACCAGTTGCTTTGAGAAATATTGTAAGGATTATTGAAGCAAGAAGTGACGAAGTAAAACAAAAATGGTTTGAGTATTTTGGAGAGATACGGTATTTTTGTTAAACGCTTTATATTATCGTAAGTTTTTATAAAAAGAAAAATAGAAGTGAAAACTTGGGAACAGCGTAAGCTAAAGGATTACCTTGAAGTTTCAAGAGAAAAGAACAAAACTGAATCTTATGGAAAAGAGGATGTACTGTCTGTTTCTGGTGAGCATGGAATAGTGAATCAGATAGAATTCCAAGGTAGATCATTTGCAGGAGTATCAGTAGCAAATTATGGTGTAGTTGAAGCTGGCGACGTGGTTTATACTAAGTCACCATTAAAATCCAATCCATATGGAATAATAAAGACAAACAAAGGAAAAACGGGCATTGTATCGACTTTATATGCAGTATATAAACCAAGAATGAATACAAATTCAGAGTTTGTGCAAATTTATTTTGAATTGGATTCTCGCATGAATTCATATATGCATCCATTGGTAAATAAAGGTGCTAAAAATGATATGAAGGTTTCTGATGAGAATGCATTGAAGGGTCCGGTTGCCTTTCCAGAATTGGAAGAACAAAATGCAATTACGCAGTATTTTGACAAGCTAGACCGCCTCATCACTCTTCACCAGCGTAAGTGTGAAGAAACTAAAAGTTTGAAAAAATATATGCTTCAAAAAATGTTTCCTGAAAATGGAAATTGCGTTCCAAAAATTAGATTTTCTGGATTCGCGGACGCTTGGGAACAGCGTAAGTGGATAGATGTTGTTGATATTTCAACGGAGATGGTAAATCCAACAACTGGCGAATATGATAATATGCCACATATTGCGCCTGGGAATATCGAATCATTTACAGGTAGAATATTAGACAATGTGAAGACTGTAAAAGAGGAACAATTAATAAGCGGAAAATTTAGATTTAGACCAGATGATGTTGTTTATGGGAAGATAAATCCTCAGCTCGGGAAATACTTCTACGCTACTGTTAATGGGCTTACAAGCGCAGATGCTTACGTTTTTAATGGTAAGAATGGGTTAAAACAAAAATTCTTATTCGCATTATTACAGACAAGTGATTTTTTCAAATATTCTGTTTCAGTTTCAAAACGTTCAGGTATGCCTAAAATTAATAGAGATGAATTAAATGCATACAGTTTTTTAATGCCATCAGAAGAGGAACAGGATAGAATTGGAAGCTATTTATTGCAACTCGACCATCTTATCACCCTTCACCAACGTAAGTGTTATAGATTTATTGATATTGCGTTGGACGCTTGGGAACAGCGTAAGTTGGGGGGGATTCTTAAAGAGCGAACTGAAAGAGCACACGGAGATGAAGAATTATTGTCAGTAACAATTGGAAACGGCGTTATTAGACAAATCGATTCAGATAAGAGGAATATTGCTTCTGAAGATAAGAGTAACTACAAGGTCGTTAAGAAGGGAGACATTCCATATAATTCAATGCGAATGTGGCAAGGTGCTGTGGGAAACTCTGAATATGATGGAATTGTAAGCCCTGCATATACTGTACTTACGCCAACTAGTGATGCTAATGGCAAATTTTTTATGGAGTTATTTAAAAAGGAATCTACATTACAAATATTCCAAAGATGGTCACAGGGACTGACTTCTGATACATGGAATCTAAAATATCCTGTTCTATCCTCGATACAATTTGATATTCCATCAGTTGAAGAGCAAACAGAAATTGCAAGATATTTTTCTATTCTTGACAGCCTTATCACCCTTCACCAGCATAAGCTATTTTGCGCAAAAAATGTAATGAAATACATAACAACCGATATAAACACACCCAAAAAGGAGGCTATTATGGCAGAATTAGAGTCCGTGATAGAGCAGAAACTTATTGAACAACTGATTTATGGTGATTCACAATGGACGTATCGCGAAGACTTAAAAACAGAAGCAGATCTTTGGAAGAATTTCAGATATATTCTTGAACAGAATAATAAGGAACGTTTAAATGGAGAGCCACTTTCGGATGCAGAATTTGAACAGGTAAAGAATCAACTGCAGTTTTCATCATTCTATAAGGCTGGCGAATGGTTAGTTGGTGAAAATGGAAAAGTAATGGTACACGTACAAAGGGATACCGAACGGTTGCATCTTGTTGTGATGAATCATGAGCATATTGCAGGTGGAAGCAGTGTTTATGAGGTGATTAATCAGTACAATGCGTTAAAAATGGATGAGGATAGTAGTGTAAATGCAAGAGACCGAAGATTTGATGTTACTCTTATGATTAATGGATTGCCGATGATTCATATAGAATTGAAAAATAAGCAGCATTCTTATATGGATGGATTCTGGCAGATTAAAAAATATATTGGAGAGGGAAAATTTACGGGAATATTCTCAGCTGTACAGATGTTTGTAATCAGTAATGGGGTTGATACAAAATATTTTTCAGCTGCAAGTGATAGCGAATTGAATCCGAAGTTTATCAGTGGATGGCTGGATAAGGAAAATAACGCAGTTTCCGATTACCTTGTTTTTGCAAAAAGTGTGCTTCGTATTCCGGAGGCACACGAGATGATCGCGAGATATACAGTATTGGATGAAGAGGCAAAGCGTTTGATTTTGTTGCGCCCTTATCAGATCCATGCAATAGAAGCAATTCGTGATGCTTCTAAGACTGGAAAATCTGGTTTTGTATGGCATACAACTGGATCAGGAAAAACCTTAACTTCTTATAAAGCTACCAGAAATTTGTTAATGGATATTCCAGCGATTGATAAAGCTATCTTTTTAATTGATCGAAAAGATCTGGATACGCAGACCACCATGGCATTTCAGGCATATGCGAATAATGATCTGATAGATGTAGATGAGACAGACAATGTGTTTGATTTAAAGAAAAAGTTGAAATCAGATGATCGTCAGGTGATTGTGACAACGATCCAGAAATTGCAGAGATTAATTACCAGAAAATTGCAGGAAGGTACACCGGAATATCACAAAATTAAAAACCTGAAAATTGCATTTGTTGTAGATGAATGTCATAGAGCTGTCACTCCTGGAATAAAGCGGGAAATAGAAAGATTTTTTGGAAATTCCTTATGGTATGGATTTACAGGCACTCCCCGGTTTGCGGAAAATCCATATCCACAGATGGGAGATCTGCCCCGTACTACACAGGAATTATATGGAGATTGCCTGCATAAATATACGATTCAGAATGCCATTCATGATAATGCTGTTTTAGGATTTCAGGTGGAACATAATGGACCCAAAAATAAAAAGGATGAAACGGACAGTAATCTTTATGTAACCGAAAGTCATATGTTGAAAGTACTCGAGGTGATTTTGAATAAATCTTATTATAAGTTGGGATTTCAAAATGGAAAAGGAAAGACATATGAGGGGTTACTTACAACGAGTTCCATCCAATTGGCACAAAAATATTATGATTTGTTGAAAATGGTAAAGGAAGGGAAGACAACACTTAAAATAGATGAAAAAATAAAACAGGTATTACCGGATTTCCCAAAGTTTGCAATTACTTATTCCGTAACAGAAAACGAAGAAGGTTCCCATGTAAATCAGCAGAAGATGCAGGAATCATTAGATGATTACAATAAAATGTTTGGAACAAAATATGAGATTTCTCAAATACAGGGATACAATGGAAATCTGAATAAGCGTCTTGCAAGGAAGGATGCAAAATATAAGAGCAGAAATGAGCAGCTGGATCTGGTGATTGTAGTCGATCGACTCCTGACCGGTTTTGATGCACCGTGTCTGTCAACGATATTCATTGACAGACCGCCAATGGGACCGCACGATTTGATTCAGGCATTTTCCAGAACAAATCGTATTTATGATAAAAATAAAGTATATGGTCAGATTGTTACATTTCAGGCACCCAAATTATTTAAGGAGAGTGTTGACAATGCGGTACGATTGTACTCTGCAGGAAGTACACAAACAGCTCTTCTGGCAGATTGGAAAGAGGTGGAATCGGCATTTCGCAAGTCATTAAAAGCACTTCGAGTATCTGCAGAGACTCCGGAAGAAGTTCCGGGAATGTCAATAAAAGAGAAAAAAATATTTGTTAAGCTGTTTCAGGATTTTGACAAGTTTTTTGCGCAATTAAAATCATTTACACAGTATGAAGATAATATGCTGGCTGGATATGGTATTACGGAAGATGAGTATACGGATTATGCAGGACAGTACTTAAATGCAAAAGAGGAAATTAAAGAAGATACCGATGGTCAAATTGATGATCCGGGAGTGCCTGTCGTAGATGAAGATTATGAATTAATGGCATACAGTCATACAAAGATTGATTATGAGTATATTATCAATCTGATCCAGAACATTGTATCACCAGATGAAGAATCACAGGATGTTACACAGGAACAGAAACAAAAGCAGATGGATGAGGTAAAGCAATATGTGGAAGAACTCAGAAAAGATAATCCGAAAGTAGCTGAGATAATGACCACTTTAATTGGAGAAATTGAGCAGGATGTAAATAAGTATAAAGGACAGTCCATTCTGAATATTGTTGAAAATATGAAACAAGAGTGTATTGAAAAAGTAGTTACAGATTTTTGTATTACATGGTATACGTCTAAAGATGATGTTATGTATGCGGCAATGCATTATCGAAATGGAGAGATCCCGAATGAGAGTGCAATTAAAGAGACAGCAAATTTTACCAGTTACAAAGAAGTACAGGAGAGAGCAATTCCAAAATTTAAATATTATACAATGATGATTGCTGAGTTAAGAAAAACTCTGGATGAAGAAATTAAACCTCTTATGAACCATTAGGATTGATTTGTATATATAAATATTCTTTACTGTTCTTATCAGCGTAAGTAGTACAGGAAACGGAGGTGCTTATGCGAAATGATGAGAACACCACAGAACTTTTCTGTAATTATTATAAGGAATGGGTTAATGTATATAAGAAGGATGCCATAAGAGAAGCAACTTTGGCAAAATACCGAATGACACAAAAGTGGGTAGAAAAACTGGTGCCGGATTTGAAAGTATCTGAACTTACAAGAACGATGTATCAGCAGCTTTTAAATGATTATGCAAAAGAACATGAAAGACAGACAACACTTGATTTTCATCATCAGTTGAAAGGAGCAATTCTGGATGCCGTTGATGAGGGACTGATAGAAAGAGATCCTACAAGAAAAGCAATTATTAAAGGAAAAACACCAAAAGTAAAAAAGATTAAATATCTCAATCAGTTTGAACTTCATACATTGATTGCACATCTTGACATAAAGGAAAAACCAAATTGGGATTGGTTTATTCTATTGGTTGCCAAAACGGGTATGCGTTTTTCAGAAGCACTTGCAATTACTCCAGCAGATTTTGATTTTGCAAGGCAGACATTATCGGTAAGCAAAACCTGGGATTATAAAGGAACAGGTGGTTTTTTACCTACTAAAAACAAGTCGTCGGTCAGAAAAATACAAATAGATTGGCAAATTGTTGTAAAGTTCTCTGAATTGGTTAAAAATCTGCCGGAGGATAAGCCGATTTTTGTAGGAGAAGAAAAAATATATAATTCAACGGTTAATGATGTTCTTGCGAGGCATTGCAGGGATTGTGGTATTTCAGTGATTTCAATTCATGGGCTTCGACATACACATGCATCACTGTTATTATTTGCAGGAGTATCCATTGCCAGTGTAGCAAGACGCTTGGGACATGCCAGTATGACTACTACCCAGAAAACATATTTACATATTATACAGGAACTTGAAAACAAGGATGTAGATCTGGTAATGAGGACATTATCTGGATTATAGAACATTAAAATTTTAAAATTGTGCTGCTTACGCTGAAGCTCTCTGTTTCATGACACTGTATACCATTATAGCAGAATAAAACAGCACGACCTGTACATACTATCAGAAAAACAAAGTAAGGAGAGACAGTATGGATCAGCAGGTTGGATCAGGGAGTCTTTGCTTTGCAAAGGCTCCTTTTATTATTGGAACAGCATCTGTGGTTGGAACCAAAGAGGGGGAAGGCCCCCTGGCAGATGCATTTGACTGTATCGGACCGGATGATAAATTTGGTCAGCAGACATGGGAGGCCGCAGAGAGCAGTCTGCAGAAAGAAGCATTGACGCTTGCCCTCGGGAAAGCAGATCAAAAGCCGGAAGATATGAGGTACCTGTTTGCCGGAGATCTGCTTGGACAGCTGATTGCCTCATCATTTGGATTAAAAACGTTTGAAATTCCACTGTTTGGACTGTACGGGGCATGTTCCACATGTGGAGAAGCGCTGGCACTTTCTGCAATGACGGTAGCGGCCGGATATGCGGATCGCGTGGCGGCAGTCACTTCAAGCCATTTTGCCAGCGCGGAAAAACAGTTCCGTTTTCCGCTGGAATACGCAAACCAGCGTCCGGTAAGTGCCACATGGACAGTGACCGGAGGCGGTGCATTTATTCTGTCAAAAGAGGCGAAGCAGCCGCTGGCAAAGGTGGCGGGGGTCACAACCGGAAAGATTGTAGATTACGGAATCAAAGATTCCATGAATATGGGAGCCGTGATGGCACCGGCAGCCGCCGAGCTGATTGCACAGAATCTTACGGATTTTAAACGAAAACCGGAAGATTATGACCGGATTATCACGGGAGACCTGGGAGAAGTCGGTCAGCAGATTCTGTTTGATCTGCTGCTGAAAAAAGGCATGGATATCCGCAAGCAGCATGAGGACTGTGGCATGTTAATTTTTGATTCACAGACACAGGGAACCGGTTCCGGAGGATCGGGATGCGGATGTGCAGCCTCGGTGCTGAGTGCGCATTTCCTGCCAAAGCTGGCAAGCGGGGAACTGGAAAGAATACTCTTTGTGCCGACAGGCGCGCTGCTTTCTACGGTCAGTTTCAATGAAGGACAGACAATACCAGGGATTGCACACGGTGTTGTGCTGGAAAGCTGTGTTTCATCCGCAAAAAAGGAGGGATAAGGATATGCAGTATGTAATTGCATTTGTAACAGGGGGAATGATTTGTGCACTGTCACAGATCCTGATGGAAAAAACAAAAATGCTTCCGGGACGTATCATGGTTCTTTTGGTCTGCCTTGGGGCCATCCTTGGATTTGTGGGGATCTATGAGCCGTTTTCCCAATGGGCGCAGGCGGGCGCGAATGTGCCGCTTCTGGGATTTGGAAACAATCTCTGGAAGGGTGTCAAAGAGATGGTGGACAAGAAAGGATTTATCGGTATTTTTCTGGGCGGCTTTAAAAACTGTGCGGCAGGGCTTTCCGCAGCACTCGTTTTTTCTTATATTGCCTCCCTGCTCTGCCAGCCAAAGATGAAAAAGCACTAGAAAATCTGGAAAATTCTGTTGTATAATAAATGGGAATTTTGCACACACTAGCTCTGTAGATCAAATAAAAGGAGATATGTGTGATGAAAAAATTAAAAGTTCTGATGATGAGCGGAATGCTTGCAGCAGGGATCTGTCTGTTTGCGGCCTGTGGTACAGCAAATGATGACGGAACGAACAATGGTGTAAACGATACTTCCAATACACAGGTTACTACACAGGAAAACATTCCGGGAACGGACAATACGACTGGAAATGGTACAACAGACAATAATACGGATGCCGGAAATTCCAAAAACGATGGCAATGTCGGAAAAGATATCGGGGATATGGGAAAAGATGTCGTGGATGGTGTGAAAGATGCCGGTGATGCTGTGGCAGATGGCGTGGATGATGCAATTGACGCGGTAGATCCGGATGCAGACACAAACAATGGCGGTAAGACCAATACCGGACGTTAGACAGGATTACCTATGAAAAAAGAAACTTACGTTAAAATGACCCAGCCGTTTCGGGATGACCCGAAACGTGCGCGGGCGTTACATAGAGCAAATAAAATATTGACGGTTGTGATTTTTGTGGCATATCCATGCCTGCTTCTGTGGCTGCTGTGGCAGAAGGATATGCGGCTATATAAAGCCATCTGTGTGCCGCTGGACGGATTTATTATTGTGACGGTTGTGCGGGCCTGGATCAACCGGAAACGGCCGTATGAAATATTTGAACTGCCATCTGTGATTCCAAAAGATACGAAAGGACATTCCTGGCCGAGCCGGCATGTGTTTTCCGCGGCAGTGATTGCGTTTACGTTCTGGTTTGTGTGCCCGGCTGCGGGGATTGTATTTTTGCTTATGACAGTTGCCATTGCATGGATCCGGGTAGTTTCCGGAGTGCACTTTATCAGTGATGTAGTGGCGGGATTTCTTTTTGCTGCGTTTTTTTCTTTGTTTTTTTAGGATAAAAAGCGGGAATCCTCGGTAATTCAATTGCCGCAGATGAAAGCGCG
>OJNT01002334.1_pt1 | contig 10892 bp, 7 predicted proteins | sample 1597981 | NCBI WGS metagenome assembly OJNT01 (sample SAMN01915211, study PRJEB22387) | human gut metagenome | isolation source: stool | host: Homo sapiens | place: USA
ATCAAATAAATATTGCTATTATATATCCGAAATGCTAATATAATTATCAGCAGTTTATTAATTATTTTAAGGAGGTTTCAGTTATGAAATACTGTACAAATTGTGGCAGGCAGTTAGCTGATGATGAGGTATGCACATGTCGTCAGCAGGCACAGCCACAGGCACCAAATCAGACACAGGACAACAATGCACAGGCAGATAATGCAGCACAGCAGGGACAGTTTAACGGACAGCCGCAGGGCAGCGCACAGGGACAGTTCAACGGACAGTTCAACGGACAGCCACAGGGCAGTGCACAGGGACAGTTCAACGGACAGCCACAGGGCAATGCACAGTCGCAGGCATTTGATAACTTCACACAGCAGGTGAGTGCAGCAGGACAGCAGCTGCAGAATGACAAGAATGTGGCATCTATCATCACATTCTACAAGGGTCTTGTTAAGAAGCCGGCACAGGCTGCAGTAGACTTTGTAAAGAATGCAAATATGGCATCAGGGTTTATATTTATTGGCTTATTTGCCATAGTAGAGGTAGTGCTGTCTGTAGTATATCTGTTATCAAGCGTAATTGGCAGCATAGGCGGCTTTGGATTCTCATTTTACCCGGCGAGCTTCTTTGAGGGAATCTTCTCAGGAATCGTAGGAGAGGCAGTGAGAGTACTCATCCTGGCAGCAGTCATTCTGGTTGTATTAAACGCAGTGCAGAAGGATAAAAAGGTGACATTTGCACAGACACTTTCAGCAGCATGTCTGTATGATGCAGTATACCTTCCGATTATCCTTGTTGCAGCAATCATCGACATAATCCCATTCCAGTTCTTTGGCAATGTGAGCAGCTGGCTGCATACATTTGCGAGTGTAGTAGGATATGTAAGCATATTCTTTGGAGTAAGGGCAATAGAAGAGGATGACAATAAGCTTCCACTCGTGTGTGGACTGGCATTCCTTGCAACAGCCATTGGTTCAACAATTGTAAATGCTATTTTCTAATTTAATATTTGATTTAACATATCTGATTTAATATATCAGAAATAGCCGGATCCTGTGAGATTTTCTTGCAGGATCTTTTTTTATTTCTGGCTTCGAATAGCTATCATATATCTTACGATTTGTCAAGTACGAGTTTTGACACTTTTTGTGTAAATTGTCGTTGTTATTGCCATGCGCGGAATTGATGTATAATGATAATTAGATTAATTTGTTTAGTTAAAAACTAGCTGAATATATGAGTCAATGATAATATGAATTCTATAATAAGCAGGTTTATAAAACTCGGGAAGAGAGGCACCTATGACGCATAAAATCAAGGTACAGATGTTTGGCAATTTCAGAATGGACTATAACGGAGCACCATTTGTGGCGGAAAAAATGCATAAGGAAAGCCAGTTCAACCGCATGATGCAGGCTTTGATACACTATTCTGACTGCGGAATAGCAAAGGATAAGCTCGAGGAAATAGTAATCGGTGAGCGTGATATAGATGCACCTCACACGGCACTAAGAGTTATTGTATACAAGACAAAGCAAAAGCTCGCACAGCTCGGACTGCCGGGAAAGAACCTCATATATTTGGAGGGAGGCATATATTACTGGACTCCGGATATAGAGATAGAAGAGGATGCAGCAGAGTTTGAGAAGCTCTATAACGAGGCCTGTGCACTGGAAAAGCAGATGCCACAGGAACCGGAGAGTGCAGAGACAGTGTGTGATGAGCGGATAAAGGAAATAGAAGACAATATGCTTGAGCTGTACGTAAAAGCACTATATCTGTACAAGGGAGAGTTTTTGGCGGCATATACAGGCGAGACGTGGATAGCACAGGAGGCCAGACGCTATCACACCATGTTTGAGAAAATCATAAATGAAGCTGCGTACATACTGCGAAAGAGAAAACAATTCAAGGGACTGGAGAAGATCGGAGTATATGCGGCAAAGGTCGACCCGTTCAATGAGTGGGAGGAGCTCATCATGGAGGCGATGGTAGAGACCAGGCGCTATGATGAGGCGGAAGAGTTATACACGGATGTCGTGGACTATTATCTCAGGGAGTGTGGTATTTATCCATCTTCAAGACTCTTGGAAATCCTTGAGAAATACAGTAATCAGATGAATCATGCACATGAGATACTGGAAAACATCCAGGAGGGCATGAACGAGCAGGAGGAAACGGAAAGAGGCGGATATTTCTGCAGCTATCCGGTATTCAAGGGAATATACCAGGCGTCCATCCGTATTATGAAGCGCACAAGGGTACCTGTATATCTCATGCTCTGTACTCTCGAGGACGAGGAAGGCAGACAGGTACAGGGCGAGACAAAGATGAACAAGTATTCAAGGCAGCTCAAGAAGTGCGTCGGTGAATCAATCCGCTACAGTGACATATATACCTCGTATGGAAAGGTGCAGTTTCTTATCATGCTAATCGGATTAAAGCGTGAGGACTGCGAGATAGTGAAAAAGAGAATCAACCGCCAGTTCGCAAAGAAAAATCCGAGAGCCGCAGAGAAATGTCATGTGAACAGTATAGTTTGTGAGTTGTAAAGGGAATAGTACAAATTAGTTGGAAAAGCTGCAAGGTGCTGTTACATAATTAGAGGAAGATTTAATTTGATTATTTTATATATTATGGAGAAAATGTTATGAATGGTAAAGACAAGATATCAGTAATTATTCCATGCTACAATGTGCAAAAATATATTATGAGATGCTTTGATTCAATTTACAGCCAGACATATGGCTTTGAAAATCTCGAAGTGATACTCATAGATGATTTATCAACAGACAATACATGGTCTATATTAGAATCCTTACAAAGACAATACCCGGAGAATGTTATATCTCTTAAAATACAGAAAAAAGGAAAGTGTGGCGGTGCACGTAATCTGGGAATGGATATCTGCACCGGCAAATATATCACATTTGTGGATGCGGACGATTATGTGCATCCGGATATGCTCAGGGTGCTGCATGATAGAATGACAGAGGATGATTATGATGTGGCACAGTGTGGTGTATCGTGTTTTAAAGCAGATAAGCCAAATGTATTAGAAGTAAATGATTTTGAAATTCAAAGGCTTGATTTAGATAATGTTGATAATAGGAAAAATCTCATTATAGGTCTGACCGGATTTACTAATGTAACAGCATGGGCAAAGCTATACTCGACCAAATTTATAATAGAACATAATCTAAGATTTATAGAAGATGTATATTATGAGGATACACATTTTTCTATGCTTTGTGTGTTACTTGCAAAGAAATATTGTAAGGTGCAATCGACATTATACTATTACTTTGAGAATACAGAGGGCATTATACGTTCTGAAATTAGCAATGCAAAGATCCGGGATGCTAAGATTATTATGGATCATATAAGGCAGGCTATTCAAAGTAGAAAAGCAGAACTGGGAAATGTAATTGAGCAGTGTTATTGTGAAATCCAGACATTTTTGTTATGGCACCAATATATTGAGCCATATAGTAGAATAGAAACCTTTATGAATAGGGAACTGGATATTTGCAAAGAAGAGTTTTTAAAGAGTGAACCGGATATATTTAATAATCCATATGTGAAGTTTTTTTCAGATGATGTGGTATTGAAAAGAATGTCAAAGCTGAGAGTGACTGCGAAAAAAATGGATAATGCATACTTTTTGGATAATGCAATGCATATCTGTTTTGGTATACATGATAAGGATGGCAATTACAGTGTCTGGGCTGGAACAACGATGCAATCCATTGTTGAAAACACAAAAGCGCCAATAGTTTTTCATATATTACATGATGACACATTGAACGAAATAAATAAAAATAAGCTGAGTCTTATTGCTGATAATAGTGGAAATGATATAGAATTTCATCATTTTAATTCGGACGTTTTTGGCACGTTTGCTGATTCAATGAATAGATTTGCAATTGGAACAATGTTCAGAATTATGTTGCCCGATATTATGCCGGATTTAAAAAAAATAATATATTTGGACTCTGATTTATTTGTAAATACAGATATTGAAGAATTATGGAACCTAAATATAGATAATTACTGTCTGGCGGCTGCTCAGGATTGTTCGACAATAAGAAATTGGGGAACTCCATACGCTGTAGCAGCAGGGCAGACAAGTCGTGACAGATATTTTAATGCGGGTGTTCTTTGCATGAATCTTGACAATATCAGGAAAAATGGAAGCCTGTTTCAACAGGTTATAGATTATCTGAACGATAATCCACGGACATGGCTTCCTGACCAGGATGCTTTAAATGCCATATTCAGCGGAAAAACCTTATTGATAGATGAAAAATGGAATTATTTTATTGATGAGGCAAGAAAAAATAATGAGAAAGCAGAGAAAAAAATATATCATTATGCTGCAACCCTGTTGATGCTGCATACAAATAATGAAATTGACAGAGCCTGCTATTTCACAATACTGAGAACTCCATGGGGAGAGCAGATGGAGGACGGCTTATTGTGTAATTCTATGGGCAGAATTGTGGATAGAACAGCTATGCTGGAGAAGCTGCTAAAAAAAGCTACTCAAAACAATATACGACTCGTATTCTATGGTGGAGAGAATAGCTCTATAAGGAATGCAATGAGGCTATTAAATAGAAAATTCGATAGCTGTGAATGGCATGAGCATTTAAAGGAGAATGAGATTATCTGTGATGATAATACGGTCTATATAGTTTCAGCGGATGCGGACGATAGTAATGGATTAGAAATACTTGCAAATGCCGGATTAGAAAATGGCGAGAATTATTTTATAACACAGAGGTTTTTACATTATACAGAGGGTGGGTTTGCCCTATGATTTTTATTACTGATGAATTAGGTAAGTTTGAGAAAAATATAATAGAGCTGGCAGAAAATGTGGGATTTAAAGAATGCAAAACAATAGAAGCCATAGATTTGTTTTGTGGCATATCTGAAAAAAACGATGTGCTTAAGGAAAAAGACAGGTATTATGCATTCATAGATATCCCTCAATATTGGAGTGTTCGTGCAGATGGTCTAAATGGTGCTATATATGATAATAAAACAAAAAAGGCAAACATCTATTTTAAGAATCCGATAGAGAAAAGAATGGTCAGCAGAGTCGAGTGGATTGACAGGAATAATACAGTATATAAAGTAGATTATTACAACAAATACGGATATATGTATTGTTCGGAGAATGTGAGTGGCGGCAATGTTACAGTCAGGGAATTCTATGATAGAAATGGTGACATTAAAGTATTAGAACAGACAGGTCCAAAGACATATACCACGTTTGGCACCCGCATTAGTCCGAAGAGCTATAGAGGCTTTGCTGATTATCTGGAAGCTTATCTTAAATCTAATGAAATATATGATGAAAATATATGGTTGATAAGTGATGAGATATTAAATAAATTTGCAGGGGATTATGGAAATTTTAAAATATCTTACCTGCCACAGAATAGATTAAACTCAGATTTTAAAGAAGCAAATCAGACTAACACAGCATTTCGAATATTGTGCAGTGAAGAGCAGCAGGTCAATTGGTATAAAGATAATTCAAATTGTAAATGCGACAGATTATATTCATATCTTGAGAATAATAAATCAAAATTTGGGAAAAAAGAAGCATTTATTATTACGGAAACGGATCAGCTCGAGTATATTGAACAGCTTATAAATGACTTTCCGGAAATAACATTTCACATAGCTGCCAGCACTATTATGTCAGATAAATTAACAAAACTGGATATAAATAATAATGTCGAGTTATATCCGTGTATTACTGAACAGAAGATAAAAGAACTGTTTGAAAGATGCGATATTTATTTGGATATCAATCATTACAGAGAACTATACAATGCAGTAAACCAGGCACTGATAAATAACATGATAATACTAGCGTTTGACAATACAGTACATTCAAAAGAATTATATCCAATTGAAAATATTTTTGATAGCAGCAACTATGTGAATATGAAAGAAACTCTAAAAAATATAATAACTAGTCAGACGATATTCAATGAATATATAGACAGGCAAAAGAAGCAATTAAAACAATTAGCTGCAAAAGTAGTTATGGGTGATACAGATGAGAGTATTTGATTTTACATTACTTAGTGGATATGAATTTTCCGGAGTCGATGTTGCTCAGGGATTTAGAGCAAGATTGTTTGCAAAAAACAATGTAAACGCTAAATTTATTTTTACAGAGCTGCCGACAATTAGGGATATGGAACTGTATGGATCGCAAAAAATAAAACGTGGTCAGATTATGTCTGCACATCTTTTTATGACCGGAAGATTAGATATGAGTTTGTCTGTGAAAAAAGAAGCTCTTTTAGAAAATGAAAAAGAAAACTATGAGTATGACAATATAGATGAGGATGGAAAGGTGATTCGTCTATATAATTCCGGTGAAAAATCAGTTGAAATATTATGCGATGAAGATGGATTTGTTATAAATGAAAGTCTCTTTAAAAACGGAAAAAAATATTTAGTAAATTATTATACAGACAGCTTGTCATATACAGAACTGTATAATTGGGATAATGATTCGAACGATGGCTTAAATCCGGAAAGGAGAATTTTTTGGAACAAACAAGGACAGATGGTTTATGAACAATGTATCTATAAAGATAATGTTGAATATCTGTTTAAAAATGGTGAAGTTATAGACAATGTAGAGTTTCTAGAAAGATTTGTAAAGGCACTTAATCTTTGTGAGAATGATATATGTATAATGGATAGAGCGGGATATCTTGATTATATACAGCCTCTTTTTGAAAATAAAGGCAAATCAAAGCTGATAGCTGTATTACATTCAGATCATTTTTACAAAATATATGAGGATGAAAGCTCATTATACATGAACTATGAGTATTATTACTGGTTCAAATATTCAGAGGCAATAGATTATTTTGTTGTTGGTACGGATGAACATAAAAGAAGTCTGGAAGCATTTTTAAAAGAGTATGATTGTTTTGTTCCGCATATTGCAGCTATTCCGCCCGGGGCTATACCAGAAGGCAAGCTTAAAAGTAAAAATAATCGTAGGCGAGGCAGCATAATATCTGCTTCAAGACTTAGTCCGAGAAAAGGTATTGATATTCTTATTAAGAGTGTGATAAAAGCGCATGAACTAAATCAAATAATCAATCTGGATATATACGGAAGTGGCGATGATGGGTATACTATATATTTACAAAATATAGTTAAAGATGCTGGTGCTGATGATTATATTCACTTTAAAGGGCAGTGTAATCTTGAAAAGATTTATCCACACTATGAATTGTTTGCATCATTTTCTTTGTGGGAAACATTTGGACTTTCGCTTATGGAGGCTGTAGGAGACGGACTTGCCATGGTTGGACTGGATGTCAGATATGGAAACAGGCTTTTTATACATCCGGATGAAAATGGCTATCTGGTGGATTTTGATATTGAGACAGATTTTCAAAATAAAGATAAGCTCTGTGAAAGAACTGCAGCAGCAATAGTTAAAATATTTGAGGATGATGACAGATTGAAGAAATTTCATGAAAATTCTTATATGATTGCCGAAGAATATAAGGAGCATGTAATAGAATCAAAATGGATGCAGCTTATAAAAAATATACTAGACCTCAATCCGTCAAACTTAATTTTATAGAGAAATGCAGTAACATGAAGGTAAAACATCCTAAGGATTATTGGCTTGAGTATGAGAGAAAAATGTTGGAAAACATCAATGAAACAACAGGCTTGTAGACAGGAGTATCAATGAAAACACACATTACTACACTAAACAACATGGCAGGAACTGCCAGTCTGGCACATAGAAGAGTATTAAAGGTGGCTCAGAGTATTGGCTGCCATGAAATGGGCTTATCTTTTTATCATTTAAAGCCAGACTATGCGAAGGAAATAGACAAACGTCTTGATGGGATAATTGCGCCTCTTAACTATGGGGATATTGTGATTTTTCAGTATCCAAGCTGGATTGGGGTGAATTATGATGAGAGCTTTGTAAACAAGATAAAGTCGTACCGGGATACAAAGCTGATAATTTTTGTTCAGGATATACAAAAGCTCATGTTTGATTCTGAGCAGGCAATTCTTGATATGGAAATCAGAACTCTCAATAAGGCGGATTTACTTATTTTGCCATCAAAGAAGATGCATCGATATCTGAAAGAAAATGGGCTTGATGAGAAGCCTGTTATCTATCAGACTATCTGGGATATGCCATCAGACATTTGTTTTGTGGATCATGCTGTAACGAGATGCTTTCACTTTGCCGGGAACTATAATCGTTTTCCGTTTCTGGCAGAGTACCATGGCAAGACACCGATTTATCAATATGATGCAAATAAGCCGGACAGAGAAAATGATGACAGCTTTTGCTGGAGAGGGTATTTGGAGCAGGAAAAGCTAATGCATGAGCTTTCCAAAGGTGGCTTTGGGCTTGTTTGGAGTGATGACGAATATTTTGACAGATATTATTCGATGAATCAGCCGTACAAGCTCGGTACAAATCTGGCAGCAGGGATACCAGTTATAGTAAAAAGAGGCTGTGTTCATGAGAAATTTGTCGAAAGAAACGGTCTGGGATATGCAGTCGATACGTTGGATGAAGCTGATAAAATGGTTCAGAGTATTACGGATGCAGAGTATATAAAGCTTTACCATAATGTGAAGAGTATTCAAAAGCTGATATTAGATGGCGCATATACAAGAAAAACACTTCAGGATGCAATAATTGAGGTTTTGGAAAATGCCTGTACACCGGTTGAAAACAGATATCAAGATCATATATAGATTTAGCAGACAAATCAACAGTGACAGGATATAGTATTTGACCATGATCAGGTGTATGAATCACAGATAGTTGCTACAGTGGAATAATGGGGAAGAGATTATGAGCGTACATATTACAAAAACTTATAACATAGGTGGATTGATTGGTCTCCGTCAAAATGCAGTGAAAAACGCTGGTGAAACACTTGGCTTTAAAGAAATGAGTTTATTTAAATTTCCTGATGCATATGATAGTGATGATGAGCTTCATGTTAGGATGGATGGCATAATTGCATCACTTTGTCCTGAGGATATAGTGATTTTTCAGCATCCAAGCGGTGAGAGTCCCAGATACGATGGATTTTTATTTGAGCATTTAAGAAGATATCATGGAACGAAAATTGTTGCGTTTATACAGGAAATAGCATCCGATAGAGATGACAGTGAGTATGCTTTGAGTGATGAAATCACGCTGCTTAACCGGGCCGATATGTTTATTTTTGCCTCAGCTGCGCTGCGGGATTACTATATCGCAAATGGATTAAAAGAAAAACCTTATCTGATTCAGAATATACCGGATTATATGACAGACATTTGCGCAAATGAGCATAAAAATAATAAACTATATATCATGGCGGAAACGAGTCAAAATGAATATCCATTGAACAATTTGAATATAGAGGTGGTGCAATATGATGAGTACCGTGCCATGGAATCTATACTCAGGTTGTCAGACGGAGGCTTTGGATTGATTTGGGATGCGGATGAGCAGGCGCTTGGACTTTATATGGCTGCCGGAATCCCAGTGATAGTTAAAAAGGGGTTGAACTGTGAAAAGTATGTGACAGATAATGAAATAGGAGCAGCAGCGACAGATTTTGAAGATGTATACCGGATAGCTGTATCAGAATCGGAAGATAAATTGAGTCAATACTACGCAAATGTCAAAAAACTGCAAAATTTGTTCATAAATGGAATATATACCAGAAAATTATTGCTGGATACCTTGATTATGTGTGGAGAAAGGCTATGATTTGGCGGTATATAAATGTTTTTATACGATTTTAGATACACCTAGGAGTTTATATTTATAGTGTTAAAGAGGAAAACTATAGTTATGTCCGGATGAAAGAGGATTAGGAAACAGATAATCCAAGTATCCGGATTCATGTGAATAAGGAGAGACTATATGAATAAGAAGAAGGTTGACAGTATTTTAAAAGGTATAACCGCAGCAGGAATTGCCATGGGTGGAGTCAGCTCTATCCAGGGTGCTGATATGGTTATGGCTGCAATTAATGAATCGGCAGCAGATTCCAATTCATTAGTTGACGCAGGCTCTTTGTCTGAGAGCGAACGTACAGAGTATAGCGAGAGTACAACACAGAGCATGAGTGAAAGCGCTTCAGAGAGCACTAGCGAGAGCGTGAGTGTAAGTGAAAGTTCAAGTGAAAGTTCAAGCGCCAGCGAAAGTGCGAAGCAGAGTGATGCAGAACAGCAGAGTGGTGATAATGTTGTAGCGGCTGCATACACAGATGATGCAGAACAGGATATGGCTGTTTATGCTCGAATGAGTGGAATGCCACAGCTTGCAAGTAATGATACAAATAGAGATGATTGTGTATCAGATCAGGTACATCATGTGACTAAGATTACGGCAAGAAATTTTAAAGATTTAGCAAGATCTGATGTTCAATCTATAAATGATGTAAAACCGAAGAAATGGAAAGATAAAAATTTTCAGTATAGAGTAAAGAATTCAAATACAGGTGAGTGGGAATATTTTAATAATTTTGATCAAGTTACATTTAATTGGACAGAAGGAATTCTCTGGTGGGAAACCAGCCATAATAAAACTGGCGAATTGTATATATGTGACGGAAATGCGTTTGTATTAAAAGTGTCTGATAATGAATGGGTAGAATTTAGAAGTAGTAGTACAGGTGGAGTACATACGTATAAATACGCATATAAGCATGGGGATTCCATTGATTTACTGGATGATGCAGATCCAAACTATGAGAAGAGTGAATCAGTAAGAATATCAGAGAGTTTGAGTGTTGAAGCAAGCACTAGCGCGTCAACAAGTGCAAGCACATCAGCAAGTACAAGTGCATCAACAAGTGCGAGCACATCGG
>OJNT01002353.1_pt1 | contig 10851 bp, 3 predicted proteins | sample 1597981 | NCBI WGS metagenome assembly OJNT01 (sample SAMN01915211, study PRJEB22387) | human gut metagenome | isolation source: stool | host: Homo sapiens | place: USA
CGTCGCGGTAGGTCAGCGGATTGCCGATCTCATCATACGTGATGCTCTGACCGTTATAGGACGTCATCAGGTCTTTCCAACCCGTCTGCGCATACCCGTACTGAATCGTTCTCGCCGCCGGTACCGGCGTGGGTTTTGGCGTAGGCGTGGAAGTCGGTTTCGGCGTTGGGGTCGGCGTAGGTGTAGGCTTTGGCGTGGGTGTCGGGGTCGGCTTCGGTGTTGGGGTGGGGTTCAGCGTAACCTGTATGTACTGCGAAGATACATAACCCGTCTTGCCGCTGTACGTCACCTTGTACCAACTGGAGTTCGATATATCCAGTACCGATACCGTCGCGCCGAACGGAATAGAGATCAGAATGCCGTAGCTTGTTCCCGGCCCCGAACGCATATTCAATCCGGCAGACGCCGTGATTTTGCCCGTGCCGATAACCGTCGGCGCTGCCGTGGGCTTCGGTGTAGGCGTTGTCGATGTGATCTGCACATACTGCCCAAGAACATACCCGGTTTTACCGCTGTATGTTACTTTGTACCAGCTGGAAGAAGAATCCAACACCGTTACAGAAGCGCCAAACGGAATAGAAACCAATATGCCATAGCTTGTGCCGGGGCCGGAACGCATGTTTAAGCCATCCGGTGCAATAATTTTGCCCGTAACCGTTGCCGCGCGGGCAGCAAGCGTTTCCGCTTCCGACTCGGCAAAAGTGCTTTCTTCAACTTCTTCGGCAGGTGCTTCGTTCACAGCTTCTGCCGGCTGCTCATCGGCAATGACTTCCGTATCCGTAACTTCGTAACCGGATTTTTCATCGCAGGGGAGCATTTCCTTGTTTTCCGGTTCTTCCGAACCGAGAGCAAAGGTCTGCACCGCTGCGCTGCTCGGCGGCATGAAGCTGTCCCACTCTTTAACCTGAACAAGGTTTCCGCCGGAGTACGTATACTCGCGTGTTTTGTTAGAGTAAGCGCTTGTCTCCCAAATCAGCTGATTGTTGTCATCATACCGATAATATGCTTTGGCAGCATAGTTCTTTCCGTTTGATGTCTGCCCGTCTCGCACGCCTTCTTCGATCTTCGTGATATTGCCGTTATTATCGCGCGTGTAGCGAATCGCAGTGTTGCCGATATACTGCCAGCCGACAAGATAGCTTCTGTACCGGCTTGAACCTCTGTCTGTCGCAGAATATCTTGCATACGACGAATAGATCTTCGACTCGGTGTTTACCACCTGCTCATACATTCGATTCAAAGAATCTCTGTGATAATCCACACGGATTCCCGTCGATGTCGTATAGCTTGTCGGCAGATTGTCTTTTCCGTAGGTATAATTCTGTGTAATAACGGAACCATACGCATCATTGGAAATTTTGGTTACGTTATTCAGCAGATCGTATCCGTATTCCGTAGTATACAGACGCGTACCGTTTTCAAACGCAGCCTCACGGATAAATCTTCCCGTGCTGTCATAATCATAATTATAGAGCAAAGAATTTGCGATGTCAACGTGTTCCTGCGCTTCTCCTGCAGTTCCGTATTTCCAAGTATATACGGTCTCGCCGTTATAGCTCTTGGATACAAGCTGTCCCGCCGCATTGTAATTATATCCTGCAGTAAACCCGTTGCTGTAAGTTACACTTTGCAGCGCACCGTTATTTTCGCCGTACGTATAAGTGCTCAGCAAATTTTCACCGGCGCGAACCTGCGTGCGGTTTCCGAAAGCATCATAGCCAAATGTATATTGGAATCCGTTATGATCGATTGCAGAAAGAAGATTGGTATTGTTATCATACGTATAACCAATCGTTGTGCCGCCGCGCGTTACACTGGTCAACCGATCATTACTGTCGTACTTATAACCGGTCAAAACACCGTTGCCATCTGTAACGGATTTCAATAGCCCGGAAGTCTGATCATAATCGTACACAGCACTTGCCACACCGAGTGCATCGACCTGTTTTTGCACGTAAGCTCCGTTTGCCGTATATTCCACTTCCGTTTTGATTTCCATGGAATCCGCTTTATTCGTAACACTTAAATCCGTCGCATTACCCTTAGAATCATACGTATAGGTATACTTTACATTATTCTGCGACGTAGCACTTGTCATATTGTGGTGCGCATCATAGGTATACGTAAACGAATAACCTTTGGCATCCGTTTCTTTGATCAGATTGTTGTTGGAATACTCCATTGTGCCTTTCTGATCCGCATTTTTGACCACCGAAATCAAGTTACCGTCGCTGTCATACGTATATGCCTGCGACTCGTCTTTAATCAGCTGAATGTCATCAAAATAAACTGCATTTGCCTGATTTTCATAGCAAATATCCGCGCGAACACTTTTCGGTGTTTTTCCGCTGTTGCCCGTTCCGTTCAAATCAAACGCAAAAACAAGCTGTTGCCAGCCGGAAACCGTCGCATTAAAGCTCGCTTTTTTCCAAAGTGTTGTGCCGTCTGTATATGCGATTTTAACATCCACTTTGAATTCACGTTCTGTATCTCGGTCTGCCACAGCATCTGCTTTTGCCCAAGCACTGACAATATAGCTGTCATATACAGAACCGGTCACAGGCACTTCCTGAACAAAATATTTATTCGTCTTACCGTTGCCGGAAACTTTATAAGAATAGCTGCCGCTATGTGCCGCATCCGAACTGACACCGTCTCCGGACGCCATGCTGACCGGAAACCAGTTTGTTCCGTCTCCGCATTCAAAGCCTGAATTCTGGAATATATTGTACGGACTCGCCGTTTCACCGCGTTCAACCTGCACGGCATCAAAATACGCTGTACCAACGCCATTGGAAAGCAACATTGAAATCTGTGTATTCGTCGCATCCTGCGGCACAGTAAATGTTACGGAAACGCGGCGCCAACCATTGTTGATAGCTGTATCGGTTTGCATATGAATATACTCTGAATACGCATTTTGTGCGCTGCCGCCGGAACGGTTCATCGTAACACCGATACCAGCGCCATAATCTCCGCTTTGCGACGTAGTAATATTCTTTGGGACTTTTACATAGGCTGAGGCCGTATATGTCTGTCCCGGTTTCAGAACAGATGTGGTAAAGGTTTGCCCAACGCGCCCGGCTCCATTAGCCGGACAGCTTGTTGTAACAATCGACAAAGCACTTGTTCCGATATAATGCTCTGAGGTACTTACAGAAGTTGTCTGTGCCGCACTTCCGATTGCTGCGCTGTTCCAATCTGTAAGTGAATCGAAATTGCTGTTCTTAACCAGATTATCCGTATACTGTCCAATAGAAGCCGCACGGGAAAGGCGGTTAAGCGTTTTAATATCACTGCCTGTGCTGTTTGGGTTTGCAGCGGTAAGAACACTTGAAGAAGCCCCAAGATCAATTCCGCCAACGGTAGAAACGCTCGTCCCGGTTGTGCGGCCTGCATTATCAAACCGTATAGTTGTGATAATATCGTCATCATTTCCGAATGCGCCGTCTGTTCCGCTGCTGCGTATTTTTGTTGTGTTATATTCGGCACGATCAAATGTTAGTTTTTGACCTGACGTCCCACCTACGCCATATTCTTCCAAAGAAGAAACGCGTTTGCCGGAAGTCTTATCGGTATATGCCAACGTAATTTTCACACCGCTTTTAGACTGTGCCGTAATAAGCGCATTGTCTCCATCATACGCGTAGTCGCTGTGTGTACCATCCGGATATGTAATGCGCGTGAGCAGACCGCCGGAATAGGTATAGGTCGTTGCCTTTCCGGAAGGGTCTGTAACCTTGGTCAGGTTTGTTCCGTTATTCTCCAATTTAATAACATGCCCTGCTCCATCTGTGATTTGAGTAATAAAGCCATTTGAATAGGTCAGTGATGCCGTATTGCCGTTTGCATCCTGAATTCTGGTCAGATTGCCTTTGCTGTCAAAGGTCATCAACCCGCCTTTATCATCGCCGATCGTATACCCACCGCTGATCGTTTTCAGTTCCAAACCGAGACCATCTTCATCTTTATATTTGCCATCGCCGGTCTTCATGAAATAGTGTTCGGTTCCGTCGCCATCAGTATAAACATACGGCCATTTTGTTTGATAATCTCCGCTTAATCCGTACACAGATGAAGATCGCACCATCTGATATAGATTCAGCTTCCATCCGTATCCGGCAAAAGGTTTGATTTTATCCGTAAACTTCGTAGGTGCGGTAAAATCCTGCCCTGCCATGTAACCGTTGTACACATGCGTTACCGATATCGGCATTAAAAGGCCGCTCGTTGCCGCATCGGTATGAGATAAAACAGCGTTTCCGGTAAAATCATTAACCGAAAGTGTTCCAGCTGTACCGGCACTTGCCGTAGTATAGTCCCAATACGGCTCTATGCCTTTGTTGTTTCTGTATGTAATGGAAACGTAAGGATAATAACCGGCAGGATAATTATTATTCCTCTCCGGAATAAACTTACCGGTATTTTCCACAGATTCATCTTCTGCTTTTAAAAGAATACCGTTATTTGCTGTCCCGGCATACCAGCCGCGCACAGCCTTTGTAATATTGAAACGTTTTTGCGTATAACCTTCTTCAGGATCGGTAGTCTTTACAAGATCATAATCGTATACAAGCGGATTATAAGACGGTTTTGTGTTCCAAGTTACAGTATTGCGTGTCCAACTGCTTGTAACCTCATGAGCGTTAACTTGAATATCTCTTGCGGTATTACTGAAACTCTTACTGCGCAATACCAACAGCATCTGTGCATCGATTACAACATCACCGGGATTTAAGGCAGGAATATCAAAATTCAAAAGATCCCAGCATCTTCCATAATAATAAGAATCTGTTCCGACAAACCACTCATATCGGTCGCTGCAATTCTCATTCGGCACCGCAGAAGCCACCATGGTCGTTTTTACCGATGCTTTCGTTTCCGTCGCAACTACCGGATCAATAGATACAGGGAACTGACGATCATTACTGTTGATCCATTCGCTGTCCGCAATAATCGTAAACAAATAGCTGCCGTTTTCTGCCTCTTTTAGTTCATAGGAAACATCCGTACTGCTTACTCCGCTTGCATCATACATAATCGGAGCCGGAATGGTGAATACATTTTCCTCCGTGTTTGAGTCAATCGCATAAATCGTCCGTTCTTCTTCGTTTAAGTATAAAGTGACGCCTTGTGCCGTCAGCTCAAATGTATAAGCATAGCTGTCTTTGCGTTCATGCACAACAATATTTTCTTTTAGTGTTTTGCCTACCAACTGATATTTGAAATCTGTATCTTCCAATGCTTCTTTATAAACCACATTAGATTCAACATCCTTCATTGTGCCTGCAACAGCTTCATCAACTGTTTTCCCCGATTCATCTTCACGTGCTGCCATCATTAACGCAGGCTCATCCAATATTGTAATACGGCTTAAAAGCAGCGGAGGTCCACTTGGTTTCGGTGAGCTTTCCGGGCGTAGTGTCTCCATCGGCTCCGGAGAGGCCACCGGATTTGGAGTTTCCGTTGGCTCCGGTGTAAAACTCGGTTCTGCCGTCGGCATTTCTGATGACGCAGACTCGTCTGTGAATTCCGTCTCGGATGATTCAATTTTGTCGGTGTCTGTTTCTGTTACAGCAGTTGCTTCATCATCCGCAGCATTTATCGTCTGTTGATCCTCAAGTAAAGGATCCGCAGTAGTTTCTTCGTCTGTATCAGCCGGTTCCTCCTCGTCGGACGGCTGATCAGACGCGCTATTCTCCGCATCATTTTCCGTCGGCATTTCGGATTCAGGTTCTTCCGTAGGCTCAGGAGTAGGAACAGAAGTAGGAGTTGGCGTAACTTCATCAGTTGCCCCTACATATTTCCAATCCAATTTATATTCGCCTTGCCGAACCGAAATAAATTCATTCTGAAGCGTTTGTTCCGCAAAACGAACCTGAAAATCATTTGCCGCATTTGTATATCCCGCCGCATCTTCAAAGGCTTTACCTTCATATTGCAGCGAATTGTCGATATCTTTCCATTCTCCGTTTTCCAAATAATGAACAGGCTGGGCATATATGACTGCCTGAACGCTATGATCACTTAAGAGGAATTGTTTGGTGTTTTCATCTCTCTTATCTTCCAGCTCCATCACGATACAGGCAGAATTTGAGCTTAATTCCTCATCATAAATTTTATCCTCATCCGCAATATAATAGGGATTGTTACTTTCGTCCATCACCTTTTGTACGGTTTCCGCAAATACGCCTAAGTCCATCATATTCAAAAACATGACGACACTAAGGAATATTGCGCATGGGCGCATGAATTTTTTCACTTTGGTTCCCTCCCCAAACTACTTTTGTAAACCTTCCTTATTTTTTGATTTTATACTTGTTTACTGAACTTTCAATTCACTCTGGATTAACCGCAAATCACCATCCTTTTCCTTAATAAATGTATTCTCTTCATAAAATATAAAAACACGCAGTTTAACACCGTAGTAATCTGGAACCAAGTAGAACAATCGGTTAATCACAGCTGTTCTACTCTCACAAACATTAAAATTAACACTCGGTGATTCAAACAAATCTTCAATCTTCCATATTTTTTCACCTCTTTTCCATTGTAAATAACATTGATATACATCTTCTTTTGTCAAATTAATTCACCTGATACCCTCTCACGTTATAATTCTATCTTCACTATTTCTTCCATATCAAAGATAATTTATGTAGCCTTTACGGTTTGGATCGTGTCTCTATTTTTCCAAACTTCCTTTCACTTTTTGCATTCTTAGTCAAATTATCGCTTTCTCTTAATACTCTTTGATAAAATCTGAGCCCATCAATATTATTCAGAATATAGTAAACTTGGCTATTCTGAATCACAATGACTAATAGATCGTCACACTCATCCTGTGTCCACGATGTTATGTTCAAACATCAGCATATATCCTCCACAAAAATTAGCCACATAGTCGTTGTAATCTGTGATTTAACTATATAGTGAATTCATATTAAGTCAATATCTGATACACAAAATGACAAAAACAAAACATGAAATTACATATTGATGAATATTTGTGTCCAAACTCATAGTTTCAATTTTTGCTTATATATCTAATAGTGACTTAAAACAGAAAAACAGCCCAAGAACCCGACATTTTAATCAGATTCTTGAGCTGTTCATTAAATACTATGAGTTTTATTTGGTCAAATGAATCACACTGTGAAATCTATTTTCCTCATTGCTATAATACATTCTCGATACTCCGTGATAATGCTGTACCGCTTGTTTGACACTTTTTAGACCTACACCGTGGTGTTCTTTATCTTTTTTCTTCGTTTTTATATTTCCATCTTCATCCATATCCGGAGCAGAATTACAAGAATTAATAACCGTAATCAACACTCCGGTTTCCCCTTGCTGCGTAGCAGAAAGTTTAATATATTTTTCACTGGTATTTTTTGCTGCCTCCTCGGCATTAGTAAGTAGGTTATCAAAAATTGCTGTAATATCATGAGCTGATATAAAATCTACTGAATGCTGACGAATATCAAAATCGTCATCAATGCCTAACGATTTGCAGATAGATGCGTGATGGACTAAAATTACATTCAGAACTGTATTATCACACAATCGTACTATCTTTTGTAATGCCGGATCCTGCTCCATATCCAAAAGGTAATTTTCAAGTTCATCATAATTTTTCGATTCAAGCAGCCCCCTCATCACTTGCATATGGCCGCGTATATCGTGAATTAAAACACGTTGGTTTTCATATTGGTTTTCCAGTATTTTATAATTTTGCGATTGTTTTTAATTTGGCTGAAAGTTGCTCAATCCTTTGTAGAAACCTTTTAAGCTAGCCACAAATATAGAATATGGAGAATATAGAGACAGGACTTTTGTTAATGGTAGTTGGAATGACCACCGTATTTGCTATCCTTTTGATCGTTATCAATCTGGGAAAAGGACTTATCGTCTTGGTGAATAAATACGCACCGGAAGAGATCATAGCGAAGAAACCAGTAGCGGCAGCCGTTCGGGTACAAACGGCCACTCCAACGCAAACCACCGCAATCGGCAGTCTTTCCGGACAGGAGACAGCCGCCATCGTATCGGCAATCAGCGCCGTGACCCGTGGACAGGGGAAAGTTATCAAAATTGAGAAAGTATAAATAATACATATTAATATCATGAAAAGAGAAATCAAATTCAGTTTGGTCTTCAGAGACATGTGGCAATCTGCCGGAAAGTATGTCCCGACCGTAGACCAACTAACCAGAGTCGCTCCGGCAATTATCGAGATGGGCTGTTTCGCCCGGGTGGAAACGAATGGCGGAGGATTTGAACAAGTCAACTTATTATTCGGCGAGAATCCTAATAAAGCGGTCCGTGAATGGACAAAACCTTTCCATGCGGCAGGTATCCAGACGCATATGTTGGACCGCGCGTTGAACGGCCTTCGCATGAGCCCGGTACCCGACGATGTACGTCAGCTATTTTATAAGGTAAAGAAAGCGCAGGGAACGGATATCGCCCGCACGTTCTGCGGTTTGAACGACGTACGGAATATCGCCCCATCTATTAAATACGCGAAAGAGGCCGGTATGATCTCACAATGCTCCTTGTGTATCACGCATTCTCCGGTACATACGGTTGAGTATTATACCAAGATGGCATTCGAGTTGATCGAGCTCGGAGCGGATGAGATTTGTATCAAGGATATGGCCGGTATCGGACGTCCGTACACATTAGGCCGTATCGTAGCCAATATCAAGGAAAAATATCCAGAGATCCCGATCCAATATCATAGCCATGCCGGTCCCGGCTTTAACGTAGCTTCCATCATGGAGGTTTGTAACGCGGGTTGCGACTATATCGACGTAGGTATGGAGCCGCTTTCTTGGGGTACAGGACATGCGGACTTGCTGACCGTACAGGCGATGTTGAAGGACGCCGGTTATAAGGTGCCCGAGATCAATATGGAGGCTTATATGAAGGTTCGTGCCTTGGTTCAAGAATTCATGGATGATTTCTTGGGATTGTATATCAGCCCGAAGAACCGGTTGATGAATTCCTTGCTGATCGGACCGGGACTTCCGGGCGGTATGATGGGTAGCTTGATGGCGGACCTTGAGAAGAACCTAGAGACGATCAACAAGAGCAATATAAAGAACAACAAACCGCTGATGTCTCAAGACCAGTTATTGATCAAGTTGTTCGACGAGGTAGCTTACGTATGGCCACGTGTCGGTTATCCTCCATTGGTAACTCCATTCAGCCAATACGTGAAGAACCTAGCTTTGATGAACGTCATGCAGATGGAGAAGGGGAAAGCCCGCTGGAGCATGATCGCCGACGATATCTGGGATATGATCCTCGGAAAGGCCGGACGTCTTCCGGGCCCGTTGGCTCCCGAGATCGTCGAGAAGGCGAAGGCCGAAGGCCGCCAGTTCTTCGAGGGCAATCCTCAAGACAATTATCCGGACGCATTGGATAAGTATCGAAAGTTGATGAACGAGAAGCAATGGGAAGTTGGCGAGGATGAGGAAGAACTCTTCGAATACGCCATGCACCCCGCTCAATACGAGGCATATCGCTCCGGAAAGGCCAAGGTCGAGTTTAAGGCAGACGTGGCAAAACGTAAGGCAGAGAAAGCGAACGCCGGTAAACCGACGGTACCCGCCACTCCAGCCGCACCGGCTCCGGCACCTGCCGCTGCATTAACGATGCCGACTACTCCGCAAGTCATGACCGTAGATGTAAACGGGCAAGCTTACCGTGTGACCGTCGCTTTTGGTGATACCAACAGCGCGACTCCGGAAGTTAAACCGACAGCGGCTCCCGCCCCGACAGCCCCGGAGACAACAAATGCTCCCGCAGGCGCTGGAAAAGAGGTGCTTTCTCCGCTGGAAGGTAAATTCTTCCTTGTAAAGAACGCTTCCGATACACCGGTGAAGGTGGGCGACGTAGTGAAAGAAGGTGATGTCCTTTGCTACGTGGAGGCCATGAAAACATACAATGCCGTACGTGCCGAGTTCGGGGGAACGATCACGGCGATCTGCCTGTCTTCCGGTGATGCCGTATCTGAGGATGATGTATTAATGACGATTCAATAATGAACGAGATATTTCAAAACTTATATGAGATGACTGCGTTCAGCAATATCATTGCTGAACCGCAGTTCTTGATCATGTATGCCATAGCGTTCGTATTGCTCTACCTCGGTATCAAGAAACAATACGAGCCGCTATTGCTCGTGCCTATCGCGTTCGGCGTATTGCTCGCCAATTTCCCCGGAGGCGATATGGGAGTGATTCAAGCGGATGAGAATGGGTTGATTAATGTACACGGCGTGATGAGAAACATCTGGGAAATGCCGCTGCATGATATCGCACACGAGCTTGGCTTGATGAACTTCATCTATTATATGTTGATCAAGACGGGCTTCTTGCCGCCGATTATCTTCATGGGTGTCGGTGCGTTGACCGACTTCGGCCCGATGCTCCGTAACCTTCGCCTATCCATTTTCGGCGCCGCGGCTCAATTGGGAATCTTCACGGTGCTTTTGGTAGCGATCTTGATGGGATTCACACCAAAAGAGGCAGCGTCTTTAGGTATTATCGGTGGCGCCGATGGCCCGACGGCTATCTTCACGACCATTAAATTGGCTCCGCATTTGCTAGGCCCGATCGCTATCGCCGCTTATTCTTACATGGCTTTGGTACCGGTTATCATCCCGTTGGTCGTTAAGCTACTGTGTTCTAAGAAAGAATTACAGATCAACATGAAGGAACAAGAGAAGAAATACCCTTCTAACATGGAGATCAAGAATTTGCGTGTATTGAAGATTATCTTCCCGATCGTGGTAACTACCGTAGTCGCCCTGTTTGTTCCCAGCTCCGTTCCTTTGATCGG
>OJNT01002370.1_pt1 | contig 10802 bp, 9 predicted proteins | sample 1597981 | NCBI WGS metagenome assembly OJNT01 (sample SAMN01915211, study PRJEB22387) | human gut metagenome | isolation source: stool | host: Homo sapiens | place: USA
CGCCGTCTCCGCCGAAACCGGCAGACTGCCCCACACAAAAACGACCGCCAGCAAAACACAAAGTATCTTTCGCAAAAATCACCACCTGCCACGGCATGTATACGCGGCAGGCGGCTGGATTATACAATCAATACTGCGGGGGCAGGGAAATATCCTCGTCCTCTTTGTCTTTCTTATCCTTGTTGAAAAGTCCGGCGATCTTGTCCACTACGTCCGGCACACTCGCCACAACGCGATCGACAGACGAAACATACGGCTCAATCTGCAAAATGCGCACATTGCCGTTCGAGATTACCAAAAACGCAATAGGCTGAATGGTAATGCCCGCGCCGCTGCCGCCGGCAAAGAGGCCCTTTTCCGGCTGCGCTTTAGAAGGCAGGTCGGAGCCGCCGCCTGCAAAGCCGTAGCTTACACGCGAAACCGGGATGACCGTGGTGCCGTCCGGCGCGGTGATGGGATCGCCGATAACGGTGTTCACGTCCACCATTTCCTTGATTTTATCCATGGAAACGCCGAGCAGGTTGTTGACCTTATTTTCACTCATGTTGTTCTCTCCTTTTTATTTGCTGCCGGTGCTGCGGATTTTACGGCAGGCTTTCCGGCACTTTGAAATTTATTGTAAAACGGCAATATCGTGCGCAGTATAAACTGCACCCCGTGGTGCACGACGAACAGCGGACGCACCGCACCACTTGCCGTACATAAAACCTTCGGTTCCTTCACGCTGTAATCGAGATCGACGGAAACACGTCCATGCGGCGACTTGCAGTTTGTTAAGCCGAGCAAGACCGACACAGCCGGGTACACGCCCGTACACACCTCTCCGTACAGGATAGCAATTTCGGCGGCATCTTCCCCGCCGCCGACGAGCACGTATAGATCGAAATCTTTCAGCTTTATGTGCTTTAAAAGCTTTCCAAAGCGCGTGCCGGTGGCCTTTAACAAATCTTTCGCGAGCGTTAAAAGCCCCGTAAGTCCCTCGGCTTCCTTATATTTTTTCACCTGCTGCAAAAGCGGGTTCGGCTTTTTCTCCTTGGCTTGTTCTTCAGACTTTTTTTCGCTTGGTTTCTTCTCTTTTATCGGCTCCGGTGCGGGAAGCACGCGGTATTTTAAAAAGAGATACCGTATAAAAACGGTCGCCTCTCCGTTATAGTTCAGGTCGAACCGCACAGGGATGCACAGCAGAAGAAAGATCAGCGCGATGAGCCCGAGCAGAATCCACAAAACGATCATGCTTTGTCTGCCCCGTCGTTTTGAGGTGCGTTTTCGGTTTCTTCCTCCTGCGGCAAAGGCGGCAGCTCCAAAAGCGAGCGGATGCCCATGCAGCGCAGGAAATTTTCCGTCGTGCCGTATAATAGCGGCTTACCGGGAAGGTCGAGTCGCCCGCGCTCTTCAATGAGCGCTTTCTGCACCAGGCTGCCGATGACGCCCGAGCAATCCACGCCGCGCACCTGCTCCACAAACGCTTTCGTGACAGGCTGATTATATGCGATGACCGCCAGCACCTCCATGGCCGCCTGCGAGAGCGGCGCGCTGCTTCTGAGGTCTAACGCTGTGCGCACCGGTGCCAAAAACACGGGATTCACGGCAAACTGCAAGGTGTGGTCTAATTGCAGCAAATGGATGCCGCTTTCTTCCTTGTTATATTTTGCCTGAAGCGTTCGGCTGAGCTCCAGAACGTTCTCTTCCTCGGTGTTAAGCGCCTGCGCCAGCTTATCGATGTCGATCGGGTCGCCGCACGCGAATAAGATTGCCTCCATCATGCCGAGCATTTTCTTTTTATTCAGCTTACTCGCCTCCGTTCGTCAGTTTGATCTCGCAGTCTTCGCCGTCACCGTCCACGCGCAATCGCTTGTCCTTGACAAGCTCCAAAACGGCGAGGAACGCCGCCACGCGCTCCGAGGGGTCGTTTTTGCCGCGGAACAGTTCTTTTAACGACACATGCCGCTTTTTCCACAGGCTGCGCAGCACGAAAACAATTTGCGAAGCCACGGAGACCACACGGCGCGTGATGAGCTTTGAGATGGTGTCCTCCGGCTTCTGCGGCTCCGGCGGCTTCTTTTTTCCGAGCATCGACAAATACGCCGAAAGCAGCTCCTGCGGCTTATGATGGCGCTTATAGGTGAGATCTGCGGGAATATCCGCCTGCGCACGCACAATGCCGTCGAGCGAAAACCGCTCGCGCAGACGCATGGCCGCTTCCTTGCACTGCTGATATTCAAGCAGCTGACCGGTCAGCTCTTGCTTCAATGCCGCTTCCTCTTCCTTTTTCGGCAGCAGCGAAACACTTTTGATGTGCACAAGACGCGCCGCCATCTCAAGAAATTCGCTCGCAACGTCCATATCTGCCGCCTGCATCTCGTGAATCTGCGCCATGTACTGCTCTAAAAGCTCTGCGATAGGAATATCGTAGATATTGAGTTTGTTTTTTGCGATGAGGTTAAGCAGCAGGTCGAGCGGACCCTCAAACACATCGAGCTTATAGGAAAGTGTTTCCGTTTTTTCCATGTTCATACACGATCACAATACGCCGGCCAGACGGAACGGCAACGCCGCAAGCCAGCTCACGCCGCCGTATGCGGCGTTTTCAAGCACATTTAGCGGACCCGTGAGCGCACCGGAAACAATGAGCAGCATGCCGATCATAGAGAGCATGTTCTGGTACTGGTAGAACTTGTAGCGTGCGCGGTCGCTGAGCAGCGCCGCCAAAATTTTGGAGCCGTCAAGCGGCGGCAGCGGCACAAGATTGAAGACCGCCAGCACCGCGTTGATAAACGAAAAATAGCTGAAGAACAGTAAAATGTAATGCACAAACGCGTTGTACGGCGCAAAAGCCGCAATAGCATAATAAATAACGCAGCCGACATAAGATGCAAGCAGGTTCGCCGCCGGGCCCGCAAGGGACGTGAGTGCCACGCCGGAGCGCGGATTTTTAAAATACCGGCTGTCGATCGGCACGGGCTTTGCCCAACCGATGCCGAAAAGCAAAAGGAACATCGCACCCATCGGGTCAATGCTTGCAAGCGGGTTCAGCGTCAAGCGACCCTCATACTTTGCGGTAGGGTCACCGAGTTTGTACGCCACCCAACCGTGCGCAAGCTCGTGCAGCGGCAGCGCAAGGAAAACGATGACGAGCGTGGCTAAAATCTGAATGATAACACTGAGCGGATCAACAGCGCCGCCGCGCAGCAAGGTCATGATCGAATTAAAAAGCAAATATAACACCTCTTTCTGTGGGGTGCACCCGAAAACGGTTTCGGATATACTTTATAGAATTATAAAGCATAGAGGACGAAAAAACAATTCTTTTCCGTAAAAACATTCTGTGAACACCTTTTCGTTTTAGCAAAAGATGCGGAAAAGCGAGTTTTTTCAAAATTTAGTTCCCATTTTTAAAAATAAATCTTGCATTTTGCGTTCGTTTCTGCTACAATACTAACGTTGCAATGAAGAATTAGGCACTTTAAGGAGGTGCAGATAGATGGCTAAATGTGAAATTTGCGGAAAGGACGTATCCTTCGGCATCAAGGTTTCCCACTCCCACAGACGTTCCAACAGAACTTGGAAACCGAATATCAGACGAGTAAAGGCACTTGTTAACGGTACACCGAAGCGTGTATACGCCTGCACCCGCTGCTTGCGTTCCGGCAAGGTTACAAGAGCAGTATAAAAGAACTGGTCGATAAAATTATGGACATCGTTTCGGTGTCCATTTTTTTATTTTCCGTATTTACTTTTTCATCCCGCTGTGAAAAATTTTGTTTGTGTTATTCCATCCTCCATCGTTTAGAATGACTTCCTTAATAAGCAAAAGGCGCCGTGCAGGTTTTAAACCACACGGCGCCTTTTTAAGCTTTATTCTGTTTTAAATCAAATCAGGATCAGACAATGCCCTGTGCGAGCATAGCATCTGCGACCTTCACGAAGCCCGCGATGTTTGCGCCCATGACATAATTCTTCGGGTGGCCGTACTTCTCGGCAGCCGCGTCTACGTTCGCAAAGATGTTCTCCATGATGCCCTTCAGCTTTGCGTCAACTTCTTCAAAGCTCCAGGAGAGACGCTCGCTGTTCTGGCTCATCTCAAGAGCAGAAGTCGCAACGCCGCCTGCGTTTGCAGCCTTGCCCGGTGCAAACAGAATACCGGCCTGCTGGAAGACATTCGTAGCCTCAATGGTGGACGGCATGTTCGCACCCTCGGCAGCGACCTGTACGCCGTTCTTGACGAGCGTCTTCGCGTCTTCTTCGTTCAGCTCGTTCTGCGTTGCGCACGGCAGAGCCACATCGCACGGAACCGTCCAAACGCCCTTACCCTCGTGGTACTCGCTGTTCGGTCTGTACTTCTTGTACTCGGTGAGACGTGCGCGCTTAACCTCCTTGATCTCCTTGACAGCTGCGAGGTCGATGCCCTCCGCGTCGTAGATCCAACCGGTGGAATCAGACATGGTAACAACTTTAGCGCCAAGCTGCTGTGCCTTTTCGGTTGCATAAATTGCAACGTTGCCGGCGCCGGAGATAACAACCGTCTTGCCCTTAATATCCATGCCGTTCTTCTTCATCATCGCATCGGTGAAGTACAGCAGGCCGTAGCCCGTCGCTTCCGTACGGGCGAGGGAGCCGCCGTAGGTGAGGCCCTTGCCGGTAAGAACGCCTTCATAGCAGTTACGGATTCTCTTATACTGGCCGTAGAGGTAGCCGATTTCTCTGCCGCCTACGCCGATATCGCCCGCCGGTACATCCGTATCAGCGCCGATGTGTCTGTAAAGCTCGGTCATGAAGCTCTGGCAGAACACCATAATCTCGCGGTCGCTCTTGCCCTTCGGGTCGAAATCGGAGCCGCCCTTGCCGCCGCCGATGGGCAGGCCGGTCAGGGAGTTCTTGAGAATCTGCTCGAAGCCGAGGAACTTGATGATGCCAAGGTTAACGGACGGGTGCAGACGCAGACCGCCCTTATACGGACCGATCGCAGAGTTGAACTGTACGCGGTAGCCGCGGTTCACATGAACCTTGCCGTTATCGTCGACCCACGGCACGCGGAACATGATCTGGCGCTCCGGCTCGGTGAGACGCTCCAAGATACCGGCAGCCTCATACTGCGGGTTTGCTTCAATGACCGGCTCCAAAGTGGTGAGAACTTCCGTTGCAGCCTGAATGAACTCCGGCTCATTGGAATTAAGCTTTTTAAGGTGTTCCAGCTGTTCGCTTACATAAGACATAACGATCGCTCCTTAGAAAATAGATTGAAAAATAAGAAAAGCACAGGAAACGCAGTTTTCACCTTTAAATCCTGCAAAAAGATCTCCCTTCGGTCTTTTGGGCCTTTTTGCCCGTTTCCTGAAAACGTTTACATTTTACCACAGGTTTTTCGTGTTTTCAATATGTTTTTGCGAAAAATTTCAAAAAAGTTTCAGCACCGCAAAGCGATGAATTTTGAAGGAAACCTGTTTCAATTCTGCAAGTTCACTTTCTTTTGTTGTAAAAGCACCAGTATTCTTTCGTCTCATACCCTGAAATTGTACGAATTCTTGCACGGCGGTTTTCGGAAAAAGATTGACATTCGGTGCACTTTTCTATAGAATTAAAGTGTATGATAATGCACGGGAGAAAATTTTGCCGTTTTCGGCTTTTCGCCCGCGCCAAACGCTCAATGAAGAAAGGTATGGTAATGTATTATGCAGAAGACCGAATTACTCTATGAGGGCAAAGCAAAGAAAGTTTACGCAACGGAGAACCCGGATTATTGCATCGTTTCCTATAAAGATGACGCGACCGCGTTCAACGGCCTCAAGAAGGGCACCATCGTCGGCAAAGGCGTTGTCAACAACCGTATGTCCAACTTCATGTTCCAGCTGCTTGAAAAGCACGGCATCAAGACCCACTTTGTAGAAGAGCTTTCCGACCGCGACACCGTCGTGCGCAAGGTCAGCATCGTTCCGCTCGAAGTCATCGTCCGCAACAAGGCAGCCGGCAGTCTCTCTAAGCGCCTCGGCCTTGAGGAAGGCACCCCCATGCGCGTACCGGTCCTGGAGTTCTGCTACAAGAACGACGATCTCGGCGACCCGATGGTCAACAATTACCATATTCTCGCTGCCGGCTTTGCAACGCAGGAGGAAATTGATAAGATCAGCTCGATGGCCCTGAAGGTCAACGAGCTCATGCTGGAGTTCTTCAAGAGCATCGGCGTTGACCTCATCGACTTCAAGATTGAATTCGGCAAGACCTCCGACGGCGAGATCATCCTCGCAGACGAAATTTCCCCGGATACCTGCCGCTTCTGGGACATCAATACCCATGAAAAGCTCGATAAGGACCGTTTCCGCCGCGACATGGGCGGTGTGGAAGAGGCTTATGCCGAAATGATGAAGCGCATCGGCCTGAACTGACTGTAAAGCATATAACGAAACGGAGTCCCCGAAAACGCGGAGGCTCCGTTTACGCGGTTTATTGCCGCATTCTCCGTTTGTTATTTATTAGATTAAAGGAAAAGATAAACATGAGAGATACGTATGAATCCCCCCTGTCCTCCCGCTATGCCGACAAAGAGATGAAGTACCTGTTTTCGCCGGACATGAAGTTCAAGACCTGGCGCCGCCTTTGGATCGCCCTTGCAGAGAGCGAAATGGAGCTCGGTCTGCCGGTCACGCAGGAACAGGTCGATGAGCTGAAGGCACACGCCGAGGACATCAACTATGAAGTCGCCGAAGAGCGCGAGCGCCTTGTGCGCCACGACGTGATGAGCCATGTGTACGCCTACGGCCAGCAGTGCCCCAAGGCTGCCGGCATCATCCACCTCGGCGCAACAAGCTGCTATGTCGGCGACAACACCGACATCATCATCATGACGGAAGCCATGAAGATTGTTAGGAAGAAACTCGTCAATGTCATCCGCATTCTTTCCCATTTTGCGGAAGAATATAAAGACCTGCCCACGCTCGCCTTCACCCACTTCCAGCCGGCACAGCCGACCACCGTGGGCAAGCGCGCCACGCTGTGGATGCAGGAGTTTCTGATGGACCTTGAAGACGTGGAGTATCAGCTCAGCAAAGCGAAGCTGCTCGGCTCCAAGGGCACCACGGGCACACAGGCAAGCTTCCTTGAGCTTTTCGACGGCAACGATGAAATGGCCGCAAAGATCGACGCGAAAATCGCCGAGAAAATGGGCTATGAGAGCTGCTTTGCCGTCTCCGGACAGACCTACCCGCGTAAGCTCGACAGCCAGATGCTGAACGTTTTGAGCTGCATCGCGCAGAGCGCCGCAAAATTCTCGAACGACATCCGTCTTCTGCAGCACCTGAAGGAAGTGGAAGAACCGTTTGAGAAGAACCAGATCGGTTCCTCCGCCATGGCGTATAAGCGCAACCCGATGCGCAGCGAGCGTATCGCCTCCCTTGCACGCTACATTGTCGTAGACGCGCTGAACCCGGCGATTACCGCTTCTACGCAGTGGTTTGAGCGCACGCTGGACGACTCCGCGAACAAGCGCATCAGCGTGCCGGAAGCTTTCCTTGCGACCGACGCAATCCTGAACCTTGTAATGAACGTTGCGGACGGCCTTGTGGTTTACCCGAAGGTCATCGAGCAGCATCTCCGCCGTGAGCTGCCGTTCATGGCGACGGAAAACATCATGATGGACGCCGCAAAGCGCGGCGCAGACCGTCAGGAGCTGCACGAGCACGTGCGCGTGCACTCCATGGCAGCCTCTAAGGTCATTAAGGAAGAGGGCGGTGAAAACGACCTTCTGGAGCGCATCGCAAACGACCCGATCTTCGGCGTCACACTCGACGAGCTCAAAGGCATCGTAGACCCGCACAAGTATGTCGGCCGCGCACCGCGCCAGACCGAAATTTTCCTTCACGATGTCGTAAAGCCGATTCTCGATCGCTATGCAGACACCGAAACAGAGACCGCAGAAATCAATCTGTAATTCACCCCGCCGTTTTAAACGGCTTTGGGAGGAAATAAATATATATTAGAAAGGCTTGAACTATTATGGTAAAAGCAATTGTCGGCGCCTGCTGGGGCGACGAAGGAAAAGGCAAAATCACCGATATTCTGGCGGAAGATTCCGATATCGTTGTTCGTTTCCAGGGCGGCAGCAACGCCGGCCACACGATCATCACCAATTACGGTCGCTTTGCTCTGCATCAGCTGCCCTCCGGTATTTTTAGAAAGAACATCCTCAATATCATTGGCAACGGCGTTGCGCTCTCCGTTGAAAACTTCATCGACGAGCTCAAGGCTGTAACGGAACAGGGTGTTCCGATGCCGAACATCCTCATCTCCAACCGCTGCCAGATCGTTATGCCGTACCACAAGGCACTGGACGGCATGGAAGAAGCTCGTCTGGCTTCTAAGTCCTTTGGTTCCACCAAGAGCGGTATCGCACCGTTCTATTCCGATAAGTACGCAAAGATCGGCTTTCAGGTCAGCGAGCTGTTTGGCAGCAAAGAGGACCTGATGGAGAAGATTGACCATGTGCTCGATCTCAAGAATGTACTCTACACCGAACTTTATAAGGTAGAGCCGCTCGACCGCGAAGAGATTTACGCAAAGCTCATGGAGTACAAGGAACTCATCGCGCCGTATGTGGCCGATACATTCACCATTCTCCACAACGCCGTTAAGGAAGGCAAAACCATTCTGCTCGAGGGTCAGCTCGGCTCCCTGAAGGACCCGGACCTCGGCATTTATCCGATGGTCACCTCCTCCTCCCCGATCGCCGGCTTCGGCGCTGTGGGTGCAGGCGGCATCCCGCCGTATGAGATCAAAGAGATTTACACGGTCGTTAAGGCGTATTCCAGCGCTGTCGGCGCAGGCGAGTTCGTTTCCGAGATTTTCGGCGATGAAGCGGAAGAGCTGAGAAAGCGCGGCGGCGATAAGGGCGAGTACGGTGCTACCACCGGCCGTCCGCGTCGTGTCGGCTGGCTCGACCTCGTTGCAGCCCGCTATGGATGCCAGGTGCAGGGCGCAACCGGCGTTGCCATGACCGTACTTGATGCACTCGGCTATCTCGATGAGATTCCGGTCTGCGTCGGCTACGAGCTCGACGGCAAGCAGATTGATTACTTCCCGACCACCACGGAGCTCAAGCGCTGCAAGCCGATTTTCGAGAAGCTCCCGGGTTGGAAATGCGACATTCGCGGCATCAAGAAGTTCGAGGATCTCCCGGAGAACGCACGTCATTACGTCGAGTTTGCCGAAAAGCACCTCGGTGTTCCGGTCTGCATGGTTTCGAACGGCCCTGCCCGCGAAGACATCATGTATCGCTAATTTAAGACATTCTTAAGAAAGCAGGCAGCCCCAAGCCGCCTGCTTTCCCCTACTTTGCATGCAAATCATTAAATACAGTTATATTTTCACTGTACAAAGAATAACCAATTTTGAATTGTAAATTCTGAAAGGATGGTTTAGGATATGTGCGGAATCGTCGGTTATATCGGTAACGATCAGGCAGTACCCGTTCTCTTGCAGGGGTTGGAAAAGTTGGAATACCGCGGATATGACTCCGCAGGTGTAGCAGTCTTCACGGAAGACGGATTGAAAGTTGTAAAATCGAAAGGCCGGCTGCGCGTGCTGAGCGACCTGTTGGACGGCGGCAAAGCACTGACCGGTACGCTCGGCATCGGCCACACGCGTTGGGCGACGCACGGCGCACCGAGCGATGTGAACTCGCACCCGCAGGTGAGCGAGGGCGGTCGTTTTGCCGTTGTGCATAACGGCATCATCGAGAATTATCTCTACCTCAAGCAGCACCTCATGCGCCGCGGCGTACAGTTCGTATCGGAAACCGATACGGAGGTTGTCGCGCAGATGCTCGAATACTACGATAAGGGCGACATTCTGGAGACGATTGAAAAGGTCATCTCCAAGGTGGAGGGCAGCTATGCGCTCGGCATCATCAATGCCGACCACCCGGACTGCATCTACGCGGTACGCAAGGACAGCCCGCTCATCATCGGCATCGGGCAGGGCGAAAATTTCATCGCATCCGACATTCCCGCGATCTTATCAAAGACGCGTGAGATCTGCCGCTTAAAAGATAACGAAATTGCAGAGCTCACCCGCGACGGCGTGAAGTTCTATAACGCAGACGGCGAGCCGGTCGAAAAAGAGATCGAGCACATCGAGTGGGATATTGAAGCGGCCGAAAAGGGCGGCTTTGAGCATTTCATGATGAAGGAGATCTTCGAGCAGCCGAAAGCCGTGCGTGATACCATCACGCCGCGTATCCGCAACGGGCACATCGTGCTTGATGACATCACCTTGACCGCCGAGGAACTGCGCCGCTTCACAAAAATCAACATCGTGGCGTGTGGCACGGCGTACCACGTGGGCGTCGTGGCAAAGTACGCGTTTGAAGAACTGCTGCGCATCTCGGTCGAAGTGGATGTTGCATCTGAGTTCCGTTACCGCGACCCGATCCTCAACGAAAACACGCTCATGATCATCATCAGCCAGTCCGGCGAGACCGCCGATACGCTGGCGGCGCTGCGCGAAGCGAAGCGTGCGGGCTGTCGTGTGCTCTCCGTCGTGAACGTTGTCGGCAGCACCATTGCAACCGAATCGGACGACGTGCTGTATACGTGGGCAGGCCCGGAAATCTCCGTCGCGTCCACAAAAGCATACAGCACGCAGCTTGCGGTCATTTATCTTCTGGCGCTGTACATCGGCGAGCAGCTCGGCAAATTCACGCAGGAGCAGCTCAGTGCATACATCGCGGCACTCGAAAAGCTGCCGGAGCAGATTGACGAAATGCTGAAGCACAAGGAGAATATTCAGTTCTTTGCTTCCAAGTATTTCAACGC
>OJNT01002372.1_pt1 | contig 10799 bp, 7 predicted proteins | sample 1597981 | NCBI WGS metagenome assembly OJNT01 (sample SAMN01915211, study PRJEB22387) | human gut metagenome | isolation source: stool | host: Homo sapiens | place: USA
AAATATCAAATATTAATAGAAACGAAATTAAAGGAGAAAATTCTATGAAAGCTTTATTTATAACCCTGAGTTTATTATTTGCCGCAGTAGCCGGCACAGTATATGCAGCTAATGAAAAAGACCCGCAGGTTAGCGAAATTCGTAAAGTTGAGGCTTTCTCCTCCGTTGAGGTGACGTCCGTAGCGACAGTGTACTTCACGCAGAGCAACAACTACTCTCTGAAAATAGAAGGCAGGGAAGAATATGTGACTACCACGACTACCGAAGTGAAGAACGACCGTCTCATCATCGGCTTCAAGAATAAGAAGGATGGCAACAACAACCGCAACAAAGGTGTGACTATCTACTTGACCGCTCCCGACCTGAAGAACGTGGAATTCAGTGGTGTCGGCTCATTCAATTGCAATGAAGCGTTGAAACTGAGCGATGTGAAGTTTGAAATAGAAGGCGTGGGCAAGGTAAATGTGGAAGACCTGACGTGCAATTCATTGGTAGTGAAGATGGAAGGCGTGGGCAAGGCGGATATCCATGTGAATTGTGACCGTTTGCGTGCCAGTATGGAAGGTGTAGGTAGCGTTACGCTGAGCGGACGTGCGGGGCAAGCCGACATTTCAAAAGGAGGCATTGGTGGTGTGAATACACGTAACCTGAAAGTAGGAGAGTGACCATTGTCATTATAAACCGTAAGTAAACGATATGATTAAACAATATTTTACGCAAGCGTGGGCGCAACTACGCCAACAGCCGATAATCAGTGCTGTCAGCATAGCCGGTACGGCACTTGCCATCTTCCTCATTATGTTGGTGGTGATGATGCAGCAAGTAAAAGTGGCGCCTTTTGCTCCCGAAAGTAACCGTGACCGCTTTCTGCATGCGCACTACATGAGTATTACCAATAGAAACTGGGGCGACGGCAGCAGTAACGGGCCTATGAGTGCGAGGACAGCACGTGAGTGCTTCCAGACGCTGAAGACACCTGAGGCAGTGACTATTTATACTTGTATGGTAATCTCTACTCCGGTCAATCTTCCGGGGCAACCTGCCATAGGTATCGACCTGTTGCAGACGGATGATATTTTCTGGCGCGTGTTCGACTTCTCATTCACTGCCGGGAAGCCTTATGATAAGGCGACGTTCGATGCCGGGTTGCCGGTAGCGGTTGTCACGGAAAGTGTAGCCAGAAAACTGTTTCAAAGTACAGAAGTTGAAGGACGTGAGTTTTTGCTAAACCATGCACCCTATAAAGTAATAGGTGTAGTGAAAGATGTTTCTACGTTGGCTACATCTGCATACGGACAGGTATGGGTGCCTTATACCTCAACAGAGATAGCTATAAATATGTGGAGCGATGGACACATGGGTATGATGAGCTGCACCATCCTGGCACATGACCGCGATGACTTCGATGCCATCCGCGAGGAAGCAGAACGGCGCAGACAGGAGTATAATGTGTTGATTGGCGCCGATGGCTACGAGTTGATTTACCGTAACCGCCCGTACGATCAGGAGAAAAGTGCAATAGCCTTTGCTGCCAATCTGGAACCGGACGTGGATCAGGCACGCAGGCAGAGACTGATAATCTTTGTTATCCTGCTGATAGTGCCCGCCATCAATCTGAGTAGTATGACACAGAGCCGTCTTCGTCCGTGGGTGACTGAATGATGTGGTCCATCTCTTCGTGGCAGTACACGGTTGGAACTGATGGGGCAAATCATTGCCGAGAATTTTGTAGTGACCCTGATGGCTGGTGTACTGGGACTATTGCTCAGTGTGGCATTTGCTTATTTAGGTAATACATTATTGTTTGCACAGGAGTTCAGTCAGACTCTAAGCCCTCCGGCAGTGAATACTAGCATATTGTTGCATGCTTCTACCTTTGGCTGGGCATTGTTGTTCTGCTTCATATTGAATTTATTGAGTTCCGGTATTCCGGCATGGCGTGCATCGAGAGTAGGAATTGTAAATGCATTGGGCGGACGTCTGCATTAATCACTTATCACTAAACATTAATTACTGAAAGAAATGACTAAGAAACTTCTTACACAGATAAAGAATGAATGGCTCTCAAACCTATGGTTGGCGTTGGAGTTGCTGGTGGTGAGCGTAGTGATGTGGTATGTGGTGGACTACCTCTATACCCGTGCTGCCACTTACCTGGAACCGCGAGGCTTCAACATAGAGCACTGCTATCTCATTGAATTGGGAGAACTGACACCCAAGAGTCCAGATTATATGCCTGATAAGACCAGGGATGATACTCATGCGGATATCACCGAACTGCTGGAACGCTTGCGCCGCCGGCCGGAGGTGGAGGCTGTCAGTCTTTCGCAAAACTCCTATCCTTATAATGGAAGCAATAGTACCGACCTGGTACGTTATGATACGCTCCAGTCACCCGGCTGGACCATCCGTAGAATGGTTACTCCAGACTTTGTGCGTGTCTTCCGCTATCAGGGCACGCGGGGTGAAACGCCCGAACAATTGGCGGAGATGCTGGAACGCGGTGAATTTCTTGCTTCTGATAATCTTTATAGAAAGTACGACCGTAAGTTGACGGAGTTTGTAGGCAAACGTTTCCAACTTTTCGGTGACACGACCAAGACGTATCAACTGGGAGCAGCCTTGCAGAATGTACGCTATCATGACTACGACCAGGCTCGTTCTTCGTATTGTTTCCTGGCCAAACAATCTTTCTATTATGTAGGTCTGGAACTCTGTGTCCGCGTCCGCGAAGGGCAGGATAATAATTTTATTACAAAATTGAAGGAGGACAGTGAAAGCCAGTTCCGTATAGGCAACCTCTTTATCTCGGAGATTCGCTCGTTCCACGATATACGCCGCAACTTCCAGCAGGCATGGACCAATGATATCCGTAACTATGTGATGGGTATGGGATTTCTGCTGCTGAATATCTTCCTCGGACTGCTTGGAACATTCTGGTTCCGTACGCAGCAACGCCGTTCGGAGATTGCATTGCATAAAGCACATGGGGCAACAGACGGTGCTATTTTCCGCCGATTACTCAGTGAAGGCTTGTTGCTGCTGGCGGTTGTTACACCTATTGCACTGGTCATTGACTGGAACCTGGCGCATATGGAACTGAATTCATGGCGTAATGGTACAACGCTGGAATGGGATAGATTATTACTCTGTGCGGGTATTAGTTTTGTATTGATGGCGTTGATGATTGCCATTGGTATCGGTATTCCGGCACGTAAGGCAATGAAGGTACAGCCGGCTGAAGCCTTGCATGACGAATAAGTTTTTAAGATAAAACGAAATATTATGATACGACTCTACTTTCTTCAGGCATTTTACCATTTGCGCGAGAACCCAATCATTACCTGGGTGTCCATATTAGGTACGGCAATGGCAATCTGCATGATTATGGTGCTTGTTATTACTTTCCAAGTGCGACTCGTGGATTGTGAACCTGAAGTGAATCGCTCGCGTACACTTTATGTCCCTTATATGTCTGTAAAGCAAAAAGGAAATTCAGACAATGAGTCCGCCAATGCTTCCATGTCCGTGCGTACTGGGAGAGAGTGTTTCCGTGCATTGAGTATGCCCGAAGCTGTAACTTTAGCCAGTGGTGTCTATAGAGTTCGTGCTTCTGTTCCTTCCAGATCGAAAGCGACGGCGGATATGGTGCAAACCGACGAAGCATTCTGGACAATTTTCAGTTTTCATTTTCTGAGTGGCGAGGCATTTACCAAGGCTGACTGTGATGCCGGATTAACGCGTGCGGTGCTGGATGCTACTACAGCCCGCAGGCTGTTTGGCACTACGGATGCTGTGGGACGTACAGTGCAACTGGATTATGTTGATTATACCGTTGCCGGAGTGGTTGCTGATGTCTCTATGCTTGCTACGGCTGCTTATGCACAGATATGGGTGCCTTATACTGCTGCGGGCGCAGAAGCTATGTCCTGGCAGAATGACACGATGGGGCCTATGCATGCTATTATCCTTGCACGCTCGTCTGCGGACTTCGATGCCATTCGTGAGGAAACTGAGCTGCTGCGCAAAAAGTATAATGACGGGTTGCAGGATATAGAAGTCTTTTATCGCGGTCAGCCCGATACGCAACTGGCTTATCTTTATCGCCGCTGGTATGCAGAACCTGATGTCCCGGGAGTGATGTTGCGCTATGCTATTGTTGTCATCATATTACTTCTTGTTCCGGCGGTTAACCTGTCCGGCATGACCCTTTCGCGTATGCGTCGCCGTATGGCTGAAATTGGGGTACGCAAGGCTTTCGGTGCTACGGGCGGTGAATTGATGCGGCAAGTCTTTTTCGAGAATCTGGTGTTGACGTTGCTGGCAGGTATCGTTGGTTTGGCTTTAAGCTACGTTGCTACTTTTGCGCTGAACGGTTTTCTTTTCAGCAATTCGATGAATGCTTCTCTGAGTGGTGAGACTGCATTGACACCGGGGATGTTGCTGTCACCGTGGGCATTTATTGCAGCATTTGCATTCTGTCTCCTGATGAACATACTTTCCGCAGGTATTCCTGCATGGCGTGCTTCCCGGATGAATATTACTGATGCTATTAATCAAAGATAGATATGAAGAACCTGCTAACACAAATAAAGAATGAATGGCGGAGCAACCTTTTCCTGCTCGTGGAGTTATTGTTGGTTTTCGCTGTGTTGTGGTATATCGTTGACTGGGTTACGGTTACTGCACGTGTTTATCATACTCCGATGGGGTTCGATACAGAGCATTGCTACAATTTGTCTTTTAATAGCCTGACTCCCAAATCTGCATTATATAATCCGGCTTTTACAGCCGAAGACGATGTGGATGCCCTGCTTGAGATTGCTGAACGTTTACGTCACCGTCCCGGCGTGGAGGGTGTTACTGTTTCACAGAATTGTTACCCATATAATGAGGGGAGTAGTGGAGCATTTTTTTATTTACAGGATACTATCTGTGTCACTGCTCATCAGATTTGGTCCGATCCGGATTTCTATCGCGTTTTTCGTTACCACACTGTTGATGGTGGTGGTCCGGATAAACTCGCTGCTGCTATTTCCGACCAAACTTTAGTTGTTACTTCCAATGTCACCGACAGGTATCCCCAACTGAATATGTCCGATGCCCGTTCTTTGCTGAACAAGGAAGTTTCTTTGACTTATCCCGACCGTGGTTATCATCGGCGTATTGCCGCCATTGCCGCCCCTGTGCGCAGTTCTCATTTTGAAACATCAAATGAGTGGGGTGGAGCATTTATCGGTCATAATCTAAATAGGGATGCCCTTATCAATGATTTGGGCAATGTGCGTTATGCCCAGGTCAGCCTGCGCGTTTCACCCGATGCGGACCATGACTTTGTGGATGCGCTTATGGAGGATGTGGACCGTCTTTATCGGGTAGGCAATGTTTACTTGCTTGATGCGCTTCCTTTCAGTGACATTCGCTACGTCCGGGAACTTGAAGATGTGAATGAGGTGAAGACACAACTTTGCATCCTCTTCTTCCTGATGCTGAATATATTTCTGGGGGTTATCGGTACTTTCTGGTTTCGTACACAGCACCGGTGCCGTGAAGTGGCGTTGCGTATGGCAATGGGATCCAGTCGTCGAGGTGTGTTCTTACGCCTGATGGGTGAGGGGTTGTTGCTATTATCGGTCGCTGCCGTTCCTGCTCTGCTGATTGCTTTCAATGTGGGTATTGCCGAGTTGGTAGACATCAGCAAGATGCAGTTTACATTTGAGCGCTTCTTGATTGCGGCTGTGTTTACGTGGTTGCTTATGGCATTGATGATTGTTGTCGGCATTTGGTATCCGGCTTACAAGGCCATGCGGTTACAACCTGCTGAGGCACTTCATGACGAATAGTATTGTTTTATCAGAAAAAATAGAACTATGATAATCAGACAGGCATTTACACTTTTGCGACAAAATCCGTTTTTCAGCGTCGTTTCCATTATCGGTACGGCGGTAAGTATTGCTTTTGCTATGGTAGTCTACATGGTTTATGACATTCAGACTGCCAATATTCGTCCCGAATCGCATCGTGATCGGATGGTTTATTCTTCTTATGGCTATAGTTATCGTAAGGCAGATCATAGTAATGCGAACACGGGTATGTCTTATCAGGCTGCCAGCCGTGTTTTTGAAAATTTGCCTGGTGCGGAACTTGTTACTTATACCAGTTATTTCACCATGGAGTATTGTGGGGTTTCACCGGAGAAAGGTTGTCGCCGCCAGAAGCGTCGTGTCGATCTGAACTTCTGGCGTCTTTATGATATTCGTTTCGTAGCAGGTCGTTCGTTCGATCAACAAGAGTTTGATGCTTGTGCAGATGTTGTAGTCATTGCCGAGCGGTTGGCACGCGAAGCTTTCGGTTCGGCTGAAGAAGCTATTGGCAAGAGTTATTTTGTTGATTTTCGTCCCAAACGTGTAGTAGGGGTTACGGAAGATGTAAGTTCTCTTTTCACCTTTGCTTATGGCGAGGTGTGGGTGCCTTACTATACTAAAGACCCTGCATGGGGGAGTGAAGGATTACGTGGTGGTTTTGAAGCGATGGTGTTGTGTAAACCAGATGTCAGTCCCAATGAAATGAAACAACAGATAGAGAGTTCGCTGGATAGTCTGAATGCATCACTTACCGAATATGAATTGGTACTTCCCGATTTGAGCACCTATGCTGAGCGCCAGTTCTTCCGTGATGATTTCCTTAACCCTATGGCTACCTGTATCATTTTGGGGCTTATCCTACTCATTGTGCCGGCAATCAATGTTAGTGGACTTATCTCCTCTCAAATGTCTCGTCGTCTGTCGGAACTTGCGGTGCGTAAAGCTTATGGTGCAAGTCGTCTGACCTTGATGACACAGCTGCTAATTGAGAACTTGCTGATGGCATTCATTGGTGCATTGCTGGGATTTCTGCTTTCATGCCTGCTGTTATGGTTGGGGAAAGATTGGATGCTCGCAGGTGGATATACCGATACGAACTTCGAGGTAAGTATCTGGCTTTTCCTACGACCCACCGTATTTCTGACGGTATTGGGCGTATGCCTGCTTTTTAATTTTCTGTCCGTATTTATTCCGGCATGGAATGCTACTCGCCGTCCGATAGCAGAAGTTATCAGTGGAGAATAATTGTTTAAAAACTAAAGAGAAACCATTATGATAAAGTCTATCCTGACCCAAATCTGGAACCAGCGCCGTTCGAACAGTTGGCTCTTTGCAGAACTTCTGATTGTTTTCGTATTGTTATGGTATTGTCTTGATATGCTCTATGCTTTTGCTTATGCAGAACGTCAGCCTAAAGGGTATGATTTGGAACATGTATATAAAGTCAGTATATCCACGAACCCCATGCAGTTGGTACTTTGTTCTTCCGAAGATAGTTTGCAAAATTTCTGGTTTAAGCCTATGGAGGAAGTATTCCGCCGGATCAAACAAAATCCGGATGTGGAGAGTGCTAGTATCTGGCTTGGTTCTGATGCTTATACTCGAAACACTGTATTTCAGGGATACACCACAGATAGCATAAGTGTGAAGGATGCTAATATTCGTTATGTATCTCCTGAATACTTTGATGTAATGCGTATTCCAATACAAGAAGGCACAGGAATGTTTTCTGCTGATATGAATGCCTTTGAAAGTACTTCCGGCTCTTCGCTGTCATTTGCTTCAGCCGAGTGGAATCCTGCTGTCACTCCATTGCCCGCTGTCATTACATTAGAGCTGGCTGACAGCCTTTTTCACGCTCATAACGGAGTATTGGGGAAGGAATTTTTCGATTATTATACAGGTAGCAGTCTCCGTTACCGGGTGACTGCCGTATGCGACCATCAGAAGACAGATGATTATGCCCGCTATGAATCTTTCATTTTAACCCCTCTTCCGAATTGGTTTTACAGAATGCAAGCTATTCCTTTTATTTCCATTCGCGTGCGCCCCGAAGCTGATACGAATGATTTTGCTACCCGCTTCTCCCGTGAAATGACTTCACGGTTGCAGGTTGCACCGTTCTATCTGTTTGAAGTCCGTAGCTATGATGAACAGAAAGCGGAGCGTGATGCATCCGAAGGGATTACTCCGTATATTCGCAGTGCACGGCTTATTGCTATATTCTTTAGCTTCAATGTTTTTATCGGGTTGATGGGGACTTTCTGGTTCCGTACCCGCCACCGTCGTAGTGAAATTGCTTTGCGTATGGCGATGGGAAGCAGTCGTTCCAGGATACGTTCCCAATTGTTGGGAGAAGGTTTGTTATTGTTGATACTGGCAGCTATTCCGGCTTTGATTATTTGTGGTAACCTGGTTATGGCGGAAGCTGTAATGACGGAACAGGCTGACGCTACCGGACTTCGCTTTGTGTTAGTCTCATTATTCACTTTCTTTCTTATGACCTTGATGGTAATTGCCGGTATCTGGTTCCCTGCTGCACAGGCGATGCGGGTGAAACCGGCGGATGCCTTGCACGACGAATAGTCAGATTTTCTTCTATATGGTGCACCTTTTCTTTTGCATAAGGTAAAAGAAAAGGTGCATTCTGTTCTGTATTTCAATATAATCCGTATATTTGCGTGGAAAATTCATAGCACATTTATTCATAAACAGAAGAAAATCGAGATATGAAGAGACGCTTATTCCTCGTGATGCTGATAGGCCTGTTTCCTTGCATTGTTTTTGCCGGACACTTTTATGCTGCAGAACGTACATACAACGTGCTTTTCATCCAGTCATATAATCATCGTACTCCCTGGAATGAACGTTTGACGGAAGGGGTACGTGATGGTCTGTCACGTGGAGGTATAAAAGCGAAAGTTACAACAGAATATTTGGATGCCGATTACTGGACTTTTTCATCAGAGTGTGTCATTATGCGGCGCATTTGCGAACGGGCCCGTCAACGAAATACCGATATTATTGTTACAAGCAGTGATGAAGCTTTCTATACTTTGATGCATTGTGGAGATTCCCTGCCTTATAAGTTACCGGTTGTTGTATCGGGTATTAAATATCCTAATGAAAAACTGATGTCGAAGTTGCCCAATGTCTGCGGGTATACATCTAAGATCGATTTCATACACTTGCTTGAAAATGCACATCGTATATTTCCTAATCGAACAGAAGTCGTTTGTGTTTCAGACAGTAGCCTTTTGGGGCTTAGAGGTGTTTCTGAATTAGAACGTATGTGGCCTGTTTATCAAAAACTTCATCCTGAGTATAAGTTGAAGGTCATGAATGTGCAGGCACAGGCTCCCAATCCTGTTATCGCTTCTATCTGTTATGATTATAACGCATATAACCGTATTGTCATTGCTCCCAAATGGACCCCTTTCCTCTCTTTTATTGGAAAAAATTCTAAAGCTCCGGTTTTTGCCGGACAGAGTCTGGCTTTGACAAACGGCGTATTTTGTGTGCACGATATGGAGCCTTATGAAGGGGCCAGTGCAGCAGGTAAATGTGCTGCACAAGTTTTGCAAGGTGCCACACCTTCTGTAATCGGAGTTATGGATCTTCCGGGTAAAATGCTTTACGACTTCAAGCAGTTGGAATATTTCAGAGTAAATGCGGATAAAGTAAGTGATAGTGGTGTTATCATGAATGCACCTTTGATGGAACGTTACCGCATCTGGTTCGTACTGTTCTATTCTATTGTTGTAGGTGCATTAGTTTTCCTCGTAATCTGGCTCTATCGTTTGAATCGCCATGAATCACGTCGTCGTATGCATGCCCAAACACGTTTGCTGATACAGAATCGTCTGGTGGAGCAGCGTGATGAATTTGATAATATTTTCTGTTCTATTCGCGATGGGTTGATTACTTATGATACGGATTTCCGTATACATTTTGTTAATCGTGCTCTGATGTTGATGCTTGAACTGGATCCTGATACTCATACGGCACGTTATTACGAAGGTCAGATGGCTGGTTCCATTTTCCATATCTATTCGAATGGGGAGGATATTCTGCAGTCCTTACTGAAACAGGTGAGAGCTGAGCGTCGTGTAATACCTATTCCGGAGAAGGCTTTTATGCAGGAAGTTCATAAAGGAACTTATTTTCCGGTTTCTGGTGAGATTGTACCGATTTACTCCAAGAATAAGATGACAGGTATGGCTATTTGTTGCCGCAATATTTCGGAGGAAGAAATGCATAAGCGTTTTTTCGATCTGGCTGTGGATGCAAGTTCCGTATATCCCTGGCAATATGACATACGCACGCATAGTTTCCACTTCTCGGGTGCATTGCTCGATTACTTCGGGCTTCCCGGTAAGCAGACTATCTTGCGGAAAGAATTGGAGCTTTTTATCCATGCGGATGATTTGGAAGAGGCTCACCGACATTTCACGGCCATTTTCAAAGGTGAGGAAATGGATACCCGTATGAGTTTCCGTATGCGTAGCGGAGAAGGTAAATATGAATGGTGGGAATTCCGTAGTGCCTCTTATAACGGTCTGGATTCTGAGGCGCCTTATATGGTATTGGGTGTTTGTCAAAGTATACAGCGCTATAAAACTACCGAAGAAGAATTGATTGCAGCCCGTGACAAAGCTTTGCAGGCTGATACTCTGAAATCGGCTTTCCTGGCCAATATGAGTCATGAAATTCGTACTCCATTGAATTCTATTGTCGGTTTCTCCGATTTACTGAAAGATATTGATGCATTCAGTCCTGAAGAAGTAAAACAGTTTGTAGATACAATCAATACGAACTGTACTTTATTGTTGGCATTGATTAATGACATTCTCGATCTGTCTCGCATCGAGTCCGGTTCAATGGACTTCCGTTTTGCCGGATATAACCTTACGTTTGTAATGCAGCAGATCTATG
>OJNT01002377.1_pt1 | contig 10769 bp, 9 predicted proteins | sample 1597981 | NCBI WGS metagenome assembly OJNT01 (sample SAMN01915211, study PRJEB22387) | human gut metagenome | isolation source: stool | host: Homo sapiens | place: USA
ACAAACGATATTTTCAATAACATACAACAAAACAATCAATTTTACAAATATTGTTTTTTATCTTATAATATCCCTTATATGAACTTCTGAAGGGAGCGTTATCTTATGAAACGTGAACAGCTTGGAAGCCGGCTTGGCTTCATTATGCTTTCCGCCGGCTGCGCCATTGGCTGCGGAAATGTATGGAAATTCCCGTGGATGTGCGGGCAAAATGGCGGCGGCAGCTTTATGCTGATCTATCTTCTGTGTCTGGTCATCCTGGGAATCCCGGCTCTTGTGTTGGAATTTTCCATCGGAAGAGCGGCTCAGACAAGTCCCCTTTTCATGTACCGTAAACTGGAAAAGCCAGGACAGAAATGGGGGATTTTCGGCTGGTTCTGTCTGCTTGGCAACATTGCCCTGATGGCATTTTACACTGTTGTCTGCGGCTGGATCATTTATTATTTTGTACAGTTTCTCAGAGGTAAAAATGGTTCACTGGGATTTTCAGCCATGATCTCCTCTCCCTCTGTGAATGTATTCTTCTTACTGGTCACTGTAGTCATTGCATTTTTCATCCTTTCCTTCAATCTTCAGGGAGGACTGGAGCGTGTGACAAAATATATGATGTCTGCACTGCTGGTGCTAATGCTTGCTCTCGCTGTACACAGTCTTTTTCTGAAAGGCTCTGGTGAGGGAATGACCTTTTATCTGAAACCGGATTTCTCAAAGATTGATGGTTCGGTGATCGTAGGGGCAATGAACCAGGCATTCTTTACTTTATCTACAGGTATGGGTGGCATGGCTATCTTTGGCAGCTATATTGGCAAAGAGCATTCTCTAATGGGAGAAGCTATTCATGTGATCATACTGGACACACTGGTTGCTTTTCTGGCAGGAGTTATTATTTTCCCTGCATGCTTTACCTTTAATCTGGAAGTAAATGCAGGTCCGAGCCTTCTGTTTGATACAATGGCAGCAGTTTTTAACAACATGTCCGGAGGTCGCATCTGGGGTTCCTTATTCTTCCTGTTCATGGTATTTGCAGCTATGTCAACAGTTCTGGGAGTGTGCGAAAACATCCTGGCAATGATACGTGAGCTTACCGGCTGGTCTCGTCCAAAAGGCAGCGTGGTCTGCGGCACAGGTGTCTTTCTTCTGGCACTTACCACAGCCCTTGGTTTCAGCGTTTTCCACTTCCAGCCATTTGCCGAAGGAACTACCTGGCTTGATTTCTGGGATTTTATTGTTTCCAACAATATTTTACCCCTTGGCTCTCTCATCCTTGCACTCTTCTGCTGTAATAAGTTCGGCTGGGGATGGGATAACTTTATCAAAGAGAGCAATACCGGTAAGGGCTTAAAGGTACAGAGCTGGATGAAACCGCTCTTCCGGTTTGTACTTCCGATTATAATTGCCTTTATCTATGTTTATGGTATGAGTACATTCAACTGGCGTTAAAATCAAAGTCGTTTACAGCAAGCGCCGGACATTCCCAGATTGCTTTGCTGCTTATAAATATCTGCCTGGACTTGGCAACAAAAAAATAAGCTCCGTGGATTTTTCTTTTATCCACAGAGCTTATTTTCTTTGTCAGGCGGATATTCGCAATCCGCTCCGCTATTTACTTGATTCGGTTAAATCAGACAGATAAATCTCCCTCTGATCAGTGAACCTTCTGATCCAGCATTCTTTGGATCAGCTCAATTGTATCCTTCAGTCCATAGTTGGCACTGTTGATACACAAATCATAATTCTCCGGTTTTCCCCATTTCTCACCGGTATAAAATTCATAATATTTCTTATGCTGCTTATCCATCTGCTTCAAAAAACGTACTGCCTGTTTCAGATTCATATTACGGATATCCATAACGTGCTGCACACGAACCTGGAAGGGAGCACTGATAAACAGACTGATATGAGGAATATGATTATTCTTAAGAATCGCATCTGCGCAACGTCCCATGATCACGCAGTCTTCACTCTTTGCCAGTTCACAGATCAGATCACTCATATTGAAAAATACTGCGTCCTGCTTCGGAAGTCCATGATAACGATTGAATTCCCTGAACCAGGTTTTCAGATCTGTGTGTTTTTTCTTTCTGTATTTATCAAATCCTTCAAAATTACCAGTATCACTGACTGCATTTTTGTCTGCCTGCAGACGCTTCATAACCTGATCAAAGATCTCTGCATCATAATAGTTGATCTGAAGCTGATCCGCCAGTTCAAATCCGATATCATTACCGCCACTTCCCTGTGTACGGCTGATACAGATGATCAGATGATCATTTTCGGAAATCTCATTCTGGCGTCTTGCGATCAGATTATTCAGACTGATACGTTCTTTATCTACAATATCTGTCTGTCCAAATGTATCCGGAAGACTTTCAATCTCTTTCAGAATACTGTCATACTCTATCATAAGACGTCTTCTCTCGCTCTTATCCCTGATGGTACGGGCCATGTTACTGATCAGCGCCAGTTCACTTCTGAGCAGATGTCCGTCCGGCTTGGTATACATCAGTGCTGCCAGATGACGGAGAGTTGTTTCTTTTTGTCCTGTAAATGTACGTCCCAGAGAGGAACCCACACATTTATAAACTTCTTCGTCCAGGTTATAAATGCGTATTGCAAGTTCTTTACATTTTTCCTGATTATCCTGCATAATGATCCTCCCTCCTTATAAAAAGAATACAAACATATCGATAATAAACACCGGAACCAGAAATGCAACAGACCACAGCATATATCCGAAGAATGACGGCATCTTCACACCATTCTCATCAGAGATTGCCTTTACCATAAAGTTCGGGGCATTTCCGATATAAGTGTTGGCACCCATGAATACTGCACCACAGGAAATGGCAGACAGAATCTTGGTAGGTACTGTTCCCAGTGTAGTTGTGATTCCATTGGTAAATGCCAGCGTTCCTGCTGTTGTAAGGAATACCAGATAAGTAGGTGTGTTATCCAGAAAACTGGAAAGTGCACCGGTTGCCCAGAACATCTCTGCCGGTTCAGTAACTCCCAGATTCGGTCCTACCGCTTTCAGAAGCATCAATGCAGGCTGCATGGTGATAAAAATACCGATGAATAAAACCGCAACCTCCTGGATCGCACCCCAGGTAAAATGGTTTCTGATACGGATCTGCTTATCTGTTGTCTTAAAGGAAAGAAAAGCAGCAAGCAATATGATTACAATCTCAATCAGTGCCGGGAATGTCAGGGTTACTTCTCCAAAAAGATGAATGCCTCTTACATTGCCTGCGGCATCCTGGAATGCGGACATTCCCGGAAGTACACCGCTTAAGATTACCGCGCCAACGATCATCACAAGGAAGATGATATTGTGCAGTCCATCCAGACGGAACTGAGTACCCGGTTTACGGATATCCGGTTTACGTCCATTTGCAATATCCTTTCTGTAGGAACGTTTATCAATCTGATAAAATACAAACAGCAGAATGACCATATTAAAGATCAGTACAGGGAACAGATGCAGACTCCAGAAGAAAGGAACGCCTCGCATAAATCCCATTAACAGCGGCGGATCTCCGATTGGTGTAAGACATCCACCCATATTGGAAACCATGAAGATAAAGAAGATCATAATATGTCCTTTTCTCTTTCTCCATGAATTCATTTTAATTACCGGACGTACCATCAGCATACTGGCACCGGTGGTACCGATACAGCTTGCCAGAAGAGTTCCCAGTGCAAGCAGGCCCACATTAACACGGGGGGAACCTGCGAAATCACCCTCCATGGTAATATTACCTGATACGCAGAACAGGCCGAATAACAGAATGATGAATGTAAGATAATCATTCACAATACAGTCCAGAACTGTCTCTGCAGTCTTTCCGGCTCCATAAACGAAAGCAAATGGAACCACCATCAGAATGATCCATAAGGCAACAACCAGTGGCTGATGAGACTCCCACCACTCCGCTTTCACCAGAGGCATCACTGCAATACATAACAAAAGCCCTGCAAAGGGAATGCAAAGCCATACAGGTACTGTAGATGGTGCTTTACTGCCTTCTGCCGCAAATACACTCAATGGACAAGCCAGAAGAACTGCAAAAAAAGCACCCAGTACGGTCACCAACTTTTTCAAAACTGCCACCTCCATATTGTATTTTCGTACAGCGCGATTATCATTCAGGAGATTTTTTTCATATATGTGTTTCTTCCTATTTAATATGCGCTTGTTTTTTACAGATGCAATTATATCATACAGCATACAAAAATCAATTGTGTGGATAGTGAATATTTATACTTTATTTCCTGTTTTTTTATACATTTTTTACATATTCCCTGATTATTTTCGTTTATATTTTAACGATTTAATCTTTATTACTGACATTTTTTTGTACTGCCTTATCTATTTTTTAAGATTGTACTGATTTTGAAACACATGACCCAATAACTGCTCCGCAGTTTATCACTTTTGGTCAATTAAAGCAGGGATCTTTCTTATATGCAATACGAAAAATGCTCCCCAACAGCAATTCCCGCTGTCAGAGAGCATTTCGCATATTTCTTATATGAACTGATTGGTTGCTTCATCATACTCATAGTCGATGGAATGCATCTTCGCCACCAGTTCGTCTTTCTTCAGTCCTCTGCATGTACAGAGTGCTTCCAGGGAATCATAGTAATCCCTGAGCTGAGTATTTACATAACTCAGCAGAATCATTGGATCTTTGGGTATCATTTAGTTTCCGTCCTTTACCGTAACAATGAATTCCCCATTCTGAACATCCAGCACCAGAGTATCACCTGCATGAACATCTCCGGACAAAATCTTTCGTGCCGCAAGAGTCTCCACATATTTCTGCAGATAACGTTTCAGCGGACGTGCACCATATACCGGGTCATAGCCATTCTCAATAACCTGATCCTTGGCTGCATCTGTCAGTTCCAGGGAAAGCTCCTGGTCTGCAAGACGTTTGTCAAGCTCGCCGACCATCAAGTCTACTATCTTACCAATATTGGATTTTGTCAAGGGCTTAAACATAATTATTTCATCCAGACGGTTCAGGAATTCCGGACGGAAATGGCCTCTCAGGTCATCCATAACCTGGCTCTGAGCCTCAGGTTTGATTTCTCCATTCTCATCAATACCATCCAGCAGATACGGAGAACCGATGTTGGAAGTCATGATAAGAATTGTATTCTTAAAGTCAACTGTACGTCCCTGAGAATCTGTGATACGGCCATCATCCAGTACCTGCAACAGTACGTTAAACACATCCGGATGTGCTTTCTCAATCTCATCGAAAAGTACAACACTGTATGGTTTACGGCGGACTGCCTCAGTAAGCTGGCCACCCTCCTCATATCCTACATATCCCGGAGGCGCTCCGATCAGTCTGGATACAGAATACTTCTCCATGTATTCACTCATATCAATTCTGACCATATTCTGTTCATCATCAAACAGATTCTCTGCCAGAGTTTTGGCAAGCTCTGTCTTACCTACACCTGTAGGACCAAGGAACAGGAAGGAACCGATAGGTTTGGTCGGATCCTTGATGCCGGCTTTGGAACGAAGGATTGCATCTGTAACCCTCTTCACACCTTCATCCTGACCTACAACTCTCTTGTGAAGCTGATCTTCCAGAGTAAGGAGTTTGGCTCTCTCGCCTTCTGTCAGTCTTGTTACAGGAATACCGGTCCATCTGGAAATAATCCTTGCGATCTCATCATCAGTGACTGCCTCATGAACCAGACTTCTGTCACTTTCTTTGACACTCTTTTCTTCGATTTCCAGCTGCTGCTGTAATTTCGGAAGTTCGCCGTACTGTAACTGTGCGGCCTTCTCCAGATCATAATTCTGTTTTGCTTTCTGGATCTGCTTATTCACATCCTCGATCTGCTCACGAAGCTTCTGTAATTTCTCTACAGAATGCTTCTCATTATCCCACTGTGCTTTCTGTGTATTAAAAGTATCACGAAGCTCTGCCAGCTCCTTCTGAAGTGTTTCCAGACGTTCCTTACTCAGGTTATCTGTCTCTTTCTTCAGTGCAGATTCCTCAATCTCCAGCTGCATGATCTTACGGCGCTGTTCATCCAGCTCTGAAGGCATGGAATCCAACTCTGTCTTGATCAGGGCACAGGCCTCATCCACCAGGTCAATGGCCTTATCAGGAAGAAAACGGTCTGTGATATATCTATGTGAAAGTGTAGCTGCTGCAACCAGCGCACTGTCTGTGATCTTAACACCATGGAATACTTCATATCTCTCCTTCAGACCACGAAGGATGGAAATGGTATCCTCCACTGTAGGCTCATCCACCATAACAGGCTGGAAACGACGTTCCAGAGCTGCATCTTTCTCAATATACTGACGATACTCATCCAGAGTTGTGGCACCGATACAGTGAAGCTCACCTCTGGCAAGCATAGGCTTCAGCATATTGCTTGCATCCATGGCTCCGTCAGTCTTACCTGCACCAACGATCAGATGTAACTCATCAATGAAAAGAATGATGTTTCCTTCACTCTTCTTTACTTCTTCAAGGACTGCTTTCAGACGTTCCTCAAACTCACCTCTGTATTTGGCACCTGCTACCAGAGCACCCATGTCCAGGGCAAAAATCTTCTTATCCTTCAGACCTTCCGGCACATCCTCTGCCACGATTCGTTGTGCAAGACCCTCGATTGCTGCAGTCTTACCTACACCAGGCTCACCGATAAGCACCGGATTGTTCTTGGTCTTACGTGAAAGAATCCTGATGATATTACGGATTTCTTCATCACGTCCGATCACAGGATCCAGCTTCTGGTTACGTGCCTTTTCAACTAAATCCTCACCATATTTGTTCAAAGTATCATAAGTAGCTTCCGGATTGTCACTGACTACACGCTGATTGCCTCGTACTGTAGAAAGTGCCTGCAGGAAACGTTCCTTAGTAATACCAAATTCCTGAAACAGTTTCTTCATGCTTGGACTTGGATATCTCAACAAAGCAAGGAACAAATGCTCTACAGAGACATATTCATCTCCCATTGTCTTAGCTTCATCCTCTGCACTGACCAGAGCCTTGTTCAAGTACTGTCCGAAACGGAGTTCACCACCGGATACCTTAACCTTAGCATCCAGTGCCTGATTCAGAGAATTTCTGAAATAATCTTTATCTATCTCCATCTTCTCAATCAGTTTAAGGATCAGGCTGTCTTCCTGTTCCAGCAGAGCATATAAAAGATGCTCCTCCTCAATCTCCTGGTTGCCAAACTGATAAGCAACCTTCTCCAGATCCTGGACAGCCTGTACGGATTTCTGTGTAAATTTACTGATATTCATAGGCTAACCCTCCTCTTATATGAGAAATATCTCTCCCACAGGAGAAATATGTTGTTTTCTTTGTTCTGCATGTAATATAACACATGTTGTTAGCACTGTCAAGAGGTGAGTGCTAATTATTTTGTGAAGATTTTGTTACCCTAAGATTTTGTTACCCAGATTTTGTTAAGCCTTGATTTAACGGGCTTCACAGGGATTTTTCACTTACTTTCGCACTCGTTTTTCTTGATTTGACCACATTTGTACCAATAATTATCAATGCAATTCCATATAATACTTTTATTCACTGTATATTTAATTTTATCCAAGCGCTCCTTTCGTATCGAGGGTTTGGGACACTTCCCAACAAGCAATTTTGCAGGGCAAAATACGGAAGTGGGTACTCATTTCCTATGCTTGCTATGAAAGTTTTATCCCTTGTTATCTACTACAACGGAAAGCCCCATTTGCCAAAAGAGAGTAAAGAAAAATCCTGTAATTCCTCTCTATCTGTTTGTTTTCAGTATTATATTGACAATAATATGCTTGTTGTTTATAATGTGCATGTAGTTACATCACATTAAAAGAAAGGGGCGAGAGGCTTTGTGAAAATACTAATCTCAAATACTTCTGACACTCCCTTATACCAACAAATAAAAGACCAGATTAAGGACGCCATATTAAAAGAAGAATTGGTTGAAGGGGACGCACTTCCCTCTATTCGGGCTTTTGCTAATGATTTGAAAGTGAGCGTCTTAACAATTCGACGGGTATATGAGGAGTTAGAACAGGAGGGATTTATTGTAAGTCAAGTAGGAATTGGGACATTTGTATCTACAAGCAATCTTGAATTACTCCGCGACTCCAAACGACGGCTTGTAGAACAAAAAATGGCGGATATGATACAAACAGCAAAATCACTGAAAATCAGTAAGGAAGAACTTAATTCCATGATGGATATTCTTTACGAGGAGGATTGAAATGAACGATATTTTGACAGTCAGCGGTTTAAATAAGTCGTATGGCGATTTTTCTTTGAAAGATGTGACATTCTCTTTGCCAGAGGGGTGTATCACAGGTTTTATTGGTGTCAATGGAGCAGGTAAAACAACAACGCTGCGGACGCTTTTAGGTCTGACGAACAAGCTATCCGGCAAAATTCAGTTTTTCGGTCTTGACATGGATAAGAATGAAAGAGAAATCAAAGACCGTATTGGTATAGTTTTAGACGGCGGGGGATTTTACGAAGAACTTTCGCTGGGTGAAATGAAAGGAATTATTTCGTCTGCGTACACTTCATGGTCTGAACAGGATTTTAAGCGGTACATGGATATGTTTTCGCTTGACCCGAAGCAAAAAATCAATAGCCTTTCCAAAGGTATGAGAATGAAGTATGCTCTTGCTTTAGCTCTTTCTCATAACGCAGAACTTTTGATTATGGATGAGCCGACAAGCGGACTTGATCCTTTAATTAGGGGGCAGCTTTTGAAAATCTTAACTGAGTACATGGAAAATGGCGGAAAAGGTGTTTTCTTTTCAACACATATCACCTCTGACCTTGATAAGATTGCCGATATGCTCATTATGATTGATAACGGGCGTATCGTCTTTCGAGAGGAAAAGGATACCTTGCTTGACACATATCGGATTGCCAAAGGTGATAGTGGAGCTTTAACAACTGATACTCGCAAGCTCTTTTTATCTATATCGGAAACTGATTTTGGATTTACAGGAATTACAAAGCAAATATCCGAAGTACGGTCTTATATTCCCAACATTATGGTTGAGCGTCCAACGATTGAGGATATTATGCTTGGAAATATCGGAGGTGAAAAATGATGTTGTTCGCCCTGCTAAAAAAGGATTTTCTGATTGTAAAAAAATATGTGCTGATTATGCTTGTAGTTATTGTGCTTATCCCACCTGTCATGCGTTGGCGGACACCGGAGTTTACGGGAGTTTTTGGATTTATTCTTTCTGTCATTTTTGGCGTTTTCATGCTGTTGCAATATGTATCCCTAAAAGAGTATCAATTTCCAAAAGCTACGACATTACTATGTGCCACACCATTTTCACGGAAAGCGATAGTTTCATCAAAATACATTTTTTGCATGGCTATATATGCAATCTGTTGTATCGTTTTTGAACTTGAAACCTTGTTTATGCCCGGATTAGGAACATCAGATATAAAGCTGTTTGCATTTATGTTTCTTATAGTATCTGTTTTTATTGGTATTTATTTGCCAATACAGTATAAGTTTGGATATGAAAAAACAAAGTTTGCCTTTGGGGTGATTATTATGGCTTCGCCATTTATTCTGCCACTGCTTATGAGAGCGGGAAATCTAAACTTGAACTTCTTCTCTATGTTTTCGCCATACCTTGTTTATGGCGGTATTGTCCTTATTGGTTTTGCGGTTTTAGCAATATCAGCATCTTTGTCTATAAAGATTTACGATAAAGCAGACTTGGCGTGATAAAAAAAGGTGGAACTATGGATAGAGATACTATTTTTCTTTATGTCATTGCTGTGATAGCATTGTGTTTTGGATTGATAAACTGTATTCAATTTTTTTTAAAGGAAACAAAACGGCAGAAACCGTCGGTACGATTATTTCTTTCAAAACAATAAATCCAGAAAACTCAAAATTTCGTAATTCAAAATGGGCAACCGTTTCGTATAAAGTGAATGGAAGAACGTATCAGTCCCAAAACTGCATACAAGTACCAATGGCGTCACAGATTGGAACAACCGTTACCGTGCGTTATGACACGCAAAATCCGGAAAAATTGTATAGTTTTTCTATTTTACGAATTATTGTATCACTCATTGTTGCTGCTATCTGCATTGCAGCGGCTATATTCAATCTTGTATAAGATAAGGAGGATTGAGATTATGCCACATTTTCCAGATTGGTTTGTAGCTATATGTGTTTTACTTCCTGTTTCCAATGTTATATACAAAACATGGAAGAACAATAAGAAAAAATAGTTATCAAAGAGCCTGACACACAGTCACAGAGCCGATGAACTATGAGAAATTGTAGTCCATTGGCTCTTTTAGGATATACTTATAAATAGGCAAAAGCCGGACGATCAACGCAGAGCTATGCCATTATTGGAGGTGTAAAGAGTGAATGACAATCGAAAAAACTCTCTTTGGATCCATTGCCCGATTTGCGGAGGAAAAACGAGAACAAAAGTATATGATGATACTGTTCTCGTAAAGTTTCCGCTGTACTGTCCGAAGTATAAGAAAGAAATAAAGATAGATGTAATACAACTAAAAATGGTGTTAAGCAAATAAGTCTGTATGTTGTAATTCCAGTCCTCTGGCAGACTTAACATCAGGGATAACAGTCCTTTTGCCTTTAATGACAAATCTTTGTTCTTGAAATGATGGTTGCTCATTACAGTAAAGTTCTTGTTTCGCTCTACACGAAACACTTGTGTCATTCTACTTCACTTCCTTTCCAGACAGAAAAAGACGCAAGCC
>OJNT01002384.1_pt1 | contig 10741 bp, 6 predicted proteins | sample 1597981 | NCBI WGS metagenome assembly OJNT01 (sample SAMN01915211, study PRJEB22387) | human gut metagenome | isolation source: stool | host: Homo sapiens | place: USA
GATGGTGCCACCGGAGCGTTTGGTACTGTTACTTTGCCTGCTTTTTTGACTGTAATCTTACAAGTCTTTTTGTAGGTCTTTTTCCCCACTTTGATTTTGGCAGTCAAAACTGTCTTTCCTGCCTTTTTACCTTTGATTGTTACGCTGTTTTTCTTTTTCTTAGAAAGCGTGACAACCTTCTTGCTTTTCACAGACCAAGTTGTCTTCTTAATCTGCTTTGTCTTAACACCTTTCACTGTAACTTTCTTTGTTTTACCTGCTTTTACAGAAACCTTTTTTACCAAGGATGGCTTCTTTGCAGCCTCTGCCTTTGGTGCGCTAAGCGCAGGAATAACAAGAGAAAGAGCTACAGCGGAAACAATGAGCTTCTTCATCTGTCTCTTCAATGTCTTGACCTCCTTTTTTATGTTTTTATAAAAAAAAGCACTACCCGATTCGAGTAGCGCTTTTTTATCTGTATATGTACTCGTATACGTACTTATATTTTATCATTTTAATAATGAAATAGCAATCACTTTATAAGATTTATGGTATATATAAGCAACATTATATGTGTGTATCACCATATCTCTATATTAGCTAATCCCAATACTGCTTTTTCGCATCAATTACAGCATAGAATGCAGCTTTTGGCATATACAAACCATTGAACAGACATGGGAATTTTGCCGGTCTCCATGATACACCATCATACAAACTCCAGATAATCAATGCTGTGATGTTGCCGCCATTTTTCTTGTTAGTCAAAATCGCATTCATAATCTGGTCATAGTATGCTGCCTGATCTTCATCCGTCAATGGCTTGTCCTCTGTACTAACCATTGTTGCATCAAGCTCTGTAATCTGAATCTCCAAATCCGGGCAGTTCAGACGGAAGTACTCCAATGCCTTTGCATAGTTTGTTGCACTGTGGAACGAATCCGTAATATCCAAGTGTGACTGCATACCAATACCATCACATACTTTACCATCACTGTTAATGTAATCTACCAGGTGAATGATATTTTCCGGATTCTGATAGCAGTTATAATCGTTATAAATCAGTTTTACATCCAAACGGTCATATTTTACAAGCATTTCGTGTGCATATTTGAAAGCATCCTTTACATAAGAAGGACGAAGTGTCACACCATGGTCTTTCACAGACTTATCATATGTGCCGTAAATCAATCCCCAATAAGTAATATTCTTAGAGTCTTTCTCCGCATTTGCACTGTGCAGATACTCATTTACTACATCATAGGAGTATAAACAATCTGCATACTCACTGCTCAATACATGGTTCATAACTGTCTTAACATAGAACTCAAGACGTGTATCCATGCACTCTTTGGATGTGTTGTACTTCTGTCCTGTCGTAATTTTATAATTCTGCTGGAAGAAATACTTCGGTGTCTGCTGATGCCATACCAATGTATGTCCACGCAGTTTCACGCCATTCTCATGAGCAGCTTTCATAAGCTTATCTACATTATCAAAATTCAGTCTCGGCACGGCATACTCACCCGTAGCTGATTTGAAACGGTTGTCATCATAAGAAGTGTAGTTATCCGGAATAATATATCCCATGGATTTTGCATCCTCTACTGTGATGAAATCGGTCTTATCCGCAGAAACTTCATCGGTTGGTTTCACAAGTTTACCAATCGTAGAACCAAGAATTGCATCCGGTTTCATTTCGTTACCCGGTGTAACGGCATTGTACTGCTGAGAAATAAACTCGGAACCATTCTTACCAAGAATCGAAGCAATTCCTGCTCCAACGCCGACAATCGGGAATACATCTTTGTAAGTATCCTTCAAAGAAGCAATTGTTTTGTCCGAATTTGTCTGCAATGTCTTTGTCAAAGTAATGTTGTCAAGGTAAATGTCATCGTTACCATTTCCGTTATAAGACTCAAAATACAGTGCATAATAAAATTTATCATCCGGTACGGAAATCGTAAATGTTACTGTATTCCATTTTCCTTTCGGAATCTTTGTAATTGTTCCGGAAGTCGGACCAAAGTTACCATAACTTGGTGACAGTTCTTCCAGAGTCTGCTCCTGATAAGAACACATCAAATCGGTGTTCTGGCAGAATACATCTGCCTTAAGTTCATAGGTACATCCTTCATCCAGTTTATCGGTGATGTTCATCATCGGCCCCTGCCATGTTTTATCTTCACGGTGAAGGTGAAGTACATGTGTATTATTTCCTTCAACCGGAAGATCACTTCCGTCTACTACATCCAAATAGTCTTTTGATGTTCCGACGCCACCGTCATCAGCCTTTTTATGTCCACGAAGCACAACTCCTTTGATACCATCTCCGGTAATTGCATCTTCTGTTTTTGTTCCGATTGTAACATCTTCAAAATCTACGTTATAACCAACTTTGGTAGCCGGATCAATCGTAGCTTCCGGTTTCGTAGTTGCAAACGCATCTGCATCTTTTTTTGGTACTTCTGTTATATTTGGTGTTGCCAACGGTCGGAATGTAGCCACCGGCGTTGCCGTAGGTACCGCTGTTGCAGTGTTTGCCGGTACTGTTGTTGCCGGAGTCTTCGTTGCGCCCTGTGTTGGTTTTGCAGTAATAACTGCAGTTTTCTTTACTACAGTAATTTTCGTCTTTAATTTATAGGTCTTTTTGCCAACTTTAACTTTCGCAGTCAAAGTTGTTTTTCCTGCCTTTTTTCCTTTTAATGTTACGCCGGTCTTTTTCTTTGCCGAAAGAGAAACGATTTTCTTTCCTTTCTTTGGCAATGACCAAGTCGTCTTTTTAATTTTCTTTGCTTTAACTTTTTTAACAGTTACTTTTTTCTTTGCTCCTACTATCACTTTAACGCTTTTCGCACTCAGCTTTGGTTTTGCTGCAGCTTCTGCCTTTGGAGCCAAAACCGCCGGAACCAATAAAGATAAAGCCATAGCAGAAACAATCACTCGTTTCAAACTCTTATTCATGCTTTTCCCTCCAAACATAAATCCTTACATATATTTCCTATAACAATTGTGTTATAAAACACTTTTTGACTACACGTCCAAATTATAATATCTTTACATGAAAAGAAGCGCCGCTCTTACGAGCAGCGCCTCCCATGATTCAATTTTAGTCAGCCTTATCAGCAAATAATTATTTTACAAGAGTAATGCTCTTAATAACAAAGTGCATATTTGCCGGAAGAGACTGTAACTGAAGGTTAAATCCTGCTACTGTTGCAAGTTCAGAAGGATTTGTCTGAGCAATCGTTAATGTGCAGGTTTCACCAGTATATGGAGAAGTCAACCATGCTGTATTTGCTTCTGCATCATCTTCACCTGTCCAGTTTGTATCAATACCATTGTCAAATCCATTCAGTTTTCCAGATGCCACATATGCAATTTTACCATATGTTGGAGCACCTTCTGCACCGGCATAATCTTCTACTTTCTTGCCATCTGCATCCTGTACTTCCCATGCAATCTGCAATGCAGTAAAGTCTGCAAGGTCAAGATTGTTGTCTGTAAGATATTTAGAGAAGTCTACATATGTCATTGCTTTTCCAGCCATGAACTCAAGACCTGCTGCAGAACTTGTAGCTGCTACACCATCGCCTTCGCCAGGATTTGTTTTAGCAACAACACCATCGCTTGTCAAATCGAAATAAACGTTGTTATCTTTGTAAAGAGTGATGTCTTTCAATACAAAGTGCATATTTGCCGGAAGACTAGATACCTGAAGGTTGAATCCTGCTACTGTTGCAAGATCTGTTGGATTTGTCTTAGCAATTGTCAATGTACATGTCTGTCCTGTGTATGGAGAAGCAAGCCATGCTGTATTTGCTGTTGTATCTCCTTCACCTTCATAATTTACATCGATACCATCGCCAAAACCATTCAAGTTAGATGCTGCTGCATATGCGATTTTACCATAGGATGGTTTACCTTCTGCATCAGCATAATCTGTTACTTTATTACCTTCTGAATCCTGTACTTCCCATGTTACATTCAATGCATCATAGTCAGCCATATCAAGGTTTTTGCTTGCAAGGTATGCAGAGAAGTCTACATATACCATGCCTTTACCATTCATGAACTCAATACCTGCAGCAGATTTTGTAGCTGCTACACCATCGCCTTCACCAGGATTAGTCTTTGCTACAATACCTTCATCTGTTAAATCAAATTTATGAGTTTCGATTACAGTAGGCTCTTCCGATGGCTCTTTAACTGTAATATCAACAGAACCAGTTACGTTGCTTCCATCTGTAGATGTTGCAGTAATTGTTGCTGTACCTTCTGCACCCTTCTTAGCTACTACAGTACCATTGAAGTTTACAGTTGCTACGTCTTCGTTGCTGGATGTCCATTTAACAATCTGACGAGTTGCATCAGCAGGTGTAACTGTAGCTGTTACAGTTGTAGTCTTACCAGGAGCAATCTCTGTCTTAGCAGCTTTTACATCAATACCTGTAACAAGTTTGTCATATTTAACTTTTACGAAGTCAATTCTGTGAATTGTTACTTCAACACCAGAAGACTGTGGGCAGAATGCGATAGCTGTCAAAGTCTCTGGGTTCATTCCTTTACCCATAAGCATAGAAATAGGAATGAAAACTGTACGTGTCTTGTAAGCTGCTTTTACTGTGTTACCGGCAGTGAAAGTAGATTCAGCTTCCCAAACCTCATCATCTGTGTGGATCCATCCGCCTTCATATGTCTCAGAAGAAGAAGAACCTGGGAAACCAGCGGAACGAAGCTGGTCATTTCCGTTATAAGTACGGCAGTTCATCTCGTTCTCTGATGTTACTTTAACACGAACGTAGTCATAAGCAGACATGTCTTTTGTACCATTGTCATAACCCATGAATCCTTCACCACGTGTATCAGAGATATCAATGATGTCATCATCTTTTGTTGCCGGGTTGATGTAGTAAGATACACCGGAGTTATAATCTTTTGTGGATGTGAATGTTACAGAACCGTCTTTGTTGTACAAAGTACCATCTTTAACAGTCTCACCATCAGAACGTTTAGCATCACAAGTAAATGTAGTCTCATTAAGTTCTGTCAATGGAACATTGTATGTAGCAGACTCATCTACTGTGTAAGTGCCGGCTTCTGTTTTGATTACGCTTACAGGAGCTTCTGTAGGTTTTGGTGTAGCAGTTGCTGTGCTTCCACCATTGTTGTTATTGTTGTTTGCCGGAGTTGCTGTAGCTTTTGCTGCATCTGTCTTAGCAGGTACCGGTGTTACATTAACTTTGCTTGCCTTCTTAACAGTAATCTTGCAAGTCTTTTTGTAGGTCTTCTTACCTACTTTGATTTTAGCAGTCAAAGTAGCTTTACCAGCTTTTTTACCTTTAACTACTACGCTTTTAGCTTTTTTCTTGCTAAGAGAAACAACTTTTTTGCCCTTCTTATTGAGAGACCATGTTGTCTTCTTAACTTTTTTCTTAGATTTTACTTTAACTGTTTTTTTCTTACCAACAGTTACGGTTACTTTCTTCGTAAGCGTAGGCTTTTTAGCTGCTGCCTCAGAAGAAGTGTTTGGTGCGATTCCTGCAAGACTGAAAGCCATAACTACAGCCATTGATTTTGCAAGAACGGATTTGATACTTTTCTTCAAAACTCTTACCTCCTATTTTATAGTATTGTTTTGGTTTTTATTTGTAAAGCATGTTTCCCGCCCTCGCAGGAAACAGCTTTTACAACATGATTATTTATATTCCGGATATTTTTCCGGGTTTGCTTTGATTTCTTTATCAGTAGGATTTGTATTTTCTTTCCAATCTTTACTGAATACCAAAGACTTCAATTCATATACATGTTCTGGTTTGTTAGCATCAAACTTATTAGCTTTCAATACAACATAACGAACATTCGTAAGATTTCCTTTCGGTGTTGTACCATCCACTTTTACATTCTTTGAATCAACGCCATCAATCCAGTTGCACCACCAGTTTTATTCTACACCGGATTCACCATAACTTGTTCCCTCATAAGAACGAATTGCATGAGATCCTTCGAAGAATGGATAAGTAGCGAACTGTACCTGTTTGGTCCAGTATTTATCCTGCTGGAAATCTGCTGTATCCGGATACAATTCAATTGACATCTGCTCTGTTGCTTTACCGCTTAACGCAACACCTTTGTAGTTTGACAAATCATATATCTTGCCAAGATCCAGCACATACATATCTTTGTTTGCCTGAGTAAACGCAAGACTTAATACTCCACCAGCCTGTTTAGCACCATCTACTGTAGAATATACTTTTGTTGTCTTATCATCGTCAGCTTTCTTAGGCATAATCTTCAATGTAGAAAGATCAATTGTAAGATCGGACGCTGCAGCAGTTCCTTCAACAACTTCTACATCAAAGGATGTCTTAACACTAGGATTCTTTGTTACAGCTGCCGTCAAAGTAACCTTACCGGCGCCAACTGCTTCCAGTACAGGATCTGTTTTGGAAGAATCAATCTTCAAAACTTTTTCATCACTGGATGTCCATGTCAGCTGTGTCTGAGTTGTATTATCCGGTGTATAAACAAAGTTATCAGCAGACATACTCAATTTCATACCCTTAACCATCTTAGTTGGAGCATTCTCAATTTTAACTGCTGTACAAGGTGTCTCACCTTCCAATACAGATACATTATCAATATAAAGTGTCAAACTTGCGTTAGTGCTTGGATATCTTCCTGTATAAGTACTTCCAAGTACCAAAGAAACATTCTTCTGGTTCAAAAGACCGGTCTCTGTGATATTACCTTTAGTCAGGTTCATCTTATTTGGATGCCATCCTGCTTTGTACTTATCACTTTCGCTCTCTTTGAAACCAATGGTACGGTTTTCATTCTTCTTCTCTTTTGCCCAGTCATCATACATCATTGGGAGAGAGTGGTTATTGTATACCATACCCTCGAACTCATCGCCCTTATTTGGAACGGTGTAGTTCTCATCCTTACCGGATGCATGAGAAGAATCAACGGAGAATTTAATCAGTTCTTCAGAGATTCCCTTCTTCTCAGCGTCTGCTTTCTTAAGAGAAGTTGCAAAGTAATACTCCGGTGTAATCTTACCATATTTTGCAAAGTAAGCATATGCTGTCTTGTACTTCACATCTCCGGTGTTGCTTGCTACCACGCGGGACTCGAACTTGATACCAGAATACTCATCGAGTTTTTTCTGCAGTTTCAAGTTGAAGATAGGTGCATAATCGTATGCCTGTGTATCACCGGTATACTCAATCTTCAAGCACTTGTTCTTAGGATTTTCAGGGTCAGTTGCAACTGTCATTTTACCAACATTGCTGTTTGCATACTCTTTACCTTTTGTAGCTTTACCGGCAGTTCCCTGCTCTTCGTCACTCTCCCAGTTATATCCTACCGGATAGCTCTCGAAGTCTTCTACAACGGTCTGAGTTCTTGTGTCTGCCGGCTCATAGTTTGGAGTCGGAGTAGCTGTTGCAGGTTTTGCATTAATTTTAACATTAATCGTAACCTTCTTATTTGTACCGTCTTTGGTGTATCCGTAAATCTTAGTAGTACCAGCTTTAACCGGAGTAACTACACCGTATGGAGATACATAAACAACCTTAGAATTCTTTGCTTTCCATTTCATTCCTTTATAACCAACTTTTGTTGGGGAATATTTTACATAAAGCTGTGCTGTCTGCTGATTTGTAGTAGCAGCTGCTTTATCATCGTACTTAACTGTCATAGTAAGTACACTCTTCTTGGTAGAAACGAATTTTGTCGTTTTCTTCGTTTTCTTTGTACGCTTTGTTGCGTCAGCCTCTTTTGTGTTTGTTACACTTGTTGTAACAACAAACTTGCTAGGCTTAACGGATTTGATTGGTGTACCAATCTTAATTCTCAACGTAGCTTTCTTTTTCTTATTTGCTTTGGAAGCAATTGTAATCTTAGCAGTTTTGTTTTTCTTACCTACTGCCTTGACATAAACTTTTCCTTTAGATTTAACAATCTTAGCAACTTTTGGATTACTTGATTTGTATGTAACCTTTTTGCTAATCTTGCCGGATTTTGTAACTTTTACTTTAATCTGTTTTTTCTGGCCTTTTTTCAAAACCAGTTTACCGCCGTTTACAACGGGGCTTTTCACTTTGACAGACTTGATTTTTGCTTTTGCATCAGCTGTCGTTCCTGTGATTGTCAAAGATGTCACAACCATAGCCAGGGAAAGCACGCCGGCCAATGTCTTTGTGACAATTTTGGATGTCTTGCTCATGATTATCCTCCTTTAATATATTTAGCATGTACAGACACTTGTACACATTGAATGTAGTCTCATTGTACCATCCTTTATGGGAAAATGCAACCAAAATAAATAAAAAATACCCACTTTTTTGGATAAGTTGCACATTATTTTTTCTCATTTCTTGACAAGAACTAGGAAACTGTTACAATGGGGACAGATACAAGCGGTCACACGCATTTTGACCGGTATGAGAGGAGAACGAATGGAACAAGCACATCATTTATTAGACCTGATACACTCGTATTTTCCACATGAGTCTGCCGATATCCGGACGATATCACCACTGAAACTGGCTTATCTGGGAGATGCTGTCTACGAAATCATTATCCGCACATTAATTATGGAACGAACAGGTGGTCCTGTGAAAAATCTGCACAAAAGAACGAGTGAGTTTGTCAATGCCGGCTCACAGGCAAAATTGATTTTGTGTCTGCAGGACGATTTATCTGAGGAAGAAATCCGCATTTACCGTCACGGACGCAACGCGAAAACGTCTTCTGTGGCAAAGCACGCAGACATTCATGATTACCGCAACGCTACCGGTTTAGAAGCTTTGTTTGGCTATCTTTATCTGAGCGGCAGATTAGAGCGTGCCATTGAATTATGCAAAATCGGTTTTGACCGGCTGGATATTTTATTATAGAAAGAAGAGGATTTTAATCATGAAAGAAGAATATAGAGAAGAAAATACAACAAGTTCACGAATTGAGGGCCGTCACAGTGTCCTTGAGGCTTTGCGCGCAGGCAGCCTGATTGAGCGTCTTTTTGTACAGAAAGGCTGTCAGGACGGTCCGGTTCTTACTATTTTAAGAGAGGCAAAAAAGGCAGATGTCATGGTGGACTTTGTTCCAAAAGAGCGTTTGGATTTTATGAGCGAGACAAAAAATCACCAGGGCGTGGTTGCCGTTTTGTCCGCTTTTGCTTATTCCACGATTGATGATATGTTTGCACTCGCAGAGAAAAAAGGTGAGACACCGTTCTTTTTTATACTGGATGGTATTGAAGACCCGCACAATCTGGGTGCCATCATCCGTACCGCAAACCTTGCCGGTGCCCACGGCGTGATTCTTCCAAAGCGACGTGCTGCCGGATTGACTGCTACGGTAGTCAAAGCGTCTGCCGGTGCCATTCATTACACCCCGGTCGCTAAAGTTACTAATATTGTGTCCACGATTGAACAGTTAAAAGAAAAGGGAATGTGGTTTGTCTGCGCTGATATGGATGGCGAGCTGATGTACCGCCAGAATCTCACCGGACCAATTGGCCTTGTAATCGGCAACGAAGGAAAAGGCGTCAGCCGCTTAGTAAAAGAACACTGCGATTTCATTTCATCCATTCCGATGAAGGGCGATATCGACTCACTTAACGCATCTGTAGCCGCCGGCGTTCTTGCTTACGAAATTGTACGTCAGCGTATGAACCACTAATTGAGGAGGATTTTATGTTTGATTATCACGCAGCAAACGATGAAACAATCATCGCCCGCTCCCACGACGGCGATGATGCTGCCACAGATTTTTTACTGGAAAAGTACAAGCCCCTTGTCAAGAAGAAGGCTCGTACTCTTTTTCTGATTGGCGGCGACAATGATGACCTAATTCAGGAGGGAATGATTGCCCTCTATAAAGCCATCCGTGCTTTTAGGGCAGACCGCGAAAGTTCCTTCGTACACTACGCTTCTCTTTGCATTGATAATCAATTATACAACGTAATCAAAGGTGCAAACCGACTCAAGAATTCGCCGCTCAACACCTACGTTTCCCTTTACTCGCCGCTCAACTCCGACACGGAAAACAATTCCCGCGAGACACTTGCCGATACACTCCAGCCTTCCGAACTTATAAATCCGGAAGACATCGTAATCGACAAGGAAAATGTAACGGACATCGAGAGCCACATCGAAAAGCACCTGAGCAAGTTTGAAAAAGAAGTAGTAACTCTCTACCTTGACGGCAACGATTACCAGCAGATTGCCGTAGTCCTTGGAAAATCTCCAAAATCCATCGATAACGCTTTGCAAAGGATCCGAGGGAAGCTGTTGAAGATTCGATAAGAAGATGAGAAGTTGACTCGTTGGTTTTTGCCGGTTGTTTTTAGTGGCTATCTTTAGGGGTTGGGGCAGCATACAAACAACTCTTTTACTCATCATTTGTCAATATGGTTGCATTTTCCGGTCGATTTACCCCATTCTTACGATAAAACGCAGTGAAAAGACAACTCTTTTTCCTATTTTCATGCATTTCGGTTGTTTTCATATCAAATAATTTCTTCAGCATGCAACGCTTTTATGATATAAAGCCCATTTAGGTTGCTTTTGATACGCCAAAAGCTTTATGGCAAAAAAATAAGACCTACCGGTCTTACACAAAACTTTTTGATTTCTATAAAAGCTGTTAACGGGACTCGAACCCGTGACCTCCGCCTTACCAAGGCGACGCTCTACCACCTGAGCTATAACAGCACCGTGGTCATAAAAGACCTTACGAATTGATATTCTACCAA
>OJNT01002397.1_pt1 | contig 10704 bp, 14 predicted proteins | sample 1597981 | NCBI WGS metagenome assembly OJNT01 (sample SAMN01915211, study PRJEB22387) | human gut metagenome | isolation source: stool | host: Homo sapiens | place: USA
CCTCCCCTTTTCCCCCTTGCTCCAGGGCATGGAAATGATGGAAAACCCGTTGGGTTTACCACATTCCCACACCCTTCCGCACACCCCCAATTCCCCACCGACTTTCTCCATTTCCTAAGAGAAAAAACACGTAATGGCTTCCCTGCAAAACCCTTAAAGGGGGGCATATATTATCAATGAAGTAATTCCCTGTTTTTTCTATAATTATAGCCTGTCCGACAGCCGATTGCAAGGCCCTTCGGACAGGCTATTTTATCAAATCCGAAATGTCTCTGAGCGCACTAATTTCGCCCTGCTCTCATATCTGAGGGGACAGCAGCCAGCGGCTTCGTATGCAGGAATATCATCTCCCAAAAGTCGGTCCTGTAGTTTGCTTTCAACCGGCGCTCCAGCATCACGTTATAATTGCGATGCTTTTCTCTCCAGTCCTTGTCGTAAATCATATCGGCGTAGCCTTTTGGATAGTCTCCCGTAATGCCGATTTTTTCAATCGGCCAGTTCCCATCCTCGTCATCCTGAAACAGTTCCTGTATCAGATGTCTAACCTCTTCCACGCAAAAATCCACGGCATACGGCGTCTCCAGCACCGTTTCCCATAGCACCACTGCACGCCAGCGCCCATTTCCATCTTTGTAGCGGTGTTCCTTCTCCATCGATGACACCACAACATACCCGGTATGTTCCTTCTTCGGCTTCAACTTCCGATCAGCGTTAGCTCGTTCTCGTGCGATCCGCAGCAAATTAGCATTCAGCCCTCGCTGCAGCGCACTTTCCTTTTGTTCTGCTGCCAATGCCTTTTCCAGATGTTCTATATCCTTCGCCGCTTCATACTCCGCAGATTCTATTCTTCTTTGAGCGTCAATCTGTACTCGACCAATCTCTTTATCTGCATCGTACTTTGTATTTCTGGCCTCCTGCTCTGCGCTGGAGATCTGTTGCAGCAATCTATCATATTCGTCTTCCGTCAAAATTACATGGGTACACTCTGGATCGGAGTGGCCACCAGGCACTTCCCGATACCCCATCATGGTCTTTTTTACAAACTCACCCATGGCAGCGCACCTCCTTACAGGCCCCGAATGTAGTTATCCGCTACAACGCTAATACGGTTATGCCCCAGCGCCTTGCTGCAGATCAGCATAGCAGCCTTGTCCAGCTTCTTCCCCGCTTCATCTTTTCGGCAAGTATAAACCTCGCTTTGATAACGCCGCCCGGTGCCACGGTTTACCCGGTCATAGGGAATCTCTTCGATTGCCCTGGCATGAGCCTTGTATATCGCCGTGGCATACTCCGCACGATAACCGTGGATGTCGGCGCAATTATGGACGTGCTGCCACACCTTCTCCTCTGGCGGTGTATCAGTTATCCGTTCAATGATCTGCCCCGCATTTTTGCCTATAATCGGGCTTAAACGCTCTCGTCCGCCCTTTCCGTTGCGGACATGGATAAACCACTCCTTCGGGAACAAACGTGCGTCCTGGAGCATTTCAAGGCGCTTTGTGACACTCGGTGCTCGCTGCTCCTCCGGGATTTTCTGCAGTTCGGAGATCTCCGCCTCAATTTGCGCCCTGGGCACCAGATCCTTCCCCCGCAGCTCCTGCAGCTCCTTTCGCCGCAGGCCGGTTCCCCGGCAAAACTTTATCAGTTCATCATTGTTCGTCTTGGAGAAATGCTTGTCCCGCACCCGGTCCCCCCGGCTCCGTTTAATCTCCTCACGTTTTCGCTTGGGCGGATTAAAGTAATTCTCGTCATCCGGGGAAATCCCGTATAGCTTTCCCAGCGCTTTCGCTTCGAGCTGCACCGTCCACGCTGAAAGCCCCTGATCCACTCTGGTCTGAAGCCATTCATTAGCATACTTCTTTGCACTCTTCAGCGTTGTACACTCCGGATGCTTCTCCTTGATGTACTTGATAAAATATTTGGTATGTTTCCAGTAGCTCTTATAGGTGTTGAACGCAAATATTTTATCTTTCTCTGTGCCATTGGCTACCGCCTCTTTTTTGCTCTCGCCAAAAGCCTGCATCCCGGTAAGCCGGTCATAGGCTTGCTGGTGCAGATCCTTGAAGTACGCTTTATTTCTACGCCCCATTCCGGCTTCCTTTCGTGCATCTATATTTGTATAAATCTATATTTCTATAAAACTACATAACTATTTTCTTAGTTTTATAGACTTCTACATTTCTCGTTCAAGCTAAGCCGCCTCATGCCAGCTCCATTCGGAGACTCGGCAATCGGCAAAATACACTTTTTAACGTCTTATGTATGACGGGTTTGGGATTGCTCCCTACACTTTTTTTAATCTGCTTATGTGTGCAGCTCTGTTTTATTGAGATCTACGGCAGTTCAGATTCTGTCGGCTTCTTTGTAGAGGAAGCAGCTCTCCGGAAGATCTACAGTATTCCGGCTACTATCAGAAAGTGGATAGGAACAGATACGTTTTATTTACCGGCACGTTCAAAAGGATTACTAATACCGGGTCCATGATGCGCTTTCCAGTTCACAAAGGTTACTACGGCAAGCCCACGCATCACACAGGTGTATCGAACCTGAAGTGGCTTCTGATTAGCAAATTGCTAAACCCCCGACCGGCAGATCTGCCAGCCAAGACGCTCTGGGCCTAATTACTATTTACCCTCGCCCAGACGAGCTTCGTTCTTCACTTCTGCTGCCAATCACACACCACTCGCAGCCGCCATCCATACCCCCTTTCTTTCAAGGCTCCAATCAGCATCTACCGCAGCCTTTTCTATCCAAGAACATCTTACCATACGTAACTGGTAGTGTCAACATATTACCAAACCTAACCGTATAACGGTTTACCCGTTCACGCATAGCGCAAACGGGTAAACCGTTATATAAGAACGTAGGCGTAGCTATTTTGCTACGCCTACGTTCTTCACTTCTTCTTTCCACGTAATATGGTAAAAAACCTTACCATTCCTCTTACACCAAGAAATAGGCCAATCGCAGCCATTACAATCCAGAACGCTATCTGTAATTTGTCTGCGTTATTTGTCCTCGTTAGTAGAAGCCACACCGCTAACACACCAACTATACTTTGAAGCAGTGAAAGCACCAATATATATATCTTGTTATCTTCCATTCTTAGTGTTATCAATACGCGCGCACATTAACGCCATCGGGATACCAGCCATAAGTGTATCGATTTTCTCTGTGCCAGAAAATCCCCTTATATTCAAGTTCAATTTCAACTTCAATTCCATTGTACCCACAAGCTGCATTGACGAAAGACACTATGGTCAAAAGCCATGAAGCAATATTTACTCCCGGCAGGAAATTTGCTCCAAGTTTCGCTGCTACCGCCTTTGATACAATCTCTGCTGCTTTTTCCGCTACTTTCAATTCGGCAAGAGTCGATACTCCTGTGACAACGCCCGGTGCTCCCATCGCCAAATTCGAAATTCTAATAGTGTAAGATCTTCTTTCACCTAATTCTTCAGTAGGCGTCAGACTCTGTGTAACTGCATTTTTATTGGAACTATAAATGTTTTCGATGATAGTAACATCTACAAGGTTTCCTTCTCCATCATCCACCTGAATCGTTTCTTCATTTGTCTCAATAAGGTATAACTCTGGCTCGTTTTTCGTGATCTCAAGATTACTTGCAAATGCAAAATTAACGCATAAGGACATGCACATGGCAACCGCCAAAAACATTGAAATGAATTTTTTCATATGAAATTCCTCCATCAGTCAAATTCATATTACATCTTGCATTAGTAGTTCACAAATCCATTCACCCATACAGTATCATTCGAATTGTTTCTTATCGCAAATGTATAGGTACCCTTCAGGGCTATTTCATAAAAGAAAATTTCCAAGCCTACACCTCCAAGATTCCAAAAACTTATAAAATGTAAAGCGAACCTGGAGCATATAGGCGGTTGTCAAATATCTCCTTCAGCGAAGAGCCACCCACCTTTAAGTTCTTAATCTTTTCAATCAAAGTATCTTTTTCCTCAAAGCAACACAACTCTTCGCATTTTGTTCCCTCACAGAAAAGCCATTTTCCATTTCCGTTCACAATGGCATATTGTCGATTCTGATACTCAAATTCAATCTCCCTGCCTATATTCAAGTCTTTTAACATCTCATCAAAAGAATATTGCATGACTCATCTTCCTTTCATCTCTAATATGCTTTCCCTCGCTTTCCATTTACCCAATCATGACGATGCGGAAACTTATGTGTTTCATTCCCACCATGTTGATAGTCAATATCCATATCAGCATTTCCGTTCTTATCATAATATCTGCGCTGTTTAATTCCATTTGACCCTTTCAGGTCTTTAGATGAATTTGGACGGCCCTTTGGTGGCAATCTGGCTGCTCCCGTCTCCGTTGAATGATCTGCAGTTGGAGTCCCGTTTTTCTTTGCTTTTTCGTAATTTTTCTGCTTTGTTTTCTCTTCTGCCTCTTTTTTCGCGTCACTCTTAATCTGTGCAAAGGCAGACGAAATATTATTAGCCGTAGTCGAAAACGCCTTTTGGAATGCTCTGGTGATCTGCCCAAATTTAGGGTACACAGCATCCCAGTTTGCCGCAATAACTACGACTGTACTGGCTGTTGCTGCCGCAAGAAGGATATCACCAACAGGTAAAGGTCCATCTGCAATTGCAGCTACCATTCCAGCACCCATAGCCTGCAACGAATATGTAACCGCTTGCGGAAGATGGATTAACGCAAGCTGAGTATTAAGAACGGTCATAGGGTCTGCTACAGCCGCAGCACTATGCATCGTAATGGAGGACACTTCTATATTACAGTCTGGATCCACATAGTTTTTGTGGAACTGAAGCAATTCCTGGTTGTTTGCTAAAGCAGCGTCAAAAATAGCTTTAGCTTCCGGACCTAATGCGGCATAGGCATTTTTTGCGGCCTCAATATCGGCTTCCGTCCCTACTTTATTCTCCATTTGATATGACGTAGATCCTGCTGCAAATACAGTTGCACACAGCGACAACATAATTGCTAAAGCCAAAATAACACTTAAAATTCTTTTCATGGTCATCTCCTTTCAAAAAACAGCGTACAAATCTACAACTATACCTATTATTGCACAGTTACTCTTACAGTATGTCCATTCTACTTGTCCTATTTACGAATAATCTAATACTCATATATCACCGCGTTTCCATATATAATTTTTTCAAGGGATATATCCCTTGGCTCTGCATATATGCAGAGCCACAATCAAGTTCCTGTAGCCGTAACAGTTACTCCTGGTTTACTCACACCATTAACCGAAGCAGTCAATACCAAAGCATACGTTTCCTTCGCTGTCACGGTATAGGTCTTAGAAATAGCAACAGATCCTTTCCCTGATGCACTCCATGAATCAAGCTCCTTCGTTCCTTGCTTCAGTGTGAGCGTAATGTTAATTTCATCATTTTTGTTTCCGCTGCTATATTTCCCTACACAATACGCCGTTGTACCAGAAATTTTCAGCGTTGGTCTTCCTGAAATTGCCCTCATTCTTACTGCCGATGCATTGGTTGCCATCATTGAGATTGCAAGCATAATTGTAACTATTAATGGAAGAATTTTTACCCTCATAAAAAACACCCCCTTTCTGCGTAAAGTTCGGTACTTCTGCACTCATACCTATTAACGCATTAAGGAGGTGTATTTCTTACATAATTTTAAAATATTTTATCCGTCTCTCATAACACTTTTCGCCATATTCACAAGGTCATCCCGCTCAAAGCTTCCATCAATCATAAACTGGATTCCACTCTGAGCATCATACCACGTTATACAGCTACTCTGTTCCCTATCTTGCGACATATATAAATGGCCCAAGTTTCCGTTTATTTCAATTTCTAATACCTCCATATTTTCCGTATCTATTACTATGGCAGAGCCTTCTTCAACCCGCATATATTCGAAACGAATGGCATTTCCGTTTTCATCCTCATAGTTTATTTCAATATTATTAGGAAGCACCTGCGGCATCTTCGTATCATGATAACCAACTGGTAACTCTGCAATCTTATATCGTGGCATATCACCAAAAAATGGTTTTCCAAAAAAGCGATAAATAGCACTGCCTTCATACCATTCAATGGCCCATTCAATAATGGCCGCACGGGCAGTCGGGCTCACCACCATAATAGATCCCAGCGTCAAAGAACATACAATTAAAATTGCTGCTGCCGTTTGCATGACTTGCTTCCAAATTGGTTTTCGCCGTTGCTTTGCCCATCTCATGGGATTTTCTATCATCCTCTGCATCTGGTTCTGAAAATAAGCGGATGTAGTTACCTCTTCTTTGTCATTAAGTTCTTCTGCAAACTCTTTAGAGGCAACATCTAATAAAATACTTTGTAAAACGACATTCTCTGCCGCACTATTCACTTCACATATCCCTCCTCTCTCAACTTTTTCATCAATAAAGCTCTCCCTCGGTGAATTCTTACGTTAACTGTAGTTTCTTTCAGCCCCAAAGCAGCAGCGATTTCTTTTGTACTCAGTTCTTCTACAAACCGCGTTTCTATAACTGCACGATATATTTCCGGCATTTCTTGTATGATTTCAGTAATATCTTTGGCGTTATCCCTTTCAAAATTACCTCTGTCTGCTACAACAGTTTCATCAAACGATAACTCCTTATGCTGTTTGCGTAAAAGAGATATTGATTCATTCTTTGCTATTATAACGAGATAGGCGCCTCTTTTCTTTCGTGGAATATCCTGTAATCTGGAGAATTTATCGACAACTCTTAACCATGCATTTTGAACGGCATCCTCTGCCATCGTTGGATCCCCAATAAAATATCGTTGGGCAACCCGTAGCATTGCATTTCCATATTGGCTATACAGTTCCATAAATAGTTGACGCTCTTCATCCGTTTCCAGCATGGATAAGAAAATTAGCACTTTCTATTCCTCCGTGGTTTAAATACTCAGCAAGACCAACTCTGATTGCCTTTCCAATTTTCTCGTTCTTTTTACAGATATTTTGTTAATCCTGCACGTAATACGTCGTTGATCGACTCAGTCAAATTCTTTCCCTCTTCCAGCGCCTTTCTGCGCAATGCCTTATCAATGTCCCGATCTAAAAAGTAAGCTCGCTGCACACGATCCTTGTTCTTCTTCGGTTTTTCAATTTTCTCCTGCAGCTTCTCTGCCGGTCGACGATCTGCGCCAATGATGGACTTGAATGCAGCCTCCTGATCAAACTTTGCTTTTCCTGCCATTATTCCTTAACCCCTTTCAAAAACTCCTCAATAAATGCTTTATAGTCCCCTGACACCGTAGACCTATTTGCGTAGTCAAAAATATCCTGCCGGTTTGCTTGCGCTTCTTCTACTACTACGGCAGATCTGATATACGTCTCGTAAATCGGTGCAGCAATATACTCGCTAAGCTGCTCTGCGAGTTCCTTCATCTGCCGGCTGATATTGGCCCGCGGATTAAATTTCGTAAATAAGATACCCCTAATTTTCACGTTCGGGTTGCAATACTTCTGAACGCTTGTAACCGTCTCATTGAGTTGCGATATTCCTGCTGTCGCAAAAATTCCCGCTGTCGTCGGAATCAAAATATCTGTAGCACAGGTAAAGGCATTCACCGTCAGCACGCCCAGGGAAGGCGGCGTGTCGATCACTATAAAATCATAGTCGGCTGCGATTGGCGCCACGGCCTCCTTCAGCCGGTGTTCTTTTCCCGTCTGCGACAGCTCCTGCTCTGCTCCGGCCAACATAATATTTGCCGGCACGACATCGTATCCGCCTTTAGTATGCTGAATTGCCTCCCGGATACTGGCAGCTCTTTTCATGACCTCGTAAATCGTCTGAACATTGTAGTTTTCTGCTCCGCAGGCTGTCGAGAAATTTCCTTGTGGATCTAAATCAATACCGAGGACTCGGTATCCCTTAGCTGCAAGGCCTGCAGCCAACGCCTGGGACGTTGTTGTTTTGCCAACGCCGCCCTTTTGATTTGCTACTGCAATAATCATTTATTCGCCCTCCCATATGTAGTTTTGTAGATAAATATATTTATATTTTACTACATTTGTACATATCGGTCAACTGTAATAAACTGCGTATCAAATCTGCATTTCTTCAAAATGCAATCAAAAATTGGGTCAATGTAAATCCCGCATGGTTTACATTGACCCAATATATAAAAAGCGTGCTATAGATAACTACATTCGCAGATAAATAGCAAAATAGAAATGGACGAAAGCAAAATGCTTCGTCCATTTCTATTTAAATCTTTACAAACAATCCAATCGGGCAAACTTCTCTAAAACCTGGCGTTGAAATATACCAACATCTGGGTCCATTCTGATCTTCTCTAATCTCCAGCGTAACATCGTGCCAACCGTCGGGAAATAGTGCTGTAAAACTGTCGCCAGCATGAATGCCTTCTCCATTGAGTGTCAGTCGAGGGTGCTCATCAGTATCTGCCAGATCAGGGAGCTGCAACTGAGCAATGGCTTCATTTTTCATACACTCATAGCCTCCTTATTTCTCATCGATTAGTTCCAAGACATTTGAATTTTCCGATGATTGTCCGCGCAATCTCTCAAATAAAGGTTGATCAAAGTCTGATATGGAATTCCCTTCGTTACAGCCATCGATTTAAAGTAATCTATTGTACTGCCATCAATGTTAATCGTAATTTGCTTTTTCAAGCCGCTTGCATAAGGATTTTTTCTTGGATTCAACTCTCGAATATTATACTCGTCTCTCATACAATCACCTCAGATTCCGTCAAGATACGTTCGCTGCTCGGCTCTGGTCGCCCTTCTCGCCGAGATAATACGAACGACGTTCTCGTTGTCACGATAGCAATGGCTCACAATGCAAATTTGTTCTGTTTTAGTCTCACCAATAATGAGGAATCGATCCTCCTCATCAGAGTGGTCAGGATCATCAAACAGAATAGCGAACTCGTCGTAAAAGACCTCCCTTGCTGTCTCGAAAGATAAGCCATGCTTCTTTTTATTGATTTCGTTTTTATTGGGATCCCACTCAAACTTTATTGTCTCCATAATTATATTATACTTATATTGTAATTATTGTCAATGTCATTTCCTATATCATTTTTCCAGGTGCTGAACATCTCCCAGAACTTCATCATAATGCTTTGCTATCCCACCATTTGCGGATCGTCTTGGGATCAAGTCCAGTATCTCTATGGCAGTCAACCTTGCGCCCGTTTGGATGCTGCTCTCGCCACTCATAGACCTTTTTCTCTGCTGTTGGCCGGCCATCTGTATTCCGCCACTCTCCATCTGGGTGAACAATATCCCGAACTGCACTCATAATTGCAATATGCTGTCCTTGCTTCCTCCCATTTCTCTTATTAACGGGCATCGAAAGCCCTGAGATCTTCGCTATATCATCTCGCGGAAAAGTCACATAGTCCTCATTAAACATCTCCAAAGCGCACACAATATCGTCTTTCGTAAAGCGGTTGATATCCTCCACACTCATATCATCATATCGCTCGAGCAGTCCAAATGCGTCCTCTCTTAGCTCATCTTCATCTATGCCACACTTTTTTGCGTATATGGCCAACGTCATAATCCCGTAAAAACGATGTCCCACTTTAATCTCATCTATTATACGATGCAGCCACCAATCATAAAGATCTCTCTTTACCGTCCAGCGCCCCCGGCGCTCTTTTTTCACGATACGACGCTCATACCAATCCGGATACTTTTCCTTAGCCTCAGCCAATGACAGCCGGCTCTTTTTTATAAGCGCCTGTATTCGCTGCTGCTCTCCATTGCTGTCAGGAATATAATCCAGCAGCTTCTCCAAATCTACAGCATCCCCGAATCGATACGCTACCACAGGATAATCTCGCCCCAGCTTTGAGCCAGACCCAACAACACGGAATCCCTGTAAAATGCCCTGCATCTGCGGCTCACGGATGGACGAGGTAAACCTGTTCCAGATCTGCCGGGTGAGGGCATATTTCAGTTCCTTCAAAATTTTCTGATTTTGCGGATACATGGGAACCGGCTCTGTCAGCACATAATAGAGATGGAGTCCTGTTCCGCTGTTTACAATGAAGGTCGCTTTGGGAATGATATCCTTGTCCATCTGATGCAGTGTATCCCGGAGCTGCGGCATACCTACACCGTCCAGATCGAAAACGATGGCATAGAAATATCTGGCATTTCTCCCGCTACGCTGCCTACCAAAATACGAGATAGGAGACATGATTGTAAAATCTGTATCCTGGATATCTCCCAATTCTTCCAACTCGTCCGTAATCAGATGTCTTCTGGCCCTACCGTCACCTTCGATCTCCAGCGCGACCCCATTTTCACGACTATCTTGCTTTCTTGGGACGGTCAGTGCAATAGCATTTCCTTTAGCATCTTCATAGTGGCCCTTCCTCTCGAACGAACCTTCAGGAAATATCTCTCTATAAAACTCAAACGGCTCCACCGGCTCCAAATACTGCCGGAGATGGTCGTTCTTTTCCCTATAAAGCGCCCGCTGCCGCTCCAGAGCGGCCTGCTGATCTATCGTCACAAAAAAACCTCCAGTCCAGAAAAGAAAAAGAAGCAAAAAGAAAAGTCCGCTACGCGGAAACCGCCTGCGGGCGGGAAGGGGGAAAAGGGGAGCCAAAGAGCGCCCCCTACGGGGGCTTAAAGAGAAAGTCACCTCCCCTTTTCCCCCTTGCTCCAGGGCATGGAAATGATGGAAAACCCGTTGGGT
>OJNT01002407.1_pt1 | contig 10683 bp, 9 predicted proteins | sample 1597981 | NCBI WGS metagenome assembly OJNT01 (sample SAMN01915211, study PRJEB22387) | human gut metagenome | isolation source: stool | host: Homo sapiens | place: USA
AGATAGTTCGCTGGAAACGGCGCGTGAAAATAGGTAGTCGCCGACTTGAACAGAAAGCTCTGAGAGAAATCTCAGGGCTTTTTTGTTGCACAAAAATATGGAGCGGATTTTGGTCGAAATGATAACAGGACAGGACTTGACAAAAATACTACTATGCAATACAATATAGATAAGCTACTATGTATTACATAATAGGCAAAAGGAGGTATCCAGTGGAAAACAACACACAATTGCTCAAGGGCGTTTTGGAATTCTGTGTTCTGAAGCTCATCAGCAGAGAGCCGACCTATGGCTATGAGATCGTGATGCATCTAAAACAGGTCGGGTTTTCTGACTTGAGTGAAAGTACACTCTATCCGCTGCTACTGCGGCTGGAACAGCAGGGAAAGGTCACGGTGGAACGCAGACCCTCCCCCAAGGGACCGAGCCGGAAATACTACGTTGTAACGGAAGAAGGGCGGCAGGCGCTTCTTGAATTCCGACAAGATTGGAGCCAGCTATGCCAGCTGGTGGAAAAAATTTTTAAGGAGGAGCCATATGAATAAGTATTTTGCGTTGCGAAAGGCAAATCGGATGCGTACAAAGCTGCTGAACGAAAAAAGCCAGGAGCAGCTGAAAGAAGTGATCCGGTATCTTCGCCGGGTCAGCTGGGATTTCTGCGGCATTGAACTTGTGTGCAGCGATCTGCTTGATATTTCCATCCAAGCCAATGCAGAAAATCAGGAACTGTTCGATTCGATTTCGGATGCAAAAACCTTTGTAGAGGAGGTCAAGCCATGTTTGAAAACACTGAGAGCTGCGGATTACTTCTGGTTTGTTGCACCGCTGTATTTCTTCTTTGAGTGGGGCGTGGAAGGGCTGCTGCTTTACCCGGTAATTGGTGATTGGTTTTTTGAACTTTCTGTAGGCTATCTGATGCAGCTTGTTGTTGCAGTGACGGTTTTTTGCGCACTGTTCCGCCGGATGATGGAGCAGGTAGGCTTTCCGCCACGAGAGCATTGGCTGAAATATGCTACATGGCTGGTGCTTTATATCGTGACCCTGTATGGAACGGGCTGGTTCTTTACCCAGATCGCGGGTAAGATCGTACTGCTGCGGCTTCCAATCCTTAGCTATTCGATTTTTTGCCTGCTTCTGGGTGCAGGACTGTATGCAATACATTTTTGGAGATATGGAAAAGACCCGCGTCTGAGTGCTCGCATATAAAGTAAAAAGCGCCCCCGCTGCACTGTGCATAACGGTGCAGCGGGGGCGCATACTTTATTGGGTGGTGTACCGGTTACGATACGAGCTTCCGCTTAGCCCTTGCCTGCGCAGCCGAACAGCTCGATCTTCTCCTTGCACTTGGCCTCGATGGCCTTTGCGCCGGGAGCCAGCAGCTTGCGGGGGTCGAAGCCCTTGCCCTGCTGATCCTTGCCCTCTTCGATGTACTTGCGGGTGGCCTCAGCAAACACCAGCTGGCACTCGGTGTTGATGTTGATCTTGGAAACGCCCAGGCTGATTGCCTTTGCGATCATCTCGTCGGGGATGCCGGTGCCGCCGTGCAGAACCAGAGGAATGTTATTGGTGGCCTTGTGGATGCGGTCCAGAGCCTCGAAGTCCAGACCCTTCCAGTTTGCCGGGTAGACACCATGGATGTTGCCGATGCCGGCAGCCAGGAAGTCAATGCCCAGAGCGGTGATCTTTGCGCACTCCTCGGGGTCTGCGATCTCGCCGGCACCCACGACGCCGTCCTCGACACCGCCGATAGAACCGACCTCGGCCTCGATGCTCAAGCCCTTAGCGTGTGCCAGAGCAACCAGCTCCTTGGTCTTTTCCACATTCTCCTCGATGGAGTAGTGGCTGCCATCGAACATGATGGAAGAGAAGCCGGCCTCGATGCAGGCCTTGCAGCCCTCATAGGTGCCGTGATCCAGATGCAGGGCAACGGGAACGGTGATGCCCATGGAATCGACCATTGCGCTGACCATGGCAGCGACGGTCTTGAAACCGGTCATGTACTTGCCGGCACCCTCGGAAACACCCAGAATCACAGGGCTCTTCATTTCCTCGCAGGCGGTCAGAACGGACTTGGTCCACTCCAGATTGTTGATGTTGAACTGAGGCACACCGTAGTGGCCATCACGTGCTTTGATCAGCATTTCGGTTGCATTTACCAACATTATTCATTACCTCCACAAAATCATTGGGGTCTTGCTCGTTTCATATCCGCTTTGTGCACGGTTTAACGAACCTACAGAATTAGTATACCCCAAACAGCGGCCAAAATCAATCCAAACCGGTGTTTTTCCTGTAACAATGCGGGGATTCTGTTTCTGGCAGGGTGCAGGGGGTTACTGCCAGAAGCGCGTATATTCGATAGAATACAACAAATTTCCATATAATGCGCAACAAGCGGCCGAAAGACAGAAAGCTTGATGAAGGACGGATTTTCAACACAGATCCACATTCGTCAAAATGATATTGGGCAATTTGGCAAAAGCGGACAGGATGCAGTTCAAAAAATTGTCATATTTCCGACTTGTATTCTACAAATTGTACGCAGGAAATCAAAAAAGGTCGAACCAAAAAGTGGAAAACCTTGTGGAAAGTGTGGAATTCCACAGGCAAAACAGGCTTTAAAGCTGGACTTTTGAACTTTCTCCACAGGGTTTTCAACATGTGGAAAAATAATCGCTCTTCTACGGATTGTATACCGCGTTTTTGTGGAAAACTTTTTTCTCCGGCAAAACAGAGGGATATCTACCCAGCAGCCGGGTAAAGCTGATGCAGGGCGGCAGAACATTTCTGCAAAAAAGCGGAAACGGTCTCCGGCACCACGAACAGAAAAACTTTTGCAGGACGCGGATAAAAAACGGTAATTTGCTGGCAAACAAGGTTGGCTTATGCTATACTTCAAGATGAGTTATCATCTTCAGATTATACCGGTGCGCGGCCCAGAGTGCGGCGCGCCTTTTGGAGGGTGTGCACAGCACCTTCCGGTGATACAACGGAAGGAGAAAATCATCATGGAAGAAAAGAACCAGCCGCGCCGTCCGCGCCGCAGCCCGGAAGAGCCGCTGCAGAAGAACGAGAGCCTTGTTTATGGCAAAAATCCGGTGACCGAACTGCTGAAAAGCGGTTCCGGCGTGGACACCGTGCTCATTGCTGAGGGCATGGCTCCGGCCGTGGCGGCTTACTATACCGCATTGGCAAAGGAAGCGGGTGCCACGGTGAAGCGGGTGCACCCCAACAAGCTGCGCCTGATGACCGGCACCGAGAGCCATCAGGGTGTGGCGGCATTTGCCAGCGAGATCGAATACGTGACGGTAGACGACCTGATGGCAGCAGCCAAGGACAAGGGCGAGGCACCTTTTCTGGTGCTGAGCGATGGCATTGAAGACCCGCACAATCTGGGTGCCGTGATGCGCAGTGCTCTGCTGTGCGGTGCGCATGGCATCGTGATCCCAAAGCGCGGCGGCGCATCGGTCACGCCTACCGTCATCAAGTCCAGCGCAGGTGCCGCAGAACGCCTGCCGGTGGCTCGTGTGGCCAACATCGGCGAGACCATCCGCCGCCTGAAGGAGCAGGGTGTGTTCGTCTACTGCGCCGATATGGACGGCGTGTCTCTGCGCAGGAACAACCTGACCGGCCCCATTGCACTGGTGCTGGGCAGCGAGGGCAGCGGTGTTTCGCAGCTGGTGAAAAAGCTGTGCGACGGTGTGGTGCGGCTGGATATGGCAGCACCGGGCACCGGTGTGGACAGCTACAACGTGTCGGTGGCTGCGGGCATTATTCTGTACGAGATCCAGTCCCAGCGCGCAGCACAGCAGGCATGATCCGGCATTCGGGCCGGAACCTCAATTTGAATTACAGGAGGGACAAGAATGCCGAAAGATAAAAATAATGGCCGGGAAATGACCCCGGATGAAAAGTTCCGCTCCTTTTTCAGCACCACGGCGGTGGATATCCCGGAGGAGATGACCCGGAGAGACGAAAACCAGCCGGAGGAAAAGCCGCAGAAACGGTTTGGCCTGTTTGGCCGTGGTAAGGAAAAGCAGGAGACTGACGAAGCTGCAGCAGAGCAGCCGCAGGAAATGCCCACCGGTGAGGTGCGGCTGGGTGAGGATGCGCAGCCGGAACCGGAAGCGGATCTGGAACTGATGCTGAAGCCGGAGGCAGACCCGGAACAGGAACTGGCCCCGTGGCCTTTTCTGGAGAAGGAAGCAGAGGATGCACAGCCGGAAGCACCCGCCCAAAAGCCGGAGGAAAAATCTGCACCGCAAACGGCGGAACCCCCGGCGGCAGTGAAGCCGGAAACACCCCGGCAGAGCGCTGTCCCGGCGGCAAGACCCGCAGAGCAGCACAGCACGGCAAAGCCTCTCCGGCACCCCAAGAATGCGCCGGAGGTGCTGCTGCCGCAGGAAGAGCAGGAGCAGCAGGAGATGGCACAGCTCAAGGCGATGATCAACGGCCTGAGCGACCAGAAGCCGGAAAAGCCTGCACCGAGGGCCGAAGCAGCCCCGGCAGCAGAAACTGAACCGGCTGAAAGCAAAAAGAAACCGTCCGGTGCACCGCTGCCCGCGGCTGTGTTTGCAGCGGTAAAGGAGACGGTACCGGAGCTGCAGCCGGAACCTGTGCCGCAGCCGGAAAAAACGGAGCAGCCGGAAAAGCAGCCGGTGGCCGATTTCTTTGGCAAGGCGCAGAGCGAGGACGCACCGCAGGCACCTTTGGCCCCGGCAGAGGAGCCTGCCGCAAAAGAGGACACCATGAGCCTGCCGCTGCTGCCGCTGGACGGTGAAGAGCCGCAGCAGGCACCGGAGAAGGCACCCGCTGCGCCACAGCCGGAACTGAAAGCTGAGGCGGAGGACGCGGTGTCTCCGGAGGAACATGCTGAAACGGAGCTGCCCGAGCCGGAGGCCACGGCGGATAAGCTGCACCGCATGAGCGCAGAGCTGACGCTGCGCTGCGTGCTGGGCGGCATTCTGGCTGTGGTGCTGCTGCATTTTGGTTTGGTGTCGGATGGGCTGCTGCCCGCCATGGCGGCGCTGGACCCGGATGCTGCCCCGGCGGCATTCTATGCTGCAAACCTGCTGCTGCTGGCAGCAAGCCTGTGCGTGGGCTTCCCGGTGCTGCGCGACGGCCTGAACGGCCTGCGCGGACGGTCTTCTTCCGAGACGATGCCGGCGCTGGCCGCAGTAGCAGCGCTGGTGCAGGCGGTCACAGCCATGCTGAACGCAAATGTTTACCGCGGCACCACCGGCATCTCGCTGCTCAGCGGCATGGCCGCGCTGGGGCTGTTCCTTGCGCTGCTGGGCAGCCGGGTGATGCTGGCTGCTGTCAAGGGCGGCTATGAGCTGGTGACCAATGGTGTGGAGTTCGAGGGTGCCTACCGCGCCAAGGACAAAGACCTGCTGCGCGCCCTTGCACGGGATCTGGAACAGAAGGACCCCTGGGTGCTGCTGAGCCGCCCGATGAAGGAAGCTGACGGCTTTGTGGAGCAGAGCTTGAGTGAACGCGCAAGCGAGCGCCGTGCACGCAAAGTTTCGTACATCCTGCTGGGCGTTGCCCTGCTCAGCGGCGTGCTGTTCCTGCTGGCAGGTGCCGGCTGGAACAAAGCTGCGGCTGCCATGGCAGCTGTGCTGTGCATGGGCGCACCGCTTTCTTCTACCCTGATCGCGGGCGTTGCCTCGCTACGGCTGCAGCGTGCGGCTGCGGCTGTGGGCGCAGTCGTGCCCGGTTGGCAGGCCATTGAGCAGCTGGGCGGCATTGATACGCTGCAGATCGATGCAGACGACCTGTTCACCGCCGACAGCGCACAGCTGGAGGATATCCGCATCTTCAAGGGCGGCCGCATCGACCGCGCCATCCTGTACGCGGCCAGCGTGTTGAACGAGAGCCACGGCACCCTGAAGGGGCTGTTCCGCCAGATCGTTGAGGAACGCACAGACATCCTGTTCCCGGTCAAGGATCTGGAGCAGCACCATGGGCTGGGCTTTTCCGCCTGGTGCGATAACAACCGCATCCTCATTGGTACCCGCCGCTATCTGGAGCAGGAGGGCGTGCCGCTGCCGGACGAGGAATACGAGATGCAGCACTCGAAGAACGGCGAGCTGCAAATTTTGTATCTGGCTGTGTCCGGCAACCTGCACGCTATGTTCGTGCTGAAATATGTGGGCGGGCGCAATGTGGCCCGCGGCCTTGCCGTGCTGCAAAAGGAGAACATCCGCCTGCTGGTCACATGCCAGGACCCCAGTCTGACTGCACACCACATTACCGAAGCATACCGCCTGCCGGAAGGCATGATCACCGTGCTGGATCAGGAGCAGTGCAACGCCATCAAGGCCGCACCGGAAGACCCGGAGGACACCTGCTGCATGATCCATCTCAAGGCGTTTGCCAGCCTGACCGGCGGCCTTCAGGCTGCGGATCAGGCCCAGAACGCCGAGAGCAGCGCCACCACGGTACAGATGGTCTCGGTGCTGTTCTCCATTATCATTGCAGCGCTGCTCACCAGTGCAGGCAGCATCTGGGAGCTTTCGGTGGCAACGGTGCTGATGTATCAGGCAGCGTGGAGCGCCCTGAGCATTGCTGTGTGTGCACTGAAACAGCATAACTGAGAAATATTCTCAGAATAAATAGGAATTATTCTTGATTTCTCTCAAAAAATATGGTATACTCTGTTCAGAACCTGAGCCGCAGGCGAAAAAATTACCGCCGGGCTGAATGATAGAGCCGGGATCGGTCGATCCTGACAGAAGATCCGTTTTTGAAAGGAGAGCATCATGGAACTGAAGGGTACCAAAACCGAGAAAAATCTGATGGAAGCGTTTGCAGGCGAGAGCCAGGCACGCAACAAGTACACCTTCTTTGCCAGCATGGCAAAAAAAGAAGGCTACGAGCAGCTGGCCGCGATCTTTGAGGAGACCGCCGGCAATGAGAAGGAGCACGCAAAGATCTGGTTCAAGCTGCTGTGCGGCGGCGCGATCCCCGATACCCTGACTTGTCTGGACATGGCAGCAGGCGGTGAGCACGACGAGTGGACCGAGATGTACCCCCGCATGGCCAAGGAGGCCAAAGAAGAGGGCTTCCCTCAGATCGCAGCACTGTTCACCATGGTGGCACAGATCGAGAAGGAGCACGAGGAACGCTACCGTGCGCTGGCCGAAAACCTGAAAAACAACAAGGTCTTTGCCCGCGAGGAGCAGCAGGTATGGCAGTGCCGGAACTGCGGCTACACCTATATCGGCAAGTCCGCACCGCTCAAGTGCCCGGTGTGCGCACATCCGCAGAGCTACTTTGAGCTGAAAAAGATCAACTACTAAGCTGAAAATTCAAAAGCAGAACAGCGCCGCCGCATCCGGTTTGCCGGGTGCGGCGGCGTTTTGTACAAAATTGAAAAGCGGATTTTATTATTCTCCACAAAATAAGGCTCAGCTGCCCGGCAGAATGGGCAAAAAACTTGACCCGGTTTTGCACTGCGTGTAAAATAATACGGAGACAGGAATATTTAAAGGATCTTGCAGCAAAGCAGGCGGGGAGGGCAAAGCCCATGAAGCAGGGGTTCAAAGCGTGTGTTTGTGCAGTGGTGCTGTGCGCAGAACTGTTTGCAGCCGGGGCGTTGTCGGCCTATGCTGCGCAGGAGCAGCCGCTGCCGGACAGCGGCATGACATTGGACACTGCCGAACTGACGCTGGATATCACCGAAGGAGACCCGGCCCCGGTGGCCTACCTGAATGTGCAGGCACCCAACGACTACTTCTTTCTGATCTGGACTTCCAGTGATCCGGCAGTGGCATCGGTGGACGGCACCGGCAAAGTGACCGGCCATGCCGAGGGCACTGCGGCCGTCACGGCCCGCAATGAGCGCGGCGAAAAGACCACCTGTACCATCACGGTGCGCAAAAGCACAGCCAGCCGCCTGGTGCTGAACACCAGCGATCTGACGCTTACCATTACAGAGCAGGAGCCTGCCCCGACGAAACAGCTGAAGCTGGAACAGAACAAAGGCGGGTTTACCTATGTGCGGCAGTGGGTCAGCAGCAACCCGGCGGTGGCATCGGTAAGCACAAACGGTACCGTAAAGGCGCAGGGGTCCGGCAAGGCCGTCATCAGCGCACTGACCACAGCCGGGCAGGTGCTGCGCTGCACGGTAACGGTCACATCGGAGATCGGACGGGTGCAGATGAGCAAAAACGCCATGCTGCTGCAGGCAGTGGGAGCCAGTCAGAAGCTGACCGCGCAGGCTGCAGGCGCCAAAAACGGAACGATGACATGGCTCAGCAGCAATCCGGGCGTGGCAACTGTGAGTGCGGATGGCATGGTAACGGCGGTGGGCGACGGTGAAACGATGATCCTTGCCGTTACACCGGAGGGTCGTGCCGATGCCTGCTATGTGGCCGTGGGAGCGGCGGCGTGGCGGTTCCGCTCGGAGGACGAACTTGCCGAAACGCTGACCCTGACCGGCCAGCTGCCCTATTCGGATGGAAAGTAAAAAGAAAAATGGGAGCGTTCTGTGCAGCAGGATGCTCCCATTTTTTCAAAACCCGCTGGGCAGAAAGATCATCGTTCCCCGGGCAGACCACGCCATCCGCTGGGCCATGCAGCCGGGCGCACCGGCCAGCAGAAACAGGGCCAGTGCGGCGAGCAGCAGCACCCATCCAAGGCCGCTGTGCGGCCTGCCGGAAAAAGGATCCCCTTTTTTGCGTCTCATCCCGCTGCCCCCTTTTTGCTGTGCTGGCCCATGCTATGCGCGGCCAGCAGTGATTGTGCAACGTGCTGGGCTGTGGTACAATAAAATATCGAAATCTACTGTGCAGGGAGAACGATTTTATGCTGACCATTACACTGCTGGGCACTGCGGCTACCATGCCACTGCCGGACCGGGCACTCTCGGCGGCGTTTGCTGCCTGCGGCGGCCACGGCCTGCTGTGGGACTGCGGCGAGGGCACGCAGGCGGCAGCGCGCCGTGCGGGCGTGAACCTGATGCGGGCAGATGCCATCTGCCTGACCCACTACCATGGCGACCACATCTTTGGTCTGCCGGGCCTTTTGCAGACTCTGGGGGCGCAGGGTCGCACAAGGCCGCTTGCGCTGCTGGGTCCGGAGGGCCTGCCGGATATCTGGGCGGCGGTGCGGGCACTGACCGGCCCGCTGCCCTATCCGGTGAAGCCGCAGGTGCTTATGCCGGGCCAGCCGCTGGCGCTGGATGCGCTGAGCGAGGGCTGGCCTGCCGGTGCGCGGCTGGTGCCGTTTGCCACAAAGCACCGGGTAAAAAGCCTTGGCTACCGGCTGGAGCTGCCCCGTGCAGGCAAATTTTCGCCGGAGCAGGCCCGGGCGCTGGGGGTGCCGGTGCAGCAATGGAAGCTGCTGCAGAAAGGGCAGAGCGTTGCCGTGGAGGGCAGAACGGTGCAGCCTGCGCAGGTGCTGGGCGCACCGCGCAAGGGGTTGAGCGTGGTATTTTCCGGCGATACGGCCCCCTGCCCGTATTATTTGCAGGCGGCGCATGACGCAGACCTGCTGATATGCGATGCCACCTATGCCCTTCCGGAGCAGGAAGACCAGGCCCGTCAGTGGGGGCACAGCACCTTTGGGCAGAGCGCATCCCTTGCCGCGCAGGCGAGAGCAAAGCGGCTTTGGCTGACCCATTATTCCCCCATGATCACCGACCCGGAGGAATATGCCGCGCAGGCACAGAGCATCTTCCCGGCGGCGGAGTGCGGCTTTGACGGCAAAAGCATCACCCTGCAGTACGAGGAGGCACAGCCATGACCATCCGGATGGACGAGGGTGCGGCAGAGCTGCTGGACACCCTGCACAGGGCGGGCTATGCAGCCTACGTGGTGGGCGGCTGCGTGCGGGACAGTCTGCTGGGCCTTACACCGCACGACTGGGACCTGTGCACCAGTGCTCTGCCGCAGCAGGTGATGGAGCTGTTCGGCGCGCAGCGGTGCATCCCCACCGGCCTGCAGCACGGCACGGTAACGGTGAAGCAGAGCGGTGCCCTTTACGAGATCACCACCTTCCGTACAGAAGGCACCTACACAGATGGCCGCCACCCGGACGAGGTGCACTTTGTGCCGGATGTGCGGGAGGATCTGGCCCGGCGGGATCTTACCATCAACGCCATGGCCTACAATGAAAAAGAGGGCCTTGTGGACCCCTTTGGCGGGCAGGCCGACCTGCAAAGCGGCATCGTACGGGCGGTGGGTGTGCCCCGCCAGCGGTTCACCGAGGACGCGCTGCGCATCCTGCGGCTGTACCGCTTCGCAGCCCGGTTTGGCTTTGCCATCGACCCGCCCACGGCGCAGGCGGCACAGGAGCTGTGTGCCCATCTGGACTGCGTATCGGTGGAGCGCATCGAGGAAGAGCTTGCAAAACTGCTGAGCGCACCCGCCCCTGCGGCATATCTTGACAAAAAAATACTGCTTGTTATTCTGCCGGAGCTTTCATCGGAGGCACTGGCGGCGGCAAAGCCGGTGGTGGATGCCTGCCCGGCGGGTGCAGAAAACCTGCCCATCCGGCTGGCGGCGCTGCTGTACAGCCTTGGCGAGGACGGCATCCGCCGCACCCTCAAGCGCCTGCGCTGCTCCAATGCCTGTATTGAGGAAACGGCGGTGCTGGTGCGGGAAGCCAGAAGGCGTGACGGTAGCTTTCTCTTCGGACACGAGTACGGGTTGCGGCACCCAGCGGATGCTTCGTGCT
>OJNT01002439.1_pt1 | contig 10581 bp, 9 predicted proteins | sample 1597981 | NCBI WGS metagenome assembly OJNT01 (sample SAMN01915211, study PRJEB22387) | human gut metagenome | isolation source: stool | host: Homo sapiens | place: USA
ATGAATTCAATAAAGTAGCCGTTACTCCACTGGAAGAATGGATTGAGTACCTGAAGAAATTCAGAGATTGTAAGAAGTCATTATTTTATATGATATTGTTTCGTCCCATTTCTTTTCTGTTTGGAAGGAAGTGGGACGAAATGTTTGTATATGTTCCCTTTTCAATATAGTACAGTAGTTCCTGGACGTACATTTTACAGTGAACGTTTAGTGATGATGGTGATGTTCACCGAGAACGCGGTGTGGCAACGTGCCGTGTCCTAACAGTTCGATGGGGCAGTTGAAGTTCTTTTCCAGCCATTCTGTAGAGACGCCCGTATCGGGGTGGTAGTCCAGTGTTTCGTTGACGCAGGCGATGGACTTTACTTGTTGCAGTACGGTGCCGATGTCATGGCTGACGAGGATGATGGCGCATTCCTTGTTTATTTCAGCCAACAGTTCGTAGAGGCGGGCTTCAAAACGTTTGTCGATGTACGTGCTGGGTTCGTCGAGAATCAGTACCGAAGGATCGGAGATAATGGCGCGCCCGAGCAGTGCACGCTGTAGTTGTCCGCCGCTAAGTTGGCCGATGGAACGGTGCTCGAGTCCTTCGAGTCCCATGCGGACGATGATTTGTTTGCCTTTCTCCTTCTGTTCGGGAGTGAAGCGGGAAGTCAGTGATTTTTGGATGCTTAGTCCCGAGAGAATCACTTCCTCCACCGAAATCGGAAACTTCCGGTCGATGGTGCTGTACTGTGGCAGATAGCCAAGGGAAGTCTGCGCACCGGAAGTGACGGTTTGGGGCATGCCGGATGGTTCTGTAGGAGTGTGGAAGATGATTTCTCCGGCAGTCGGTTTCAGCAGACCGAGGATGCACTTGATCAGTGTCGTCTTGCCGCCTCCGTTCGGACCGATGATGCCCAGAAAGTCCCGTTCGTAAACGTTCAGGTTTACGTCGTGGAGTACAGTACGACCGTCGTATCCGGCAGCAAGGTTCTTTATTTCGATAATCGGTTTCATATTTGGAGAGTTACTTCGTTTATGTATGATTCGGTCGTTCATTCTATAGAGTCCCGTTTTTATTCGGGGTCCATAGGGGTGAGTGCTTTGGCTACGTTCAGCATTTCTGTCTCCCAGTCATAACTTAACGGGTTGATGGGGACTACCTTTGTGCCGGTTTGCTGCGCGATGGTCTCTGCGTTGCGCTTGTCGAACTCCGGTTGTACGAAGATGACACCTACTTTTTCCGATTTGCACAAGTCTATCAGTTCTTTCAGATGGGCAGGTGAAGGTTCTTTACCGCCTTCTTCGATTGAAATCTGATGCAGTCCGTAGTCGCGGGCGAAGTAGGAGAGAGCCGGATGGTAAATCATAAAGGATTTGGCCGATTTCGGGGCGGAAAGTTGCCGGCGGATGAGGCTGTCGGTATGTTGGATACGACGGCAGAGGGAGTCGTAGCGTGCCAGATAATAGGCCTCGTTGGGCTTGTCGAGCATGCAAAGTGCCTTAAAGGTGTTTCCGGCAAGTATCAGGGCGTTGGTGGTAGAGTTCCATATATGTGGTTCTACGGCATGATTGTGCCCGTCGTGGTCATGATGTCCGGCTGTGTGTTCCTGTTCGTTGTTGTTCAGAATTAGGTCTACACCTTTTGAGGTGTCGAATACTTGGATGTGCGGAGTGTTATTCATCAGCCGGTCCATCCAGGTCTGCTCAAAGCCGATGTAGCCGATGCGGAGGTATGCTTTGCTGTCTCCCAGGGATACCAGTTGTTGAGGAATCGGGTCGTATGTCTCCGGACTGGAACCTTTCGGGACCATGCTCACTACCGTAAACTTGTCACCGGCAATCGCTTCCGTGAAGTAGCGTTGCGGTTCAATGGTGACGGTAATGACCGGTTTTGCTTCTTCGTTGCCGCTTGCTTTGGACGTTCGGCCCGTGCAGGCTGCCAACAGGAGGCAGGAGCCAAGAAGAAGGAGTGTTTTCAGATCTTTTAGTTGTTGTTTCATGACTATTGTATTAATATCGGGGGTTGCTACTTTTTCCTTGTATCTCTGTATTTCTATATTTCAGCTTCTTGCTTTTCTTTCGGCTTCAGGGCACGTAGTATTTCCCGCTTTCCTCCCGGAGGACCGGGAAGGCGCTCTACGGTAAAGCCTGCTGCCTGCAACATGCGCCGGATGACTCCTTTGGCGCAATAAGTGGTGAGGATGCCTCCTTCATTTAATAAAACATATAAACGGTTAAATAGTTCCTGCGACCACATTTCCGGTTGCTTTTCCGGAGCGAAGGCATCGAAATAGATAACGTCAAATGATAATGGAGAATGGATAATGGACAATGGAGAATGGCTGTGCTGTGTAATGGTACGGTTTATTGCCCATTGTTCATTATTCATTATCCATTTATTAACGTCGGCTTGTATTTTACAGAGAGTGAAGTGTGGGGTAAAGGATATTTCTTCTTCCCACGGTGATGTATGAATGCCTCTGAATAGATCGATGGCTGCTTGTTGTCCGCTATTGATCGCTGAATGCTCATCATTCTCTTTCCCTATATATCCCAGTTGCTCCACCATCTGCCATTCCAACGGGTAGAGTTCGAGGCCTGTATAGTGTACGTTGCGTCCGCTTCTTTCTGCTTCTTCAAGGGTAAGCCAGGCATTCAGTCCTGTTCCGAAACCGATCTCCAAGATATGTGGGGAGGGGGAATCGGAGGCTTTCAGTCCCATATTGATGAAAATATGCTGCGATTCCGTACGTGCTCCTTTGGTCGAATGATAATGTTCATTCAATTCCGGAACAAATAGGGTAGCACTCCCGTCGTCAGTCTTTTCAATTACTCTTTTCATCCTGCAACAACATTCCATGCGCTTTCCAGCACGTATAAAAGTAAGATGTAGCGTATCAGTTTCCCGGCAAACATGGAAGCGGTGGTAAGCCATACATTGCTTCGCATGAATCCCAGTGCGATGGAGATTACTTCTCCGACAGCTGGCAGGAAGGCGAAAAATGCCATCAATGCTCCCTTTCCTTGCAGAAACTTCATCATTTTGTCTACTTTCTCTTTCTTTACTTTGAAGTATTTCTCAATCCAGCTTATTTTGCCTAGACGTCCCATATAGTAACAGGTCATTCCGCCTGCGGTGTTGCCGAGCGCGGCAGCCAATATACAGGCGGTAGGGTTCAGACCGAGTTTCACCAGTGCTACCAGCACCAGTTCGGAACTGAACGGTATGATACTCCCTGCAAGTAGGGCCGAGATAAACAATCCCGGAAGTCCCCATTCGATGAGGAGTTGTATTGTTGAGTCTATAAAAGCGTCCATACGTTAAAACCGAATAAGAGGATGAGGCAGACCAGAGAAACAATGAAAAATACATTCGATGTTTTGCTGTTGGTCAGCACGAAAAGGTGTCCGATCAGTATACTGCTGCTTATCATAAGCAACGGCAGAAGGTTGCTGCATTGCGACGGCTGCAGCGCAATCAGTATGAAGAGGAAGAGCGTCAGGTCTATGAGAAATTGTAAATAGGCACGTGTACGTATCTTGTCTTCGAATCCGGCAACGACGCAATGGGCGGCGCTGACGATGAATAACACAAACAGGTAACCGAGTGTTGCCAGTTCCCAAGGCTGGAGTACCTGCAGGTTGAGTAAATCTCCAAAAGTAGCCAGTTCCCTGAATGGGTGATAGAACAGTTCCATCTGATCGTAGAAGAAAGCATGTCCGAACAGCATCCAATAGGGCATCGTCCATCCTATTAATGCGCCGCAGAAACTGCGGAACGTAAGCGACTGGAAACGGTATGCCTCAAACAGCCAGAGTACCGAAAAGAAGGTGAGCTGGGGAAAGAAAATGCTTCCTGCACCGATAAAGAGGAAGGAATAGAACAAATATCCTGCCGCCTGCGACTGTTGATAACTCTTGAACAGAAAATAGATGGAGAATAAAAAGGCAATGGCAGCCACGTCTCCTGCATACAGCAGGTGCATTTCCGGGCAGACCGTGACCAGCAGAAAATAAATGGCCGTCTGTACGGAAGCCCGCATACGAATGATGCCGAACCGGTTGTTCAGCTCAATCAGGAAATAGCCGGCAGCTGCGTAGATAAGAAAACTGACAAGGTGTTCTGCCCATGTGGGAAGCAACAGCGTGCGGGCGGACTGCCAGAGGACGGAACCGCCTTCTTCGCCCGCCGGCATGGTGAGTCCCGGCAATAGGACAGAGGTCAGCACCCAACAAAGGGTGCAGATGAAAATGGCAGCAGGGAGTGTCCACCGCCCTGCTGTGACCTGACCTTGTAGTCTCTTGTTTCTCATTATAAGTCGAATCCGATATCGTGACGGAAATACTTCTTGTCAAAGTTGATCATGTCTGCCACTTTATAGCTCTGTGCCAGTGCTTCTTCCTTCGTGGCCCCGTAAGAGCAGACAGCGATCACGCGTCCTCCGTTCGTTACGATTTGTCCGTCCTTCATGGCTGTTCCGGCATGGAAAATGATGCTTTCGGTAGCGGCAGCCTGTTCCAGACCGCTGATAGGGAAGCCTTTTTCGTATGCTTCGGGGTAACCGCCGCTCACGAGGATAACACAGCCTGCCGAACGCGGGTCTATCACCAGCGTCTTTTCGTCGAGGTTGCCTGCGGCTGTGCCTTCCAGCAATTCTACAAAGTCGCTCTGAATGCGGAGCATGACGCTTTCTGTCTCCGGATCGCCCATGCGGACGTTATATTCGATTACCATCGGTTCGCCTTTCACTCGGATCAGTCCGAGGAAGATGAAGCCTTTGTAGACGATGTTTTCTTCTTTCAGCCCGTTGATGGTCGGTTCGATGATGCGGGTGCGTACTTTCTCCATGTATTCTTCGTCGGCAAACGGAACCGGAGTCACGCTGCCCATACCGCCTGTGTTGAGACCTTTGTCTCCTTCGCCGATGCGTTTGTAGTCTTTCGCTACGGGGAGTACTTTGTAGTGTTCGCCGTCGGTAAGCACGAATACGGAACATTCGATGCCGCTCAGAAACTCTTCAATAACGACTGTTGCCGATGCGGAGCCGAACATGCCGCCAAGCATTTCCTTCAGTTCTTTCTTGGCTTCGTCCAGCGTAGGGAGAATCAGAACGCCTTTTCCGGCACAGAGTCCGTCTGCCTTCAGTACGTAAGGGGCTTCCAGCGTTTCGAGGAAAGCCAGCCCTTCTTCAAGGTTTTCGGCTGTGATACTTTTATATCGGGCTGTCGGGATTCGGTGACGCATCATGAAGCCTTTGGCAAACTCCTTGCTGCCCTCCAGCTGTGCTCCGTTGGCGGACGGACCGATAACGGCGATATGTTTCAGTTCGGGACGATTCTGGAAATAGTCGTAGATGCCTTTTACCAATGGATCTTCGGGACCTACTACCACCATTTCGATGTTTTCTTTCAGAGCGAAAGCGCTGATCGCTTCAAAGTCGGTAGCTTTGATGTTGACATTCTCGCCTACGGCGGTTGTTCCGGCGTTTCCCGGAGCGATGTACAGCTTTTCAACTTTCGGACTTTGGGCAATTTTCCATGCCAGTGCATGTTCGCGGCCACCCGAGCCTAGTAATAATATTTTCATAATGAGTATTGGGTTATGAGTTTTCAGTTATGAGCTTTTCGGTATGGTACTGTGGGCTGTCGGTCTTTATAGGTTCTGCTCAAAGTACCGGGTGATTTTCTCATGCAGATGTACGCGGTCGCGGCCTGATACGTTGTGCTTGTGGCACGGGTAAATAAACAGGTCGGGATAAGTGCGGGCGTCTACACAGGCTTTCATAAACGAAAGTGTGTGTTGCGGTACGCAGGTGTCGTCGTGGTCGTCATGGATAATGAGCAGATGACCTTTTAACTGTCCGGCAAGGTTCTTCAGGTCACATTCTTTGTAGCCTTCCGGGTTGCTTTCCGGAGTATCCATGTAGCGTTCGCCGTACATCACTTCGTAGTATCCCCAGTCGATGACAGGTCCGCCGGCTACGCCTACCTTGAATATTTCCGGGTAGCGGAGCAGCAGGGCAGTGGTCATGTGACCTCCGAAGCTCCATCCGTGCACGCCGATGCGGTTTCCGTCTATGTAGGGGAGAGATTTCAGAAATTCAATGCCCTTCACCTGGTCTTTGCCTTCTTCAATGCCGAGCCGGCGGAAGGTGGCGTTTTCAAATTCCAGTCCCCGGTTGGCACTGCCCCGGTTATCGAGGGTGAACATGATATAGCCTTTGTTGGCCATGTAGATGTCCCATCCGCGGGAACCGTTCAGCCAGCCGCTGGTGACGAGTTGCGCGTGTGGTCCGCCGTATACGTAGACGATGACCGGATACTTCTTGTTCGGGTCGAAGTCTGCGGGTTTGGTGAGGCGGTAATATAGGTCGGTGGTTCCGTCTGCAGCTTTAATGGTACCGGTTTCGATGGTGGGCATCTGATACCCCTCATACGGGTTTAGGGCGGTCAGCAGATTGACTGTTTTCAGGCTTTTGGTATCCACGATGTCAATGCAGCGCGGAAGGGTAGGAGTCGAATAACGGTCGATGAGGTAGGTTCCCGATGCGCTGAGCGTTCCGTTGTGTTCTCCTTCGGTGGTAGAACGGAAACTGAACGGGAGACTTCGTTTTCCTGTGTTTACATTCACCGCAAAGTTATTGCAGCCTTTGCCGTCTACTGCCTGGAAGATGACTTCCTTCCGCTTCGCGTTGAAGCCCAGAATGTCGCCTACCAGCCATTTACCTTCGGTCAGTTGTTTCACCGGGATGTATTCGATATGCTTGCCGCCTGCGGCTTCGCTTTTCCAGTCGCCTTTGAGGCTGGTGGTGATGTCGCATAGGTATAGGTGATTGTATCCGTCGCGCTGGCTTTGGTAGATGAATTTATTGTTATCCCACGGTAAGAATACGATGGGGTGTTGAGGCTCTACATATTTAGGGTGCGTTTCTTCCAGCAGTTTGCCCGTCAGTTTGCCTGTCGTTGCATCATATTGGCAAAGTACGGCGTGGTTCTGGTCGCGGTTCAGCTCGATAAGGTAGAGGCTTTTTTCGTCCGGCGACCAGCTGATATTGGTGAAATAACGGTCGGTCGGATCGCCTGCATCCAGATAGATCGTCTTTTCGGTAGCAGGGTTGTAGATGCCTACTTTTACTTGGTGGCTGGTCATTCCCGCCATTGGATAACGGACGTTGTTCACTTCCCCTACGCGTGCGGTGATGTCTACAAGCGGATATTGCGTGACCATGCTTTCGTCCATGCGGTAGAAAGCGAGCAAGTTTCCTTTCGGGCTCCAGAAAGTGCCTTTGTTGATGCCGAATTCATTGCGGTGTACGGACTGACCGCAGACAATGCCTTCGGGCTCGTTAGTGATGGCCTGTTCGTTCACATACAGGTTATTGTTTACTGTGTAGGCTACGTTTCCGTTGGCTGCGCAATAGTCCTCGTTAGCTGCTTTCTCCTTCAGTTTCAGTGTGCTGACAATCCGGTTGTTCTTGAAATCGTATACGATGAACTTGCCGGATACTTTCAGTAGCATTTGCGGCTTGTCTGCCCATGGGTAAAGGATAGAATACGGGGTCGACAGTTTCCCTGCTTTATGGCCTGCAAGTACTTTGTTGATTTGTTCAAGGGTAGTGAGTACCGCCTCTTTCCCCGTTTGGGGCTGGACGGTGTAGATGGTGTCGGTACTTGGTTTGATACACACATCTCCCCACCATTGCAGGCCGTACAGGTTTTCTGCATAGCGGTAGGTTTCGCCACCTGGAATCAAATCTTCCAGTGTCAGCTTTTTAGTTTCCTGTGCCATAACATTGATTACGATTGGTAGTGCCAGCAATATCAAGATGGCTCTTTTTCCAATTTTACTCATTGCTTTTTACTTTATTTGTTTTTAAATCCTTCTATTTTTACCCTGTCCAAGGAGGTTGTCTTTATTTGAATGGCATACCTTTCCTTGTCGGATGATAGGCCTTTTCCAAATATTGATAAGGTCGCATTTTGCAACCTTATATTGATAGTCAATGAAGGAATGAAATTACTCTTCTTCCTTCTTCGGAATTCTGGGCTCCCGATTTCCTCTGAACTCTCTCGGAGCTCTCGAATCTCTTTCTCCCCGGAACTCGCCTCTCGGCTTTCTGTCCCTGTCATCCCGTGTAAAGCTTCCTTCTTCTCGTCTGGGTTTGAAGTCACCCTCCCGACGTGGTTTGTACTCTCCTTCGCGGCGTGGTTTATATTCACCTTCTCTGCGTGGCTTGAATTCCCCTTCGCGACGCGGTTTGAACTCACCTTCCCGTCTGGGTCTGAATTCTCCTTCCCCACGTGGCTTGAATTCTTTTCTTTCCCGGGGTTTCGAAGCATCATAGCTTCCTTCTGTCTCTTTTTTCTCTTCTCCTTCTCCCTCCTGACTCTTGAACTCTTTATATTTTCCGTCGAAAATCTCATATTTGCGGAACTCGCATTCCAGTGCACCATTGAATAACGGTACTTTCTGACTTGCTTTCAGGCCAATCTGATCGAAACATTCTTCGCGGTAAGAGAGTACCCAGGCTTCGTTTCCTACAAATGCATGTTTCAGACGCTCACCAATCATCTGGTACAATCCGAGCAAGTCATTGGTGGAGATACGTTCACCATAAGGGGGATTCATGACGATAATGGACTTTTCCTGCGGTTGTTCAAACTGCTGGAACGGTTGCAGTTTCAGTGTCACATCCTTGGATACGCCTGCCACTTTTATATTATGTGTTGCTATTTCGTTCGCTTTCGGACTGTTGTCATATCCGTAAATCTTATGCGTAAATTCGCGCTCCTGGCTATCATCATTGTAAATCTCGTCGAACATCTCCGAATCGAAATCCACCCATTTCTCAAATGCGAATCCTTTGCGGAATACTCCCGGAGCGATGTTTCTTGCTATCAGTGCTGCTTCCACAGGAATCGTTCCCGAACCGCACATCGGGTCAATCAGGTCACATTCGCCGCGCCATCCTGTCATCAGAACCATACCGGCAGCCAATACTTCGTTCAGCGGAGCTTCTACCTGTTCCTGACGGTATCCGCGACGATGAAGCGATTCTCCGGAAGAGTCCAGCGACAACGTACAAGTGGTATGTGCAATGTGAATATTGAGCAGTACATCCGGATTATTGATGCGTACCGACGGACGTTTGCCTGTCTTTTCGCGGAAATAATCCACAATAGCATCCTTCACCTTATACGATACAAACTTGGAATGACGGAATTCCTCGCTGAATACAACTGCATCTATCGCAAACGTCTTGTTTACATCAAGATACTCTTCCCATGGAATAGCCTGTATCTGGTTGTAAACTTCATCAGCATCCTTTGCCGTAAAATTCTTGATCGGTTTTAGAATGCGGATAGCAGTACGGAGGCAGAAATTTGCCTTGTACATCATACGCTTGTCTCCTGTAAATGAAACCATGCGGCGTCCTATCTGGATATCGTTGGCTCCCAGTGTTGTAAGTTCTTCAGCAAGGATCTCTTCCAGTCCCTGGAAGGTCTTGGCTATCATCTCGAATTGTTCGCTCATATATAGTTAATTGATTTTATTTCTTTGCTTTTGTTTGTACTATTTTCGCTCCGGCGGGGATATTCTCTGTTACCCAGATATTACCTCCTACGGTGGCGTCTCTTCCGATAGTAATTCTTCCCAAGATAGTAGCATTGGAGTAGACAATGACATTGTCCTCCAGAATCGGGTGGCGGGGAATGCCCTTGATCGGTTTTCCGTCGGCATCCAGCGGGAAGCTTTTCGCTCCCAGGGTGACACCCTGATATAATTTGACATTATTTCCGATGATGCTTGTTGCACCGATCACGACACCCGTTCCGTGGTCTATGGTAAAGTGACTGCCTATTTTCGCTCCCGGATGGATGTCGATTCCCGTTTCGCTATGTGCCATTTCCGTAATCATGCGCGGAATCAGGGGAACACCCAGTTCCAGCAGTTCGTGTGCAATACGATAATTGCTGATCGCTTTGATAGCGGGATAACAGAAAATAACTTCACCGTAGCTCTTGGCAGCAGGGTCGCCGTTGTAGGCGGCTTCTACATCCGTTGCCAGTATTCTTCTCATAGCGGGTAGTTTACTGATAAACTTCGCGGCTAGTCGGGCAGCTTCTTCTCTTCTCGACTCCGAGCAGACGTTGCATTTTCCTTCTGTCGTTCCGAAACATAATCCGGCAAGGATTTGCTCTGTGAGCAAGTCAAATAACTTTTCGATATTTACACCGATGTGATAATTGATTGTCCGGCTGTTGATGGTGGAATTTCCGTAGTATCCGGGGAAGAGAATGGCACGTGAAAGCTCGATAATTTCATACAAAACTTTAGCAGAGGGCAATGGTTCGCCATCTTTATGTTGATGAAACAGCCCTTTGTAAGATTCGCTTTCCGATAGCTCATCGACTGCCTGTGTCAGAATGTGGGTAAAGTTCAATGGACTCATTAGGTCAGTTACTCATGTTTATATGGGCGCAAAGGTATTAAAAAAATAATAAATTTCGTTGAGATTCAATATAATTAATGTATTTTTGTGGCATTCAAAATTCAACACGGACAAGGGGATGAATAAAGCGAAATCTACTATG
>OJNT01002443.1_pt1 | contig 10566 bp, 10 predicted proteins | sample 1597981 | NCBI WGS metagenome assembly OJNT01 (sample SAMN01915211, study PRJEB22387) | human gut metagenome | isolation source: stool | host: Homo sapiens | place: USA
TCCTAAAAAAAAGGGCAAGTTCCGTGCATCTACTTCATCCGGGAGTATTAAAGATTGGAAAGAACTGTTTTTCGGAAGTTAGGGAAGCTAATACTCTGAGAATTCCCAATAACGGATATTGGTGTAAGGGGGAGGTCGATATTGATTTCATACGGGATAAAGATTACCTTTCCAAGCGATTCTTTCATAACTTCAATACGTATTATTTCTATCGTTTATTGACAGGTGAAGAGTATGATTCCTGTTATTTTGTAGTGCGGCCTATCGTCTATAAAAAGATACTAACCTTGTCGATAGTCGATTTTCGGTATGATTTGAAACGACCAGAACAATTCTCTCTGATACTCAAAGCTGCCAATAAAATAGCAAGACTTAACAAGATAGGTCTGGTGCTTTATACATCTAATCTGAGACATCGGAAGCCACTGATAAAGCTGGCTAATAGCTTTTCAGTATTATCACTTGTACCTTTGTTATTACGGAAGACACAGGCAATGGATTTTATAGCCACGTCCTCTTTACATTTGCCGAGTTCCGCAACAAGCGTGGTTACAGGTGCAGACTCAGATTATGATTTCTTACGTGAAAGTTTGAAGTAGGTATATGATTTTAAAGCGAATAATCATATGCGCAGTGTCTTACTTTATACTTGCTTATAGTAGTAAAACGCTTCGGATTGAAGAGGAAAAATATCTATATTCGTTGACGGATTTTGGAAATACATCGCTGGCATCAATTTCGTTTACTGGCTCATGAGTACATCTCTGAAACAAAAAACTATATCCGGAATGATATGGAACGCAGTAGAGCGTTTTGGTACCGCTTTCTTCTTATTTATTTCCAATATAGTGTTAGCCAGGTTACTCTCTCCTGATGACTTTGGCTGCATCGGAATGTTACTGGTGTTTATCAATATATCTGACGCAATTGTCGACGGAGGATTTGACAGTGCTTTAATTCAAAAAGAGAGCCCTACCCCAACGGATTATTCTACGATTTTTTATTGGAATATTGTTCTTTCTATTTTTCTGTATATCTTGTTTTTTTTAGCTGCCCCGCTAATATCTTCTTATTATAAGCTGCCATTGTTATGTGATATTCTGAGAGTGCAGGGCATTGTACTTGTTATCAATGCTTTTTCACTGGTACAGAGAAGTATATTAAAGAAAAGGATTGCATTCAGGAAAAATGCGAAGATTAATCTGGTAGCTGTCAGTATAGCCACAAGTATTGCCATTGTATCGGCTTACATTGGTTGGGGAGTATGGAGCTTGGTCGTTAAGTCATTGCTTACCGCTATCATCTTGTGTGCGGGCTATTGGCTCAATTCTCAATGGCATCCTATAAGAATCTTCAGCCGGAAAGCTTTCGCAAGCTTATTTAAATTTGGAGGTTTCATCTTTCTTGATACAATAATAAATACTATTTATCTTAATTTGGTGAGTTTGATTATAGGAAAAAGATTTTCAGCATCCGCATTGGGCTACTATACACAAGCCCTAAAGTTGGCGGATATGCCCCGTTCTATTATGTCTTCCGTTGTAAACAATGTCTCTTTCTCTGCATTTTCATCCCTTCAAAACGACCCGGTAAGACTTTTGCGTGCCTCTAAGATGGGATTTAAATCGTTGATGTTTATTCATGCTCCGTTAATGATGTTGATGATCGTGATAGCAAAGCCGATATTTACTCTATTGTTTACCGAGAAATGGAATCATTCTGTCCCCTTTTTTCAGGCTATTTGCGTCATGGGTCTTGTATACACCGCCTATGAATATAATCAGAATATTCTACTGTCGGCAGGAAAAGCAAATCTTCATTTTGCAGTTAGAGTAGTTCAATGTGTCATCGGGATTATACTTATTAATGTAGGATTGTATTGGGGTATATGGGGATTTATTGCAGGGTTTGTAATTTCCGGTTATGTCATTTACATGGTTGTTGCTTTTTTTGTGAAACGGGTCATGAATTATGGACTATTACAACAAGTCAGGGATATTGCTCCGGCTTTTATGGTTTCTTTACTGGCTGCAGTGGCTGCATTCTCCATATCATTATTAGAGTTGGGTTGGCATTATGTTCTTGTTATGTTGATTCAGATTATAGCGTTTGGTGTGATTTATATCTTGGTTTGTAAATTACTAAGAATCGGAGAATTGGATATTTTTATTGATATATTAAAACGTAAGCACTCAGCCTTACATTAGGTATATGATTTTAAAACGAATAATCACAGCATATTGGGCAATAGGAATATTGCTATATGTTTCCTTTACGGTTGTATTAATGAAGAACCCGGATTTCTTATTAATGCATTCTATGTCTTTGGGTACATTTCTGGTGTTTGCTATTGCAGTGACAGTATCTTGCAAGAAAAGAAAGAGATTTTTTACCGGTCAGAATCTGTTTTTTACTGTTCTTACCTGTTTAGTCATTGAAGCTACATTCTTTCAGTTGGCTTCCTGGTTTATTGATAGGGATTTCTTTGTCTTTTCTAAAGCGGATGCGATGGGATATTATCTGGGGGCTCTGAAAATGAGTAAAATGGGTATGGCTGATAGCTTTCGGTATCTTTCCCTGAATTTCGGTTTCGATGATTGGGGAGCCTTTTTATGGGTTACTGCCGTATTCCGCATCGTACCATCTATCTTGTTCTTAGATTTTTTATGTTGTATTATGGGAGCTTTCTCAGCTTTGATGATGTTCAATATAGGGCGTAGCTTGATGCCCAAGCGGTATGCATACATGGCGGCACTCACTTTTTCAATCGCTTCATTTACGGCTCGTCATTGTGTAGGTGTTAACAAGGAAAATGTGACAAGCTTCCTGATACTGGCTGCTTTCTATTTTTTTTATATCTATTTACGGCGGAAAAATAGGATACATCTTGTATTTTCATTGCTATTTTCATTGTCCATGCTTCTTTTCAGGGTCCCTGTATCTCTGCTCTTGCTGTTCTCTTTGGGACTAACACTAGTTTTGATGTATTCCAAAGGACCGTTCGTTATGATACTTGGAGTATTGTTATCAATAGCTATTTATTCAAGTTCATTGTTTGCACTGACTTATGAAAGGTATTTGAGAGGTGGAGATACAGATGCGATTATCGAGCGAAAAATGGAAATGGCGGCTGGAGGCGGAATCGTAAATCAGGCAGCTGACCCGTTAGCTGCATTTGCCGGTCCATTCCCCTCTATCATGATGAAGACTACAAAAGGGACTTCTTTTTATGCTTCCGGGCTTCTGTTTAGAGTATTGCTTGCCGCTCCTTTTTTTATAGGTGTATATTATGCTTTCCGTCATAAATATAAGAGACTTTATCCTCTGATATTCTTCTTCCTTGCCAATGCTTTAGGAGTAGCTATATCCGTTAAAGGTTTAGAATATCGATTATCTCATCCACACATGGCGATGATGTATCTGGTGGCTTTCTGGATGTTGGCTAAATATGATTACCATAGAATGAAACGACAATTGTCGGCTATTGTGGTTTATGGCTGGTTCATCTTGGTGACAATGGTGTGTTTTGTGTGGAATTTGCGATAGTTGGAGAATTAGGTAGGATTGCATTAAAGAACATGACGGAGACTTTCTGTCTGAGAAGGAAGAATTATTTGTTCTGCGGCTTTGAGCGAGCGGCTAAAAATACGTCCTTGATTTACTCTATTATAGAAAGCTGCAAGATGGACGGGCTCCGTCCTGTTAAATACATTGCGGATGTTTTACGAAAATTAGTATCCGGAGAAACAGATTATATGGCACTTCTGCCAATGAATATCGCAAAATAACTTAATTATTTCTGAAAAATATAACTCAAGGTGGGCTACAATACCATGTACGGTATTATAGCCATATAGTGAGTGCTTACCAAATAATATACAATGAAAGTTCTTTTAATTGCCAAGTTGGCAAATCATACCATTAAAGAAAATGTCCTCATACCCATTCTTGCATCTGGTGTTGTCGAGCAAGTGTTCGTGCTAAGGGATATTCCTGGTGAAAATTTTGATTCAAGGATACATTACGTCTCCTGCGGTGCTGTTGGACAAATTAGGCATTTGAAAAAAGTAGCAAAAGGTGTATTGCTATGCAATAAGCATAAAATAGATGCGATTGTAGGTGTACTTAACACTCCTCACGGATATATTGGTCGCATGGTAGGCTGGCTGACGGGTATTCCCTTTGTTTATATGACTATTGCGGGGCATAGAGAATTCTGGCTGGATGGTAAACATATTGAGCAATTTAGGTTGAAGCTATTCAAAAACTCTTCTGCCATAACTGTCACGGGACTTCAAACCATGGATTATCTACTGAAAAAAGGTTATAATAGAAAAAAAATATTTGTGCTGCCTAATCTTCCTAATTCCTATTTTAACACAATCTGTATAGATGATAATAAACCTAGAAAGTATGATATTGTATCGTTTTCGAGAATAGATGCTAACAAGAATTTGATTCTATTAGTTAAAGCAATTAGTGCTTTAAAAAAGAAAGGTATTACGCCAAAGGTAGTTGTAGCTGGTGATGGTGGCCAATTTGAAAACATAGTCAAGGCCACTCAAGAGTATCAAGTGAATGATTGTTTTGAATTTTTCGGTTATATCAGTAATATCAATGATAAAATAGCGATTTATTCCAATAGTAAAATATTTATATCTTGCTCTAAAGGGGAGGGATTCCCCGTTTCGTTATTGGAGGCTATGGGCTGTGGTTGTGTACCGGTTGTATCGAATGTAGGTGTTCTTGCTGATGTAATTAAACAAGGCTACAATGGTTACATATATAATGATACCGATGATGAAACTGAGATGGCTGTCTTTCTTTTGGAACTATTGAATAATCCAAACAAAATGACACGGCTGAGCTCATCAGCCCTGGATATAAAACAACAGATTTCTGTGGAAAATAATGGGAAAATTTGGAAAGAAATACTTTTATCAACTTTAAAATGAGATTAACGATTGTTGGAGATATATTTCCTGGTGATGAGGAAATCACTATAGGATATGGCATAAAATCGTTGTTTCAAAGCCGGAAATTCAGGCTTCTGTGGCAATCTAATATTCGGGAGATATTAGGCGAAACTGATTGCGTCATAGGTAATTTGGAAAGCCCTCTACTGGATGAGGACAAAAGTGTCAAGGTTTCATTTCATGGTATTCCGGAGTTTGCTGATTTTTTGAAAACATGTGGCTTTAATGTCTTGAATATAGCAAATAATCATATTTTAGAACAAGGAAAGGGCGGTTTTTTAGATACACTACATTGCCTGAAAAAGAGCGGAATTACGGCAGTTGGTATGACTGACGACAATGATGCCCCTGACATAACTACTTATGAGCACGATGGCATTAGAATAGTTATTGCAGGATTTTGTGATGAGTCTATTTGTAGCATACCATATATGGCGGGTACTTATAATAAGTTAGACGAAGAGCGAATTGTAAAAGCTGTAAATAAAATAAAAGATATTCCGGCTGATGTCCGTACGGTTATTCTTCATTGGGGTAATGAGTATATACATTTCCCTTCGCTTCAACAAAGGCATTTAGCATATAAGCTAATAGATATGGGGGTAGATTTGATTATCGGACATCATCCTCACTGCATTCAGCCTTATGAGAAATATAACCAAGGACATATATTCTATTCGCTTGGCAATTTCTGCTTCGATTATCTCCAATCAGATAGGGTCAAAATGGGATTGGTGGCGAAAATAACTCTCACTCATTCTGGCATTGAACGAATAGAACTCAACGGTGTAGATTTGTATGACACCGTTTATTCTAATCAACTTGTTAGAGCTTCTTTGCCAGATAAGTTCAACAGTTTCTATACTAAGATTGCTAATAAATACCGACTGCTACAGTCGCTTGACGATGAGCAATATGAGAAAGTGTATATTCAAACACTTAAAAGTAATAGGTTGACAGAGCGCATCAATATGCGTAAGTGGATACTCTGGAGTATGCTTAGAGCTTCGTTACCTCGTAAATACATGCTGTTTAAAAATTTATGGAATTTCTATCATATTGTAAAATAAAAGTATTGTGAAGATGAATAAGACTGATTTAGCCTTCTCTGCATTGGCATTTCTTGGTGGAGAAAATTGGACGCATATAAAAAAGAATATTCTTAATTGTCAATATTCTGATGAAAGTCATATCGAAATGAATCAATTGAAGATGTTAAAAAAAATTCTGATTCATGCCTATGAGAATGTTCCGTTTTATAAGAATCATTTCGATGCTTGTCTTTTTAATCCGTATATATTTTCCACTATTCAGGAAATAGAAAAAATTCCTGTCATTTCCAAAGATGATGTGAATAAAAACCGTCCATTATTTTTGAGTCAAAGTAGAATTAATTATCATCCTAAGATTCATAGGACAGGAGGCACTACGGGAACTGCATTTGAATATATTGTCGATAAGAAAGCCTGGTTGTTTGGACATGCATATAATTTGTTGCAGTTAAAGGAAGTAGGTGTTAAAATAGGGAAAGACTGCATTGTAGTATTGGCAGGTGGCTCTTTGTCTCCACAGAGTGGGCTAACATTGTCTAAAAAAGTCTGGGGGTGGATAATGGGTTACCATTATGTTCCAATCACTCACATGACAGATGATAGTATGTTAAGACTGTTTCAGATGATAACTGAAAGAAAGATACATTATATGCGTGGGTATCCTAGTGCGATATATACATTTGCTAAATATCTGAAAGAACAAGAATTGTTTTTACCCCTTAAGGCTATTTTTACAACAGCAGAAATGTTGTATCCTTATCATCGGGAATTATTCCGGGAGATCTTTCAATGCGAAGTTTTTGACCAGTACGGATGTGCTGACGGAAGTCCTCATGCTCTTGATTGTGAAAAGCATAATGGACTGCATATTAGTCCTCTGACTTCAATCTTACAAGTGGTAGACAAACATGGAAAAGAGGTTGAAGCCGGTGTTGAGGGAGATATTGTTGCCACGTCACTAAATAATTATACAATGCCGCTAATCAGGTATGCTCCTGGGGATAGGGCTATAAAATCGTCTAAGGGATGTACATGTGGAAAAACTACCCGATTATTAGAAAAAGTCATAGGGCGTGTCTCTGATGTAATAGAATTCTCTAATGGGATTAGGTTGAATGGGCTTTCTATCCCTTTTGAGGACTTTCCGGGAGAACGGATAAAACTGTTTCAATTGGTACAAGTAGAACGGGATAAGTTAGAATTTAATGTGGTAATAAAAAATGGTTTTATGCCAGAGGATGAAGAGAATATACTTACACTGCTTCGCTATCATTGTGGGAAAGATGTCGAAATATTTTTTAATTATGTAGATTCTATTGAGCTTCCTTCCTCTGGAAAAATGCGTTATATTATCTCAAGGATAAATGATAAGGTGCATGAAAAAAATTGAAATAGTGGGTGTGCCTTTTAGTGACGGTGCCAGTCGGGAAGGTACAGAGCTCGCCCCTAATATATTGAAACAATATATCGCCTTTAATGAATGCATAGCGGATGGTGGCAATGTACGAACCAATATTAATAGTACTCCTGAACGTGGTTTGGAGAACATATACTCAGTCATTGATTTGAATAAAAAGTTGAAAGACAAAATCTATTTGTCTCTGTCAACCGGATACCTACCTATTATTTTAGGCGGTGACCATTCTATTAGCTTAGGTACGATAGCCGCTTCCGCTAAATATTATTCTGATATTGCTGTTGTTTATTTGGATGCACATACAGACATAAATACGGATGAGACTTCTCCAACCGGAAATATACATGGTATGACATTGGCTGCAGCTATGGGTATAGGAAATCATAGTTTAACTTCAGTGGTTGACATTCCGGTTGTTTCGGAACATATTCTTTTTATTGGCGCAAGGAGTGTAGATGATGGAGAAATTGACTTAATAAGGGATAAGCAACTACATCTGATAAAATGCAATGTTGTAATGACGGATAGCATTGAAGATATTCGAAGTAGAATAAAAACTTTTTTATTTGATAGGCAAATAAAGAATATTCATTTTAGTATTGATATTGATTGTTTAGATCCTGTATTTGTTCCCGGAACAGGAGTTCCGGAGCAGAATGGATTGTCTCCGAAAGAGTACTTCTCGATTATTGATATAGTGATGGGGACAGGGATGGTTCGTACAATAGATTTAGTGGAATTAAATCCTCTGTTGGACAAAGACGATAAAACGCTGAATATGTGTATTGAAACATTGAATCTTATTTTTAAATATACTCAAGGTGGGCTATGATGCTGTAAAGGGATAAAGCAATCGGGTGCTTACCGAAGGAAATGAAAAGCATTTGAAAGAAAAATAGCTTTGACTTAAGTGAATTCGGCTGAAATTAGTGTTTTTGTGCATTATAAAAAAGGAAACTATGATTATATCCAACCTCAAATTATATAATTGGAAGAACTTCCATGAATGCTCGGTTGACTTGGTGGAACGTTGTTTTATTGTTGGTGCCAATGCAACGGGAAAGTCTAATTTCTTGGATGTAATGCGTTTTTTGCACGATATTGTGAAGCAGGGAGGCGGATTGCAGACTGCAGTTGAATGTCGTGGGGGGATTATCAAGATAAGATGTCTGGCTGCACGCACAAGAACTGATGTCAAGGTAGAAGTCGTGCTGAAAGAATCTTCAACATCCTCTCCTAAATGGATATATTCATTGGATTTTAAACACACGGGAGGTGGTATTCAGAAGAGCCAGGTCAGGATAATTAGTGAACAAGTGTATTCATTTGTGTCTGGAGGATATGTCTTGAATCGTTCGGAAAACTCTGAAAATGAAGATGATGAAACACTAAAATATACTCATTTGGAACAGGCGAATGCTAATCAGAAATTCCGTGAAATTAAAGATTTCTTTCAGAATATAGAATATCTGAATATCATTCCACAGTTGGTTCGTGAATCAAGTTCCGTACCGATGGGAAAAGAGGATTATTTGGGACGCTTACCTCATAATCATATATTTTGTTGATTCGGCTCAAAGATGCAAATATGATGGATATATACGGCTCAGTGTGAGCCGAAAAAGATATATAAAATAGGCATTGATGTTTTATGAGTCTTACTAAATTAGGAAATACAAAATTAATCAAAATATAAAAAAAAACGATATGTCAAGAATATTAAAAAAAAGTATACTCTATTTTGCTGGATTTTCCTCTTTATAAGATTCGTTTATTTGCATTAAGGAAAATATGCAATGGTAAAATTGGTAATCAAGTTTACGTGGGAGATCATTTGACAATTACTGTTGGGGATTCATATAAAACAGTGAAATTAGTAATAGGTAATAGAGTAGCATTTGGCCCACATGTGACATTAGTTTTAGTTTCTCATCCCAATTATTCTAAATTAAAAAAGCTATTGTCTTCTTTTCCGAAGAAAGAAATCGAGATTGGAGATGATAGTTGGATAGGGGCTAATGCAGTGATTATGCCTAATGTAAAAATAGGTAAGATGTGTATAATAGGTGCCGGAGCTGTTGTTACAAAAGATGTACCAGATTATAGTGTCGTAGTTGGGGTTCCTGCTAAAATAATAAAGAAAATAGATGATAACTGTAGGTGAAGATATAGATGTGGTTGCTTGGAGAGAGTTGATGAGTACTTCATCAACCGCTAACTTTTTTCAGTCAAAAGAATGTTTCGATTTCTATTCAAGTCTCTCTTTTTTTGAAGCATTTGCATTGGGAGTTACTGAAGATGGGGTATTGAGAGGTGTAATTGTAGGGTATATACAAAGAGAGGGGGGAAGACTGAAACGATTCTTTTCCAAAAGGGCAATCATAACAGGAGGGGCTCTACTGGCCGATGATATAAGTGAGGATGCATTGTCTCAACTATTGATATATTGTAGAAAACGACTAAGCAGGAAAGCCATTTACATAGAGTTCCGTAATTTTAATGATTATGGTATTCATAAGAAGGTGTTTCTAAGAAATGGTTTTAGTTATTTCCCGCATTTAAACTTCCACATTGATTGCTCCTCAGAAGATATTGTGAACCAGAATATAGGTAAAAGTACAAGACGAAATATAAAGACGTCTTTGCGAGAAGGGGCAAGCTATCTTGAAAATCCAACTTTGGATGATGTGTGTAGTTTTTATAGTATATTAAAAAGACTCTATATGACTAAGGTGAAGATGCCCTTGCTTCCTTTGTCTTTTTTTGAGGAATTGTATAAGCATTCATTTGCTAGATTCCATTTGGTTGTTCTAAATGGTAAAATTATAGGCGGAGCTGTTAATGTTGTATTGGGAAAGGGCGTAATGTATGAATGGTTTACTTGTGGACTCAATGGATGTTATAAGCATATTTATCCTTCAACTTTAGCTATTTATCAAGCAATTATTGAAGCATTTCATGCTGGTTGCTATTGCTATGATATGATGGGAGCCGGTAAACCGGATGAGAAATATGGAGTACGTGATTTTAAAGCACAATTCGGAGGAAAGCTGGTAGAGCACGGACGGTTCCTATGTGTATTGAATCCTGTGCTGTATAATATTGGGAAAATAGGAATTAA
>OJNT01002475.1_pt1 | contig 10434 bp, 8 predicted proteins | sample 1597981 | NCBI WGS metagenome assembly OJNT01 (sample SAMN01915211, study PRJEB22387) | human gut metagenome | isolation source: stool | host: Homo sapiens | place: USA
GCAAGTCGTCGCTCTTGCACACCTGCCCCTCGACGCATCGGACGAGCTGGTTCGGCATGCGGTGGATTCGCTGAAGGACATCCGCACGATTACCGACGGCATGGACATTCTCCCGGCCAAACAGTGCGGGATGTCCTATGCCCTGCAGTACCTTTTCGGCAGGGCGGGAATCGACGCGGAACCGCTGCTGTCTTGGCAAACCTACCTGTCGAGCGACAAGGCTGCCGAGCTGCTCGGCTATTGCTGCGAACCTGTCCGGAAGATGCGTATCGGCGGGGATATTGAGCGTTTTGCCCGCAAGGCTGAATTTTCGGACGAGTATATCTACCTGCTGGAGGGAAACGGGGAGCGGAAGATGCCGGTCGCCTTTTTCTGCAGCGACGGTAAATTTTGGGCGAAAATCGGCCCCTGTCAGTATCTTTCGTTCGATTCGGTCATCTCCGTCTGGCGCCACGATAAGAAGACGACGCATGTCGGCGTATACCGGCTGAAAGGGAAGTTCCGGTAGTGCGGAAACCCGCTCCGCTCAATACCCGGATGCAGGAGCGTACAGTGTGACCGCATCCCGGCGTCTCCCATATGGAGATGGGATGTCCCGCCCCGGATAATTTTCCCAAAGTACGGCCCTGCGGGAACGGAACGGCTGTTCAGAACAGCGACCCCTGTTCGGGCAGGGTGGGGGCGTAGAACCGCATCCGGGTTTCGAGCCCCAGTTTCGCGCACAGGTTCCGGAACGTGTCGTCCAACTTCCGGTAACTGGGGCTGAAGCATTCGTAGCGGTTGCCGAAACAGGCTTCGTAGCGTGCTTTCAGCCCGGGGAATTCCCGGTCGAGGGTTGCGTGGAAATGCTCTCGCGACCCGCTGCGGAGCGTTACGCCGAACATCGGGAGGATATACGATGCCCCCGCGTCCTTGGCCCGGCGGACGATGGCTTCGACATTTTCCCGCGTGTCGTTGATCAGCGGCAGTAGCGGCATCATCGTGACACCCGTATAAATGCCCTTGGCAGCCAGTGCCGCCATCGCGCGGAACCGCTCCGAAGAGGCCGGGGCGCCGGGTTCCGTGCGGACGCTGAGCGCGTCGTCGGCACAGGTCACGGTGAAACTCACCGCCGCGTAGGTGGCGGAAATTTCCTGCAGGATGTCGGCATCGCGCTCCGCCAGGGAGCTCTTGGTGATGACATGCACCGGGAAGCGCTCGTCGGCGATCATGCCCAGTGCCCGGCGGGTCAGCCGCAGCTCGCGCTCGACGGGCATGTAGGGGTCGTTCATCGACCCCGTGCCGATCGTGGCGCGTTTTTTCCGCCGGGCACGCAGCTCGGCGGGCAGCAATTCCAGTGCGTTGCGCTTCACGGCTATCTGGGCGATGTCCCCGATCCCATAGCAGTCGCTGCGCGTGTCGCAGTAGATGCACCCGTGCTGGCATCCCCGGTAGAGGTTCATGTTGTAGGCGATGCCGAACCACCGATCGGCCGTCCGCAGCTTCGAGAGGATCGTTTTGGTTTCGATATACCGCATGGGCGGGTCAGTAGAGCTCGATGAACTCGTAGGTGTTGCCTACGGCCGCCAGGTAACGCAGGAACTCCTCACGGGAGATCACCACCGTCGACCGGTTGTCGTTGGGGTGGAACGAGTAGGCCGGCAGCCGTTGCAGGCTGGCGTCGAGGAACAGGTGCACGTGCCTGGCCGGGTCGTTGATCAGCCCGAAGGGCGACACCGAACCGGGACGCAACCCCAGCCAGCGCTCCATGCGCTGCTCCGAAGCGAACGACAGTTTGCCCTGCCTCAGGCGGTGTTCCAGGTCGTGGATGGCCAGGTTCCGTTCGCAGTCGAAACATACGAGGTAGTGGCGGTTGCCCTTGTGGTTGCGGAAAAAGAGGTTCTTGCAGTGCTTCGATCCGTCGTCGCGCCAGTAGCGGCGTGCGGCCTCGATGGTCGGTGCCTCGGGGTGTTCGTACCACGTGTAGGCGATGCCGCGGGCGTCGAGCCAGCCGAAAACCCGCTGCCGGCGTTCGTCCGGCGTCGGGGCGGCCGTTGCGGCGCCGGGGCTTGCCGTTTCCATTCCTTCCATGGCTATCGGGCCTTGCAGAATTCTTCGATATTCTCCGCGATGCAGCCTACCAGCACGTCGATGGCTTCGCGCGGCGACCATGCGTTGTGGGGCGAGAGCAGCAGCCGGTCGGGTTCGCGGATGCCCAGCAGCGGGTTATCCGCGGCCAGCGGCTCGCGCGAGAATACGTCGAGCGCGGCGCCTGCGACCGATCCCCGGTCGAGGGCTTCGGCCAGTGCCGCCTCGTCGACGATCCCGCCGCGGGCGACGTTCACGAGGATGGCCGATTGCTTCATCACGGCCAGCTCCGGGGCGCCGATCAGCCCCCGCGTGTGGTCGTTCAGCGGCGCGTGCACCGAGACCGTGTCCGCCCAGCCCAGCAGTTCGGGAAGCGACACGGCGGGGTAGGGCTCTTCGCGCACGGCGCCCGAGGTCGAGGTGTAGCGTACCTCGCAGCCGAAGGCCGCGGCGAGCCGCGCCACTTCGTGCCCGATGGCGCCGAGCCCCACGATGCCCCACTTCGAGCCGTAGAGCTGGTGCGTGGGTTTGGCGAAGTGGAACTGCTGCCCGGCGGCCGAGTAAGCGCCGCTCTTGACATAGCGGTCGTAGTAGACGATGTGCCGCCGCAGGGCGATGGCCGCCCCGAGGGTGGTTTCGGCTACGGAGTGCGTCGAGTAGCCCGCGGCGTTCCTGACGGCGATGTCCAGCTCGGCCGCGGCGTCGAGGTCGATGTTGTTCATGCCCGTGGCGGCTATGCAGATCAGGCGCAGCCCGGGGAGTGCGGCGAGCGTCTCGCGGCGCATCACGACTTTGTTGGTGATGACGATTTCGGCATCGCGGCAGCGATCCGCGACCTCGTCCGGCGCGGTCGTGCTGTAACCCGTGTACCGGCCCAGCTCGTGCAGGCGGGTCAGGTCGGCACCCCCGAGGGTGTACTCGTCCAGAAATACGATGTTAGGTTTCATTGGCGTATGTGTTTATGGTTTTGTTGTCAGTCCATTTCCCCGATCAGCGTGCGGATCGCCACCGAGGCGCAGCCGATGCCGAACAGCGCCGGGATGTAGGAGATCGTGCCGACGTTCGACTTCTTGTTCTGCTCGTCGCAGAGGATCATCGCCCCCTCGCGCATCGCTTCGGGCGAGAATACCGCCTTGAAGCCGCTGGGGACGCCCAGTTTGTGCAGCCGCTTGCGGAGCATGTGCGCCAGGGGGCAGTGGTGGGTCTTCGAGATGTCGGCGATCTCCATCTTCGTGGGGTCGGTCTTGGCGCCGGCGCCCATCGAGCTGACCAGCGGCAGCGAACGGTCGAGGGCACCCTTTATCAGCGCCAGCTTGGGCGAGAGGGTGTCGATGGCGTCCACCACGAAATCGTATGCGGCGGCGTCGAGCAGCGTGTAGGTCTCCTCGTCCCGGATGTAGCGGTTGACGATGGTCAGCCCGATCGCGGGGTTGATGTCCCGCAGCCGGTCGGCGAGCACCTCGGCCTTCTGCCGGCCTACGGTCGAATGCAGGGCCACCAGCTGGCGGTTGATGTTGCTCGGCGCCACGGTGTCGGCGTCGGCGATGGTCATGCGTCCCACGCCCGCCCGGGCGATCATTTCGGCGGCATAGGCGCCTACGCCGCCCAGTCCCACGACGAGCACGTGCGCCTGCCGGAGCAGGTCGAGTTTTTCCTTGCCGAGCAGCAGCTCGGTGCGTTCAAGCCAGTTATCCATTTTGCGGGGCGAATATCCGTTCGTAATTTTCGGTCGTCGCCCGTTTCAGGGCTTCGACGGTGGTGCCTCTCACCGCTGCCGCGTGCGCGTAGACCTCCTCGATGCCGGTGTCGCTGTCGTCGGTTTCGAGGAAGAGCTGCCCGGGGGGCGTTTCGCGCAGCGCTTCCAGGGTCTTGGGCGACGAGAACGTCCGCACGCCGAACGAGAGGTAGTAGCCTTTCTCCAGTGCGCGGCGTGCCTGCTCGGGCGAGCCGATGAACCCGTGGAATATGACGGCACGGGGCTCGCGGGCGGCCAGTTCCAGCATGACGGGCTCGAAGGCCCTGACGCAGTGCAGCACTACGGGCAGTTGCCGGTCGCGCGCCAGTGCCAGCTGGGCGCGGAAGGCGGCCAGTTGCTGCTGGCGCCCGGCGCCGCGGGCATAGTCGAGCCCCGTCTCGCCGATGGCCTGTACGTCCGCCGGGAGCGTGCCGAGTGCGGCGATGTCCTCTTTGTCTGCATCCCACGGGTGGATGCCGGCGGTGCGGAGCTCGATGCCCCGGCCTGTCGGGCGGTGGGTGTGTATGTTGACGAATTGGGAGGTCATTGCGACAAAAGTACAAATTTTAAGTAAATTAAAAAATAATAGATAATGCATACGGATTTTTCCGGAAAATTCTGCTAAAATCTTCTGAATAGCTTAAAATGAGCGATTTATGAGTGTCTTTCCTCAATAGAGGTAATGACTTGGCAATAGTTTTAACTTCTACATTCTACATAAGTTTGCCTTGCTTGCCAAACAACTCTTTTCGGATGCAAAGTTAAACCTAAAATCTGAAAAACGACACTTTTTGCTTTGTTTTTATAGATTATTAATTTTGGGTTGGAAGTGTGCTTATTCCAAATGTAGCAACACATTGTCTATGCAGCATAGATAAATTTCATATACGGCATTAAAAGTAAGAGAAATGTTAAATGTCGTCCTCATTCCTACAATACAAAGCAAAACGTTCTCGTTTATGGATTTTTTTTCGTACTTTTGAAAGTTATAGAAAGAGAATGTAGATTAGAAAGGTAAAATATGGACAATAAAGTATTCCTTTTAGGATTATTTCTGCTTTCAGTTGCTAACGTGAAAGCTCAAACTCAGACGCAGAATGATTCGCTCACAATGGAGAACATGATGCACAACCTTCCCGAAATAATGGTCAAAGGTTCGCGCCCTATCGTCAAGGCTGAGCGAGGTATGTTATCCTATAACATGCCGTTACTCATGAAGCAACTACCTGCCGACAATGCCTATGAGGCTCTTACACGTATTCCTGGTGTTAGTGATGCTGATGGTGGCATCAAGTTTTCTGGCAACGAGGTGACGCTTATCATCAACGGACAGGCGACCACTTTAACGCAAGAACAGCTTGCAGACAGATTGAAAGCGATGCCTGCTGCACAGTTGGCTAAAGCAGAGGTGATGCTTGCTGCTCCTGCACGTTATCATGTTCGTGGCATGGCTATAAATATCGTCACGAAAGATTATGCGGGTACAAATCAGTTGTCTGGACAGATAATTGGAGGATTGCAGCAAAGTAAATATGCAGAAGGGTTTGGGGATTTTTACCTTTCTATGCAAAGGGGAAAGTTTGGATTAGATGCACAATACCAATATATAGACGGCAATTCATACGGTGAGTCTTCACGCCTTGCCAACCATCCATTGGGTAACAAACGTGTAAATTACAATGATGAAACCAGTCAGAAGTCATTTGGTATTGCCCATAACTACCGACTTGGCATGAATTACGCCTTTAGCAGGAATCATCGTCTTGACATTGCATATACAGGTAAATGGGACAAGTCCTGCTCCAACAGCTACACCACAGGCTCAAGTGAAAGCGGAATGCATAGTGACAGCCATGTGTATTTGCACAATGTTGATGTAAACTACTCACTTCCATTTGGGCTTAATATTAGTGGTTCGTACACAAATTATCGTACACCTCAACAACAAAAACTTGACGGTACGATGTATGCTAATGAAAATACGACAGAAACGGAACGCAACCTTACAAGTGGCAGTGAACAGACTATCAGCAAATGGATGTTTGCAGCCGACCAAAACCATTCTTTTACACATGGTTGGGGATTGTCGTATGGTGCAAAGGGACAATTCACAAGCAACAAGAGTTATCAGAACACCATCGACAAAAAGGGTAACATTCTGCCTAATGCAACAAGCAGTGTAGACATCAACGAACGTATTTGGAATATATACGCAGGTTTCAGCAAACAGATAAACAAGGCAATTAGTCTTGAAGTATCCACAGCAGCCGAACAATACCATTCACCGATATGGGACAAATGGCGCATATATCCGTCACTCAATGCCCTGTGGAATATCAACGAGAATCATTTACTCAACTTGTCATTCAGTTCCAATTCTGAATTTCCGAGCTATTGGTCAACAATGAGCAGTGTATTTTACTCATCGACATATACCGAGATACATGGCAATCCCGATTTGAAACCCTTCTCTTATTACAATGTCAACCTGATGTGGCAGATAAAGCGACGTTATACGCTTATGGCTTTTGCAAGTCTGAAGCCCGACTATTTCGTTCAGTTGCCATATCAGACCACAGACCGCATGGCTGTGATAATGAAGGAAACCAACTTCGACTATTCCAATAGTTATGGACTACAAGCATCTGCCATATTCAGTGCAGGCAAATGGCTCAACGGCAACGTGTTTGCAGTAGGAACCTACAAGCACGACAAGAGCAGCCACTTCTTCGACTTGCCGTTCAATCGCAAGAAACTGTCTGTTATACTTGGAGGTACGGCATCCGTAAAACTATGCAGCACGCAGGACTTGCGCCTTATTCTGAATCCTTTCTATCAGACTAAGGCCATACAAGGTGTTTACGACATAAGTCCTATCTTCAGAATGGATGCCAAGCTGCAATGGTCGTCGCATGACGGTAAATGGGGATTGCGCCTTAATGGCAGCAACATCTTCAACAACCGGTTCGACACCCGTTCAGTACAAGGCAACCAAGACTACCGTATGAAGATAAACTACAACTGGGCGTCTGTCACCTTTGCAGTTATCTATAAGTTCGGCGGCTACAAGGAGAAGACAGTAAAGGAGGTGGATACATCACGCATGGGACACTAAGCCGCATGATATGAAACAAAAACTAATTGGTAGAATTAGCATGGATAACATCCATGAGCTATGCTTTCTCACCCAAGGCGAAGAGAACAATCACCGAAAGGAAGAACTCTATCGGCTCACTTTCGATGAGGACAACCGAGTAGCATTCAATGCACTTCATGTTCTATCAAATTTCGACTTAGCCAATAATGAGTGGCTTTATTGCAAACATGACGAGCTGATTGACCGAGTGATGAAGGAAGAGCATGTTGGGAAACGCCGTCTAATGCTCAATCTTCTCTTACGCCAACCGTTTGAAGAAGAATTCCTCCGCTCGGATTTCATAGACTTCTGTGTAAGCAAGATTACCGCTTGCGCTCAACCCTATGCTATACGAGCCTATTGCATGAAGCTTGCTTATGGGCAAATGAAGTATTATCCCGAACTTCTCAGCGAGTTAAAGATGGCATTGGACATGTTGGAACAAGAGACCCTATCCCCAGGATTAGCTTCCGCAAAAAGGCAGATATTGATGAAAATAAAAAGGAAGCATTCTTTGTCTTAATGTAGCATTTCCGCAAAGAATAGTCTTGTTTCTGTATGTTTGCCATTCGATATACTGCTTACAGTTGGTACACTCACTTTCTGCGACCATCGGGAGCAAAATTTCTCCGCCCTCATGGTGGAGCGAGGAGTTTTGGGGTTTCCAAAACATAACCTCGCTCCCTCCTCTAAGAACAAAAGACGAGATATTTGCCTTTCGGCTTTCCATGCCCAAGGTTGCAGACCTTAATTCTCTCAATTTGCGCCAAACATCAAAGCTGCCACATTGAAAGAACAAGGTCACAGACACAAGCTACTTTGTACATGGAGTTTGCAAAGGAAAAGGTGATATTTTCAGTGTGAAACTTGCCAAGTGTTTCAGTTGTGTGTTGTTGATTTCCTTTGTGAACTATGCCGAGTGTGTTATGTGTGCTGTGTGTCCTCGGTATAGTCTGCATAAATCTAATGCCATGCTAAAACACTGCGGAGGTTCGCCCAAGTGGCTGGAGGCGCAAAGCCTCCAAGGAACGTTGCTGCAACCATTTCGGAGAATAGAGCGGTTGCCAATTAATCCACAAGCACATTTTACAGCGTACCAAGTGAGGGCATGTAAAACGTTGAATTGTTGAAGATAGGTATTATCTTTATGAGAACCAACCACTTATACCCTCAACAAACTCTCAACAAATAGCTCTACACAACAAATTACTGGGCAAAAAGAAAGAAAGGAATGGTGTTCATGGTTTTCTCTTTTCAACATTATCTTTCTTTTGTTGAGAGATTTGTTGAGAATATGTTGAGCCGTAAATGCCTGATGTTCAATACTTCTTTCATCATATTCAACAATTCAACAAAAATAAGGGGTGTTTTGTCCGTCATTTTTATGAACAGAACTCATCCCCCTACAAGTAAGAATGTCATGCTTATGCTTCAGTACTTATTCACGACAGTACGACAGCGCCAAGCCAACAAACAAGCAAGAGGACATTCAACTAAAGGCGGTTGTTCTTCTATTGAGTTGTAGGATAATGACACTACTTTTCTCTTTTGCCCCGTACAATCTCTTGAAGATGGTGGCACGAAACCGAGCTGCCCCGTATGAGTTTATACGGAAGCAAAGGGCAACAATCATCGGAAAGCCATACAACGTTTGCCAAATGCCATTGGAAGTTTCCTGTTTCTGTTGGACTTCCGACACCGTCAATAAACCATCCTTGTATATTGACCTTATCACAGCATGGAGTTTCATGGCGGTGACATGAAGCATATCAACCAATTCACCCTCACTCATCCACAAGTCTTGCAAGTTGGACGGAATGGATAACATTCCATTTCCGTCCACGGTGATTACAGTCCTTTTCATGCCATTCCCCCCATTGTCGGCATATGCCCCTTGATTCGACTTTCAAAAGCTGATATGTCATGCTCCAATTTAGTACTTGTCACCTTTGCGTAAATTTGTGTTGTGGCGATGTCCGTATGTCCCAGTATCTTGCTTACACTCTCTATCGGCATACCGTAGTTTAAAGCCAAAACTGCGAACGAATGCCGGCTTACATGAAATGAAATTCGCTTCTTGATGCCACACATTTTTGCCACTTTCTTTATACGCTTGTTTACCATGTCAAGTGAGCCAATATTAAACAAGTGCATATCTTTTCTCAATGGCTTGTAACGTTCAATTATCTGTATGGCTGCATCTATCAGTTTAATTTTGAATGGTACGCCTGTCTTTTGACGCTGAGAAACTATCCATGGAGACCCACTTATAATGGCAACATTGTCCTCTGTAAGATTCTTGATGTCAACGAAAGAGATACCTGTCCAACAACCAAACATAAACAAGTCTCTCGCAAAAGCAAAGTTGGGATTTTCCAATTCTATTCCTGCAAATATGTCCAATTCTTCCTCTGTCAAGAACTCACGCTCCTTGTGGTCTGGGTCAACGTGGTACATGGCAAACGGATTTCTCTGTATCTTGCCGTTGTAGTGTGCTGCCGTGACGATATGCTTCAATGGTATGGAGTATATCCAAATGGTAGATTGCGTGAGTCCAATGACATTCTTCAAATACAGACAAAAATCACGGATGAACTCCTCGGTAAGCTCATTCATGGACATATCGCTGCGCTTGTACTGAAATTTGATGAACTCGGCAACGTACTTTCTTACCGTCAGATACTTGCGGTAGGTTCGGACAGCTCGGTCTTTTCCCACGCGTTGGGCAAAGGCTGCGTTCTCCTTGTCAAAAGCTCTGAGTAATGTCTCATACTCCGTACCTATGCCTTGATATGCGTTTCTCACCATTTCAGCGGTAACGAACGCCTCACGGTCGGAAAGCCGTTGGTAATGCTTAGCGATTTGAGCCTTGATGTTATCAAGCGCAAAGTTCACCTCATTGGCTTCCTTGCTTCTGCCTTTGGCTCTGTTGCCCTTGGCATCCCATATCGCCTTGGTCACGCTCAGCTTGCAACTGAACTGTGCGATAGTTCCGTTGATTGTCACACGTCCCATGATAGGGACAATTCCGTTTCTCTCCTTGCTTCCGTTTACATAGAAGACTGTCTTGAATGTACTTCTCATAATTCCTTGCTTTTTGTTCTGTGCAAAATTAAATCATGAGAGTTGCATGGCAAATTCACAACCTGTGCAGAATTGAGAAGTAAAAACCGAAGCCGTTAAAAATGCTTATTAGAGCGTTTCTTTGAGGTAATGACTTGAAAGCGTTTCTACTTCTCAAATCCGCCATTTTCGCATTTCCTCACGAATGCCACAAAAAGCCAACGACTGCCACAACCACTTGAAACTCAAAACAAAAGCTCAAATCTGCTATTTTTTGCTTTTTTAGTCATTCTTTTTCGGAAAAAATTCGTACTTTCGCACGCGAATTATGCTGTTAGCAGGCTAACAACAAAAACCGGCCCGAAATTTAACCCAAAAATATCCAAACATAACAATCAAAATCTTTAACCATGTCGAAAATCATTACACTACG
>OJNT01002530.1_pt1 | contig 10210 bp, 22 predicted proteins | sample 1597981 | NCBI WGS metagenome assembly OJNT01 (sample SAMN01915211, study PRJEB22387) | human gut metagenome | isolation source: stool | host: Homo sapiens | place: USA
TTTATTACATAATATTGTAAAATTCCACAACTTTGCCAAGAATGCAGAGCAAAGTATTATTTTAAAGAGGATTTTTTATTTATTCTTTTTCAATACTCCAATCACCATACGAATGAACTTTAAAGAAAATATTATCGCCGGATTCAGCTCTTACAGTACCTTCGTAGTTTCCTATTTTATTAACAAGAAGTTTCATATATCCCTCTGACATTCCATACTGTATAACAGAAAAGTTTCTTTCACCATTATTCTTTATATGCCAATTACCACCCGAATGAGATGTGATACCTGTAACTGAATCGCCTGTGCCCGAAAATGAAGTTGTATCATCAATATTCAAACCATCCGAGGTAATATCCCAACTATCTGTTGCCTTAATTTCAAGACTATAATTTCCACTGCCCTCAACTAAGACATCACCTGTATAATCTCCTATAGTATTTACGAGTAAATCTTCATACTCATCATCTTTATATAGCTTGACAACGAAATTTCTTGAACCTGTATAAGTAATATGTAAAATAGCATAATTATCAACATTTAAGTCAGAAGCTACATAGTCCCCTGTTCCGTTTGCCCAAAAACCATTAGCAGAAGTATTATTATTTATTTCTTTTTCTTTTGACGACTGTTCTACAATGCTTTCTGTTGTATGTGATTCTGTTCTTGACTCTACTTGCGAATTCTGTTCATATTCATTTGATTCAATTATGCTTGATTCCTTTGTTGTTCCAATCTCTGAACTGCTATCGTAGTACTCGTGGGTATCTGTGTCATAATAAGTGTAACTACTTTCTTTATAGTTTTTATATACGCTATCATCATAATCATTATAATATCGTGATGATATATAATTTTTTGTAGGTGTTGTAGATGTTGTAGATGTTGTGTTATCGCTTTGAACAGCATTTGAAATTGTTGTTATTATAGCAATAATACTTATTAATGAGGCTATTGTTATAAATGTCGGGGTCCAATTATATCTATTTTCAAGTTTTTCTTTAACTTGCAATGGCTCATCTGATTTGTTGTCCGTAAACAGTGGTTTTTCTTCAACAGGGATAATCACCTTTTCCCCACACTCATTGCAAAATTTAGATTTATCCGAGATTTCTGCACCACATTTTTTACATTTCATACTCTTTTGCCTCTTTCTTATTTACTAAAACAAGTTTAATTTCTGCATACCAAACTATGCTCCCATTTTCATTAGTAAAATTATTGATATATAGTTTTTTATAACCGCAAATACGATACAAATTATTGAGTACAAAATCAAGATTTTCGGCTTTTATATTTCCAAGTTCTAAGCCATTTGCTGTTACAGCAACAGCATAATCTCCGTCATATATGTATTTGTTTAGTGCAATTTTAATCTGCCCACCATGATTTTGACATTGTTCAATTAACTGTAAATTGTGTTGGCGATTGTCAAATGTTACTCCTGCGAGTTTAAAAACTCTTATATTTGTTAAGCCTGTTTCGGACTTAACAAGCGACAAATTTTTCGTGCTTAAATATTTTTTGGGTGTATCATTATTTAATTCATTACTTCCTTTCTTTTGGATTTTTTCTTCTGCGTTTGTTGATGATGTTGCTAAAGCAAAAGAAAAAATCACCAGGCTAATCAAAAATATAACAGCACCAACTAAAAGTCCGCCTATGTCGAGTGATAACAAAGACTTGACCCCATACACAGTTCCAAATATTACTGCAATAAACGAAATTACTTTAATAGCTTTTTTACTCATTTCTAAATCCTCTTCAAAAATTATATTTTGACCGCTTATACCACAGTTGGCGGTTTTTTAGTCAGTCGTAGGTGGTGCTACGACTGACTTTTATTTTTATTAATAAATTGATTAAATTGTTTTATAACTTTTTGCTCGAGTGGGTGCTTATAAAAAGCATTTCTTTTTTCAAGTTCGTGCATTCTGTTTGCTCTGTAAGTTGCTGCTTCAAGACTTATATTACATAGTCGAGATATTTCCTCAGCAGTTAAGGCTTTGAGTTCGTGCAATACACACGCAGGAGCAAGCAAGTCACGAGCGAATACATTAGCTGCGCTCTCGGTATCATTCTGTACTGCAAATGTTCTGTATGCTATTTTGTCCACGAGCATATGTCCGAGCAAAATGTGCCCTAATTCGTGAGCAATAGTAAACCTACAGCGCCGTGAACTATCTGTATCTCTATATACAATTATAAAACTGTTATTATTTACAATTGTAACACCGCTTGCATTGTTTTGAAGAATATTAACATCGCTGTTTTTAACTAAATTAATATCATTTGATTTTCTAACAATATTCGTAACCTCAATGGGTAGTGTCTTAATATCGTAGTCTAATATACATTGCCATGCGGCGTTACGAGCATTTTTGTATTTGCCGTAATCCATTCATCACACCTCGTAGGTATTTTAACCAACGAGGCATTTTTTTATTTACAAATCAGATTCATCTTCAACAGATTTAGCATTTTTAAGTAATTCAAGTTTTTCTTTTGAAATTTTTTGAAATTCAATAGGTCTATTATCGCTGCTTCTCGCAGCGGTTAAAACTGTAACATACTCTTCACTTGAATCATCGTTAATATTTAGTAACTTATCAATAGCCGGTTGCATTTCAGGCTTATTTCTATATGCAACAACAAGTTTCTTTTCGTGTGCATTAAGAGTTAATTCTTTACTATCACAATTATAATTTGATCTATCCATAGGAACATCAAATCCCATTAACCAGGCTTCATTAACATTTAGTGCAAGACCCAATATGTATAATTTATTTTGTCCCGGTTCAACTTTACCACTAACATATTGACTTAAATCATTTTTATTAAGTTTAATTCCGTATTTTTCGCTATATGGAGCAGCTAAATTAAGAATATCAACTTGTTTAAGATTTAAATCTGACATTATTTGTTTCAATCTATATGAAGTTGTATACTTTTTCACTTATATCACCTTGCTTTAAGTGTATTGTAACACATCTTGAACAAAAGTTCAATAGCATATTGAAAAAAAGTTCAATTTTTTTGAAGAAAAGTATTGACATAGTAATCAAGCTGTGTTATTCTAAAATTGTTCAAAGAGATTGAACTACAAAGGAGTTGATTAAATGCCATTCGATTATAGAAAACTTGAAGGACTGGTTAAAGAAAAATGTAGGACTAGAGCCATTTTTGCATATAAAATGGGCTTATCAGAGCGAAGCATATCTTTAAAAATGAACGGAAAAACACAATGGAAACAAACCGAAATCTGCACAGCTTGTGAGATTTTAGGAATTAGTAATGAAGATATACCGAAATATTTTTTTGATCCAAAAGTTCAAAGTGTTGAACATATTAAGACAGCATAAGAGGTGATAACAATGTTTTTAAGTGTATACGCAGTAATTGCTACCGTTGTAGCGGTAGTAGCAATTATAAAAGCTGTGAAGTGGAAAATCGCAACAAGAGCAATTACACTATTTTGCAAAGAAAAGTTCAGGTCCCCCACTAAAGAAGAAATTGCCGACTGCACAAAGCGAGCAGCCGACAATACGATAAAGTTTAAATAAGAACAGATTGGAGGTGTAAAAATATATTTTCATTATATTTTTTGGGAGCAATCGGAGTTGCACTTGAAATAATTGCTTTAATTTATACATTTGCATACAAAAATTCCAAGTATGCTATATCAATAATAACACACATACTTGGAACCGTTTGCTGTTTATTATACTTATGTATTCTACTTATTTTGAAATTCTAACATTATATTTCTTAGCAATAATTTTTGCCAATGATTCTAAAGCAACTTTTGTTTCGGAATACTTAAAAGACGATATACCTTGATTTATAGAATCTATATAATGCCAATCTGATTCATCAATATATAAGTATATCTCCGTAGCACATTTTCCGAAATTAGATGATGCCTTTTTGTCATTGTAGTAGATAACTCTGCCGGCAGCTGATAGATAAGCTTCAATAACCTCGGCTCTATGCTTAATGTAAAAATCATTATTTTCTTTTACATTATTTGAGAGCATTGCCAAATTCTTCTCCTTAATTGAATAATGCCCATTTATTATTGCAGTGACTATCGGAGAAAGAACAGAAAATAAAAGTGCAGATATAGAAATTATTAAGGCAACAGTACTATCCATTATTACACCTCCTTACAATTTGATTTTAACATTGTAAGGAATAAAACACAATTAATTTTTACAAAGATATTAAAACAGCATAAGAGGTGATAACAATGTTTTTAAGTGTATACGCAGTAATTGCTACCGTTGTAGCGGTAGTAGCAATTATAAAAGCTGTGAAGTGGAAAATCGCAACAAGAGCAATTACACTATTTTGCAAAGAAAAGTTCAGGTCCCCCACTAAAGAAGAAATTGCCGACTGCACAAAGCGAGCAGCCGACAATACGATAAAGTTTAAATAATTCCAAATTGAGCTTTTATAAGTTCCGTTACAACATTTGAAGCAATTTGGGTAACTGCGGAAAGAGAGTTGCTACCAACAACTCCAGCAATCTTTTTAACCTTGCCCCATATATTATCATTACGAATATTAGCAAGAAATTGATGCCCATCAGGCGATAAATCTGCAATCGTTACATATTTTCCCCCATCAAATGAATGCACATCAATAATAAGATTTGCTATCTTACATTGTCTAATGTGGTAGAGTAGCTCCTCGGCAGAATATTTTTGGAGATTGTCAGGAAGAGTATCATCAAATTTTAACTCCAATATTCTGTGATAATCAACATCTTTTTCGATTGCGAGTAAAATATCACGAACACAATCCGAATTTAACCGCATAGCTTGCACCTCCTTTCATTGAAATTATATCACATTGTATTGAGGATGCAAAGCAACGAAACTAACAAAGAGGTGATTAAATGTTAAAAGGCAAAAGAAAAAAGGAAATGCCGGAAAGACAAATTTCTTTTGAATGCCCTGCTTATCCTGTTCAGAGTGATTTTTACAAAATTTCTTTGGAAGAGTTCGGCGGAGAACAGCATAGGAAAGGAGATGTGAAAAGTGAACTTATGTATAATTATGATACTAACAAATCTGTGTATATCTGTGGTATTCTTAACTATCGCAATAAAAATAATAGCTGTCCGCATTATAAAAACGCTTGACAGCTATTTGAATAAATATGATGCACAGATTATGGATTTAATTCGCTGGGCAAAGGGTTTAGACAAACATCAATGGATGCTTTTCCAACAGGAGTAAGTGTTGCAACTCCTTTATGTAAATCAAATTTTTGATTACTGTTATTTGATTTGTTCATGGCTTCTATTTGATTTTTGAAATCTACTACTATAGGTAAAGAATCAAAAATCTTATAGACTGAATCATCAGTTATGTATTGATCATATGCGATGCTTATAAGACCCATACGAGATAAAGACGATAAAGAAATTGATTGTTGCTCAATTGAATCGCAAAACTCATTACTACAAAAAATATTAGTTTGCAAAATTTTATAACCGCCTTTTTCAAGCATTATCATTATTTCGCATATTGGCAAATTTTCTTCAACTGAAAAACATTTTAGGTTTTGGGCATCTATAGGCGACATTTGTTGAATGATGTCAGAAAAAGACGGATGAATTTTTTCGATTTTTCTACTGTCGAATGAATTGACGATTAACTTTTCAAACATTTCACGAATTTCGTCTTCATTCATAAAGTATTTCGCTTTTTCAAGAGCAGGTCCAATAATCGATTCTCTCGATTCAACTTTATGTTCTGTTGGAATATTATCTACACCCTTTTGAATGTTAGCTTTAAAGTCTTCAAACTTTTTTTGGCGCTTTAATTCGGCTTTTATTGAAGCATAATGTATGCCACCTACAGCTAAGTTTATGAAATCGGCTAACAGAGCGCCTGCAACTTTTGTTGGTGGATTTGTAAGATTACTTACTGCTTCTGATTCTAAAACAGCTTTTGTAACACCATAAGCAGTATCATTTATGTTTTGGTCACTCATATGTGCACCACCTTTCTAAATTAATAATAACATTATTTGGGTAATAAGGCAATAAAATATCGAAAAGCAGGTGAAGAAAATGGCAAAACTTAAACTTATTGACACAAAGGACAAGCTTCTTCTTGAAATTGACGGAACAGAAATCCCGTATGTTACAAGCTATCAGATAACACGCTCGGTCGGTGAGGTTGTACTGCTCAAGCTGGCACTCAGCGTTGCCGATGTGGAAAAGGTTGAAATCGTATCAGACAAAATTACGGAGGACAACAGAGGTGTAAGGCAATAAATTTATAAGGAGGGTATATATGCCAAAATCTAAGAAAACAGTAACCAACTGGGACGATGTCCCACTCTACATAGATTTGCCGTTGCTGGCAACCCTTTGGGGGTTCTCGGTTGATTGTTTAAAGAAAAAAGCACAGTCGGGCGTTTTGCCGGCGGCAAAGATGTTCGGTGAGTGGAGAATATCTAAAGAGGACGCAAAGGCTTACTTCGAAAAGGCTTACAACGAAACACAGGAGGGAATAAAAAAAGATGGATGTAATAATTAACGACATACCGACCTATCCGTTTAAGGATGTTGAAATCGGAGATGTGTTCTCTGATGATTCGGGACGCTTTATGATGAAAGTATCATATGAAACAGCAATATGTTTAGATGATAATATAGTCTATGGCATTAACAGCAACACAAAATGCTATCTGAGGGACTGTGTGATTATAGAGCGTGAACTGCTCGAAAATCTCAAGAAAGGAGCAAACGGATATGAGTAAGCTTGAAAACTTACAAATCTGCATTAAAGACGGCGAGGTTGTAGTATTGCAAGGACTTGACACCGTTACGGCTGAAAGGCTTGAGGACATTTTAAACTATGTTGCAGAAGTCAAGGAAAGCCTTGACAGGCACAAGCTCAGCAACAGATCAACAGGCATTAAGCGTGTGGCGAACAACTGTAAAAAGTTTATCCGCTGCTGCAAATACGCAGTGAAAAATTAAGGAGGTGCAACAGATGAAAAAAGGGACAACAATCGAAAGCGGATACGATGCTTCGGGGCGCTGGTGTCTGAAACTTCGAAAAGCCAAAGTCGATTACATTTTAAGCGCAAAAGACAAAGCCGCCAGCTAATGCACAGCTGGCGGCAAAGTGAAAAGATATAAAAATATTTACTGCTATTATTATATCTTTTCTCTCTTAAAAAATCAAGAGGTGAAATTATGAAAAAGTCGATTGAAAAAAAGACAAGAATATTGCTGCTTGCTTTGGGCATTACTCCGAATCTGATAGGATACGGATATTCTGCAAGTGCGATTTGCAAGCTGATTGAGCAGAGAAAAGCACGCAGGAAGGTGAGCTATTGCAAGCTGTACGAGGAAGTAGGCAAAGAGTTCTTTTCTAACGGCAACAGAGCCGAGAGAGCAATAAGAAATGCAATAGCGAATACGCTGCCACGAAATAAAGTATTGTGGGAAAAGCTGCTGGATTTTAAATGCAACGGAAAGCTAACGGTGAGTGAGTTTTTATCGCTTTGCGCCGAAAAACTGATGATGAGCGATGAATAAAATCAATTAACTGAGTTAATAAGCTCCGCACAGCTTGTTATATATTTGTAATTAACTTTTGTTGATTATTCTTCCTAAAATATAATACTGACTTGCATAATGTTACTGCCGGAGCAGGTGCGGCTGCTCTTTGGTATTTAAGGAGGAAATATGGATTTAGAAAAAACAAGTATTGAACGATTACGCGAAGGTGCCGAAATAAGCAAATATTATTATAATCAGCCTTTGCTACTATGCTATTCCGGCGGCAAAGATAGCGAAATAATTTTAGACCTTGCGCTTAAGTCAGGTATAGATTTTGAGGTTTCACATAGTCATACAACTGCCGATGCGCCCGAAACCGTTTATCACATTCGCCGAAAGTTCAAAGAGCTGGAGTCTAAAGGAATTAAGTGTACAACGCAAATGCCAACTTTCAAAGGTAAATCTGTCAGTATGTGGAGCTTGATTCCTGCTAAGAAAACCCCACCCACTCGCCTTGCACGATATTGTTGTGCAATACTGAAAGAAACAGCAGGACACGACAGAGCGATTGTGACAGGCGTAAGAAGAGCGGAAAGCACCAACAGAGCTAAAAGCGGAATTATTCAGACTTGGAGTAAAGACATCTCAAAGAGAATTATCATTAACAACGATAATGACGAAAAGAGAAAAATCGTTGAGCATTGTCAACTACAAGGGAAAACTGTATTCAATGTCATATGTGATTGGTCAAATGACGATGTAAAAGACTATATCAAAGAAGAACATATAAATTTAAATCCTTTGTATAAGTGTGGCTTTCACAGAGTAGGTTGCGTTGGCTGCCCTATGGCAGGAAAAGGAAGATACAAAGAATTTGCACTGTATCCTAAATACAGAAATTTGTATATCAGAGCGTTTGACAGAATGTTAGAAGTTCGCAAGCAAGCAGGATTAACAACTAATACGTGGCAATCAGGAATAGATGTGTATCACTGGTGGATGGAGGACAATGTTCTGCCGGGGCAGCTAACAATAGACGGAGAAAATGATTGGTAAGAGGTATGGTATGAAAAAAGTTTTAGACAGAGTGGACAAGAAATGTATAGAGATAAGCAGATACAATAAGCTGCACAACACGCATTACAGCTACGGCGAATACACAGCTTTAGTGCGTGCAGGAAAGATTATATCAGATGTTGTGAGTGAAAAGAGAGTTAAGAAAAATGAGAAGAAAATGGACAGATGATGATGTCAACAGTTTGTGCGAAATGTGGGGCAATTCAAGTGTTGAAAGAATTTGTACAAAACTTGAAAGAAGCAAAAGTTCTGTAATTCAAAAAGTTAATAGACTTAAGCTGGGAGCTTTTTTAGATAATAGTATTTACATTACAAAACATCAATTGTTTGTTGCTTTAGGAATAAACTCCGATTCATATAAAAATGTATCCTGGCTTAAAAACAGAGGATGTAAAGCAAAAGAAAACGGCTGTGACGAATGTCTATCATTTGTAAGATTAAAACCGCAATTTTGCAAAAGATGTGGCAAAGATTTTATTGAGCACGGAGAACACCTTTATTGTCAGAATTGCAGAGAAGCAAGATTAAAGCAAGCACAGAGAAAATATGCGATATTAAATCAAAAAGGAGAATTATAGATGAGAGAAATTTTATTCAGAGGTAAGAGAGTAGATAATGATGCGTGGGTCGAAGGTTTATTGATAATAATATGGGGGCAGTATCACATTATACAACCTAATGATGAAAATACAGCTTACCCGATTATTTTCAAAACGGTTGGACAGTACACGGGAATGACTGACAAGAATGGCACGAAAATCTTTGAGGGTGATATCATTGATTTTCTTTACCGCTCGGATGGTGACGACTATGGAATCGTTCAGTACGATGTTGATGAAACTGAATTTGGATTTGTGCATAATTTAATCTATGATGGATTAGGCAGACACTATTGTTCAAGAGATATTGAAGTTATCGGCAACATCTATGATAATCCGGAACTGATGAAAGGAGAAAAAAATAATGACCCTTGACGAATTAAAAGCTGAAATATCCGAACGCATAGAAAGTGAACAGGAGAAGATGAACGGATTTAATGACAGCAAAAGCAGAAAGGACAAACATTATTACATAAGCGAAGGAATGGTGATAGCGTACGGAATTGTGGCTGATTATCTTGGTGATTTGGAGGTGCTTGAATGACAAATGAGGCGTATGAGCAGATTAAGCTATTCAACTGGGTTGCGTATGCGAGAAATACTTATCCGCAGCTTGACTTGCTGTATCATGTACCAAATGGTGGCAAGAGAAATCAGAAAGAGGCGTTTAACCTTAAAAGGCAAGGTGTGAGAGCCGGTGTGCCTGATTTGTGCCTGCCTGTATCGAGGGGGAAATATCACGCACTTTACATTGAACTCAAGGTGGGCAACAACAAAGCGACTGAAAAGCAGCGGAAATGGATTAAGAGACTAAGAGAGCAGGGCAATTTGGCGCTTGTTTGCTATGGCTGCAAAAAAGCACAGGATAAAATTCTTAAATATCTTAATTTAGGAGAATAACAATGAAAAATGAAAAAGCAGAAACCAAAGTCGAAGAAGTCGCAGAAGAGGGTAACTTTGACACTCTGAGTGAACTTGACAAACTTGCGGTCGGATTTATCGCAGG
>OJNT01002534.1_pt1 | contig 10207 bp, 8 predicted proteins | sample 1597981 | NCBI WGS metagenome assembly OJNT01 (sample SAMN01915211, study PRJEB22387) | human gut metagenome | isolation source: stool | host: Homo sapiens | place: USA
CCACAAACTTTATTCTGGAAAAAATGATCTGTGAAAATATGCGGTTTGATGATGCACTGGCACTGGCACAGAAGTTGGGCTATGCAGAACGGGATCCTTCTGCCGATGTAGACGGCGGCGATGCCTGCCGGAAAATCTGCATTTTGTCCTCTCTGGTATTTGGCCGGCATGTGTATCCGGATCAGGTTTATACTAAGGGTATCCGCAATATTACCCTGGAAGACGTACAGCTGGCGCAGCAGTTCGGCGGCGCAGTAAAACTGATCGGTGCTGTAAAGCGTCTGGAAGACGGCCGGATTCTGCCGACTGTAATGCCGATGCTGGTCATGAATGACAGTCTGATTTCCCATGTAAACGGTGTGTTCAATGCAGTTATGGTATGGGGTGACGGTGTGGACAAAACCATGTTCTATGGCCGTGGTGCCGGAAAGCTCCCGACGGCAAGTGCTGTTCTGGGTGATCTGATTGATGAAATGAAGCAGACAGATACTGTCCTTTCTCAGAGCTGGGAACCGGCAGAAGAGGGAACTGCTTTTGTTGCACCGATCGATGACTTTGAAGCACCGCGCTGCTATCGTACTTCTCCCTGCAGCGCCGGCGTATTTGCAAAGGTCGCAGAAGAAGTGGGCGTGGAACTGCTGGAAACCGCAGAAAACGGTTGCATGATCAGCCTTTGTGATCAGAAGAAAGCAGAAGCCTTTAAGCAGAGACTGGCACAGGAGGGCGCAGAGATTCTGTCCCGGATTCCGGTTCTGGTAGATTGATGCAAGCAGGATTATCAAAAATTCAAAAAGAAAAGCAAATTTTTCATTGAAATCAAAGGAGAATATTTGCTATCATTAAAAAAACGTGTAGCGAATCGGCGTAAATCCAGTTTAAAATTGGGTTTACGCCGATTTTTTGTTTTCAGAAATTACATGGAACACGTACCAATAGAACGGGAGGAAAAATTACATGCAGACGAAAAAAATACAGCATTCCAAAAACGGAAACAAATTGGCAGACTGGCCGATTCGTACCTTGATTCTCAGTATGGGAATGCCTATGGTACTTTCTATGGTATTGCAGGCGGTGTATAATATTGTAGATACCATATTTGTCAGCCATATGAAAAATGGAGAGACCGCAGTACTTGCCCTGACGGATTCCTATTCCATCCAGCTGCTGATTGTGGCAATTGGCGTTGGTACCGGAATTGGGATCAATGCACTTTTGGCCAAGACCTTAGGAGAGCGCGATGGGAAAAAGGCAGCACAAATTGCAGGAAACGGCATTTTTCTGGGGATTTGCATTTTTCTAGTATTTTTCCTGTTTGGCATCTTCGGCGTGCGCGGATTTATTGCCATGCAAGCCAAAAGCAACGCCCTGCGCCAGGAGATGGGAACAACCTATCTGACAATTTGTTGTCTCGGTTCCTTTGGCAATATTGGATATACCGTGTATGAACGGTTTTTGCAGAGCACGGGAAGAACAAACTTGTCTACCATTGCACAGATTAGCGGTGCCGTGCTGAATATGATTCTGGATCCGGTTTTTATCTTTGCGCTGGATATGGGCGTTGCCGGTGCAGCTGTGGCAACTGTAATCGGACAAGTGGTATCGTTGCTTTTGGCAATGCTGTTTCACTATCGATGGAACAAGGAGATTCAGCAGGACTGGAAGCAGATTCGCCCGCATTGGAACATCATTCGCGGAATTTATGCCATCGGAATCCCGGCGGCAATCATGCAGGGGCTGCTTTCTGTGATGGTGCTTCTTGTGAATTTGGTTTTTGGCTTGCAGAAAGATCTGGCAGAACCGCTTCAGGCTGCATATGGCATCTATTATAAGATTCAGCAGTTTGCATTGTTTTCCGCATTTGGGCTTAGCAATACTCTGATTACCGTAGTTGCGTTTCATTACGGCCAACAGGAGTGGAGGCGGCTGAAACAATGCGTACAATATGGACTGTTCTATATGGGCTGTCTGATGCTTGCAATTACGATTCTGTTTCAGCTGTTTGCTGCGCCGATTTCCCATTTGTTTCAGACGGAGGAGAGTAGTGAAATGGTGCAGGTTCTGTGCATGCGCTCCATGCGGATCTGTACATTGGGATATTTTTCATGGGAATTACAGTGCTGATTCAGGGAATTCTACAGGGATTTCGGAGTATCTTTTCTCCGCTGCTTTTGGCATTGCTGCGCTTGATTGTTTTGCCGATTCCTCTTTGTCTGCTGTTTCTGCAATGGAAAACGGGAGAGGTGTTTGTTTGGTGGGCGTTCCCCATTGCAGAAGCCGTAACTGCGGTGACTGCGATTTTTCTGCTGCATCAGACCTACCGGAAACGCCAGAAGGAAACGCTCCCCGGAAACTGATCCTATGCGGATAAACCTTTGGTGTACCTCTTGCCATTCTTTTAAAAATCTGGTATACTATAAATGTAAGTTTTGCTTTTGTGGTATGGCGCATCACATGGTTCATTTCCTGCTTCGAGTGCATAACGGCTGGGCTGCGCGAAATGCAGGAATCGGACAGGCAAAATAGTGTCTGGATGAAAAAAGGAGAGAATACGGCACGTATGAAGCAGATTTTTAAGAAAATATTTGGCGTTCTCACAAGCCGGGTTGTCATCATCGGCTTTTTGATTTTGCTGCAATTGGTATGGTTTTTGATTTTGTTTTTCCGGCTATTACAATATGCAACGTGGATCAATACCGGTTTGGTTATTTTGAGCATACTGGTGGAGCTGTATATTGTCAGCAAGCCTGGAAACCCTTCTTATAAGATTTTGTGGCTTTTGTTTATCGGTTCCGTTCCGGTTCTGGGCTGTCTGATGTATTTCCTGTTCGGCGATAAGCGGCCGTCTCGGAAAATACGCCGCCAGCTGCATCGGGGGAGACGTGCCATTGGTTCCCGTGCTGCATCGGAAGATGTGCTGGGGCAGTTGCCCCAGCGTATGGCGGAGATTGGTGCCCATCTGGAACGCTGTGGCTTTCCCATGTATCAGAATACACAGGTGGAATATTTCTCGGTAGGAGATGAGATGTTTCCCCGGCTGATTCAGGATTTGCAACAGGCAAAGCATTATATTTTTATGGAATATTTCATCATTGCGGATGGCGTGATGTGGGAGTCTATTAAGGCACTGTTGAAGGAAAAGGCAGCGCAGGGCGTAGAGGTGCGCTTTATCTATGACGATGTAGGCAGCATCGGATGCCTGCCGAAGCATTTTCGGAAGGAATTGACAGAAGCCGGCATTCACGTTATGGCGTTTAATCCGTTCCGGCCGGCGCTGGCGGCGGTGATGAACAACCGCAGTCACCGAAAAATCACTGTCATTGACGGGATGATCGGCTATACCGGCGGCCTGAATCTGGCGGATGAGTATATTAACCAGAAAGAACGATTTGGACACTGGAAGGATACCGCTGTGCGGCTTTACGGCGAGGGTGTTTATAATCTGACCATTATGTTCCTGGAACTCTGGAACGCCTTTTGCAAGACGGAAGACCGCTGCGTGAAGTATCGGCCCAGCTATTATCATTCCAAGCCGTTTGCCTCAGATGGCTATGTGCAGCCGTACTGCAACTCTCCGTTTGAAAATGAAGCATTGGCGCAGGAAGTATATCTGGACTTGTTATCGCAGGCAGAGCGTTATGTCTACATTTTCACGCCGTATCTGGCCATTGACGATGAGATGCAGCACGCACTGTGCATGGCGGCAAAACGCGGTGTGGATGTGCGCCTTGTAACACCGGGAATCCCGGACAAGCGGATGGTATATTCTCTGACGCGTTCCTATTACGAGCCGCTGATTCGCTCTGGCGTGCGGATTTATGAATACACCCCTGGATTTATTCATGCGAAAAGCTATCTGGTAGATGATACCATAGGCGTGGTGGGGACAATCAACATGGACTACCGCAGCCTTTACCTGCACATGGAGTGTGCAGTTCTGATGGTAGGGTGCAGTGCGCTGGACAAGTTGAAACTGGACTGCATTGTGACGATGGAAAAAAGTCATCGCGTGACACTCCAGGACTGCAAAAACCGAAAGCACAGCCTGATCTGGCAGGCTATTCTGCGCACCATCAGTCCGCTTTTGTAAAGAAGTTCTCATATAGAAAAATACCGGCACACAGGTTCTTGAAAAGAATGCTGTATACCGGTATTTTTTAAATTGTGCTCATAAAAGCTACTGCTTTTCCCAGAATGCGGATTTCTTCCAGTTCTGCCCCGACATACACCAGAGGGGGATAAGCCGGATTTTCTGCGACCAACTGTAATCGTGCATGGATCTTGTCATAATAGACACGTTTTAAAGTGGCTTCCTCTTCGATGATAACGGCTGCGATTTCTCCGTTTTCCACCATGGGCTGGCTGTGGATGAACACCGCATCGCCGTCATAGATTCTGGCACCGATCATGCTGTCTCCACGGGCCATCAGGCAGAAATCCGCGTGAATCTCCGCGTCAGCCATTAAAAAGTTTTCCCGATCCTCCTGGGCAAAAATCGGTTCTCCGCATGCAATTTCTCCCAGCACCGGAAAACGCTTTAATCGGATTGGACGCAGGTTCGGATAATTTTCCAGAGAAATAACCTCTTCCTTTTTTGTTTCATAGCCCAGAAGCCATGCTTCATTGACATGCAGTGCCTTTGCAATACGCTGGAGCTTATCTGCCTTCGGCCGAAAGGAACCGGAGCAGTACTGACTCATGGTGGAACGGGAGATGCCGGTTTTTTCGCATAATTCAGCCTGTGTCATGTGCTGCTGTTCCAAGGCTGTTGTAAGCCTTTCAGAAATAATGTTCATAACGTAATCGTCCTTTAAAATGAAATTGAAATGTGTTTTGATCGATTATTTGTGCAGATTTTTCGTGCGGTCTGCAAAAAATCCTGGGAGATAAGCGTAAATTTTGTGGTGCTCTCCCTTGTTTCACCTGCATTATACCATGCAAAATCGGAAAAAGCAAGGGCAGCATCTGTAAAATTGCAAAAAGATGCAGGAAAGAAAGAATTTTCGGAAAATACCCGAAAAGAGATGCTTTTACAGGGAGAAAACTTTCAAAAAGAATCGTTTTTGCAAAGGCCTTGTTCTCCCGGAAAAAACGTGTTATGATAATAACAGAAAACCAGCACATTCCGGCAGGGTACATACGGAGAACAGGATGCGTATTTTTTGGAAAAACAGGAAGATGTTGTGTGTGAGTTCGTTGATCTCGGCAGAAAAGTGGCATCTGTCGACTTGGTTTGTTCCTGTTCATATAAAATTTGCGATTGTATCTTGCAAAAAAAAACAAAATATGCTATAATATCATAGATAGTATATCAAGTGCTTCTGCGGCGGCTTTTCGCTGGGAGAGCCAAGGCAAAGCACCGATTTTCTGTCAGCATTCTGTCGTCTGGACAGGACGGTTCGACAGCGGAAAGGACGGCTTTGCCGTGTTGCTGCGGATTCGTCGGAGAGGGCTGCGGACAAGCAGATCAGGATCCTTAGGATCACAGCTTTATGGCAGAACCGCTCCTTTCAGAATGTACAGGACAAAATAAACAAAATAGGAGAGATGAACATGGAGTATCGCATTGAGCATGACTCGATGGGCGAGGTAAAGGTTCCTGCGGATAAGTATTGGGCAGCGCAGACAGAGCGCAGCCATGAAAACTTTCTGATCGGCGTAGGAATCGAAACCATGCCGAGAGAGATTACACATGCATTCGGAATTTTGAAAAAAGCTGCTGCAATGGCCAATCATAAGCTGCGTCCGGAAAAAATGACAGATGAAAAGCTGGCTGCAATTTCCGGTGCTTGTGATGAAGTGATTTCCGGTAGTCTGAATGAACATTTTCCGTTGGTTGTATGGCAGACCGGAAGCGGCACGCAGTCTAACATGAATGCCAATGAGGTAATTGCAAACCGCGGAAACGAAATCGCCGGAACAAAGCTTTTGCATCCGAACGATGATGTCAACATGAGCCAGTCTTCCAATGACACATTTCCTACCGCAATGCACATTTCCGCTGTTCTTGCAGTAGAGGATAAGGTTCTGCCGGCAATTGATACACTGGTTGCAACCTTTCGCCGTCTGGAAGAAGAGCACAAGGGCATTGTAAAGAGCGGCCGTACCCACCTGCAGGACGCAACACCGATTGAGTTTTCCCAGGAAATCAGCGGCTGGCGTTCTTCTCTGGAACGCGACCGTGAAATGCTGGTATCTGCACTGCCGTATCTGAAGACACTGGCTCTGGGCGGCACCGCAGTCGGCACTGGCCTGAATGCGCCGAAGGGCTTTGACGTAGAAGTGGCAAAGGCTGTTTCTGAACTGACCGGAAAAGACTTTGTAACCGCAGAGAATAAGTTCCACGCACTGACCAGCAAAGACGAAATCGTATTTGCACACGGCGCACTGAAGGCACTGGCAGCAGATATGATGAAGATTGCAAATGACGTTCGCTGGCTGGCAAGCGGCCCGAGAGACGGTCTGGGTGAAATTACAATTCCGGAAAATGAGCCTGGCTCTTCTATTATGCCGGGTAAGGTAAACCCCACACAGTGTGAGCAGGTAACCATGGTTGCAGTACAGGTGATCGGCAATGATGTTGCAGTTGGCATGGCTGCTTCTCAGGGTAACTTTGAGCTGAACGTATTCATGCCGGTTTGCGCCTATAACTTCCTCCAGTCTGCACGTCTGCTGGCAGAGTCCATTCTCTCCTTTAATAAGAATTGTGCTGTCGGCATTTGCGCAAACCGCGAGAAGATGCACCACAACCTGCACAACTCTCTGATGCTGGTAACAGCACTCAATCCTTATATCGGTTATGAAAACGCTGCAAAAACTGCAAAGAAGGCGTTCCATGACAATATATCCCTGAAGGAAGCCTGCGTAGAGCTGGGATTTCTGACGGCTGAACGGTTTGACGAAGTGTTCCACCCGGAGCAGATGGTTTAAACCAGGCGCATAACCTGCGCAGAATGCGGCAGAGGCTCGCCCCCAGGCAAACAAGGGGATTGAGTCTCTGCCGCAAAAAATTGAAGGAAAGGTAGTTTTGCTATGACATTCAGTTATTTCCCGGGCTGTACACTCAAAACCAAGGCGAAAGACCTTGATCATTATGCCCGGATTTCTGCTGAGGCACTTGGCTTTACTCTGGAAGAAGTTCCGGACTGGCAGTGCTGCGGCGGCGTGTATCCGATGGCAAAGAATGAAATCGCAACAAAGCTTTCATCCATCCGCACGCTGGCAAAGGCCAGAGACATGGGCTATCCGCTGGTAACCCTGTGCTCTGCATGTCATAATGTTGTAAAGCAGGTCAATCACGACATGCAGACAGATGACAACATTGTGCTGAAGGCAAATAATTATCTGAAGCTGGATACACCGTATCAGGGTGAAACCGAGGTGTATCATTATCTGGAAGTTCTCCGGGATAAGATCGGCTTTGATGAACTGAAAAAGAAAGTGGTAAACCCGCTGAAAGGAAAGAAGATTGCCGCATATTACGGATGTCTTCTGCTCCGTCCGGGAAAAACCATGCAGATGGATAATCCGGAGAATCCGAAGATCCTGGAGGATTTCATCCGCGCAATCGGCGCTACACCGGTACTGTATCCGATGCGGAACGAGTGCTGCGGCGGCTATCTGACACTGGAACAGAAATCTGTGGCAGAATCCCGCAGCAACAAGGTAATGACAAGTGCACAGGAAAACGGTGCAGAAATGGTCATTACTGCATGTCCTCTGTGTCTGTATAACCTCCAGAAGAATTCCGGCATTTCTGATCTGCCGGTTGTATACTTTACCGAGCTGCTGGCTGAAGCACTCGGTCTGAAATAAGGAGGAACGGAAATGGCAGATTATAAAGAGCTCGTTCTGACTGCGAGCGGTGTCAATCCGCTCAAGTGCATGCGCTGCGGAAAGTGCAGCGGTACTTGTCCGTCTTATGATGCAATGGAATATCATCCGCATCAGTTTGTGTATATGGTAGAAAAAGGAGACATCGAAAAGCTGATGGCATCCAAGTCTATCTATACCTGTCTCTCCTGCTTTGCCTGTGTAGAACGCTGTCCGCGTGATGTAGAACCGGCAAAACTGGTAGAAGCAGTCAGACTGGCAGTGATTCGTCAGCAGGGACAGAATCACCTGAAGTCGGAGCAGATTCCGGAACTGATTGACGATGACCTGCCGCAGCAGGCAATTGTCAGCGCATTCCGGAAATACAGCAAATAAGGAGGCATAAAAATGCGGAGAATAGGTGTTTTTGTATGCCACTGCGGTACCAATATTGCGGCTACTGTTGATGTAAAAACTGTTGCAGAAACTCTTGGAAAAGAGCCGGCAGTTGTTTATGCAACCGACTATCCCTATATGTGCTCAGAGGCAGGCCAAAACATAATCAAAGATGCGATTAAAGAGTATCAGCTGGAGGGCGTTGTTGTATGTTCCTGTTCGCCTCGTATGCATGAGGCAACGTTCCGGAAGACAGTTGCAGCAGCCGGCCTGAACCCCTATATGCTGGAGGTCGCAAATATTCGTGAGCAGTGCTCATGGATCCATAAGGATATTCCGGAAGCTACTGCAAAGGCAATCGTCCTCGGACGTGCTGCTATTGCAAAGGTTCTGCTGAATACACCGCTGATTGCCGGAGAAAGCCCGGTAACCAAGCGCGCACTGGTAATCGGCGGCGGTATTGCTGGTATTCAGACTGCTCTGGATATTGCAGAAGCTGGCTATCCGGTTGATATCGTAGAAAAAGAACCTACCATCGGCGGTAAGATGACACAGATCGATAAGACATTCCCGACACTGGACTGCTCTTCCTGTATCCTGACCCCGAAAATGGTAGAATGCGCACAGAACGACAAGATCACCATCTACTCCTACAGTGAAGTAGAAGCAGTGACCGGCTTTGTCGGCAACTTTAGTGTAAAGATTCGCCGGAAAGCACGTTTTGTGGATGAAGATAAGTGTACCGGATGCGGCGCATGTACTGAAAAGTGCCCGGTAAAGAATATTCCGGATGCTTACAACCTGGGACTGAGCAACCGCCACGCTGCATACATTCCGTTTGCACAGGCAATTCCGAATGTTGCAGTTCTGGATTCCACACGTTGCATTAAGCTCACTAAGGGCAAGTGCGGTCTGTGTTCGACAGTTTGCTCTGCCGGCGCAATCGACTATGAGCAGAAGGAAACCTTCGTAGAAGAAAAGTACGGCGCAATTGTTGCCGCTACTGGTTATAATCCGATCAACATTGACGGCTATGACGAATTCGCATATTCCCAGAGCAAGGACGTTGTCACTTCTCTGGAATTCGAGCGGATCCTGAAGGCAGACGGTCCGACAGAAGGTCATTTGCAGCGTCTGTCCGACGGCAAGCAGCCGAAGACACTGGTATTCGTACAGTGCGTCGGCAGCCGTGAATCCGGTTCTCAGCATGGCTGCGGTAAGGAATACTGCTCCAAGATCTGCTGTATGTATACCGCAAAGCATGCAATGCTGTGCCGTGAAAAATATCCGGATACAGATGTATACGTATTCTATATTGATGTACGTACGCCGGGTAAGAACTATGATGAGTTCTATCGCCGCGCAGTAGAGCAGTATGGCGTACATTATATTAAGGGTATGGTCGGAAAGGTTGCACCGCAGGCAGACGGTACACTGGATGTACAGGCATCTGACCTGATTTCTAACGAGCAGCTGCATATTAAGGCAGATATGGTCGTTCTGGCTGCTGCAATTGAAGCAGACAAGAGCGCTCGTCCGCTGGCAACTATGCTGACTGCCAGCATGGATACCAATGACTTCTTTACAGAAGCTCATGCAAAGCTGCGTCCGGTAGAATCTCCTACCGCTGGTGTATTCCTCTCCGGTGTATGCCAGGGCCCGAAGGATATTCCGGAAACAGTTGCACAGGCTGGTGCGGCTGCTTCTAAGGTAATCGGATTGCTGGCAAAGGATAAGCTCTCCTGCAATCCGTGCGTATCTCATTCTGATCCGATGAAGTGTAACGGCTGCTCTTCTTGTGCAAATGTCTGCCCGTATGGCGCAATTACGTACGAAGAGAAGGACTTCAGCCGTCGGAAGGATGGCTCTATGATCCGCCGCGTAGCGGTTGTCAATGAGGCCGTATGTCAGGGCTGTGGTGCATGTACTGTTGCCTGCCCGTCCGGCGCAATGGATCTGAAGGGCTTCGCGACCAGTCAGATTATGGCGGAGGTAGATGCAA
>OJNT01002535.1_pt1 | contig 10207 bp, 7 predicted proteins | sample 1597981 | NCBI WGS metagenome assembly OJNT01 (sample SAMN01915211, study PRJEB22387) | human gut metagenome | isolation source: stool | host: Homo sapiens | place: USA
AGTTTCATTTTCTTCGACTCTGTGCATGCATATAGTTTTCCAAAGGAATCGAAGTACGAGGTATTTAAGCCATATTGGGGATCGATTAATCACATGGAACTGAATAATTCCTTTGATCCCGCTCCTTACCTGGCAAGATACAAAAATTCCGTCCGTTACGCCGACAACCTCATCCAAAAAGTTTTGGATTATTTAGAGGAAAAGCATCTTCTTGATGAAACGATAGTGGTTATCAGTTCTGACCACGGTGATGAATTTAATGACAATAAGCTGAATTTTTGGGGCCACGGAGGAAACTTTACGGATGCTCAAATTAAGGTCCCTCTGGTGATTCATTGGCCCGGTAAGAAACCTGCCAACATTGAATACATGACTTCACATCTCGATCTTGTACCGACCTTGCTACCTGAGGTTCTGGGATGTGAAAACCCCACGGAAGATTATTCAGTCGGAATGTCTATCTGGAAGGAAGCGGGGCGCCGTCATGATATCCGTCCCCGTCAGAGAAGAGAGCAGCAGGGCGCCTTCTTCTTCCGCCCATTGGCGCATGAGCCACGCGATTGCAGCTTTTTCGTCCAGCCCTCCGGCTTTGGCGGGGAAAGAAACCGTCCGTACGCCAATGCCAGCCGTGCCGGCGAAGGCTTGGACTCTTTCCCGTGTCTCTTCCGGAATGCCGGGCAGGGAGGGGAGGAACCCCGTCACTTCCAGAGAGGGGCACGTTTCCTTCAATAGTTCCGCCAACAGGAGGGATGCGGAATTTTCCAGCAAATTCAGGCAGACGGCCCCGTACCCGCTTTTCAGAATGAAGTCTTCCATCCCTTTGCGGAGGGCGTGCCGGAGCTGTTGTTCCGGGGAGGGCAGGGGGGAGTCCGTTCCTGTGGGGTTTTCCGGTGAAATGACGGCGGAATCCCGTTCAAAAAGACGCAGCCGTTTGAGAAGATTTTCATTGCCGGACCATACGGAAGATGCGCCGGGCAGCAGAAACGGACCTTCTCCCCCGGCCAGGCGGGCCGTGAATACGGGCAGGCCTGTTTCCCGCGCCGTCAGGCGGGCTTCTTCCTCATCCTGTTCCAGCAATCCCTCATGCCATGCATTGGCAGGCGTGCGGAGCAGCAGGCATGTGGCGGAAACGTGCGGCGGAGGAATTTCTCCCCACGGGGCGATGGAAAAAACTGCCTCATCCTCCGTTCTCCAGATGCCAAAGACGGGAACGCGTTCTTTTCCATGCGGGGAGGGAGGGATAACGGCCTGCCGGGGAAAGGAAAGGCCGTTCCTCAACAGGTGGAATCTTATGCCTTCCGCATCCGTCGCTCCCAGCAGCAGGGGGACATCCGCTATTTCCCGTGCCAGATAGGCCAGGGCCGCCCGGTGCTGGGTCCGGAAGCCGCTGCGCAGAGCCAGTTCCCCGGTATGCACGCCGCTGAGGGCCAGCGGCGGACAGAGGACGAGCTCCGCGCCTGCGTCCAGGCAGGAACGGTACAGTTCCACGATGGTTCTGAGATTTCGGGGAAAGTGGCCGGGAATGGTTTCCGGTTGGATTAATCCTGTCTTCAGCATGCGACGGAAAGGTAGACCATTACGGGGTGGCGGGCAAGCCGGGATGCCCGGAGGTCTGCCCGCCAGGCATTTACCCATGCAGTTTTTATCGCAAGGAGCTTGTCATTCACGGTCTTCATGGTATGATCCCTGCCGATTGCGCGCCGTCCGTTCCCGGGCGCGGCCATCCGGAATACTTATGAGGAAACAGTCAACAGAGGGGCAGGAATCCTCCATCCTGCGCGCCAGGGCATTGTGGCGCGAGTATCTTCTTCCTTATAAGGGCACGCTGGTGTGGGCGGTGGTCGGAGGCATTGTGGCCGCTGTTTCCAGCGGTTTCGGCATTCCGGTGATTTTACAGGAGATGTTTCCCGTGATTTTTGACGGGAAACCGCTGCCTCCGTGGGCGGAACGGGTGCTCTTGTGGTATGTAAGCCCGGAAAACCTGCCCATGGTGACGGTGTGGGCCACGGCGGCCATGCTCCCGCTGGTGGTGGTGGTGCGCGGCCTGTCTTCTTTTGTCAATGTCTATTTGCTTTCCAAAATAGGGCTGGGAGTTCTGGAGACATTGCGGCTCAAGGTGTACAGAAAGTATCAGGATTTGTCCCTGGCTTTTCACGACCGGCAGCAGAAGGGGGACCTGCTGAGCCGCCTGATGCAGGATACCCAGTTTCTCCAGGGCGGCCTGGTACAGATTGCCAATGACCTTATTATCCAGCCCCTGACTCTTTTGGCCGCGTTAGGGTTTCTGATTTACAGGGCCTCCGTCAGCGAGCAGTTTCTTATTCTGCTGGCGAATATGCTCCTGGTAGGCGTTTGCGTGATTCCCATCCGGTACATCGGCAAAAAAATGCTTGCCCGCGCCCGGGTGGTGCAGTCCAGCCAGGGGGATCTTTCCTCCACGCTCCAGGAGAATTTCTCTTCCCAGCGGGATATCAGGGCCTTTGAACTGGAACAGCAGCAGATAGGGCTGTTCAGGGACAGGATCCGCCGTTATATCCAGGCGTCTATCGGCGCGGTCAGGTGGCAGAGCCTGCTGACCCCCTTGATTGAGTTCGTCAGCGCCATAGCCATGGCCGCCACCCTGCTGGTTGGCAACATGAACGGCATGAACATGGGGGATTTTGCCGCGCTGGCCACGGCCATGTATCTTTGCTATGAGCCGGTCAAGAAGCTGGGGGCTGTCCATAACAAGGCGGAAACCCTTAATGCCGGTCTGGAACGCATCAACCACGTGCTGAATGCTCCGGATGACGTGCCCGAACCGGAAAATCCAAAAAGCCCGGAGGCATGGAAGGGGGAAGTGGAGTTCCGTAACGTTTGCTTCGGTTACCAGCAGGACTCTCCCGTCATGAGGAACATTGATCTCCGCATTCCGGCCGGGCAGGTGGTGGCCCTGGTTGGGCCCAGCGGAGCAGGGAAGACGACGTTCATTAATTTGCTGTGCCGTTTTTATGATGTCCTTTCCGGCAGCGTGGAGGTGGACGGCATCGACGTGCGGGAGATGGGTAAAAAGGATCTTCTTTCCCACATAGCGCTGGTTTCCCAGTATCCCGTTCTGTTCCGCGGCTCCGTGGCGGATAATATACGCATCGGCCGTCCGGACGCTTCCGACGCGGAAGTGGAAGAAGCCGGGCGCATGTCCGCCGTGGACAGTTTTATCCATGAGACGGGTGAAGGGTATTCCCGCATGATCGGAGAAATGGGGGAAGGGCTTTCCGGCGGCCAGCGGCAGCGCGTTTCCCTGGCGAGGGCCTTTCTGAAAAACGCTCCCATCCTGGTGCTGGATGAAGCTACGGCTTCCCTGGATATGAAGAGCGAGGAACAGATTCAGAAGGAGATTGAGAAACTGGCTTCCGGCCGCACGACGTTCATTATTGCCCACCGTTTCAGCACCATCCGGATGGCGGACCGCATTCTGGTGCTGGAGAAGGGAAGCGTGGTTGCAGACGGCACGCATGAGGAGCTGATGGCTTCTTCTCCCCTGTACCGGGAACTTTACAATAAGCAGCAGATGATTGCGGAGGAGGAAGGAGGCGCCTCATGTTAAGACAGTTTTTTGAATATGCGCGGTATTTGAAGCCCGTGATGAAGCTGTTCATTGCCGCTCTGGCTGCCGGGGCTCTGGCCGCCGCCGCCAGCGGTTTCGGCTTTCCGCTGATGATTGCCAAAGTATTTCCGGTGGTATTCGACAATACACAGATTCCCCCGGAGCTTCAGGACATGATCGCCCGGCTGGTGGCCCCGGAACACATGCGCATGGCGGTGCTGCTGGCTGTATGCTCCCTGCTGCCTCTGGTCTTCGCCGTCCGGGGCATAGGCACGTTCTTCAACGTGTACTGGATCAGCATCGTCAGCATGAAAGTGCTGGAAGCAATCAGGCTGGACGCCTTTTCCAAATTGCAGACGCTGCCCCTTTCCTTCATTGACCGCCAGAAACGGGGAGACCTGATCAGCCGGCTTATCAATGACGCCGCCAACGTGCAGGGGGGGCTGGTGGTTGCGGCCAATGACATCATCAAGCAGCCCCTGACTCTGCTGACCGCCCTTGCCTTCCTGGTGTACAAGGTATTTGTTGATCCGAATACGGCTTTGGTCCTGATGAATCTGGGGCTGATTGCGCTGGCCATATGGCCCATCCGCTTTTTCGGCCGCCGCGTGATGAAGAAGTCCAAACAGGCTCAGGACGAACTGGGCAATATTACGGCCGCCGCCCAGGAAAATTTGGCCTCCCAGCGTGAAATCCGTTCCTACGGAATGCAGGAACAGCAGGTAAATCTTTTCCTGGGGCTGATCCGGCGTTTTTTCAAAATCAATCTCAGAACGGTGAAGTACAGGCACTTCCTGGTTCCCGTGCTGGAAATGGTGACGGCGCTGGGCCTGGGCGTTTTGCTGGTAAGGGGGCATGAAATGGGCATCACCAAGGCTGATTTCACTGCTTTGGCCGCCGCCCTGTTCATGTGTTACGACCCTCTCAAACGGCTGGGCGTGACGCTCACCAATTTGAAGAGCGCTTATGCCTCCCTGGAGCGCATCAATTACCTCCTGAAAGAACCGGATACCATGCCGGAGGCCGTTGATCCCGTTCCTATGGGACGCGCCGCCGGCCGCCTGGATTATGACGGCGTTTCCTTTTCCTATGACGGCGCCCGCAAGGTGCTGGACGGCATCAACGTGCATATCCGCCCCGGGGAAGTAGTGGGGCTGGTAGGGCCCAGCGGCGCCGGAAAGACGACATTTGCCAGCCTCCTTCCCAGGTTTTATGACGTTAGTTCCGGAGCCCTGCGCGTGGATGGCGTGGATGTGAGGGACGCTTCCCTGCATGATGTGCGCAAGAATATCGCCTTCGTCTCCCAGCACCCCGTCCTGTTCCACGGCACCATTATGGAAAATATCCGTTTGGGACGTCAGGACGCTGCGGATGATGAGGTGGTGGCCGCGGCGCGCGCCGCGGCTGCGGACGGTTTCATCATGGGCATGCCGGACGGCTATCAAACCATGCTTGGCGACGGAGGCAGCGGATTGTCCGGCGGCCAGCGGCAGCGTGTAGCGATTGCCCGCGCTTTCCTGAAGGATGCTCCCATCCTGATTCTGGATGAAGCCACCGCGTCCCTGGATGCGGAAAGCGAGGCCCTGATCCAGCAGGAACTGGACCGGCTGGTGGAGGGAAGGACGGCGCTTATTGTGGCCCACCGTTTCAGTTCCATCCGCGTGGCGACGCGCATTCTGGTGTTTGAGGGCGGGCGCATCGTCGGGGACGGTTCCCATGCAGAGCTTTATGCCTCTTGCCCGTTGTACCGGGAGCTGTATGACCGCCAGTCCCTTTAAATACCCTTTAAATAACAAGGGGACGGGGAGGAAAGCGTTCCCCGCGCCCGCACCGGGATGAATATGGCGTTTTTTCTCAGGCCATGATGGAAAGAGCTATTGTCAAACAAGGGGCATGATGTACTATTCCGCCAGCATGAATACACTGGACGAATCCCTGATGAATGCCGTTAAAGAAGGGAAGCTTTTGGAGTCTTCCCGGACCAATATCCGCCTTCTGCTGGATGGTACCAAATCCCCCATAGCGCACGAGGCCGTAGAAGAATTGGCTGCCGCCGGGGAATGGCAGGAGCTGAACGACCGTTTTTACAAAACGCTGGCCTTTGGCACGGGGGGGCTTCGAGGACGTACCATCGGCAGCATCGTCACCCGGGCCGAGCAGGGGAACGGCGGCGTGAACGGCCGCCCGGAATATCCCTGCGTGGGAACCGCCTGCATGAACTACTTCAATGTGGGGCGGGCCATGCGGGGCCTGATTATTTATGTGAAAAAGCATGTGGAGGCTACGGCCCCGGGCAGGAAGCCCCGCCTGGTCATCGGACACGACACGCGCCACTTTTCCCGTGATTTTGCCGAATTCTGCGCAAAAATCGGCACGGACCTGGGATGTGACATTTACCTGTTCGACAGTCCTCGCGCCACTCCTGAAATCTCCTTTGCTATCCGGGAACTCCATGCGGATTCCGGCGTGGTGCTGACCGCCAGCCACAACCCCTCCCATGACAACGGTTTCAAGGCTTACTTCAATGATGGAGCCCAGCTGGTGCCTCCGCATGACAAGGCTGTGATCAGGGAGGTCAATTCCCTGACTTCCGAAGAATATGAACCGTTGCCGGAAGACCGGCGCGGAACCCTTCATGTGCTGGATTCCTCCTTTGACCGCATTTACATGGACCGCTTGAAAACGGTGCTGCTCCGTCCGGAACTTTTCAACAAGGGGGGAGCTAAAATCGTTTACTCCAACCTCCACGGGACAGGCGGCCATATCATCGTGCCCCTGTTGAAGGAACTGGGCTGCAACGTGCAGACCGTGGCGGCGCAGGATGTTCAGGACGGCCGTTTCCCAACGGTTGCTTCCCCCAACCCGGAAAATCCGCCGGCTCTGGCCCTGGCTATTGAACAGGCGGATGCTTCCGGAGCGGACATCGTCATCGCCACGGACCCGGATGCGGACCGCATGGGAGTGGCTGTGCGCGGGGAAGACGGCAAGATGCACCTGCTGACCGGCAACCAGATCGGTTCCCTGCTGGCGTGGTACCGCTGCATGAGCATGTCCGATCTTGGCATCATCAATGACTCCAACCGTTCCCGCGCCGTGATGGTGAAAACCTTTGTGACGACGGGGCTTCAGGACGCCATCGGCCACCACTTCGGTTATGAAGTGGTCAACGTCCTCACGGGGTTCAAGTATATTGCCCAGAAACTCGGTAAATATGAACAGGCCATTCCGGCGGAAAAACGGGAGGGCTACCGCAAGATGAGCGAAGAACAGACGCGCGCCCTGCGTCTGGAATACAGCCGTTACTTTGTCTTCGGCGGGGAGGAAAGCTACGGCTACCTGGCCCAGGACTTCGTGCGGGACAAGGACGCCAACTCCGCCGCCATCATCTTTGCGGAACTGGCCGCGTATGCGGAAAGCATCGGCAAGAGCCTTCTGGAACTGCTGCATGAACTCTTTGAGCAGTTTGGTGTGTATTTGGAAATGGGAAAATCGCTGGTGATGGAAGGCGCGGACGGCGCGGCCAGAATCGCCGCCCTTGCCGCTTCCTATTCCTCCAATCCTCCCACGGAAGTGGACGGCGTAGCCGTCAGCGGCATCCGGGACTTTTCCAAGGGCGACATGGTGGATGCGGAAGGCGATCCCATTCCGGCGGAAAAAATGATTTTCGTAGATCTGGCGGACGGCCGCAGTTTTGCGGTGCGCCCCTCCGGAACGGAACCCAAGATTAAATACTACCTCTTCGGGCACGGGAAACCGGGCGATCCTGTGAAGGAAGCATTGGCGAAAGTCCAGGCTTCCCTGGATTCCCTGTGGACGGCCGTGGAAAAAGATGCCCACAGCCGTTCCAATGGCTAAATATTGCTGATTTCTTTCCCCCGTCTACCATGTAATGTGGACGGGGGAAATTTATTTTCTTGCCAAGGAGGCGGGAATTCCGCAGTTTATAATTCTCATGACATTTGCGGCCCACAAAACTCTCTCCGTGGCTGGCGCCCTTTTGGCCGGCCTTTTTCTCTCTTCCTGCTCCTCCCAGCAACAAGTTGAAGCTCCTGCGCGTCTTCCCGCCTACCACTTTGTTCCCGGCAAGACGGCCGTGCTTCACAACGGGAAAGCCATTCCCCCCAGAAATGCCCCTTCGCAGGTCAAGCGCGCCATTGCGGCGGCCAATTCCCTGGTCAACAAGCCGTACCGGCTGGGCGGGGGGCACAGGAGGCATCATGATACCCATTATGACTGTTCCGGCAGCACTTCCTTTGTGCTGAAGGAAGCCGGCCTTCTTACGTCCACCCGCCATTCCAGGCTTTTCCTGAATTACGGGCAGAAAGGCGCCGGGGACTGGATTTCCATTTATGCCAAGAATGGACACGTCTTCATGGTCATCTGCGGCCTCCGGTTTGACACTACGGGAAGCGGGCGCCGCGGCGAAGGCCCCCGCTGGAGAGTGGACGGCCGCAATACCAGGCACTTCCTGGTGCGCCATCCCACAGGCCTTTGAACCGGGGCAGCGCGGAGGAAAACCGCGTTTTCTGCGTATGTTCGCGCAGGCTTTCTTGAATAATGGAAAGTAATGTGCTATCAGGTGCGAGGACGTTGATAGTTCCTTGATTTTCATGGCTAAGACAAAAATTCACGTAGGGCTTGAGATAGGGACAAGCAAGACTTGCATGGTCGTGGGCGAAGTGAAGCCCGATGCGACCGTGACAATCATCGGCGTGGGTGAGGTTCCTAGCGAGGGCGTGGTTCGCGGAGAGATTGAAGACACTTCCAAGGTCATCCAGTGCATTTACGATGCCTGGAATATGGCCCAGGACCATGCGGACGTGGATATCATGACCGTCTATTTGTCCGTGACAGGCGCCCATATTGTGGGGCAGAACAACCGGGGAACGTTCCGTCTTCCCCCGGATGAAAGCATTATTTCCCAGGAGCATATGGACGAGGTGACGGAAATCGCCCGGGACGTCGCCCTGGGGCCGGAACAATTCGTCCTGCACCGCGTGCCCGGTCTCTTTTCCGTGGACGGGCAGGAGAACCTGACCAATCCCGCCGGATTGACCGGAAGAACCCTGGACATTGATTGCCATATCATCCACGGAATCAAATCCCGCATCACCAACTCCTTCCGTTGCGTGCGGGAAGTCCCGCTGGATATTGCAGATGTGGTTTTCGCCCCCATTGCCACGGCCCAGTTTGTGCTCAACAGGCAGGTCAAGCAGGCGGGCGCTCTGCTTATTGACATGGGTGCGGGCACGACGGACTATGTGCTTTACCTGGACGGCCAGCTTGTGGCCTCCGGATGCGTGCCCCTGGGCGGCGACCACATTTCCAATGACATCACGCTGATGACCGGCATTCCTCTGGCCCAGGCGGAACTGCTCAAGAAGACGGAAGGGGACGCCAACAGCTTTTCCGGGAAAACCAACGAGATGGTGCGCGTGCGCGGAGAGGGGCATATGAAGGATGCCGCCATTGAACGCAACGTGCTGAATGAAATCATCCGTTCCCGCCTGCTGGAAATTTTCAACCTGGTCAAATCTTCCCTGCCCAAGGATACTTTCAAGGGCAACCGCTGCCACGGCGTTTACCTGTGCGGGGGCGCCAGCCTGATGCGCGGCGTGGGGGAACTGGCCTCCCACGTGTTCGGCGTGGCCATCAGCCGGCCTACGCTGGTTAAAAACGGTGCGCCTTCCTACCTGGATGATCCGCGCTACTGCACGGCCATAGGCCTGATACGGTATGCCCAGATTCTGGATGCCGAACTGCCGCAGCAGCGCAGCTGGCTGGGACGGATGCTGGGCTTCTTCGGAAAGAAGACCTCCTGATCAACCTTTATCCAAATTAACAACCATGCTGGAAATCTCTCCCCAGGGGCCGTCCGGCCTGCCCGGAAAAATCTGCCTGTGCGGCATTGGGGCCGCAGGAACCAAGGTAATGGAGGAAGTGCTGCTGCTGGCTCCCCAGTCAGCTTCCGTTTGCGCCATGAATCTTGATGCCCGCCTATTGAACGCTTCATCCGTTCCGTGCAAGATTCATCTGGGCGCCAGGCTTACCAGGGGCCTCGGTTCCGGCGGGGACGCCTCCGTAGGAGCCCAGGCGGCCTGTGAAAGCGAGTCTTCCATTCTCCGTGCGCTGGAAGGCAGCGCGTTGGCCGTCCTTGCCGCCGGGCTGGGAGGGGGAACGGGATCCGGCGTAGCTCCGGAAGCGGCCCGTCTGGCCAAGGAACAGGGGGCTTATGTCGTCAGCGTTGTCATCCGCCCCTTCAGGTTTGAGGGGGAACGGCGCGCTGTCCAGGCGGATGAAGCTTTGGCCCGGCTTGCCCTGTATTCCGACATGGTGCTGCGGTTTGATAATGACGCCATGGAAAGCCTCATAGATCCCGACAAGGGGGTGCTGGAAGCCTTTTCCGTGGTTAATGCCCTTATTGCCCGCGCCGTGCTTATTGTGCCGTCTCTGTTGAATTCTTCCGGAAACCTGCTCCGGGTGGGATTGGACGACCTGCTCAGCGTAGCCGGAACGGGAAAAGGGATTTGCTCCTTTGGCGTGGGTGAAGCGTCTGCGGATGCTTCCGTGGCGGATATATTGAACCAGGTCCGGCATTCCCCGCTTTTTCTGGAAAAACGT
>OJNT01002557.1_pt1 | contig 10121 bp, 3 predicted proteins | sample 1597981 | NCBI WGS metagenome assembly OJNT01 (sample SAMN01915211, study PRJEB22387) | human gut metagenome | isolation source: stool | host: Homo sapiens | place: USA
ATCGACAGAAGCAACGCTATAACGATATATCTATTAGTTTTCATATTCCTAACTTTTAATTTCTTAGAATGATATATTTAGACCGACAACATACATACGCGTATTGGGATACCAATCCCCGGTTTCAGGATCGAATCCTCTGTATTTCGTCGCAGTAAAGAGATTACTTCCCGTAAAATAGATGCGAAGATTGTCAAGGTAAATCTTATTGCTGAATTTACGAGGGAACGTATAAGCCAACGTAGCCGAACTTAACCGGAAGAACGAGGCATCTTGCAAACATAGGCTCGTACTGCCGTACCCAAATCCGCTAAACGCATGATAAGCTCTCGGTATCAATGTATTCGTATTCTCCGGTGTCCAACGATTCAATATATCTTTATGAGCTGCACTTCTTCCATCACTGGTAACCAATGAATTATACAAGAAACTCGTTTTCTTGGCTCCATACGAATAATTCCCGACAAGCGTCAATTCCAAACCTTTCCAACTTACAGTCGTATGGATACCACCATAGAATTTAGGGTCTTTAACCCCCACGACCGTACGGTCCTTATCATTAATAATGCCGTTATGATCTCTATCCAACGGCAAAATATCTCCGGGTTGTGCCATTCGAGAACCCAATTCGAGAGAGTTCACATAATCCATATCCGACTCCTGTATAATCCGGTCGAACAGATACATATAAATCGTATTCAACGACTCACCCACAAACAAGTTACCCTCGGTCTGTATCTCGTTATTCGACATACCACCTAATTTATAGATTTCCTGAGCCTGCCCGTCCAATTTGATAATCTTATTGCGATCGGCAGAAATATTAAATCCGATATTCCAATTCCAGTCCTTTGTACGAATAGGAGTGGCATTTATCGAAAATTCAATACCTCTATTCCGAAGCGTGCCTACATTGGCTAATTGATCAAGGTATCCCGAAGACGGCGACTTACTAATGGTCATCAACAAATCCTCGTTATCAATATGAAATAAATCGAGCGTAAAGCTCAAGCGATCGTTAAACATGCCATAGTCCAATCCCACATTAATTTGTTTCTGCTTTTCCCAGCGTAAATCGGGGTTACCATACCGTCCCCAGTTAATCAACGCACTCGTACCAAGAGTAGCTCTTACATCATAAAGCGTTTGGTAACCATAGTTGGGAATATTTTGATTACCAGCCAAACCATAGCCTACCCGAAGTCTTAGGTTATTAATGACATTCTGCGACTGCATGAACTCCTCTCCTGTAATATTCCACGAAGCAGATACCGAAGGGAAGAATCCCCATTTATTATTGGTTCCGAATTTAGATGAACCATCATAACGACCTGTAAACGTGACATAATAGCGACTATCGTATACATATCCCGCACGCAAGAATACAGAAGCCATAGAGTAAGTCCAAAAATCTGAATTAACGCCGAAATCCTCTTTCTTCGAAGCTCCGGCTATTGCCTTATATGAGAAAAAGTCATTACCAAAACCCTTCACATCAAGACTATTCCAATTTTGACTGTAATAAGACATATTAGCACCCAAAACAGCCGATATCCTATGCTTCTCTTTAATTAATGTTTTGTATGAAACCGTGTTATCCCACTGCCAATTCAACATTTTATCCTTACGATGTTTAGCCTGCCCATCGGCTGACGCTTTATAGGACTGTGTCGTCTCGGTAGAATAGTAGGTATAGTCTTCTTTACTCATATAATCAATAGAAAAGGTCGAACGTATATCAAGTCCTTTTATTGGATTGATATTGATAAAGTTAGAACTCATAAGACGAGCTTGATTCGCATCTCTGACCACATTCAAGTCCCTGATAGGATTATTATTGCTCTGGCTCTCTTCTGTGCCATATTTCATATACCAATATTCACCTGATATCGGTAACAGAGGATCTGCTCTAAGCGCCACAGGAAAAGTATTGTCATCTGCAACAGGATGTCCCACCTGATAAACGAAGGTTGTATTAGTTCCTACCTTCAACCAAGGCTTTACCATCTGATCGAGATTGATTTTACCTGTGTAACGCTCATAGCTTACATTTTTCATTAAGCCCTCTTGCTGATTATAGTTAAAACTCATGAAGTAAGAACCCTTATCACCAGCTCCAGAAAAACTTACCGCATGATTTTGCTGATATGCATTTTGAGTAACCGCATCAAGCCAATTATACGTTTTTCCCGACAAGTAAGCCTCCATTTCATCTTCTGTAAAAATCGTATTAGGTGGAACCGTTGTCGATAAGAAATTATCCTTTATGTATTTTTCTCGTCGGGCAGGCGGTAAATTAGTCGTATTATTAAACTCATTGATATATGCCTCTACGCGGAGGTCATGCAATTGAGAGCCATTGATCAATGGCATCTCTTTGCTGAAACTTTGCGAGCCATACCAACCGTCATAAGTAACACGAGCCTTACCTTTTTGCCCTTTTTTAGTGGTAATTACAACAACCCCATTTGCGCCGCGAGCTCCATAAATAGCAGTCGCCGAAGCATCCTTCAATACGTCGATAGTAGCTATATCATTAGGATTCAGCATCTCAAACCCTTGATCGACCAACAAACCGTCTATGACATAAATAGGAGAGGTTCCATATTGTATCGAGTTATTTCCCCGAATCTTAATGCTGGCAGCCTCTCCGGGTTTTGCACTATTCTGGATAAATACACCAGCAACTTTCCCTTGCAATGCAGTATTCAAATCGGCGGTAGGAATCTGTTGTAAGGTTTTATCGGTCACCCTAGCGACCGATCCTGTCAAATCGCTTTTCTTCATGGAAGCACCTACAACGATTACCTCGTCCATCGCGATTCCCACAGGGTTCAATTCTACTTGAATTTTGGCATTTCCTTTTACCCCATACTCCTGTTTCTCATATCCGATAAAAGAAAATTCAAGCACAGAACCCTTTTGAACGGTAATAGAGAACGCACCGTCGATATTTGTCATTGCACCGATAGACGATCCTTTTACCATTACATTAACACCCGGCAATAGTTCATCTGTTTGAGAATCTCGAACCGAACCCTCAATTTTTACACTTTGTGCCATCGAACCGAACAACGGTAGGACACAAAGCAAAGTGATAAAACATAATTTCAACCTGTTCATAATGTAAAATAATTAGTGTTATTCATGATATATATTTAGTTTTATTCAGCCGTAATGCGTATCACCTTACTATCGTATTCATTATACATCGTGAAACGAAGGCCATATTTCATCAGATAGTCGCCCGAAAATACCTTTCCGTCCAACGGCGTAAACCACGAATATCCTTTGGTCTCTTTATTCAATTCCGTTACCCGATAATTTTTATCAGAGTCAAGACCTTCGAGAATCAAAGGTTGTGTATTCCCGTTGATACTTTTCTTCAAAAGATATGTGAACAATACAGCATCATTTTGGTCTTCGGTAACATACATCATAGCCGTACGTTTATTCTCATATGGAGAAAGTAGGCGATACAAATCACCGAACTGTACAATTGAGCGGATACTGTAATAGTCTTTAATCGCATTTTTCGAGAACTCTTTATCCGCGGGGGTCATATCTTTGGGTTGCAAATCCATACCCAATTTGGCAGACATCGCCACATCGAAACGGAACTTCAAGGGAACGATACGACCTGTGATGTGATTGGGAACAACCGATACATGACTGGCTAGTGCCATAGAAGGGAAGAACTGAGTAGTCCCCCATTGTATAAAAATACGGTCGAGGGCATCGGTATTATCACTAATCCAAAACTCATCGAAATAGGGAAGAGTCCCATAATCTATACGACCGCCTCCCCCAGAGCAGCACATCATAGAAACATCTTTATATTTGGCACGTACCCTATCGAGAACCGAGAATAATCCTCTCACATAGCCGATCCAAAGATGAGACTGTTTCTCGGGGGATAAGAAATAAGACCCCGAATTCGTAACAAAGCGATTACAATCCCATTTGATATAGGCAATACCGGGATTTTCGCTCAGCGTTTTATCTATCACCCCGAAAACAAAATCTTGCACTTTGGGATTAGAAAGATCGAGAATCAACTGATTACGACTTAAATCGAGCGGTCGATTCGGTTGCCCGATTACCCAATCGGGATGCTTTTCATACAATTCACTTTTGGGATTAACCATTTCGGGTTCGAGCCATATACCGAATTTAATACCTTTTTTCTTCGACTCGTTCACCAAATAACCCAACCCATGGGGAAGTTTCTTTTTGTTATAGTTCCAGTCACCTAAACCGGCTTTATCATTATCGCGAGGATATTTATTGGCAAACCACCCGTCATCGAGCAAGAAAAGTTCGAATCCCATGTCTGCGGCATCCTTAATAATGCCACTCAAAACCTCTTCATTAAAATCGAAGTAAGTTGCTTCCCAATTATTCAACAAAGTAGTTCTGGTCTTATCGCCCCGATATATACCATATTTTTTCGCCCATCGATGGAAACGTCTCGAAATGTCTCCTGTACCCTTAGACGAATAGGAATACAGCAAAGCCGGAGTTCTGAACACCTCCTTAGGATTAAGTATATATTGTGAAGCATAAGGATTAATTCCCGATATAATATGTAAATTCTCACGATGATCGACTTCGAATGAAAGACGATAGCTACCCGGCCATGCCAATGTTCCTCCTACGACCCTGCCTGCCTTTTCCTGTGCTTTGCCATCGAGTGAAAGATAAAAACAGGGATGCGAATGCTGGTTGGAACGCACACCCAATTTCGATTCAAGATTTTTCACCCCTCTCGATAATTGAGTCTCGACCATGTTCATCTCCATTGCCCACTCACCACAGAATTGAGTGAGATAATAAGACGGTTCGTTGAAAAACAAGTGTGATGAAGCATAGTTATAAAGTGTCACCGGCTTTTTCTCGGTATGACTGATTTCGCTCCATTGCTCTATCACATCATTTTGAGCATAAGATTTGAAACAAAGTTTCACCGTGAACGGGAAACAACCATCTTTAAGCGTAATAATCGTTTGGGTTATATCATCGCTCAATTTATTTTGCTCCACACCCTCGAAATAGAGTTCGGTAGAAGTATTTCCGTCACCATGCACCGCACGTAAAGCCGCTTCATTGACATAAGAGGTTCCGAAGGTAGGATAAGCATCGGCTTTCGTAACCTGTGTTGCCTCGGCCTCTTTCGCATCTAAAAAAGATCCGAAATAGACTTGTCTCAGTTTTTTATCCTTATCTACTTTATAAATTAACGAGGTATTATCCGTATCTATGGATATCGTCTCCTCGGCATAAGTTGTTACTGCGAAACAAAGCAGCAAATAACACAGCATTTGTCTTCCAAGTGTTTTCATGTCTATTTGATTTATCGTTTCTATTTAACTAATTCTTTTTCAAGATCTTCAAGTGATTTACCCTTTGTTTCGGGAATATATTTGAGTGTAAAGAGGAATCCCAATAGGCAAATAAAGGTGTAAAGCAGGAATGTTCCTCCTGTTCCTAATCCCGAATTGAGGAATGGGAAGGTGTAGGTCAACAAGAAACTGGCTACCCACAACGCGCCTGTACAAACCGCCATAGCAACCCCACGCACGGCATTGGGAAATATCTCTGAAAGCAACACCCATGCAATAGGACCTAATGACATGGCATACAATCCTATCGCACACACAACCAGTATAATCATGAATATACCGCTTGCATGAACGAAATAACACCATGCCAGAATGCTATAAATAAATAATAAACCACCAGAACCTATCAGTATCAATTTTTTACGACCGAGCTTCTCTACCGTAAAAATAGCCACGAATGTAAATATAAGATTGGCGATGCCTGTAACAACGATATTCATCAAAATATCGGATACACCATAACCTGCCGCTTGAAATATCTCTTGTGCATAGTTAAATATGACATTGATTCCGCACCATTGCTGAAATACGGCAATAACCAATCCTATGGATAGCACAAGACGCATTTTTTTCGAAAATAGCTGTTTGACCGCTCCCTTACCATGTTTCTTCGCTTCTGCATCCGATTCGCGATAACCGGCACACTCAGCCAATGCATATTCTCGATTGCCTATCCGTTCCAATGCAATTATGGCCTGACGCTCATTTCCTTTTTGAATCAGCCAACGAGGGCTTTCAGGAATAAAAAAGACTAAAACAAAAAAGAGGAACGAAGGAAAACAGACCGCATAAAACATCCATCGCCACCCCATTGTTCCATTCCAAGAGGCTGCAATATCCGCTACGGTAGCATCAGGAGCGACCGATTCTGCGATAAGCATATTGACGATTTGAGCTGACAATATCCCCAGCACAGTAGTTAACTGATTGAGTGAAACCAGCTTGCCCCTCACACTTCTCGGTGCAATCTCGGCTATATACATAGGAGAGACATCGGCTGCGAGCCCAATAGCTATTCCTCCGATAAAACGCGATATGACAAAAATCACAAAATAATCCGCCATGCCGGTACTTAGCGAAGAAAAAAAGAATACCAAAGCCGCAACTATCAACAGACGTTTCCGTCCATATTTATCGGCCAGTACCCCTGCTATCATAGCTCCTACAAGACACCCCAGCAGAGCCACACTCATCGCCACGGCCCGCATCGTGTTATCATCGGTAATTCCAAAATACGGTTCATAAAACGGCTTCGCCCCGCCTATTACTACCCAGTCGTAACCGAATAACAATCCGCCCATTGCGGATACAAGGCATATAAAATAGACAAAACCTTTCTTATATTGTGCATTCATGTGTATAAATTTTAAGAGTCAGTTTCTTTCACAGCACATTCAATCCTTGATGGTTGATATCGAGCTCTCTCACTTTTCCGAGAAATCTTTCTGCTGTCTTTCTATCGTTCAAGCCCAAATATCCAAGCCCCATCACCAAATTACAATGTATCTGGTTGCGCAGATTGAGATCGTCCTCCCAAATCAACAAATCGGGTAGAGAAACAGCAAAGTAATCGATTTTCACATGGTCGAAGAGATGCTGTTCCCCATGATTGATAAGTTTATTGAAACGGCTTCGAGCTTTCTTTTCGTCACCCAACTTACGCCAAGCAAGTCCTTGATAATATATCTTGTCAGGTTGTTGGTCGTTATAGAAGAATGCAATCGCAGGTTCGGCTGAACCGACCGTAGCCTTTCTAAAATAAAGTTCGGCATTTTCCTTATCACCCAATCCTTCATAGGCACAACCCATAAAATAATGTATATCGTTTTCTTCGGCTCCCGCGAGTTTTCCTTCTCCAAGATTGAAAGGATAGTATTCTGTCTCTTTAAGTAAAGAGATAGCATCTTGATAACGTTTTTCGGCAATTGCCTTTTTCGCCAATTCAATGCGGCAGATTATATACTGTCCAGAAATCTTACCCTCTCCGCCTTCCCACGGATGGAATTTTCCCGAAGCAATCAAAGATTTGGCTTTTTCATACTCGCCCAATTGATTATATAAGGTAACACGCTCTACACTAAGGTCGTCGCGTCTCTCCACCAAATCGAGATGCTTTTCAAGGAATGCCAAACGTTCTTTATGCGGACGACGCAACTTCTTATAGAGTTGATCCAATTCCATCAAAATGCGATCGTCGTTCGTATCGAGAGCAAACGCTTTTTCAAGACAAGCCAACGCATCTTCTTTCCTGTTGCGTTTGTTGTAATATCCCAATGCAAGATTACGCAAAACAGTAGGGAATTGATCGTCAAGTTCTACCGAACGTTCCCAACAAGCGATAGCTTCATCGTGCTGACGAGCTCCATACCAAAAGTTTCCAAGATAATACCATGCTTTGGAATCATTCGGTTGCAATCTATTTGCATCTTGCAACATAAGAACTTCTTCCAATTTATTAGGGAAACAATAGTCGGGAGCCATCTGAGACGCTTTCTTGTAATAATCGATAGCTTTAAGCACATCGTCCGATTTCGATGCAAAGTAACCAAGTGCATAATAAACCATCGGATATACTATTCCATCGTTTTTGTTTACCCACAAAAGGAGAAGTCGCTCAGCTTCCGCATAAAGTCCGGCATTGGCAAAATCCAACGCATACTCGATATAAGAATGTACCGATGTCGTCTCATTCATCAAAGCCATCATCTCGTCGAGAGCTTGTTGCGCAGATTCCCCACCAAGCAAATAAAGCTCGAGTCGGCATCCTATATTAAACTTATCTATCGAGAGAGACTCTGCTATGAGCGTAGCCGCAGCTTCTTTTTTACCCAATTTGCGAAGAATACTTGCTTTCAACTGACGTGCTTTATGATTGTGCCAGTTACGCACCAATGAACGATCGATATGTTCGAGAGCTTTCTCGAAATCATTTCGAATACAATCAATTTGGGCAAGAGCGTAATATGCGGAATCTTGTTGGGCAGCACTCCAAGTCGCTTTAAAAAAAGCATCATAAGCTTCGTCAAACTTACCTTGCATTTTAAGACTCCAACCCAAATTGTAATGAGGTTCTCCGTCAATCGGGTTGGGATTGCGTTCTATCAATGTGGCGATGGCAGCCTCAAAATAAGGTTGAGCTTTTGCGAACTGGCCTCTACGCATCCAGAACAACCCCATGGCATTATTACAACGCACATCACCCGGTTCACGAGACAAAGCCTCCATATAGTAATCAGTAGGATTATACGTAGCATGACGATACTGTTCCAAATGTAACCCGGTCAGATACAATTGTTCTATGCTTGCGATATCTTTGGGATCTTTGGCTGCTTTCGCAGGATCGGGGATAGGTTTGATTTCCTTTTTTTCGGCCTCATATTCTACCAACACCTTACCATTATTATCGTATACGCATAACTTTAAAGAATCAAATTCGACACCATTTAAAGCGAACGATTCTTTTACCGGTTCGGCAGGAGACATGTCGTGAATACTATCCAAATAGACTTTTCCACCACATGTCACCAGAATTCTCACACTTTTATATACACTTGTCGTGTAGAGGATTACTTCTCCTTTATCCTCATTCTTTTTTAGTGTAACAATCGCCTCTTTTGTCGCATTTTTCACCATACCGACAGCACTGTAAGGCATGAAATATTGCTTCCACTCTTTCTCCTCATACGGTTGCAACCATGTAAAATCGGGCTGATTATCACAATACATACCCGTCATAAGTTCTATATAAGGGCCATCTTCATCGGTCAAGTTTCTATCCCAGGCCTGTCCGAAATCCCCACACCCCCATGTCCATTGCTTCTTACCCGCATTGACATGATGATCGGCCACATGCAACAGTCCGGCCTCTACGTTTTCCTCGTATCCTCCCACAAAATCATACTTGGAATTGATTGCCATATAAGAGGTAGGAACCGGAATATTTTTATACTTCGAAATATCCACACCCGAAGAATAATCCTGTTTATAGTAAACTCCGGTAGCAATAGGGAAACTCGATACCGCACGTTTACCATGGTCAAACACGGCATTCACATCGGGCGGAAACACCGAATAATAATCCTTATGGACTACAACCGCAGGATTCGCCCACCACAAGAACGTTTGCGGTAACGAGGTGCGATTATATACTTTCGCTTTTATTTCAAGATATGCTTTTCCCGGATACAGGGTAAACCCAGCCATTCCTTTTGTGCGAAACATTCGTTCCACCTCAGAACACCACACCGTAACACTTCCATCAGGAAATTCCTCTATCGTACATTCCGTTGGCAAATATGTCGAAGAACGGTGATGTTGAGGCCAGTTAAATTCGATACCACCCGAAATCCACGGACCAGTCAACCCCACGAGTGCCGGCTTGATTACTTGATTATAATATACGAAATGACGTTGTTTAATTTTATCGTACGCCATTTGAACCCGACCACCAAGCTCGGGAAGAATCATTATTTTCAGATATTCGTTTTCCAAGAAAACAGCACGATAAGCTTTCTCCTTCTTTTCATCACATATTTTTTCCACTACCGGATAGGGATATACCACTCCCGAACTGCCTTGATAAACTCTCTTTTCTATAAAAACCGGATTTTTCTCCTCTATGCCGATCTCATAAGTCGGCAACATAACGGTTTCTTCCCAAGCCTTTACTTCGCTTTTCTTTACAGTACTTTTGATAAGATCTTTTGTGATATTTTGAAA
>OJNT01002560.1_pt1 | contig 10108 bp, 7 predicted proteins | sample 1597981 | NCBI WGS metagenome assembly OJNT01 (sample SAMN01915211, study PRJEB22387) | human gut metagenome | isolation source: stool | host: Homo sapiens | place: USA
GGATGACCAACGCCGAATTCGCCGACATCGTGGCCGTCTCGCAGATCACGCCCGGTCCCATCGCCATCAACTCCGCGACCTACGTCGGCTATACCGTCGGCGCGCAGGCCGGAAACGAGTGGTGCGGCATTCTGGGGGCGGCGCTGGCGACGTTCGCGGTCTGCCTGCCCTCGCTGACGCTGATGCTGCTCATCACGCGCTTCTTCCTGCGGCTCAAGCAAAATCCGCTCGTCGAAGGAGCCATGAAAGGCATGCGGCCCGTGGTGATCGGCATGATCGCGTCGGCGGCGCTGCTGCTGATGTTCCCCCATAGCAAAGCCCCCGACGAGCAGAATTTCATCGACGGCTGGAGCTGGGCGCTGTTCGGCGGCGTCTTCATCGCTTCGGTCAAAAAAGTGAATCCCATTCTGTTGATCGCCCTCTCGGCCGCAGCGGGAATCCTGATCTATTACGTATTCTGACCCCGTCCCTCTCCTATAAAAACGGCCGGAGCACATACGCCCCGGCCGCTGTTTTCTCAACAGTCGCCGATCACACCACGGCGACGACCGCCGCACCCGCCAGCAGCAGGAACAGGAAGACTCCGAGACACAACAGCCCCAGAACGGCTATGAACGTGCCGATACAGCCCCAGCGCTGATCGCCGCCCGGCAGCGGATCGGTCAGCAGGGTGATGATCAGGCCGACGAGCGGCGTGAAGATCAGGCTCAGCAGGAAAGCCAGCCCGAAGCCGATGCGCCGGCGGCTGCCGATGATACCCACCAGAACAGCCAGCAGGCAGCCGCTCAACAAACCGAACAACAGAGTCAGAATAGCCATAATCGAAATCTTTTAGCGGATGAAACGGTAATAGGTCCCCAACGGCAGCTGCTTGCCCGCTCGGTCGGTGAAACAGAGTTCGCCGTACTGCTCTTCGAGCGGCGCGCCGAAAGCCTGCCGCACGGCGGTACGGGCCAGCGTGGACGAAAGGCCCATCGAGTAGAGGTTCAACACGAGAAACGCCCCCTGCGGCTCCAGCAGCTGCGCGCAGCAGGCAAGCATCTCGCAGATATTCTCCTCCAGAATCCACTTCTCGCCGTTGGCGCCGCGGCCGTAGGCCGGGGGATCGAGGATGATGCCGTTGTAGCGGCTGCCGCGCCGCACTTCGCGCCGGACGAATTTGAGCGCGTCTTCGACGATCCACCGGATGCCGTCCAGCCCGCTCAGTTCCATATTCTCGCGCGACCACGTCACGACCTGCTTCACCGAATCGACATGGGTCGTCTCCGCCCCGGCGGCGCGCGCCGCAAGGCTCGCGCCGCCCGTATAGGCGAAAAGGTTCAGCACGCGGGGCGTAACCGGTTTTCGCGGCGCAGTCCGGCCCTTTGGCGCAGCTCCGGACAGGACGCCCTCGGATGCGGTTGTGGCCGGAGCGCCTGCAGGAGCGGTTGTGTCCGACATCGCATCCGGCGCCTTTCCGCCCGCAATCCCCATCGCAGCGGCCCCGCCCGAAGCCAGCGCCCGGCAGTTGTCGTAGATGAAATTCCAGTTGGCGGCCTGCTCCGGGAAGATGCCGACGTGCTTGAACGAGGTGAGTCCCAGCCGCATGCGCAGCCACATCCCCTTATAGACGTAATCCACCGTCCAGCGCGAGGGCATTTCGGGACCGAGACGCCACTCGCCGCGCTCCTCGCTGCGCGTATCGCGCAGAAAGGAGGCATCGGCCGCGCGACGCCACTCCTCCTCGGAGAGCGTCCGCCGCCAGATGGCCTGCGGTTCGGGACGCCGCGTAACGTAACGCCCGAAGCGTTCGAGTTTCTCGAAATCGCCCGTATCGATCAATTCGTAATCCCCGAAAGCGGGTGTCAGCTGTTCTTGCATAAAAAAATCTTCTTTATTTTACCGTCGGCCGAAGCAGGAAGCGGAACGTATAGTCGCCGTAAGGCACCCGGAACCGCTCCTCCGGCAGCTGTCCCCAGCTGTCGATACAGCCCAGTCCGGACTGCCGCAGATCGAAGTTCACGAACGTCGCGTCGCGCGCCGTGAGCGTTCCCGAATGCTGCTGGGGCGGGAAGTTCGACACATCGAGATCGGCCGTCGCATAGGGCAGCGCCGATGCCGAGAAAGGAGCGTCGGAGAGGATCGTCAGCCCCGTGCCCGAACTGTCGGCCACGGTCCACCAGCGCACGTCGCTCTTGGTGCCCGACTCCTGCGGACGCACATATTCGTCGTGATACTGGTCGGCGACACGCTGTTCGTAAAGCCCCAGATCGGCCGACGAGAGCCGGTCGGCATAGTTTTCATGTTCGCCGCGGCCGTAGTAGATCACGCGGTCATAACGCGCCGGCATCGTGAGCGTCATGCCGTAGCGCAGCAGGTTGGGAACTTCGGCCGACTTGTCGGCGGTCATACGTTCCGTCACCTCCATTTCCCCCGCGCCGTTGATCCGGTAGGTCAGCGCCAGCGTCGCTTTCACGGCGGGAAGCTCGTAAAGCGCTTCGACGACCGCCACGCCGTCCTTCACGCCGGCATCGAATTTCGTGAGTTTCAGTTCGGGATTCTTCCAGACCGCGAGTTTGCGGTCGAGCTTTGCGCCGAGGTCGTTCTCGGTCGGAGCGCGCCAGAACTGCGGACGCAGCTCGGCGCCTTCGGCCATCAGTGCGCGGCCATCGACGTCGTAGGCGCTGAGGAAGCCGTCGCGCGAGAAGAACATCTCCCACGTCTGGCCTGCAACCCGCGTACCGCGCTCCCATACAGTCACCTCGACGGGACGTTCCGACGCAGCAAGGCCGAACCCGGCTTTGCAGTCGTACTCACGCACGACGAACTGCTGCTGCGCCGCCGTATGGCCGATATCCAACAGCGGCCGTTTGTTTTTCAGTTTGTAGGCCACGTTCACCAGCAGCTCCTTGGCCTGCGGGCAAAAATCGGCGGAAGTAAAGCCCAGCGTATAGGTGCGGCGCTGCCGGGGCGCGACATCGAGTTCGCCGATACGGCCGGCCTTCACGACCCGGCCGTCGGCGACCAGTTCCCACGTCAGTTCGTAATCGTCCAGCCCCACGAAGAAGTTCTCGTTGTACACCTCCACGCGGCCCTGCGCCGGATCGAGAAGCTCGGTCCAGATATTCTGGTACTGCCGCTTCACCTCATAGGCGTGCGGATGCCACGTGCGGTCGGGCGCGATGATGCCGTTGCAGTTGAACGAATTGTCGGTCGCGTCGTAGTTGTTGAAATCGCCGCCGTAGAGGAACGACACGCGGCCGTTCTTTTCGTAGCGGGCAAGTCCCTGATCGACGAAGTCCCAGATGAATCCGCCCTGATACGACGGATATTGGCGCACCAGCTTCCAATAGTGGTCCAGACCGCCCATCGAGTTGCCCATGGCATGCGCGTATTCGCACTGGATCAGCGGCTTGGAGGGGTTGTTCTTCAGGTATTTCTCGCACTGCGCATAGTCCCAGTACATCGGGCAGATGATGTCGGTAAACGCACCGTCCCGATCGTACACGGCGCGTTCGTAATGCACCGGACGCGACGCGTCGTAATCCTTGATCCAGCGGTAGCAGGCCTCGAAGTTTGGCCCCATGCCCGCCTCGTTGCCCATCGACCAGACGATGACCGAGGGGTGGTTCTTGTCGCGCAGCACCATGCGCTGGTTGCGCTCCATATGCGCCTGCGCGAAGGCGGGCACCTTGGCCAGCGTCTCTTCGCCGTAACCCATGCCGTGCGATTCGACGTTCGCCTCGTCCACGACATAGATACCGTACTCGTCGCAGAGTTCGTACCACTGCGGGTCGTTGGGATAGTGGCTCGTACGCACGGCGTTGATGTTCATCTCCTTCATGATGCGGATATCCTCGATCATCCGCTCGCGGCTCACCACATAGCCCCCGATCGGGTCCATCTCGTGGCGGTCGGCGCCCTTGATCAGCACGGGCTGTCCGTTGACGAGCAGCTGCGCATTCCGGATCTCGACCGAACGGAAGCCCACGGGCTGCGTCACGATTTCGGTCACGTTCCGCCCGTCAGACACGTCGATCCGGAGCGTATAGAGGTTGGGCGCCTCGGCCGACCACTTCGCGGGATCGGCGACACGGAAGAGACACCCCGCTTTGCCGCCCGCCGGCCTGATCTGCTGTTCGGCCACCGCCTCGCCCGCCGCATCCAGCAGCGTCAGGCCGACCGATTTCACATGCGGAGTCGTCTCCACTTCGACGCGCAGCTGGGCGTCCCTATAATCGGCGTCGAGCGTCGGGGTGATGCGCACGTCTTTCAGGTGCGCCTTGTCGCGGGCCGTCAGCGTCACGCCGCGGGCGATGCCCGAAAAGCGCCAGAAGTCCTGATCTTCGAGGTAGGTGCCGTCCGACCAGCGGAACATCTGCAGGGCGATCAAGTTTTCGCCCGGCTTCACGAATTTCGTGACGTCGAATTCCGCCGCAAGCTTGCTGTCCTCGCTGTAGCCGACGAAACGGCCGTTGATCCAGACATAGACGTTCGACGTCGCCGAGCCGATCGAGAGAAAAATATCCTTGCCGCTCCACGATGCCGGCACCTCGAACGTATGCCGGTAGGAACCGACATGGTTTTCGGCGTCGGGCACGTGCGGCGGATCGTTCTCGAAATTGCCGCGCCACGCATAGCCGATATTCACGTAGAGCGGGTCGCCGTAACCGTTCAGCTCCCACATCCCCGGCACGGGCATCGCGCCCCACGACGCATCGTCGTAATCCACCTGCCAGATACCGGAGGGACGCTCCGAAGCGTTGCGCACCCAGTGGAATTTCCACACGCCGTCGAGCGGCATGCTCTCGCCCGCCGCAAAGGTCGAGTGCATCGGCAGGCGGTTGATTTCATTGACGGCAGGGTCCTGCCATTCGCGGCCGGTCTGGGCCGAAGCGGCCAACGCGCCCGAAAGCGCCGCCGCAAGGATCAAGAGAGTCTTTTTCATCGGTTATGGTTATGGTTTTGGTTTCGCAGTCTCTTTCCGGGTGCAGTCCACCAAGCTCATTTCGCAGCGGACGCAGTCGAATTCCAGCCGGTAGCGGTTCGCGCCGCGCTCCAGCCACAAATCGCCTTTCAGCCGCGGCCGCTCCTTGAGGCATTCGCCGATTTCGCGGCGGATGCAGTAGGCCGAGCGCATCACCCGACGCCCGGCGGTCGTGGCCGCGAGGTCGAGCCCCCGCTCGATTTGCCGGACGCCGTGGTCGCGGTAAAACGCTTCGGCAAGACGGTTAGTGACATTCTCCTCGGCCGAAAGCGTCTCCGACGGATACTCCGCCGCGCCCTCAGGCAGAATCCGGCGCTCGACGCCCCGCGCCAGCCGGGCCTGCAGCAGGGCGGCAAGCCCTTCGCGCCGCAGCTGCGACGCCAGCGACGCCGGAACGAACCATTCGGCTCCCTGCACCTCGGCCGAGCGCACCGCAAAAATCGTATCGCCGCTCTTCATGGCCTGCGTCCGCAGGGCGGCGGCGTTCGCTTCGGCATTATTCGCCGGTTCCAAAGCGATGCGGCGTTCGGCGACAGCCGCCACCCCTTCGCAGTCGGTATAGCGGAACGTCACCCCCTCCGCCGACGCCGTCACCACGGCCGCGGCCGGAATCACGCGCCGCGTACGGCTCCGTTCGAGCAGCTGGTTGAAGCGGTGGTCGTAATTGCGGTAGACCTCGCATCCCGGAGCGATCCCTTCCATACGGTTGGGCGTCACGCAGTCGCCGTCGGCAGCATTGACATTGGTTCCGACCAGTCCGCGCGGCGTCAGGAAGCAGATGCCGTCGCCGGCGGCCAGCGTATGCACCCGGTCGAGCCGGAAGCGGTTCCTTTCGACACGCGTCACGCGGCCCGCATATTCACCGACGGCCTTCGGCGTGTCGAACGACGCGACGCCAGCACGTTTGCCCGCAAAGAAGTATTCAGACTCCCCGCGGGTGAAGCTCTTGGCCGTATCGGGCGTGAAGTCCGCGACGCTTTCACCGGCCGAAGCACGCCGCAGGTGCGGCCGCACGGCCAGCGCATCGTCCACCGCGCGGCGGTAATAGGCCACCGTATTGCGGATATAATTGATATCTTTGAGACGCCCCTCTATTTTCAGCGACCTGACGCCGGCATCCAGCAGCTCGCCGACGTGTGCCGAAAGATTCAGGTCGCGGACCGAGAGCAGGTGTTTTCCGGCCAGATAGGTGCGCCCGCTGCCGTCGGTCAGATCGTAGGTCAGGCGGCACGGCTGGCTGCATGCGCCGCGGTTGCCGCTCCGCTCGGACATCGACCGCGACAGAAAACAGCGGCCGCTGTAACCCACGCAGATGGCCCCGTGGACGAAACACTCCACTTCGGCGTTCGTCGCGGCGCATATCGCCCGGATCTCGTCGAGCGACAGCGCCCGTTCGAGAATCACGCGGGCAAAACCGCATTCGCCTAAGAAACGCGCCTGTTCGGGCGTCATGTTGCACACCTGCGTCGAGGCGTGCAGCTCGACCGGAAGATCCATCCGCCGCAGAGCCATGTCCTGCACGATGAGCGCATCGACCCCGGCCGCGATCAGCTCGCGGGCCTGCCGCTCGGCGGTCTCCAGTTCGTCGTCGTAAATCAGGGTATTGAGCGTGGCATGCACCCGCACGCCGTAACGGTGGGCATACTCCGCGACACGGGCGATCTGCTCCGCACTGTTGCCCGCCGCATGGCGCGCTCCGAACTTCGCACCGCCGATATAGACGGCGTCGGCGCCGTAATCCACGGCGGCCACGGCCGACTGCAAATCTCTGGCGGGAGCGAGTAGTTCGACGAAGTTCATGCTTTATTTTTTGCAAAAATAACAAATTCCCCGACAAAAACCGGAGCCGAAGCCGAAAAAACATATCCCTGCGGGAGTTTGCCCCGCATTCCCCGCCGCCCGGAATAGCGCCCGCCTTCATCCGGGTTTCACCACGCCCCCCGCCTGTCCCCTCTCCGCCCGTACCCCTGCGTCCCGCCGCCCGAAGCGCTGAAACACGAAGCACCGGAAGCCGAAGCGCCGGAAGCCGGCCCGGCCCAAATTCACCCCGGAAACACCTCGGAAGCCCGTACCGCACGCGCGGCGCAGAGACATCGGTAACAGACCGCCGGGTGCGGAGTGTCTGGAAAGACGCCATGCCGGATTCGTCGCCACCCACCCGGCCATAACGCGTTTTTCGCACGGAGGTTGAAAATTTAACGCCCGCCGGGAGCGATATTGCCGCTATTTTTATAAATTTGCGGTTTGTAATACGAATACTCAAAAATCAACAGATAGTATGCTTACGCTAAAGCAAATCCGCGATGACAAAGAGGCTGCGATCCGCAAACTGGCCAAAAAGGGCGTGGACGCCGCACCCGTCATCGAAAAGATCGAAACGCTGGACGACCGCCGCAAGGCCATTCAGGTAGAATTGGACAATACGCTGGCCGCGCAGAACAAAGCCGCCAAGGAGATCGGCGCGCTGATGGGGCAGGGCCGCCGCGAAGAGGCCGAGGAGCGCAAACGCTTCGTCGCCGACCTCAAGGAGAAATCGAACCGCCTGCAGGCCGAATCGCGCGAAGTGCAGGAGGAGCTGCAGGCCGCGATCGTCACGCTGCCCAACTTCCCCGCCGAGATCGTCCCGGAGGGCAAAACCGCAGAGGACAACCTCGTCGTAAAACTCGTCGAAAGCTACACCGAACTGCCCGAAAACCCGCTGCCCCACTGGGAGCTGGCCCGCAAATACGACATCATCGACTTCGATCTGGGCGTAAAACTCACGGGTGCCGGATTCCCCGTCTACAAGGGCAAGGGCGCACGCCTGCAACGGGCGCTGATCAACTACTTCCTCGACTGCAACACCAAAGCCGGCTATCTCGAAGTCGAGCCGCCGATCATGGTCAACGAGGCTTCGGGCTTCGGTACGGGACAGCTTCCCGACAAGGAGGGGCAGATGTACCACGCCACGGTCGATAACTTCTACCTGATCCCCACGGCCGAAGTTCCCGTCACGAACATCTACCGCGACGTGATCCTCGACGAAAAGGATTTCCCCGTAAAAATGACCGCCTACACCCCCTGCTTCCGCCGCGAAGCCGGCTCCTACGGCAAGGACGTGCGCGGCCTGAACCGCCTGCACCAGTTCGACAAGGTCGAGATCGTGCAGCTGAGCCTGCCCCAGAACTCCTACGAAGCGCTGGACGGCATGGTGGCGCATGTCGAGTCGATCGTCAAGTCGCTCGGCCTGCCCTACCGCATCCTGCGTCTGTGCGGCGGCGACATGTCGTTCACCTCGGCGCTCACCTACGACTTCGAGGTTTACTCCGAAGCGCAGAAACGCTGGCTGGAGGTTTCCTCCGTCTCGAACTTCGAATCGTTCCAAGCCAACCGTCTCAAGCTCCGCTATAAGGACGCCGACAAGAAAACCCAGCTGGCGCATACGCTCAACGGCTCGTCGCTGGCCCTGCCGCGCATCGTCGCCGCCCTGCTCGAAAACTTCCAGACCCCCGAAGGCATCCGCATTCCCGAAGCGCTGATTCCCTATACGGGTTTTGATATTATCAAATAAGTTTCTATATTTGTCATTACATACACACATTAACAAATAAATTTTTCAAAAATGGCTTACAAAATCACCGACTCCTGCGTTGCCTGCGGTACCTGCATCGGCGAATGTCCGGTAGAGGCTATCTCGGCTGGCGATATCTATGTAATCGACCCCAACACCTGCATCGACTGCGGCACCTGCGCAGGCGTTTGCCCCAGCGAGGCGATCATTCCGGAATAACGCACGGTTATAACATGGAAAAACATGCCCGAAGCATAATGCTTCGGGCATGTTTTTTAGGCGTTGGGCTGATGCTACTCAAGCAGCTCAATCGGTTCTCCCGAACCTGCAATCACAGCGGAACCATTCCAATAATAACAAGTATCGCTCGGAATAGATATTTCCCAGTAGTCACCCGGTTCGGAAGGAGTGTTTCCTTCATAAAAAAGTCCATCAATATGGACGGTAGTCGTAGACGAACTAACATTACCAGACTCACCGACAGCTTTATATACTTCAGTCCAGTCACTTAACTCTGCCATCAACCCAAACGAATCAATAGATAATATTTTATAATTGAAATAAACCCTGAACGGTAAAGACGAATAACTAACCTGTTGGGCATCACATAAATCAATAAAACGTCCAATTATGATCCCATGATCGGAAACTAGTTTAACCGGTTGTACCTTCATCTCCGGTCTGAAAAATACGTTCACACAATAACATGGTTTTATTCTTGTAAAACCGGAGGAACTGGTCCAAGACAATCCCGGTTCTATCTTGTATTGGCCCGGCTGGTCGAAACGAATCAAATAGTTTCCGGCTCCGTCGTTATTGATAATCGTACACTGCGGATCATTAAAAATCGCCTCCGTGATTTCCAGATTGGGATCAGGATAATCAGGATCTTCAAAATTGACACTGAAATTATAAACTTTACCGAGTGCTACAGAACTCGGACCTTCGATGCTTGCCACAGGCGACGCCACCCGACAAGTAATGGTTGCCTGTTGGAGCATAATCGGTCCCGACGGGTTCGCAAGATCACGATAATTCCGTGTTGCCAATATCTGATAAACACCGCATTTTGTAAAACGTAGTTTCAGCGATTTATCGGTCCGTGAAATTTGATCGATGCCGCCGTCTATCGTAGTAAAGACCGACACGTTTGTACTTATCACTTCTATACCCGCATCAACTCCTGACGTCACGAGGTTAAACGTATAATCTATATCCTTTCCATAATACTCATTGCCAATTCCTTTTCCCGCAGGATTACTGACAATGCCGATCTGAGCAATGCCTGCGCGCGTCTGCAAATTATCCGGCGCAAGGTCTTCGGATACTTCGAGAATTTCCTGCGAGCAGGAACCCGCACACATTACCGCCAATGCGCCGAATAGCGGCAGTACGAAATTTGGGAACAAGTAGGATTTTTTCATAGCTTAAATTATTTAAGTGGGTGAATAATAAAAAGCCGCTGGAAAATATCTGAATTATTCAAATATACAATAAATAAGACACATTATTTCATTTTTTTGAGTTTTTTTTCACAAACCGATCTCCACATTCCCAAAATACATATATATTGGAATAAAAAAACTGCGGTC
>OJNT01002563.1_pt1 | contig 10096 bp, 7 predicted proteins | sample 1597981 | NCBI WGS metagenome assembly OJNT01 (sample SAMN01915211, study PRJEB22387) | human gut metagenome | isolation source: stool | host: Homo sapiens | place: USA
AATATGCGGTCATCCCGCTCATGTCCGCCCTCGGCCAGCCGGTCGAGGTCGTCGACATGGCCATCCCCTACTACAAGATGCTGGTATTCAGCATGCCGTTCGTCATGCTCTTCTTCGCATTCAAGCAATTTCTCGAAGGCGTGGGCAACACCAAGGTCGAGATGGTCGTGACGATCATCGCCAACATGGCCAACATCGGCTTCAACGCGGTGTTCATCTACGGCCGCTTCGGGCTCCCCGAAATGGGTGCCGAGGGTGCCGGGCTGGGTACGCTGCTCTCGCGCATCAGCGCCCCGATCCTGATGATCGGCTACTTCTACAACCGCCACAAATACCGCGGCTACCTCGACGGGTTCTCGCCCCGCAACTATTCGTGGGCCACGGTGAAAAACCTGCTGCACATGGGGCTCCCGATCTCGATGCAGATGTTCCTCGAAGCCTCGGCGTTCGTCGGCACTGGCATCATGATGGGCTGGTTCGGCAAGGAGACCATGAGCGCCAACCAGATCGCCGTTACGATCGGCAACTGCGCCTTCATGATCGTCATGTCGATCGGTGCGGCCACCACCATCCGCGTGTCGCACTGCTACGGCGCCCGCAACATCGGGGAGCTGTCGCTGGCGGCCAAGGCGTCGTACCACCTGGTGCTCGCCTGGAACGCTTTTGCAGCGCTGGTCTTCATCACCATGCGCAACATCATCCCGACGTTCTTCTCGACCAACCCCGAGGTGATCGCCATCGCTTCGCAACTGCTGGTCTTCGCGGCGCTCTACCAGCTTTCGGACGGCATTCAGAATGTCTCGGTAGGCATCCTGCGCGGCATACAGGACGTGAAAATCATCATGCCGATCGCCTTCGTATCTTACTGGCTGCTGAACCTGCCGGTGGGTTACCTGTTCGGCTTCACGCTCGGCATGGGTCCGACGGGGCTTTTCCTCGGCTTCTCGTTCGGCTTGTCGGCCGCGGCCGTGATGATGATCGTCCGCATCCGGCGCAGCGTCCGCAAGCTCCGCCTGGGCAATTGAGACAACGATTTAGGCAGAGTGGCCGCCGGATAAAAAAAATTTCGTATCTTTACGCAAATTATGCCCACAAATGGACACCGAAAAACAATATACGAAAAAGTGTAAACCCGAAATAGGCCGCGGATGCAGTTTCTGCGATTGCGGCGCAGAGTGCGAGGCGAAGCTCTGCGACGGGTGTTTCAAGCTTCACGAAACGGCGTGGCTCGAGGAGTACCCCGAGAATATCCCAACCGACATCGTGGAGGTGCGGTTCAAGAACACGCGCCGCTCGTTCTACCAGAACGCCAACAACCTGCAGCTCAAGCGGGGCGACATCGTGGCGGTCGAGGCATCGCCCGGACACGACATCGGCGTCGTTTCGCTCACGGGCGACCTGGTAGCACGCCAGATGCGCCGCACGGGATTCAACCCCTACAACGGCGAGTTCAAGAAAGTTTACCGCAAGGCCAAGCCCTACGACATCGAGAAATGGCAGGAGGCCATCGCCCTCGAACATGAAACGATGATCGCATCGCGCCAGATCGCCGCCGACATGGGACTCAACATGAAGATCGGCGACGTGGAATACCAGGGGGACAAGATCAAGGCTATTTTCTACTATATCGCCGACGAGCGTGTCGATTTTCGCGAACTGATCAAGGTCTTCGCCGAGCGGTTTCACATCCGCATCGAAATGAAGCAGATCGGCGCACGCCAGGAAGCCGGGCGCATCGGCGGGCTGGGTGCCTGCGGGCGCGAGCTGTGCTGCGCATCGTGGATGTCGAGCTTCTCGAGCGTCACGACGGGTGCCGCCCGTGCACAGGAGATTTCGCTCAATCCCCAGAAACTGGCCGGACAGTGCTCGAAGCTCAAATGCTGCATGATGTACGAATACGACACCTATGTCGACGCCCGCAAGGAGTTCCCGCGCCTGCGTGAGCCGTTGCAGGCCATCGACGGCGAATATTTCCTCGTCAAGAGCGACATCCTCGCCGGTACGATGACCTTCTCGTCGAGCAAGGATGCGATGGTCAATGTCACCACGCTGCCCGTGTCGCGCGTGCGCGAAATCATGGCACTGAACCGTGCAGGCAAGAAGGTCGACCAGCTGCAGCACGCCGACGACATCCGCCCGATAGCCGAGGAGCCGACCTACCGCTCCGAAGAGGACAGCATCACCCGTTTCGACTCGGCCAAACGGCGCAACAAGCGCGGCCGCAACCGGGGCAAACAGAACGGACAGGAGGGGCAGAACGGACAGCCTTCCCAGGAAACAGGACAGGAGCGCCGCCAGGCTCAGCCGGGGCAGCAGCCCCAGCAGGAGCGCCCCGAACGCCGCCAGCGGCGCAGCGACCGTTCCCGCAACGGGGAGAACCGTAACGGGGAAGGCCGCAGCAACGAGAACCGGAACAACGGGGAGGGCCGCAACGGCGGTGACCGCCGCAACGGGAACCGCAATGAGGCAGCTCCCCGCAACAATGGCAACGGCAACAACGGAGGCAACAACGGCGCAGAGGGCAATACAAACGGCGGGGAACGCCGCGAAGGTGGCAACAGGCGCAACAACCGCAACCGCCGCCGTCCGGGAGGCGAACGCCGCGAAGGGAGCAGCGACAACGGCAGCGGAAGCAACGGGGGTTCAAACGAATAGACGGTGATACGGGCACGTGACATAGCGGCACGTCGCGCAGCAGCCGGAACGCTTCGGCAGACGGCCGGCATTCCGGGTAGCACTGCCACGCAGGCCGGCGCAATGCAGCCCTGTACGACACAACCCGGCACAACGTGGTTCCATACGCCGAGGTCGGGCAGGGCAGCGTCCGGCACAGCCGCATACCGGGATCGGACGGGCAGCGCATTCCGGAAAGTCCGTCGGGCAGTACTCCTTTCCACCGCGGCCTTTGCCGCAGGCTGCGTGTCACCCCACGGAGCCGCGGTGACCGATGTGAATGCCTCGGGCTGGGACGCACCCGCCGCCATCGTCTTCACCAACACCGATACGACGACGCTGCGTGACATGGATTTGTTCCTGCGCTACGACGACCGCATGGATGAAGACACGCTGACGGTACGCATAGCAGTCGTCACACCCGATTCGCTCCGGCACGAAGAGGCTTTCCGGCTCGCACTCCCGGCCGCGCACACTCCGGCCGCCCTGTCGCGCGAGGCCGACCTCCCCTATCGCCGCCGCATCCGTTTCGCCCGCACGGGCGACTACTGCATAACCGTCACACCCGGCCGCCCGGTGAAGGGCATCGAGGCCGTCGGCATAAATATCGTAAAAAGCGAATAAGAGACAACAATGGGCAAGGACAAGCTCCGCAAGTTCCGCGAGAACCTGACTTTCGACTGTTTCATACAACCCGAATTCGACGAGGTATTCCGTTGCGACCACCCGCTCAAAGGGCATTGGCGCAGCGACTTTTTCCATAACGACAACCCGATCGTACTCGAATTGGGCTGCGGCAAGGGCGAATATACCGTAGCGCTGGCCGAGCGCAACCCGTCGCGCAATTTCATCGGCATCGACATCAAGGGTGCACGCATGTGGCGGGGCGCCAAAACCGCCACCGACCGCAAGATGCCCAACGTGGGGTTCCTGCGCACGCGCATCGAGTTTATCAACGGCCTGTTCGCCGAGGGCGAGGTCGACGAGATATGGATCACCTTCCCCGACCCGCAACTCAAGAGCCGCCGGGCGAAGAAACGCCTCACCTCGCCGCTTTTCCTCGGATATTACGCCCACATACTGTCCCCGGGCGGATGGATCAACCTCAAGACCGATTCGAAACATCTTTTCGGCTATACGAACGAGGTGGTGCGCCGCTACGGCCTGCCGTGCGAAGTCTCGAACGCCGACATCTACGGCACGGGCTACGCCGACGAGGTGCTGTCGGTTAAGACCGCCTATGAAAAACGATTCCTCGAAATGGGGCTTCCGATCACCTACACCCGTTTTTCGCTCGCCGGGCGCCATAAATTCCCGTGGTTCGACTGGGAAGAGGACGAGAAGGCGGAGAAGGACAACGAAGAGGCACGGCTGGGTTAGCACGCCGAACAGAGAAGGGTGGTTGTAGCCGCATCGCCTGTAAGGAATAGATAAGGTTCGACACCTCACCCCATACCCGGGACTCTTTACGCACCCCGCATTTTTTGCCGCATAGAGTCATTTGCCCGATCTACCCCATGCCCGGAGCTGGTTACGCACCCCGTAGTTTTGCCCGGGTAGAGCCATTTACCCGATCCCCGCATCCCCCCCTTCTGCGGGGATTTCCATATCCGAGCCCCGGTTACCGCAACCCGCCGCTCCTCTTCCCGGTAGCCTCCAGGCTTCCGAGTTCCCGCGACTCCCGATCACGCCCTCCCGCCATTCGGCAGGGCCCGCACCTGCGGATCCAGCAGCCCCATCCGCCATGCCGACATACGGTCACGGCCTGCTCCTCCGTCCTGCCTCCGGTGTCTATTTCGCCCTTACCTTCGCAGCCACCTCCCTGCGACGCCCCGGATCAGGCCTGCCCCATCCCTATCTCCGCCCCTTTCTCCGCCCGCCTCGGCTCTCCCGACGCCTCGTCCCGACCCAGTGCTGCATACTCCGCAATCAAATGCTTATCTTATAAACATAGGTACGATCCCCTCCCGCACCATTCTACTAATTTTTTAGAAGGAAAATTTGCATATCTAAAAATTTAGTAGTAAACTTGCAACAGGAACTAAAAAAGCGCTTTTTTGATATGGATAAGAAATTAACGGAACTCACACGCGGCGAAGAGGAGATCATGCAGATACTCTGGAGGCTGGGCGATGTGGTGGTCAACGAAATCATCGCCCAGACAAAAGAACCCCGCCCGAAATACACCACGGTCGCAACCTTCCTCAAAATCCTCGAAAACAAAGGTTTCGTCAACCACACGCCCGAGGGCAAAAGCCACCGCTACTATCCGGCCGTAAGCCGCGAAGAGTACGCACGCGGGGTCATGTCGTCGGTACTGTCGTCCTATTTCGACGGCTCGCTGGCACAGATGGTTTCGTTCTTCTCGCGCCATGAGGACATCTCGGTCACGGAGATGGAGGAGATTCTCCAAATCATGCAGAACGCCCGCAAATAATCGCCCGCTCCGCCCCAAGCCCTTACGACCATGAAAACGCTGGCCATATATGCCCTCGAAGTCCTCGCATGCAGCGGCGTGCTGTTAGCGGCCTACACCATCCTGCTCGACCGCAGGGTGAAATTCCGCTGGTGCCGCCTGTACCTGCTTGCCTCGACGGCCGCAGCCGCACTGATCCCCCTGCTACGCATCCCCGTATGGCCGGGGCAGGTCATCGTGGCGACCCCGACCGTAACTGCGCCCGACCTCGCTGACTGGACGGCCGAAGTGCTGCCCGACGCCGAGGCGCACGCCATCACGCCCGGGCATCTGTGCCTGGGGCTTTACCTGGCAGGCGCAACCCTGATCCTCGGCATCATGTTGTGGCAGATATTCCGTATCCGGCGCCTGCGGCGCGGCGCGGAGGTCACCCGCACGGGCAAATACAGGATCGTGCGCACGCAGCAGGAGATCGCTTCGTTCTCGTTCTTCCGCACAATCTACATATGGGCCGCAACCCCCGCCGCGGAAATGGGGGCGATCCTGGCCCACGAATCGAGCCACATAGCCCACCGCCACTCCCTCGAGCGGATCGTCATGGAAACCATGAAAGCCGCCCTGTGGTGGAACCCCTTCGTATGGATAGCCGCACGGCGGCTGACCGAGGCCGAGGAATTCGAGGCCGACAGCGACGTGCTCACGAGCGGCTACGACAGGGCCGAATACATGCAAACGATCTTCAAGCAGCTTTTCGGTTATAGTCCGGAAATAGCCAACGGGCTGCGTAACTCACTTACTAAAAAACGCTTTAAAATGATGACTACGCAGACAAAAAGCAGGCACAGCCTGCTCCGGCTGGCAGGTATACTGCCAGCCCTGATCGGGCTCCTGTGCGCATTCTCTTTCACTACGCGCGCCGCAGTGATCGTCGCCCCGGCAACCGGCACCGGTATCGAAACCGCTCCCGGGCAGGAAACACAGAATGCCGGAGATGAAAAAAAAGACAAGACACGCAGCGTGTCGATAGAGGTTCGGAGCAAGGACAAAGGAGCGCTCTCCGGGGCCATCGTACAGGTCATAGGCACGACGCAGGGCACCGTGACCGATACGGACGGGCATGCCGAGATCGCCGTCCCGGGCGGCAGCAAACTCATGATAAGCTATCCCGGCTACGAACCGGCGACGGTCGATACGAAGCAGCATAGCCAAAAGGAGGCCAGCGTCGTCGTGTTGCTCCGAACTGAAAACAAGGCCGCAAGCTCGTCAAACCAAGGAGCGGCAACCACCGAAAAACAGGTCGCCGTAACGGTACTAAAGGATGGCGACCCCCTGCCCGGAGCAGTGATAACGATAAAGGACACGCAAAAAGGCGTTGTCACCGATAAATCGGGACATGCGGAAATCTACGCTCCGCAGGGATCAATACTCACAGTCGCCTACGTCGGTTGCAAACCCCACCTGCTGGAGGTCGGAGAGGCAGCCCGGCAGTTTACCGGGATCACGCTGGAATCCGAAACCCCGGGGACACCGGTGCTTTCGGCCCAGACCGGCAAACCGCTCTGGGTGGTCGACGGAATCAAGGTAAACCCGGATTTCATAAACAAGCTCGATCCGAGCCGCATCGAAAACATAACGGTACTCAAAGACCAATCCGCCGTAGCGACCTACGGGCAGGAAGCCCGCAACGGCGTAGTAATCATAACGACCAAAGGTGATACGGCCCTGCCCACCCCGGGGGACGCCCGCCAGGAGACTGGAAACGCCACGACACAGGCCGAGTTTCAGGACGGCAGCATCCGCGAAACCGGGGAAACGGAGGACGACCAGCCGTTCCTGATCGCCGAGACCATGCCCTTGTTCCCGATGCAGGAGGGCGGCAACCCGGGATACGGTGACCTCAACACTTTTCGCGCATGGGTGCAGAAAAACATAAAATACCCCGCCGAGGCATTCAAGAACGGGGAACAGGGGCGTGTCGTCCTGTCGTTCGTCGTCGAAAAGGACGGCTCGGTAAGCAACATCCAGATTCTTCAAACCCCCGGCAAGGCATTCTCGGAAGAGACGCGGCGCGTCGTCGCAGCTTCGCCCAAATGGAAACCGGGCGAACAGCGCGGCGAAAAGGTGCGTGTGAGATATACGCTGCCCGTTGATTTCAGAATAACTGCTACGGCACAGGACACTAAGACCAGTGAAAACAAAAGTTCCGGGGAAGAACCGTTCCTGGTGGTGGATACCCCGCCGCAATTCAACGGCGGTGACATCAACGAATTCCGCCGGTGGGTACAAATGAACGTGAAATACCCGGCGGAAGCCCTCAGCAAAAACATTTACGGGAAAGTCCTGGTCACGTTCGTCATCGAGAAGGACGGCTCGGTGGGCAATGCCGAAATATTCAAATCGCCCGATAAATCCCTTGCGGACGAGGTACTGCGCGTCATCGGCAAATCCCCGAAATGGACGCCCGGCAAACAGCGCGGAGAGGCCGTACGCGTAAAATTCGGCATGCCGGTAGACTTCGCTGTCCAGACATCCGAAGGCATCCTCCACGACAAGGACACCGCACAGCGGGAAGGTGACATGGAAGAGATTTTAGTAGTCGGCTATGGCACCCAAAAAAAGTAGGCTTTCCGAAGCATCGCACCAACCATAAGCAGCAAACGGCGTCCACCCCGAGTTCAGTGGACGCCGTTTGTATTTAATACGGGGCGGAACCGGAGCCGTTTGCCGCCGGGCGGCGCAGCAATTCTCCGAAACAGCATCACCCGTGCAGGCAGGGCGTAATTCCCGGCCCCCGTTCACCGGACAATGGCATGACCTTCCGGTGGGGCCGCATCGGGCGCGCTGCACAAAAACGGCTACTCCTTCCCGAGGAGCGCCATGACCCGCCGGGCGAGTTGCGTGTTGTCCATTATTCCAGCAATATGCCCCGCACCCGTACCATAAAGGTAAACGGGGACGTAGGTCGCCGTGTGGCTTTTGGATCCGAAAACATATCGGATACCGCTCTCGGAGCGGGTAAAATCACCGTCGCAGCTCGGGATGGCGAGCCCCCCGGTTTCATGGTCGGCCGTCACTACGACCAGCGTCCCCGGCGTGCGGTCGGCAAAGTCCATCGCCGCAGCCACGGCACGCTCGAAATCGCGCATTTCGGCCAGTATCTTCTCCGCATCGTTACCATGCGACGCACCGTCGATTAGCGAGCCCTCGACCATCAGCACAAAGCCGCGGCCGACGGAATCGGCATTATGGGCGAGTATTTCCAGTGCCTTCTGCGTGGCGCAGCGCAGGTAATCTTCGCGCCGGATCGTCTTCGGGATATTTTCATCGGTCACGGCACACAGCAACCGTCCCGCACGAACCGGCTCCGCCTCTTCGAGCGAACCGACGACCGCATAGCCGCGGCGGCCGAACGCATCACGATACGAACCGCCCTCGGGGGACTCCTTTTCGAGCCGCCTGCCGGCACCTATGAGCACGTCGATATTGCTCGCCAGCAGGTCGCGCGTAATGGCCTTTTCGTCGCCCCGATCCGGAACATGCGCGTAAAACGCAGCAGGGGTGGCATGCTGGAGATGGCATTTCACGGCAATCCCCGCAGGCATCCCTTCGGCCACCGCCCACTCGATGAGCGACTGCAGACGCCCGCCCCGGGGATCCAGCCCCAACGTACCGTTATTCGTCTTGCTCCCACATGCCAGCGCCGTCCCCGCAGCCGCGGAATCCGTCACCCGGTTGTTGGCCGAATAGGTCGAGATCAGGGCAATACCCTGTGCCCGGTCGAAAGCCGTCGGGGCATAGCCGCCTTCGACGGCGAGCATCGAAACATGCGCCAGGCCCATGCCGTCGCCGATCATATAAATCACATTGCGGACACTGTCGGCGGGTTCCGCAGCCGCTGCGCGGCCCGCTCCGAGCAGGCACAACGCCAGAAACAAAAATGCTTTCTTCATATCCTCGTGCAAAGATAACAGGAATCTGCCAACTTTTTACTACATTTACACCACTTTAACCACCTTGCAACATGGATGTAAAGATCGCCCCCGACTGGAAAGAGCTGCTCGCTCCCGAATTCGAGAAACCTTATTTCGCCGCCCTTACGCAATTCGTACGGCAGGAATATGCCACGCACCGCATCTACCCGCGCGGCAGCAATATCTTCCGGGCCTTCGACAAATGCCCCTTCGACAAACTGAAGGTCGTCATCATCGGCCAGGATCCCTACCACGGCCCCGGACAAGCCAACGGGCTCTGCTTCTCGGTAGGCGACGGCGTGCCGTTCCCACCCTCGTTGCAAAACATCTTCAAGGAGGTTTCCGACGACACCGGGACACCCATCCCCCCGACGGGCAACCTCGACCGCTGGGCCGAGCAGGGAGTACTGCTCCTGAACGCCGTGCTGACCGTCCGCGCCCACGAGGCAGCCTCGCACGCCGGGCATGGGTGGGAAACCTTCACCGACGCCGTGGTACGCGCCATCGCCCAGCGCAAGCAGGGTATCGTCTACATGCTCTGGGGCAGCTATGCACAGAAAAAAGGGGCCATCGCCGACCCGCAGCGCAACTGCATACTCAAGGCCGTGCATCCCTCGCCGCTGTCGGTCTACCGCGGGTTCTTCGGCTGCCGCCATTTCTCGCGCGCCAACGAATACCTCCGCAGCGTGGGGCAGGAACCCATCGTGTGGTAAATCCGGGATAGCCCCGCGCCCACAAACCGAAACGATGACTACAAAAGAGATACGCACCGATTCCCTGCGGGCATGGCTGCTTGCGGCACGTCCCAAGACTCTGACCGGAGCCGCCGTCCCGGTGATGCTGGGCTGCGGCCTTGCGGCGGCGGACGGCGGGTTCGTCCTCTTGCCCGCGGTACTCTGCCTCGCATTCGCCTTGCTGATGCAGATCGACGCCAACCTGATAAACGACCTGTGGGATTACCTGAAAGGCTCCGACGGAGAAGACCGCCTGGGGCCTGAACGCGCCTGCGCCCAGGGGTGGATCACCCCGAAGTCCA
>OJNT01002567.1_pt1 | contig 10074 bp, 8 predicted proteins | sample 1597981 | NCBI WGS metagenome assembly OJNT01 (sample SAMN01915211, study PRJEB22387) | human gut metagenome | isolation source: stool | host: Homo sapiens | place: USA
GTCCTTCCAAATGTGAAGTTGCCGCCGCCGACAACTGTATCAACCGTACCGCCGTATCGACGCCTTACGGCTGCGAAAGCTATTACGGTGACTGTTCGTCAAAATGCCAGACCGCTTACGGCGACAACTGCCGGAACCGGAACGACAACAGCTGTTCTTACGGCTGCCAGTCCTATTGGGGCGACTGTTCTTCCAAGTGCCAGACCTGTTATGCCGACAACTGTCGGAACCGAACGGCGGTTTCGGTGCCGGCCAACGCTCACTGCACGTCCTACTATTCCGACTGCTCGTCCAAATGTTCCGCCTGGAGCTGTGACTCGGGGTATAACCAATCCGGAAATTCATGCGTACAAACCTGCAATTACAGCAGTCAATGTCCGGGATACACCATGCCCAGTGCCAGTAAATGCCAATGCGGCGGAATACCTTGTACAGCCTGCGGTACGACCAAATATAAATGTAATCCCAACACCTGCCCACCGGACTTAGCCATAGACCGTAACAGCTGCCCGGGAGGCAAACCGGGAAGCCGATGCAACTGCGGCGGAACCCATACTGGTTTTGCCGGAGGACATGTTTGCAGAGATGTTATATTATAATAAGAAAAGCCCTGTATTCGCAGGGCTTTTTTTATTTTTTAATACTGAAAATGGTTTTTCGCGGCTGCGCCATCAACAGCCTTTGGATATAGCGCCCCTGATAAAGATTGATACCGAGCGAATTTCCGACCTCCACCGCCTGCGGATCGTCGACACGGCACAAAATCATCCGGGCGCGTTCAGCCTTATTGACATAATCGGTAAAATGCTTGTCTTCGCGAATAACATCCATAAATGACGGATGCCAGATAATCTTGATTAAATCGCTGCTCAGATGTTCTCGGTCAATATATTTGAGCTTGTCGACCGTAATGCCGTCAATACAGATTTTATAACCGCGATACTGCGCAAAAGTCTTTGCCAGAATAAACGCTTTCACGTCGCTGAAAATATCCACCAGCTGCAGTTCCAAAACGATGCTGGAACGCATTGAAGCGTTAATATTCTCGTCAAACTCCAGAAACTCGTCGGATAAAATCGTCGACACATTCAGATTAATCGAAAAATTACTGGTCAGCGAACCGTCGTCATGGCGGCTGATGCTTACCAGAACCCGCTTGTCAAGCGTCTCGGTCAAATGCTGAAACAACCACGGATTTGCCGTAAGATCAACATCCGGCAACAGCATATCGCGCAAATCCGCAATTGATACGAACACCTCGTCAAACAACATCTGCGGCGGCGATTTGCCGATAACCGCGCAAACGGATTGCCGGCGGATAAGGCTGGAAAAATCGGTCATTGACAAAGCTTTCTGAACTTTGGCCAGCATGGCCGGCGTCAATTCGCGGCGCAGTTTGCGTGCTCCGCCCATAAACGAAGGCACCGGCACGGCAGTTCCCCGCATGGCGGCATTGCCTTCTCTCCGGCCCGGCTCATCGGAATTTTCCATATTGGCTTTGATTAACGACTTAAACTCCGTCGCCCCGTTGCCCAGTTCAAAGAATTTTACAAAACCGGCGTTTTCCAAATCAAACGCATTCTGAATCAGCGGATCGTCATGAAACATGAAACGCACTTTAACCAGACAGGCCAGAATTTCGTCATGCGCCTTATTGTTGAAAATAATTACCATGTCGTCATTAGGCAGGCCGAAGATTTCGCCGCCGCTTTTCTTAATGACGTTCTCAAAGGTTTCTATCAGTTCCTGCCGCTGCATGGTCCGCATTTTCTGGCTCTGCAGCTTATGAATAAAAATGCACATCGCCCGATAGCTGCCGAGGTCTTTTTCCATCCGCACCAGATAATCCAGAATCAGCGTATTTTTGCTGAAAGTCGGTTTCTCGGGAGTATTTTTGCCAAAAGTAAACATCTTTTCCGCCCTCACAGCAAATCTTCAAGCATGTCTTTCCGCAGGCAGCCGTCCCGAAAACTTCCCAGCAGCAGCCGGCGGCGTTTCAGACATTCCTGCGCCGAACAGTTTTTGCCGTTCGGGCATCTGGCACGGATAATCGCCACTTCCAGATTATCCATAAACGGCCCCTGAAAAGCGGTAATTCCGTAATGCACGCCCCACTTCAGCGCCTTATCGTCGCCGCATTTGGCCAAAATGACATTTTCGCGGCCGATGTCGGCAATGATTTTGCGAATATCTTCGTTCTCCGTGTCAAACTCAAGCAGCGGCTCATAAAACACCTTCAGCATATCCGGTTCCAGACGCCTGACGTTCAGCATTTTCAGCGCCGCCGTATCCACTTCGTCAATCAGCAGCTTATTGCCGCCGCGGTGCAAAATGTCTTTGGCTTCAAAATACAGCGGCAGATTGTTGAAAACATCCATCAGCTTTACTTCGACAATCAGCTTGCGCTCGCCGCGCAGAAAGTTTTTGGCAAAATCCACAAACTCGCGGGAAAAGACCGAAGACAAATTCAGGTTCATGCTGATATATTCCGGCCAGTTTGTCAGTTCGGCCGCCGGCATCGCCGACAGAACTTTTCGATCCAGGGTCTGGCTCAAATACATAAACAGCCAGCGGTTGGCGACCAAATCAAGATTAGGGTCGAAATTCAGGCTCAAATCCTTAATCGCCACAAAAAATTCCTGAAACAGAACTTTAAACTTTCCGGCGCCCAAAATCCGCAGCACGCTCTGCCGCTTGACAATTTCCGAAATATCCGCCTCGTCAAGCGTTTCAATAACCTCATCGACTTCGCCGGCTTCAATCGGCCGTTTGTAGGCAATCTCCTCAACTTCCTCTTCCGGACTTTCAATCCGCTTCTCAATATACTCATAGAAAGCGCCGAACTCTTCGGGAAAGCTTATGACCCGGGCAAATTCGGAACCGTCCCTGGAATGAAGCGCAGGATCGGAAGAAAGCCCCTGCCGCAGCTTTTCCACCGCATTTTCCACCATGTCAGGCGTAATGTCTCTGGCCAAAATCACGAAATCGCCGTTGGAAAGAATAAAAAACTGGCCGCGCGCCGAACCGACCACACTGTCAAACAATTTGGCGAAAATCTTAACGAACTCGGGATGGCGGTTTTTAGGCTTAAGCTTGGAAACGCTGACATACAAAACCGCATAGCCGAAAGAGTTTCTGGCAATACGGTCTAACGTTTCCAGCAGATATTTTTCCGACATTTTGTTTTGCAGTTTGGCCATAGCCGCTTAATCTTCAAACCTCCGTTCAACATTAAGGAATATTCTAAACTTATGCTCGTTTTTTATCAAGCGTCTTACGCTTTTGCTAACAGAATTTGCAGCGTTTCCACCGCCTGTGCCGCCCGGCAGGGCTTGTCCAGAAAAGCCGTATACCGGTCCCGCGCCAAAATCTTTTCGATTTCTTCGTCGGGAGCGCTGCCGCTCATAAATACGACTTTCAACCGGCGGTCTTTCTTCCGCAGCGTTTCATAAACCCTTTTTCCGCCGCCGGAGGGCAGAACGACGTCCAGCATGACCGCATCGGGTTTAAAATCTTTCCCGCAGACCTTTTCGGCAGCCTCAGCGCTGTCCGCCGTCCGCACTTCGCACCCTGCCGCTTTCAGGATGTCCTTGGCCACGCTCCGCAGCAGGGGATCGTCGTCGGCAAGCAGGATTCTGGCCGAAAGCTGATCACAGCATGGTTCGGCCGCCGCCGGAACCTCCGCCGCCGCAGCAAGCGGCAGAAAGACATAGAAACAAACGCCCTTTTGCCGATTTTCAACCCTCAGCGAACCCCCGGCGTTCAACACGATGCCATACACCTCCGGCAGCCCCAGACCGGTTCCCTTTCCGTCGCCCTTGGTCGTAAAAAACGGCTCGAAAACATGCGCCATGTCCTCGGCGGCAATCCCGGGCCCGTCATCGGCAAAGCTGATTTCCGCATACTCTCCCGGCTCGGCCTGAATCAGATTTCGCCGCATATCGTCTTCCGACAGGCAGACCTGCCGCAAACCGACTTCTATCCGGCCGCGGCCGCCCAGCGCATCGCGGGAATTAAAGCCCAAATTCAGTATCAGGCTCTGCAAATGTTCCGAATTTATTGCCGCAGACAGATTTTCCGCGTCGAAATTTCCGATAATTTCCATTTCCCTGCCGATGCCGTGACCGAGCAGATTAAGGCTTTCTTTCAGACACGCGGACAAATTGACCGGCGCCGCCTTTTCCGCACGGCGCGCCGCCAGTCGCGTCATCTGCCGCGCCAAATGCGAAGCCTGCTCGCAACCGCTCAGAATAGCGTCGCAGTAACGGCGTTCCTCATCGCTTTTCAGACGTTTTTTCAAACACTCCGCCGCGCCGCAGATGCCGGCAAGCATGTTATTAAAATCATGAGCCGCGCCGCCGGCCATTCTTGCCGCGGCTTCCATCCGGCAGGACTGTTTAAGCTGTTCTTTCAGCATAGTGCATTCCGTTCGGACTTTCCGGTCCTTTTCCCGCATAACCGCAAACAATCCGCCAAACAAAACCAGCCCCGCGGCCAGCACAATCAGAAGCAAGTCTTCCACAGCCATATCCCCGCCTAAAGTTTCGGTTTTTTCATTTTGCCACAGCTCTCCGGCAAAAACAAGCTAAACAATTGCCGTAAACCATAAATTTGGATTGCCTTTTTTGCCGGCAGCTTTTATACTTTAACATACATCTTGCAAATAATCGGGAGTTATGAAGATGGCGTCGACGATAAAGGTCTGTATGGGAAGTTCCTGCTTTGCCCGCGGCAACAACAAAAACCTTCAGGTTATCCAGCGTTTTCTGGATGAACACGGACTGGAAGCCGAAGTTGAACTGACCGGCCTGCGCTGCTGTGACAAATGTGCCAAAGGCCCCAACATCAACATTGACGGCGTCGAGTACAACAACATCGACCAAGGCTCGCTCCTTGATATCCTCGAAAAGCATTTTTCTTCCGCAGACAAAGACTAAACTAAAAAGGCCGACCGACGATGTCCAACCGCGAATACCCTCTTTATACCATTAAAAACAACTGTCAGGATTGCTACAAATGCGTCCGCCGCTGTCCGGTCAAAGCCATCAAGATTGAAGACGGTTCGGCTATGATCGTCCCCGACCTCTGCATTGCCTGCGGCACATGCTACCGGGTCTGCCCGGCCAAGGCCAAACAGGCGCGCAACGACCTTACCCGCGCCAAACATCTGGTACAAAGCGGCAAAGACGTTTACGTTTCGCTGGCGCCTTCCTGGATTACCGAGTTCGAAGGCGTTTCCCGGGAACAGATGATTGCCGCCATCCGCCGTCTGGGCTTCCGCGGCGTCAGCGAAACCGCCCTCGGCGCCGAAGAAGTTTCCGCCAACATTGCCGGCCTGCTGGACAAAGCGGCAAACGAAGCGCCGCAGGTTTCCGCCGCAAACCGTTTGTTCATCTCCACCGCCTGTCCGGCCGTCGTCGAATACATCAATAAATACGTTCCCGAACGCACCGCCAACCTGACCAAACTGACCTCGCCGCTGCTGGCACACTGCCGCCTGCTCAAAACCGCGCTCGGCAAAGATATTGAAGTCATCTTCATCGGCCCTTGCATCGCCAAGAAAATCGAAGCCGACCGGCACCCTGACCTGCTGAGCCTCAGCCTGAGTTTTACCGACCTGCGCCAGTGGCTGAAAGACGAAAACATCGAGCTGAAAGACATCCATACTTCCGTTTTCGACAAGTTTGTCATGTCCAAGGCCGAAGAAGGCGCCGCCTACCCGGTCGAAGGCGGCATGATTGAAACGCTTAAACCCTATGAACAAAGTCAAAAAGCCTACCTGATGCAGATAACCGGCATTGAAAACATCAAACGCGAGCTTAAAAACATCAGGGAAGAGGCGCTCGACCGCCCAATCTTTATTGAATGTCTTGCCTGTGAAGGCGGCTGCGTCAACGGTCCCTGCACTTCGTCCAAAAAATCCGGTCTTGAAAAGCGGGTGGAAATTCTCAAAGAAAGCGACTTTTCCGGCCTGGCGGGCAAACGCAGCCCGTCGGTCAACATCACGCTCGACTATGCATCTGAAGCGATTGTCCAACCGGAACACGACGAAACCGACATCAAACGCGTTCTGGCTTCCATCGGCAAATACAGTATAGAAGACGAAATCAACTGCGGCGGCTGCGGCTATAACACCTGCCGCAACTTTGCCAAAGCCCTGCTTGACGGCAAAGCCGAACCCGAAATGTGCGTTTCGCACATGAAGCAGCAGGCGCAGCGCAAAGCCAACGCGCTGCTTCGCTGCATTCCGTCGCCGATTGTCATCGCCAATGCCAAGCTCAGCATTATGGAATACAACGACAAATTTGTCGAAACCTTCTGGAACGAAGACGAACACGCCGACATCTACGACCAGAACAACCTGCACGGCGCCGACCTGCGCGACTTCATCAACTTTACCAATCTGTTTTCGGCCTCGCTGGATCTGGAACAGGACATTCATCGCGAACATGTCCGTTTCAACGACAAACTGTTTGACGTCGTCGTCTTCAACATCGACAAAAAGCAGATTGTCGGCGGCATTATCGAAGACGTGACCAACATGGAAATGAAGAAAGAGCAGATTGCCGAAAAAGCGAAAGAAGTCATCCACAAAAATCTTGCTACCGTCCAGCAGATTGCCTGCACGCTGGGCGAACACATGGCCGAAACCGAAGTCCTGCTCCGCTCCATCGCCAAAGACTTTGCCGCTGACGACGAACAAAGCAGCGACCTGACCATTCGTACCAACTCCAACAAACGGGACTATTAGCCGTGAGCGATTCTCTGTTTATCGAAATAGGCACACACCAGCAGCAGAAAAACGGCGAAGACTGTTTCGGCGATACGGTGTTTTCCAAAAAAATTCCCGAAGAACAGCGCATAATTTCGATTCTCTCCGATGGCTTAGGCTCCGGCGTCAAGGCCAACATATTGTCGTCAATGACCACCCGCATGGCCATGAAATTCGTCGAAAGCAACATGGAGCTGCTGCGCTCTTCGGAAGTAATGATGGACGCGCTGCCCATCTGCCAGGTACGCAAAATCAGCTACGCGACTTTTTCAATTGTCGACAGCGAACTCGGCGGCAAAACCCGCATTATCGAAATGGACAACCCGCCGCACATGTTCATTCGCGACTTCAAACCGCTCACGGTCAAATGCCGCGAACTTTCCTCGCCCAAATGGAAAGACCGCACCATCAGCATTTCGCAGGTTACCACCCAGCCGGAAGACCGCATTATCATGGTTTCCGACGGCGTTACCCAAGCCGGGCTGGGCAACCGGAAATACCCGCTCGGCTGGGGACGGCAGGGCTGTCTGGACTTCATTCTGAAAGAGATTCGCAAAAATCCCTACGTCTCCGCCCATGACCTTGCCCGCGCCGTCGTGCACGAGGCTCTGGACAAAGAAGTTGAGCACAAAGCCGGCGACGACATCAGCTGCGTGGTCCTCTACTTCCGCAAACCGCGCAAGCTTCTGGTCTTGACCGGCCCGCCGTTTGACGAAGACAAAGACCGGGAGTTTGCCGAACTGGTGTCAAGCTATGACGGCAAAACCGTCATCTGCGGCGGCACCACCGCCAACATCGTCGAGCGCGAACTTTGTTTAAAATGCGAGATTGACAAAACCAGTTTTGACGATAAAATCCCGATGGCTTCCATAATGGACGGCGTCGATCTGGTTACCGAGGGCATTTTAACCTTGACCGAAGTTTATCGTATGCTAAAAGAGGGTATCGATAAAAACAAGAACAATGCCGCCGTGCGTTTGGCCAAACTGCTTCTGGACAGCGACCGGATAGACTTTGTCGTCGGCACCAAAATCAACATTGCCCATCAGGACCCCAGCCTCCCGATGGAACTGGAGATTCGCCGCAACATCGTCAAAAAGATATTCCGGCTTTTACAAAGCCAGTACTTAAAAGAAATCAGTGTCAGATACATTTAAGACATGCAACTTATGAAAAGGACAAGACTATGGATAAAGTAACTGTAAAAATCTGCTCGGGAACCTCCTGTTTTGTGATGGGAGCCGCCCAGATTCAGGCTTTGGAATTCACGCCGCCCGCCGACATCGCCGACAGGATTGAACTCGTCGAAGTCAGATGTATGAACCTCTGCAAGGACATCAAAAACAAATACAACCACGGCCCCTTTGTGATGGTCGGCGACGAACTGGTCGAAGAAGCCACCTATGACAAAGTCGTCGCCAAAATCCGCGACGTTCTCAAAGCCGGAGAATGCTCTGCCGAATAAAGACTTAATGGAGACTAGAAAAAGTGCTTATACCCAAAAATAACGCCAACCAGATGCGCACCCGCATTCTGATAAAAATTGCCGAAAGCTATTTTGCCGACAAATTTAAAAACGCCGACCGCATTCCGCTGGAACTGCGGCCGAAAGAACAGCAACCGAGCCGCTGCTGCATTTACAAGGACCGCGCGGTCTTAAAATACCGCTGCATGTCCAGCCTTGGCTTTTCGCCGGAAGAAGAAACCGATGAGCTCAAAAGCCTGGCGCAGTACGGCGAAGAGGCCCTTGAGCGCACGCATCCCGAAAAGGCGCAGCTTTGCGTCATTGACGTTGCCTGTTCCGCCTGCATCAAGGCGCAGTACATGGTTACCAACGCCTGCCGCGGCTGCTTCGCGCGTCCCTGCCAGATGAACTGCCCCAAGGAAGCCATTTCCTTTGTCAACGGCCGCGCCCATATCGACCCGGACAAATGCGTCAACTGCGGCAAATGTCATGAAGTCTGTCCGTACCACTCGATTATCCGCATTCCGGTTCCCTGCGAGGAAGCCTGCCCGGTCGGCGCCATTACCAAAGATGAGTTCGGCAAGGAGCACATCAATCACGAAACCTGCATCTCCTGCGGCAAATGCCTGCAGTCCTGCCCGTTCGGCGCCATCGTCGAGCGTTCGCAGATGGTCGACGTCCTGAAGCTGATTAACGAAACCGACAAACAGGTCGTTGCCATGCTGGCGCCGGCGATTGTCGGCCAGTTTCCCGGCGACATCGGCAATGTCGTCGGCGCATTGAAAAAAGCCGGTTTCAGCGACGTTATCGAAGTTGCCGTCGGCGCCGACATTACCACCAAGAAAGAAGCCGCCGAATTTATCGAGAAAATGGAAAACGGCGAAAAGCTGATGACCACCTCCTGCTGCCCGGCCTACTTCCGCGCCGCGCAGGTACACATTCCCGAAATTCAGCCTTACGTTTCGCATACCAAAACGCCGATGTACTATACGGCCGAACTGGTCAAAAAAGAACATCCCGACTGCGTTGCCGTCTTCATCGGCCCCTGCCTGGCCAAACGCGTCGAAGCCGAATACGATCCGAACGTCGACTATGTTCTGACCTTTGAAGAACTCGGCGCCATGCTGGTTGCCGCCGGCATCAACATCGACGAATGCGAACCGGCCGAGTTCACGGCCGTATCCTACGCTCAGGGACGCCAGTTTCCGCTTACCGGCGGCGTTTCCGGCGCGGTTGCCTCCATCATCGGAGACAAAGCCGAAGTCAAAGCCGAACGCATTGACGGCCTGAGCAAGGAAAACATCAAACTGCTCAAGCGCTATGGCGCCAAGGGCTGCGAAAACAACATGCTGGAAGTCATGTGCTGCGAAGGCGGCTGCATTTCCGGCCCCGGCTGCATTGCCCTGCCCAAGAAGGCCAGCCGTGCGGTTGAAGCCTACGTTGCCAAAGGCGAAGACCTCAACAACGAAAAATAAACAAAAAGCCCCGCCGTTGCGGGGCTTTTTTTCTTTGTCATATTCGGGCTTGTTTTTCTTTTTGTCATGCTCGGGTTTAACCCGAGCTTCTCTCTCCTGTCATTCCCGTGCTTGACACGGGCATCCAAAAGACACAAGGCAGAGCCTCACGATATGTACATAGAAAGCAACGCGCTTCAACAAAGGTTCATGCCGCAGCCGGTGTTGCGGTCAAGCTGGCTACAGCTTGTCATATTCAGCCTTTTTTCTACGTCATGTTCGGCCTTGAGCCGGACATCTCTTTCCTTGATTGCCGGATCAAGTCCGACAATGACAGTATTATTTTTTCTTCTGTCATCCTCGAACTCTTCCCTGTCATATTC
>OJNT01002571.1_pt1 | contig 10059 bp, 10 predicted proteins | sample 1597981 | NCBI WGS metagenome assembly OJNT01 (sample SAMN01915211, study PRJEB22387) | human gut metagenome | isolation source: stool | host: Homo sapiens | place: USA
ATCTATTTATAGAATACAAAATACACCGCAAGTACCAGACAAATGAATGCCGCAAAATGGTTCCAATGCAGACTTTCGCCCTTGAAAAGAACCGTAGTAAACACCGTAAAAATGATGAGTGTAATTACTTCCTGAATAATCTTTAATTGTATCAGCGAGAAAGGACCGCCATTACCTATAAACCCGATACGATTGGCCGGAACCAAACAAAAATATTCCGCAAGGGCGATGCTCCATGAAAATAAGATTATGGCATAAAGCGGCCAATTAGTGATCACTTTCATATCTTGCAACTTCAGATGACCATACCATGCAAAAGTCATAAAGACATTAGACACTATTAAAAGCAGAATCGTATAAAGACCTTTCATTTCAATGATGAATATTTAAAGGGTGATTAATCTAAATTATCAATTTTCTGAGGAAGAAGTTCCTCCTGAACATTTACCATACTTCCCCAAAGACTATAGCGAGCTTCCGGGTTCATAGCTTCCAACTGATGTAGGATATCTTTCATATTGCTACGGTGAGATTGCGCCTCATAAGGACAATTCTTCACCTGCTTACGATACCCTCTTATTTGGGCCAGTTCCAGCAAATCAGCCTCATGTACCAAACACATCGGCCGAATAATCGTCATATCAAATTTCTTCATTACCAAGCGGGGCGGCATAGAACTGAATGCCCCTTGAAAAGTGATATTCATCAATAGCGTTTCCAGAATATCATCCATATGATGTCCCAATGCTATCTTGTTGCATCCCTGTTCCTTAGCCACCGTGAACAAGGCCTTGCGCCTATTCCATGCACAAAGGAAACAAGGTGATTTGCGTGTATCTGTACTTGCATCAAATTCCGTTTCATACAATACAAAAGGAATTCCCCATGACTCTACATACTCACGAAGATATGCCAGGTCACTCTGATACGGAATATTCTTCATCACCACATGGACGGCAATCACCGCAAACCTGGGCTTAAAAATTCGGGCGCGTCTTGCCAATAACTCCACTAACGCCAAAGAATCTTTGCCGCCCGAGAGTCCGATAAGGATCTTATCCCCATCCTCTATCAGACCATATTCTACCAGCCCTTTACTAAACCGCTTTTCAATGCGGCGGACGGTTTTCTCTTCTTCAGTGAATTGAGCCATAATGATTCTGCTACGAGTTACATGTTACAAACTACAAGTTCCATGTGGACGTTACGCAGCTACTTGTAGCTCGTAGCTCATGTAGCTTGTAGTCTTTATTCTTTGCGATTGCAAAAGTAAGAGAAAAGAATGATTTAAAGAAGAATTAACATAATAGAATAACGGAAATCAGCATTATTCCCGATTAATTTGTATTTTTGAACATTCGAATTTGTAAATTGGATAACTAGTATGAAAAAGAGATATATTTTACTCCTTCTATTTTGTCTCACATTAGTCGGTGTATCAGCACAGACATTGGAGGAAGCGAGAGCTTTCTACCACCAAGGGCAATACGAGAAAGCCAAACCGATTTTCCAGAAACTCGTAAAGACACAACCGGCAAATGGAAATTATAACTTATGGTACGGCGTATGTTGCCTGGAAACAGGAGAACCAGAAGTAGCTTTGAAATATCTGGAAACCGCCGTAAAAAGACGGGTGCCCAGCGGACAACTCTATCTGGCGCAAAATTACAATGACCTGTATCGCTTTGAAGATGCCATCAAATGTTACGAAGACTACATCAGCGACCTAGCCAAACGGAAAAGGCCGACCGCAGAAGCCGAAAAGCTATTGGAGAAAAGTAAAGCCAATTTCCGTATGTTGAAAGGGGTTGAAGAAGTTTGCATTATCGATAGCATCGTAATAGACAAAGGTCGTTTTCTGGAAGCTTATAAAATCAGTCCTGAGTCCGGTAAACTATTCATGTACAACGATTTCTTCAAGGATGAGGCAGAAGTTGAAGCTACCGTATATGAAACGGAACTCAGCAATAAGATTTATTATGGTGAGCGCCAACCGGACGGTAAACTCAGCATCCTCTCGCGTAACAAAATGCAGGGTGAATGGGGTAAGGGTAGCTTACTACCCGGTAGTATAAATGATTCCATCAATGCCAACTATCCGTATGTATTGACAGATGGCATCACTATCTATTATGCCGCTGATGGTGAAAATTCGATAGGTGGTTACGACATATTCGTCACCCGTTACAATACCAATACGAACACCTACCTCACTCCGGAAAATGTGGGTATGCCGTTCAACTCTCCCTATAATGACTATATGTTTGTTATCGACGAATATAATAATCTCGGATGGTTTGCTTCCGACCGCTACCAGCCGGAAGGAAAGGTTTGTATCTATGTATTCATTCCAAATTCTTCCAAACGGGTATATAACTATGAAGCAATGGACCCGAAAAAAGCAATCGGACTTGCCCGGATTCACTCTCTGAGAGAAACGTGGACGGATCAGGATGCCGTAACCGATGCCAGACATCGACTACAAGCCGCATTCAATGAAAAGCCACAAACCAAGAAAAGTCATGAGTTTGAGTTTGTAATCGATGACCAGAATACTTATTATCAACAAAGTGATTTCAAATCTCCTCAGGCCAAAAACCTGTTCGGCAAATACCTCCAATTAGAAAAGGCTTTCAAAGAGCAGCAAAAAAAATTAGAAGAGCAACGTTCCCTATACTCCCGCACCAAAGAAAACGATAAAGCCAAACTGGCTCCCGCCATACTCGACCTGGAAAAACAGATACAACAATTATCAGTTGAATTGGAGAAGGCTGCCATTGAAGTGCGTAATACAGAAAAACAATCCTTTAAATAAAAAAATTATGGACATACTCATCATCATCGTACTCATCATTGCGGCGGTCGTCCTGTTCCTGGTAGAACTGTTCGTCATCCCGGGCATCAGCGTAGCTGGATTCCTGGCAGGTGGTTGCATCATCTTTGCCAACTACTACGCTTTCACCTATCTGGGCACCACGGGCGGGTTCATCACGCTCGGCATATCGGCAATAGCCTGCATAGGTTCGCTGGTCCTGTTCATGCGCTCCAAAACGCTGGACAAGATTGCGCTAAAAAAGAACATCACATCCAAAGTAGACCGTACGGCCGAAGACCAAGTGAAAGTCGGTGACACGGGAGTAGCTTTCACACGTCTGGCATTGATTGGAAACGCTGAATTTAACGGCAACATCGTGGAAGTGAAGTCGATGGATGGCTTCCTGAATGAGAAGACCCCTATCATCGTAAGCCGTATTACAGACGGCGTTATCATGGTAGAAAAGATAAAAGATTAGTATTCACACTTAAATATCGTATAAATCATGAACGTAGACTCTATGTACTTAACTGCCTTTCTTGTGATAGGAGGCATTATCTTCATCGTACTGTTCTTCCACTATGTTCCTTTCTTCCTATGGTTGTCCGCCAAAGTTTCGGGAGTCAGGATTTCATTGGTGCAATTGTTTCTAATGCGTATTCGTAACGTGCCCCCCTACATCATCGTGCCGGGCATGATTGAAGCGCACAAAGCCGGACTGAGCAACATCACCCGCGACGAGCTGGAGGCTCACTACCTTGCCGGCGGACACGTGGAAAGAGTGGTTCATGCATTGGTTTCCGCCTCCAAAGCGAACATCGAATTGTCCTTCCAGATGGCCACCGCCATCGACCTTGCCGGACGTGACGTGTTCGAAGCGGTTCAGATGTCGGTAAACCCGAAGGTGATTGACACTCCTCCCGTGACGGCCGTGGCTAAGGATGGTATCCAGTTGATAGCAAAGGCTCGTGTGACGGTGCGCGCCAATATCCGCCAGTTGGTGGGTGGTGCCGGTGAAGACACTATCCTGGCACGTGTGGGCGAAGGTATCGTATCTTCCATCGGTTCGTCCGAGAATCATAAGTCGGTATTGGAAAACCCGGATTCAATCTCTAAATTGGTGCTCCGCAAGGGGTTGGATGCCGGTACGGCATTCGAAATCTTGTCCATTGATATTGCTGATATCGACATAGGTAAGAACATCGGTGCGGCATTACAGATTGACCAGGCAAATGCGGATAAGAACATTGCCCAAGCCAAGGCTGAGGAACGTCGCGCAATGGCCGTGGCCAGCGAGCAGGAAATGAAGGCGAAAGCTCAGGAAGCCCGTGCAAAGGTGATTGAGGCAGAAGCCGAAGTGCCTAAGGCTATGGCAGAAGCATTCCGTAGCGGTAATTTGGGTATCATGGATTATTATCGGATGAAGAACATCGAAGCCGATACTTCCATGCGCGAAAACATAGCCAAACCTACAGGTAATAACTCAAACCAGCCATTGAGTAAATAACCCGGTAAAAATATTATCCCCGAAAAAACGTCGGAGCCGGTGAACAGTAATCCCGTTCCGGCGTTTCTTTTTTACGAACATATTAACCCATAAAATCCAGCATATGAAAAAGTATTTTGCATCTTCCGAACTCATCATCAATGATGACGGTTCCGTATTCCACCTACACGTAAAGCCGGAATGGCTGGCAGACAAAGTAATCCTGGTGGGCGACCCGGGACGGGTGGCATTAGTAGGCTCGCACCTTGAGAATAAAGAGTGTGAAGTAGAAAGCCGCGAGTTCAAAACCATTACCGGTACCTATAAAGGCAAGCGAATCACGGTGGTTTCCACGGGCATCGGTTGCGATAACATCGACATCGTGATGAATGAGTTGGACGCTCTGGCAAACATTGATTTCAACACGCGGGAAGAGAAGCCCCAACTCCGCCAACTGGAACTGGTGCGTATCGGCACTTGTGGCGGTCTTCAACCCAATACCCCTGTAGGTACATTTATCTGCTCGCAAAAATCCATCGGTTTTGATGGCTTGCTGAACTTCTATTCGGGACGCAATGAAGTGTGCGACCTGCAATTTGAACGCGCCTTCCTCAACCACATGGGATGGTCGGGAAACATGTGCGCCCCCGCTCCTTACGTGATTGACGCCAATGCCGAATTGATTGAACGCATTGCCGCCGATGACATGGTGCGTGGCGTAACCATTGCCGCCGGTGGTTTCTTTGGTCCGCAAGGGCGCGAGTTGCGCATTCCGCTGGCCGACCCGAAACAGAATGAGAAAATCGAGAACTTCGAATACAACGGTTATCGTATCACCAATTTCGAGATGGAAAGCTCCGCACTGGCAGGTTTGAGCCGCCTGATGGGACACAAAGCGACCACGGTATGCATGGTGATTGCCAACCGCTTGATAAAAGAGGCTAATACGGGCTACAAGAATACGATTGACACATTGATAAAAATCGTACTGGACAGAATTTAAGTTTACCCCGAAAAGTCTATCTTTGCAATCCAAATAACGAAAATATATGATGAACCAGGATACTATCTGTGCTATAGCCACGGCTCAAGGGGGAGCAATCGGGAGCATACGTGTCTCAGGACCGGATGCCATCAGCATAACCAGCCGCATCTTTACTCCGGCAAAATCGGGTAAGACCCTGACCGAAAGCAAACCTTACACACTGACTTTCGGACGGATATATGATGGCGGGGAAATTATCGACGAAGTACTTGTCAGCCTCTTTCGCTCCCCGCACTCTTATACGGGAGAAGATTGCACGGAAATCACCTGCCACGGTTCCAGCTATATCTTGCAACGGGTGATGCAACTACTCATCCATCAGGGTTGCCGCATGGCCCAGCCGGGCGAATACACCCAGCGCGCCTTCCTGAACGGGAAGATGGACCTGAGTCAGGCGGAGGCCGTGGCGGACCTGATAGCCTCGTCGTCCGTCGCCACCCACCGCCTTGCCATGAGCCAGATGCGTGGAGGGTTCAGCAAAGAGTTGGCGGACTTGCGCAACCAGTTACTCCACTTCACATCGCTTATTGAGTTGGAGCTGGACTTCAGCGACCATGAAGAGTTGGAGTTTGCCGACAGGACCGAGCTTTGCCAATTGGCGGATAACATTGAGGCGGTCATCTCCCGCCTTGTACACTCGTTCAGCGTAGGAAATGTAATAAAGAATGGAGTTCCCGTAGCCATTATCGGTGAGACAAATGCCGGGAAATCTACCCTGCTCAATGCCTTGTTGAACGAAGACAAGGCCATTGTGAGCGACATTCACGGCACCACGCGAGATGTCATTGAGGACACCGTAAACATGGGTGGAGTCACGTTTCGTTTTATTGACACGGCGGGCATCCGGGAGACGAATGACACCATTGAAAGTCTGGGCATAGAACGCACGTTCCAGAAGTTGGAACAAGCCGAAATTGTGCTCTGGATGGTAGATGCAACGGATGCCGCTTCGCAAATCAACCAATTGTCCAAACAGATACTTCCGCGTTGCGAAGGGAAACACTTGATTCTTGTATTCAATAAGGCAGATTTAGTGACCGATGCTTCAAGCGTCGTCCCTGCCGGTTTTCCGGACAATGTGCAATCTATTTCTCTATCTGCCAAACGGAGGACAAACATTGATGAATTACAACGAATATTGGTAAGTGCCGCCAATCTTCCATCGGTGACACAGAACGATGTAATCGTTACAAACGTTCGTCATTACGAGGCTCTTACGCATGCTTTGGAAGCGATAAAGCGTGTACAAGAGGGATTAAGAAGCAATCTATCCGGGGATTTCGTGTCTCAGGACATCAGGGAATGTATTTTCCATTTAAATGACATTGCGGGAGAGGTGACGAATGACATGGTGTTGAGAAATATATTTGAACATTTTTGCATCGGGAAATAGCACCCTATAAACAGCTGATTATCAACATATTACAAAAACAAGTCAAGAAAACAACCTCAAATTTTAATTTACTGTTTATCAATACATTACAGTATATTTTGCAAATAATCACGGCAAAATCAAGGGAAATAGGAAACAGATTTGCTACTATTTGATACTCAAATTAGGGGTTGTTGACAACCCTATATTATATAGGTGCTACACTAAAGTAGCCGTATATATAATATGAATTATAATTTCTCAAAGCATTATTATGATCCGTTCATCCAGTTGAAAGAGGAAGAATGGAAAGATGTAGTTTCAAGAGGCTTCCTAAGTATTAGCGAAGCAGCTACATTGTCAGGATATACGCGCCAGTATATCCACAAACTGGTTCAAACAGGTAAGATTAAAAGTGAACGGTGTTTGAACAACCTAGTGATAGCCAATAAGGATTTCATCAAATGGTATTCGTTTCTGCCGTTAGTGCCCCACTCTCCAATTGGGCGAAGCTCGTATTCTCTCAAAGGATTGATGGCCTATACAGGAATGAGCCGTTCTTGGATTCTAAATTTCGCTGAACGCTATCAAATCAAATCATACTATTTAGGTTTAAATAGGAGGTTTGATGAAACCGACTGTAAAGCAGCTTGGGACATCGAACGAATCAGGTATGCCCAGTGGCTGACTGTTGATGAAATTACTACTCATCTCAACATTGATGCCAAAGAACTGCTGACACTTGTTGCCAAACACATGGTTAAGGTGAGATGCATAGCCTATACCGACTATTATTGTAAAAAGGATGTTGAACAAGAAATCAGATGGAGGGAAAGTCATGTATAGGGTTGCATTGCGTTATAAAATAAAGGCTGACGGCAAGAAAAAGTCCATTTATCTTCAGTTCAACCCACCCATCAAAGATGTAAGGGGGAAAGAAACCAAATATGAATTTCTGAATTTGGATATTTATGTCAATCCTGCCAATACTGCCCAAAAGAAATACAACCAAACGGTTGAAGAAGTGGCAGAAAACATCAAGTGCGAGCGTTACATTCAGTTGGTACGACGGGATTTCAGTTTTCTGGCAAAAGACAATCTGGATGGAGACTTTCTTGAGTATTTTCATGAAAACGGAGACTATCACAGTCAGAAATATATCTGTGCCCGGCTCCATTTTGAAGAATTCTGTGAGAAGAAGTGTTCCTTCAGAGACCTTAGTTTCAGTCTTTGCGAAAAGTACAGACTGTATATCCTTAGAGATAAGCACCTGACCAGTTCAAAAAAGATATCACACAATACTGCAAGTGCATACTTCAATGTATTCCTGAAAATGGTGAGATTGGCCTATGAAGACAAAATAATCAGCCATGATTATACTGAGATAATAAAACCCATTGTGTGGAATCATGATATCCTCAAAGAGTATTTGTCCAATGATGAAGTCGATATTCTACGCCAGACACCTTATCCGCCATATCCGGAATTGCCTAAAGCTTGTCTGTTCAGCATCTTTACAGGATTGCGGCGGAGTGACATTCTTGACTTACGATGGGAAAACATTGTAAAGAGATCGCACAAGACATTCATAGAGATACAGTGTAGCAAGACCGGTATTTTAATCCAATTGCCTTTATCAAAACCGGCATTGGATATTTTGGGTAAAAGAAAAGAAGAAGGGATAGTATTTCAATCCTTGACAATAAGCATACTGAATCTACATGTCTCAAAATGGCTGGACTCGGCAGGAATCATTAAGCATATTACTTTCCATTGTTTCAGGCACACATTCGCCATGTTACTTCAGGAAAAAGGTGTCGAAATCTATACCATTTCGAAACTGTTGGCTCACAAGCGAGTATCCAGCACACAGGTTTATGCGAAAGTCACCAACCAACAGGTTTATGAGGCCATCCAGTTATTAAAATAGCGAATTGTTAAGCTAATCCAGTCAAATATCGTTAAAGAAGGAGCATTAGATGAATCCACTGTCTGTATTTCAACAAATTGCCATTACTTTTGCAAATAATCTTAAGTAAAAACAGAAGTTATGTTACAATCAAAAATACAGGTCCTCAAAGAATACATTTCATCGTTCCTAAATGAGAAAATCCGCTGTTCCAGCTTGCCTTCGGCATTAGGCAAACAGATTCCGGTTGTTTTAAAGGATAAATACGAATGCACGACAACAGCACTTTTTGGTGTTAATGTCGTGCTTTGTTTTCCCAAGGAGACTGATTCATTAACACCGGCAAAGCTACAGAACCATATGCAGCTCTTTACTGCCAAATTGGGAATGCCCAGTATTGTAGTGATGAATGATATCCCATCCTATAATATCCAAAGGCTGATTGTTCAGCGGATTAACTTCATCATCACAGGCAAACAGATGTTTGCTCCGTCATTGTTGCTCGACCTGAGAAAGATGCCTAAGCCAAACAAAGATATCAAAGAAGATATTCCGCCGTTCGCACAATGTCTGATTCTATACAATATTGAAGTTGAAATACTTTGCCATACCATAAATGAAATTATGGATATTTTCCATGTTTCCTATTCTACAGCTAACAGAGCCGTTCGGTGGTTGCAAAGTAAGAACCTGACAATATCTTTGAAAGGTAAAGAGAAGAGATTGCAGTTTGCAAAACAAGGCCGTGACTTATGGGAAGCTAGCATAATATATCTGACAACACCGATAGAAAAGGTTGTCTATACTAATACTATTCCATCAAAAGCTCTGTCAACTACCATATTTAATGGCTATGAAATTGAACCTATAGAAGCAAATTGTTATGCTGTATGCAAAGACGATTTGAAGGATATCACAGTTTCTGAGACTGGCCGATTCAAAATTGAGGTTTGGAAATACAATCCTGTGATCTTGGCTGGATTAAAGAAACATGTGGATAAATTGTCACTTTACCTTTCGATTAGAAATAAGGAAGATGTGAATGATGATATTGAAGACTTACTTATTAATCTTGACCAATAGCCGGCGTATCCTATACTTTTTGGTAAATGCGCAGATATTATATGAATTATTGCTGGCTGTCCGCCCCCCCTATAGCCATACTATCTTGCTCCCCTGTAAAGGTGTTTCAGTTTTTGTTTTAAAATAGCAAGCCTCGTCAACCCAAAAGAGATGGTCCTGGTGGTGACTTCGCATTCAGCCGGGCAGTCACTTCAAGCCATGTTTTCTCTGGATTTTCCATAAATTCTATAAAGTTGATGTAATAATCAGTGCCAACCTGTATCATAGAGGACGACAAGAAAAACAATATTTTAATTTCACAAATCAGATAAATAATGCATCATAACAAATGATATATCACATATTATTT
>OJNT01002581.1_pt1 | contig 10022 bp, 8 predicted proteins | sample 1597981 | NCBI WGS metagenome assembly OJNT01 (sample SAMN01915211, study PRJEB22387) | human gut metagenome | isolation source: stool | host: Homo sapiens | place: USA
ACGATCCCGATCGAGCTCGCCATGAACCCGGTACAGAAAAAGGCGGATATCCGGAGCACGACCCTTTTCGGTCTTTCCGTCATCAACGTGATGTTCGAAGATAAGGTGGATGATTTCTTCGCCCGCCAGCAAGTTTATAATCTCTTGAACGACGCCGACCTGCCGGAAGGGGTCACGCCGGAAGTGCAGCCCTTATACGGCCCGACCGGCGAGATATTCCGCTATACATTACGTAGCGATAAGCGTTCCGTCCGGGAATTGAAGACCTTGCAGGATTGGGTGATCGAGCGGAAGTTGCGGGCCGTACCCGGTGTAGCGGATATCGTCAGCTTCGGAGGAGAGGTAAAGACATTCGAGGTTAGCGTCAACCCGAATCAACTGATCAGTTACGGGGTAACGACCTTGGAACTTTATGACGCTATCGCGAAAAGTAATATCAACGTAGGCGGCGACGTGATCACGAAAAGCTCGCAAGCCTATGTCGTGCGGGGTATTGGCTTGATTAACGATGTAAAAGAGATCGAGAATATCGTCGTAAAGAATATCAATGGCACGCCAATCCTTGTCAAGCACTTGGCTACCGTGCACGAATCCAGTCTTCCCCGCCTAGGGCAAGTGGGCCGCATGGAGGAAGATGATGTCGTACAAGGCATCGTTGTCATGCGAAAAGGGGAGAACCCCGGCGAGGTAATCGCCGCCTTGAAGGATAAGATCAAGGATATCCAACAAAACGCCTTGCCGGAAGACGTGCGAATCGTATCGTTCTACGATCGTGAGAATCTGGTAGATCTGGCGGTCAAGACCGTAACACATAATCTGGCGGAAGGTATTCTGCTGGTAACTTTCATCGTATTAATCTTCATGGCGGATTGGCGTACGACGGTGATCGTGTCGATCATTATCCCGTTGGCACTCCTCTTCGCCTTTATTTGTCTCCGGGCGATGGGGATGAGCGCCAACCTCTTATCTATGGGAGCGATCGACTTCGGTATTATTATCGATGGCGCCGTCGTGATGGTGGAGGGGCTTTTCGTGGCATTGGACCGGAAAGCCCGTGAAGTCGGCATGCCCGCTTTCAATTTGATGAGTAAGATGGGTATTATCCGTCATACGGCGAAGGACCGTGCGAAAGCGGTTTTCTTCTCTAAGCTGATTATCATCACAGCCTTGGTCCCGATCTTCTCTTTCCAGAAGGTGGAAGGAAAGATGTTCAGCCCGCTCGCTTATACCTTGGGGTTCGCCTTGTTGGGAGCGTTGATCTTTACGTTGACATTGGTACCCGTTCTATCTTCCATGCTATTAAGGAAAGAGGTGCGTGAGAAACATAATCCGTTCCTTGCGTGGATCAATCGGAAGTCGATCGGTATTTTCGACTGGTGCCACGCCCGTAAGAAGCGGACGATCACGTTCGCCACGCTGGTAGCCGCCATAGGTATCTGGTGCTTCACCTTGTTGGGCAGCGAGTTTCTCCCGCAACTGAACGAGGGCTCTATTTATATCCGTGCGACCTTACCGCAAAGTATATCTTTGGATGAATCCGTTACGTTGGCCAACCAGATGCGCCGGAAGCTGGCGGCTTATCCGGAGGTTCGTCAGATCTTATCGCAAACCGGCCGGCCGAACGATGGCACGGACGCAACAGGTTTCTACAACATCGAGTTTCATGTGGATATATATCCCGAAAAAGAGTGGGAAAGCGAACGCTCGAAAGCGGGTCTGATCGAGAAGATGCAAGAGGATCTGGCGATCTATCCGGGCGTGGATTTTAACTTTTCGCAGCCTATCTCGGACAATGTAGAGGAAGCGGCCAGCGGCGTGAAAGGTTCCATCGCCGTGAAAGTCTTCGGTAAAGATCTATACGAGTCGGAGAAAAAGGCGGTAGAAGTTTTCAAGGTCTTGGAGACCGTAGACGGTATCGAAGATCTGGGCGTTATCCGGAATATCGGCCAGCCGGAGCTACGGATCGAGTTGAACGAGTCTCGTTTAGCCCGCTACGGCGTGGCCAAGGAGGATGTACAATCCATTATCGAGATGGCGATAGGAGGTAAGAGTGCCTCTCTGCTTTATGAGGACGAGCGTAAGTTCAATATCATGGTCCGCTACGAATCAGCTTTCCGCCGTAGCGAGAATGAGATAGGCAAGATACTGGTTCCGGCAAAGGATGGTTCCATGATTCCTATCCGCGAGCTGGCGGATATCCATACGATTACCGGCCCGTTGATTATCTACCGGGATAACCACGCTCGTTTCTGCGCCGTGAAATTCTCGGTCCGGGGCCGCGACATGGGTAGCGCCGTGGCTGAAGCCCAGCGGAAAGTGGAGAGGCAGGTAAAGCTCCCCGAAGGCTATACCTTGAAATGGACTGGAGATTTCGAGAACCAACAACGGGCTACCAAACGCTTGGCCCAAGTCGTCCCCGTAAGTATAGCGATCATCTTCGTGATCCTATTCGTCCTTTTCGGCAACGCCCGGGATGCCGGACTGGTCTTATTGAACGTGCCTTACGCCGCCGTCGGAGGTATCTTGGCCCTATTAATCACGAGTTTCAACTTCTCGATCTCAGCGGGTATCGGCTTTATCGCCCTCTTCGGTATCTGTATACAGAATGGCGTGATCATGATATCGGACATCAAGAATAACCTGCGGGAGAGGCATCCTCTGGAAGATTCGATCAAGATGAGCGTGAAATCAAGGGTACGTTCCGTATTAATGACCGCCTCCATGGCCGCTATCGGCCTGCTTCCGGCCGCCTTGAGCCACGGTATCGGATCGGAAAGTCAGCGTCCCTTGGCGATCGTGATCATTGGCGGATTAATAGGGGCCACGTTCTTCACCCTCTTTGTCTTTCCGCTGATGGTGGAGGCTTTTTATCGACGAATGCTTTATGATAAGAACGGTAAATTAGTGCAACGTAGGTTGTAATTGCTATATTTGTAAGCGGCAAAATATTTCGTTAATATCAAACTGTGGACATCGTTAATCTAAAGAGGGGTATTCCCATTATTTTTATATGCCATTACCGTTAATAACAAAGCCCATCGAAAGATAAATCAATGGGCTTTGTTGTTAAAGGTTCTGAGTTAAGAAATATACTTCAAATTTAGATATTATCTTCAATTCCAATTCCAACCGGGAAACTCTTTCTTTAACTCTTTCCCGGTCGTTTTCTTTTTACATAATTCGCTCAAGTAGTTGGAATAATCTAATAGAGCATTGGTGATCGTACGGCTTTCAACAAAAAATTCACGTGTTGATAATATTTCTAAAACATCATCAAAGCGTAAACGGCGTATCTCCGACCAATAATAATAGCGCGTTACCAATAAGATGTTACGTTTATTTACCCGATCCTTACGGCTCAAAACTATTTTTCCTACCGTATTACTTTTAACCCTGTTTCGTTTGTTTTTTGTAGAATCCATACCAATTAAATAATTTTGTAAGCAAAAGTAAAGAAACAACAGATACATGAAAAATAAAAAAAGGACTTCCTGTAATGATTACGAAAGTCCTTTTTGTGTTTGGCTCTTGTCAGGCGTTATCCGAAACGATCGCTCCTATCCCCTTGTTCCTTAACGGAAGACCTATAAAACGTTTGTCAAATCCAACGACATCCCCGCGTAATTCCGGGTCATCCGGACGGTGGTACATATACAGTTCCCCGTCTGCTTTCATGACTTCGTCTGCTTGGAAAGCAAAAGAACAAAAGTTTTTAGATGTCCCATCATTCTCAAATCCAACCTTTTCAAATGTAGAACCGGATAATTTGTATTTAGCCGTTACGGATGTTTGAAGCATATAAAAACCTGCAAAATTAAACGGTTTACCTTCTTTTGTATTGGTCAAATCTTTGAACAGTTTTATATCTTCCAGTAATAAATCTGTTACATGCTGGGGAGATAAGACTAAATAGCGACTTTCCAACGGTGTGTCTACCATGTCAAAGCGGTTTTTCAACTCTATAATATCGGAGAACTGAATACGTTTTCGTCCGTTACACTCGTTACCGGTAGTCTTGATCACAGGCGTATATGCGCTGTCTTTCTGGGGGGCGTAGGCATGTGCGGCCTTTGCAGAGGTTTTTGCTCTTAACGACGCCCGGTGTCCCCTGATTACGCTTTCCAGTTGGTCGTAAGAGTATTCTATTGCATCCGGCCGGATTATCACGGTGTTTTCCGTTTCGAACTTGTCAAGTTCTATTGATATGGGCTTGTCGGTTCGTAGCGTAATCGGGATCGGGTAGGTTGTTCCATTAATAACAACCTCCGGATCAACCCCTGCCTCTGCGATATTGATTTTATCGTTATCAACTAAACTTGAAAAGTCTTTCACGTACTTTAAAAATGAACTATCCGGGTAAAAACCTTCTAAAACCTGATCTACCCATACTTGTTTATTCAATGTTGCCATAATTTGATGACTGTTTAATGATTAATATTGTTTTTCTGTTTTTCTTGATCCAATAGTGTTTGGTACAATCCAGGATTGTTTTTCAGCTCCTGTGGGGCTTTTTTACGGTAATCACTCAATGTCCATCCGGAACGCCCGTCACCATTTCCGTTTTCTTTGATCATGGAAGATATCGAGGTTCGCCGGGGAAATGATTCCAGTACATATTTAGCCGTCTCAAAGTCATTAACAAACGCATTTAACCAAAAAGATTTCACTTTCCCGTTTCTGTCATTATTAATGACACCTTCTTTTATGGCTTTAAAAATCAATTCACTACCTTTTTGTTCCCTGTCTTTGATTATTTGGGATTTTCGTTTTTCCATATAATCAGAAAAGGCCGTCGGATCGCTGAAAGCCATTGTTATTAACCCCGGCCTTTCGTAATCACATACGTATTTCATCTTGATTGCATCATCTATTGCCTGTTCTGTCCCACTTGATTGCTTAAGCGACCTGATCGCCTCCAAAATACTATCTATTGAAGCATTGGACTGTAACCCTAACGCTTCGTTTATAGCTGCCAAATCATTCATGTTTTCCCTTTCTTTTAATGTCAATTTTACAATTTCTCTTGTGTCTGTTATTACCTTGTCCCCATAATGAAGTGCCAATGAATTTTCATTACTTGGTATGTCACATACGCTGCATTCGTAAAGACGACATGAGGTAACGATACTTTCTCCTCCAATCACTTCCATCCTGCATTCATCAATGCCGATCGAAGCAGCCTTTATGAACCCGCCTTCCACTTTTGAAGCGATCTTTGAAGCAAACGGATCATTCATGTCAAATACAGGAGTTGCACAAAGCTTGTCGCCTTTAATTCGAATATTCTCCCAACGCCCGATAACCCCCATCTCCATTGCATGGTTATAATACATGACGGGGTTTTGCTCAAACCTTTTCAAATAAATACCGGATGTGAGGACTTTAAAACCTTTACTGTTCCGGCTTTCATCGCTTAATATGAATTCTTTCATTATCTATTTATATTACACCGTTAAAACACTGTTTAAACTCGTTAGATTTCAATTTTCTTCCGTTCGGTGGCGGTCTGTACCGCTTAGGAAATTCAAACCGTCTTAACGGCTCTCTTTCGCTTTGGGGCAATTTCTTTTTTGAGTTCATCTATTAGTCTTTTGGCATCTGCCGCCTTTTCATATTCCTCATGCTTGATGAATATTTGCAGGTAGCCTTCCAATGCTTGTATCTTTAATTTAATATCTTGTTTCTCCTCATGTTTTTTGTACATGGCCTCGAACTGCTTTGCCGTGCGCTTGACTTCTTTCAAGGACTGGGCGGAAATGGCTTTCTTTACCGTGCCCCGTTCCTTGCAGAAAGCGTCCAGTTTGGCAACGTTCATCGCTTTCTCGTTCTGGTCGCCGGGAACGATTATGCCCATTTCATAGGCCAAATGCCAGATACGGCGTATTACATTCGTTCTTTCCTTTGATCCCTCCAGCCATTCGATCAGGGCTTTCGCCTCCGATAGTGTCATATCCCGGCTGCTTTCCGTCCTGCCTTCCGTGAAACCGTGGACAAGTTCCGGTTTGCGTTCCATTAGTCCCAATTGCCCTAAAAGGGTATGGAGCTTCTTCAGTTGGGGTGTCGTTATCATTCGCATATCAATATTTTTTAGATTGATTTCTTAGATCATGTGTGTTTTTAGGATCAGGAGTAAATCCTATTATATCCCTAAGTAATACGGCATAGAATCTTAGATAATCGATACATCTAAAAATTCCACTTTTCAATGAATAGGCAAAACTTCGATACAGACAAATTCTATAGTTCTGTCTAATTATCCAACCGTGCCCGGGTGTTATGTGGTCGAAATTGAATACACTACCTTCATAGAAGGTTACGATTTTGTGCAGTTTCATATCTTCAGTCAATACATAGCTTAGTATTGCTTTGTCACAGCCTTCTATCATTTCAGATGCGCCGTTTAATTCTTTGTATTCTATATGTTTTGCTAATTGTGTATCCATTATATTTCCTCCCTCATTACCTTGTCCAAATAAATTTCATTCATCAGATCCCCGAAACGTTTTTTCCGTTTCAGTTCCTTTATACGGCTCGGATCATCTATTTCATTGGCCCGGCATATCTCCTCTATCTCTTTCGGTTGCAACCCTACGAACGTGTGCCAGAGGTTGATCCGGCGCAAGAACTCGGCGTAACCCTCTTTTTCCTTGGCCGCGAACTTGGTCATGTTGTCTTTGAAATAGGGCATTCCGGCCAGTATTATACCGCAGTTCCCGGCTATCTTGTCACGAAGCACATGCAGGTAAAGTATCATTGTCTGGTTCAGTTTACCGGCTTCATCAATAATGATAAGCGGGTTTTCCAGCCGGTTCAGTTCGTCCGCAGCCCGGTTTATCATTTCGTTCAGGTTGCTTTCAAACGGATAAGCCAGTTCCCGGAGCAATGCCAGGAAGAACTGGCGCGGGTTCATCGTCTTGTCATAACAGACATAAAACACGTTTTTCCGGCGGCTGTACGCGCTGATCGCCGTTGTCTTGCCCATTCCGGTATCAGCGATCAATCCGATCATGAAATGATATTTGCGGGCTTTATCACAGATTTTGAATGTCGATATAAAATCAGTCGTTGAAAACAGGTTATCAACGCTGTTCCTGTTACAGAAATTCCAGATATTCATTAACATGGCACTGGAAAGTTTATCCCATTTCTCTTTTTCCAGATTGGATAACGTAGCGTCACTGATACCGGATTTTACCGCAAAATCCGCCTTGCTGATCCCCTTTTCCTTACAATATTGGTTCACGGCCTTTTTAATCTCAACCTTTTCAGGTACATTTGTACTCAAATTTTTCATTTGTTCCTGTTCTTTATGGACGGGTTCACAGCCCGGTACTACTGCGAATAGTATCGGGTTATTCTTCGTCCTCATTTAAGTATTTATTTATATCAAACTCTCTGATTTCCTTTTCTGTAGCAAGAAAAGGCGATTCACGCCGTTTGGCCGCTTTACGGTCGGCCTCGGCCGGATCGTAACATTTAACCTCTTTCACTTTTGGGAAACTGGTGACATTCTCCAACTGTGTGCCGTGCCGCTCCAGTTCCCGGCGTAATTCGCCGTTCCGCTCGAACTCCTTTATCAAATCCTTGTTGTTCAATTTCGGATTGATAGCGTATGCGGCATCGTAATCAATGGAATAGGCATTTTCTGCATAACTTTCAAATGTCTTTTTGTTTATGGATTTAATACCTTCCAAACGTCCCTTGTGTTTGTATAGCAATAGTTCGTCTTCTTCTGTCTGATCTGCCAACGCTCCGTGTATTTTCTGTTTTCGTGGAACGGTTGCTATATGCTGATCAGTCTTGATGTCAAACAGGTATATTTCATCGAAATTCACGTAACGAACGTTTACATCCTTGCCGTTTAGCCGTTTAAATAAGTTTGAACGCAATTGGAACTCATACTTTACACCTTCACGAACAATATTGATCTGTCCTCTATCTATCCTATATTTTGCTGTCCGTATGAAGAGCCTTAAACGCAAAATAAAATTTACTTGAACGGTATATTTACACAAACAGGCATCATATCTTTCGTTACGTGTCATTCCGTCTTTGCCTTTAGCCTCATTGTAATCCGTGATACATTTAACCGCTATCATTTGGATCTGTTCGGCTGTTAACCAGTTCCCGGCCTTTTGGTATTGATCCAATAGATCTTGAGATGTACGTCCTTTAGGGTTCTTTGTCTTTATCCCTTCTCCGATATATCCGGGCATCTCCTTACAATGTTGTTCCCCAAAGGTTTTAAAACTTCGTTCAACAAACGATTTATAGCGGGGATTGCTTGATACCGTCCATTTCGTTCCTCCAATTTTTTCCAATGTGTCTTTGAAATATTCCGCTTCGGCTGTCTTGTTGAACGAATGGTTATCCGAAACGATTTCCAAAGGCAGAACGCCCGTGTTTTCAACCGCATTTTCAATGCCTTTCAATATTGTTTCCGTGCTTTCACTCGGTGCAATCTGGTAGCCAACGATCTTTCCGCTATGGGCATCCATGACCCAAAACAGCGTGAGTCGCCTAAAGCCTTCCATATAGAAAGGCAAATCCCATCCGTCAATCTGCCATTGCAAGTTTGATTCTGTAGCCCGTTCCATGGAAGCATAAGCCAATTTTTTGTAATTGTACTCATCGTTCCCTAATTGATCAGATTCGACAATAGGTAGAAGTTCCTTAATTCGGTTCTTTACAGTTCCTAAAGAAGGTTCTTTACGTCCGTTTTCACGTGCCAGTTCACAAACGACCTTATGTATGTACACCCAACTGTATTTCTTTCCACTACGAAGCATTTCGGCTATCCAGTAAGTATAAACAGCATCAAATTTGGGTCTTGACACAGTACAATATTGATGTACCAATAGTCGTTGGATTCCATCTTTCAGGCAGGTGTTTATACATGGGTTCATACGGTTGTATGCGTAACGTCCCGGATACAAACGATTATAAGCGTCCCAAACTTTGCGAAGAGGGAAACGGCTACACTCGTATTCTTTTCTGATTTTTAGTATTTCTGCCCAAACTGCATGGTGATGTGCATATTCCATAGATTCAAGTTCTTTTATCCCTAAATCTTGATATATCTTCATATATGTTTTAAAATCCTTGTTGTATGCACGATTTAAGCGAATATGGAATATCTCTACATCTTTATCAAATTTTCTTTGTTTAGCTAACTCTGAAAATTCATCTTTCGTTGGTAACTTACTGCGAGATGGAGCAGGAATAGTATCATAGGAAATATAAATACCTCCTATATCAAAAATACGCTTTCCGGTATTTCTTTCATTCCATTTTCTTAGCAAATCTTTTTTTATACCATATTTCTCCTCTAGTAGCTTATATGATATAAAAAGATCTTCATTTATTACTTTTACATGCACCGTCCTTAAATTATCTTATTTAACATTTTTCTTTTATATTCAGAGAGTTCGGAAAGAATCTCTAAGGTTGCATTTTCAACCCGATCACTATTCCCCCTTCCTGAAAAATAGTTTGAAACCTGTGTTTCATTTACATTTGCTCTCATAGCTATTTTCCGACAATAGCCATAAGGGATTTTTTTTCTTAGTTCTTTTCTGTCATTTTCGTTTAACATATTGCATTGATGTTTTCGATATTTATTACTAACTTTACCGCAAAGTTCTAATTAAAATACGATATATGCAAGAAAATAGTAAGAAATCTATACATAGATTACAGGAATATACTACGATAAAAGGTATTACGCTAAATAAATTGGCTATTGAATTAGGGCTTTCAAATAGCTACTTTAGTAAAATGGTTAGAAATTCCGGGTCTATAGGATCTGATATAATAGAGAAAATAATACGATTACATCCGGATCTTAGTGCGGAATGGCTTCTTACTGGTAATGGAGACATGTTAAAAACTGTCCCTAATGTTAATGATGTCATTGATAATACAAAATGTCCTCAAAATTTGTCCGTCACTTGTCACGGACAAGAAGAAAAACCAAATAAATATGTTAATAAAAAAGATTGTAATGAATTAAATATCAACAA
>OJNT01002589.1_pt1 | contig 10009 bp, 5 predicted proteins | sample 1597981 | NCBI WGS metagenome assembly OJNT01 (sample SAMN01915211, study PRJEB22387) | human gut metagenome | isolation source: stool | host: Homo sapiens | place: USA
GACTTTATGAAAAAATAAGAATTGCTTTATGGTGTTGCAGAGGAAATATGTTATAATTAGCATATCCTAAAAATGAGACAATTCAAGGATAGAATTGGAGGTTTGTGTATGCAAAAGAATGGTAAAAAGCTGTTAGCATGGATGTTAGCAGCAAGCATGGTATTTTCTTTTTCTATGCCAACTCAGGCAGCAAAGAAAAAGCCTGCTTTATCAAAGAAAAAAGCGGTAATAACTGTGGGGAAAACCTTAACGCTTAAGGTTAAAAATATAAGCAAGAAGACAAAAGTAACATGGAAGAGCAAAAAAAAGAAAATTGCGACAGTTTCCAAGAAAGGAAAAGTGAAAGCGAAAAAGGCGGGGACAGCGAAGATTACAGCAAGTTTCCGTTATCAGGGCAAGAAGTATGTGAAAACCTGCAAGGTTACGGTGAGAAAGAAAAAGACAGTAGTTGTGACTAATGCACCGACAAAAGTACCAACCAAAGCACCGACGCAGAAACCGGGCACACCGACTGCAACCCCAACGCAGAAACCGGGCACATCGACTGCAACCCCGACGCAGAAGCCGGGGACACCAACTGTAACACCGACGACAGAGCCGGCGGAGCCTACTGCGACTGCAACAAATGAGCCGGCAGGGCCTGCGGTTACACCGACGGCAGACACGGATGAGCCAACTGCAACACCAACAGCAGAACCGACGAAGGTTCCGGGCACCCCGATTCCGGTAACGGATCCGACGAAGGCGTTGCTTTTGGATTTTGAAGATGGTACCAATCAATATGTGACTGGACGTCAGGGCGAAGAAGAGCTGACTGTTGTAGAGGGCGGTTATAATGACAACTATTGTTTGAAAGTTTCCAACCGTGTGAAAAACTGGGCAGGACCGATGATTGATATCACTCACAATGTGACTGATTTTACAACGTATAAGATTGAGGCGTATGTAAAGCAGACAACGGGCAGCAACAAGACGATAAACTGCATGTGGGAGTCGATGGACTATGCGGGAGCGATGGCTTATACAACCGTGCAGAATGTAGTTGCGCCGAATGGTACATGGACAAAAGTGGACGCAACGGTTGTGGCACCGGGTGATGTAAGTAAATTGTCACTTTATTTTGAAATGGCAAATTATTCAAATGATTTTTATGTAGACAATATTTCTATTACGGAGAAGCATTTGGATATGGATGCAGTTCTTGCTGCACCAAGTCTGAAAGAGGCATATGCAAACCGCTTCCCGATGGGATGTGCAGTTTACAGCTATAATTTGCAGAATCCGGAGATTTTATCATTTATTAAACATCATTACAGTACGGTTACATTTGCAGATGAGCTGAAACCGGAGAATCTTTTGAACGAAGAGGCAACAAAAGCATCGGAAGATGGCATGCCGGTTATTAATACAGATGTGATTGATAAATGTTTATCTCTTGCTCAGGAAAATGATTTAAGTGTGCGTTTCCATACGCTTGTCTGGTATTCGCAGACACCGGATTGGTATTTCTGTAAGAATTACACACCGGAGTATGATGGTACGGGAACAGCTAAGAAAAACATTACAAATCTTGTTGACAAAGAGACGATGCTTGCTCGAATTGAAAGTTATGTTAAGCAGGTTATTACCTATGCAGAGACTAATTATCCGGGCGTTGTATATGCTTACGATGTAGTAAATGAGGTGATTGACAGCAATGGCTGTAAATTACGGACAGTAAGTTCAAGTTTGTATGGTGCTATTTTTACAGACGATGACAATACTTATATTACAAAGTCTTTTGAATATGCGAGAGAAGCTGAAAAAGCAGCAAATTCATCGGCAAAATTGTTCTACAATGATTTTGTCGGACTGGCATCGCCGGGACAGATGAAGGCAGTTGTGAAATATCTTGCAGATGCAAAAGATGCCGGAAATATTGATGGTCTTGGCATGCAGGCACATCAGACTAATCTTGGTGTGACAGATGGTGATAATATTAAAAATGCACTGAAATTATTCCAGCAAAATGGCTATGAGGTGCAGATTACTGAGCTTGATTTTGCAAGTAAGGATAATTCAGAGGCGGGTAATGAGACACGGGCAGCAGCATACCAGAAGTTCATGAATATTATATTACAGCGAATGGATGATACAACTGCTCCGGTAAATGTAAGTAATGTTACATTCTGGAATCTGACAGATTTGGATACTTGGCTGAATAGTTTTTACAGTGATGGAAGTACCTATTATCCATCACTATTTGATGAAAATTATCTGCCGAAAAAAGCGTTTACGGCATTGATTAATCTTGTAAATGGAGTTGTAGAGCCAACGGCAACGCCGACTGTGGCACCAACGGCAACTCCAACTGTGACTCCGACGGCAACTCCAACGGCAACACCAACCGTTGACCCAGATGCCACGCCAACACCAACGCCGGTTATCACACCGACTCCGGAGCCAACGGCTGAACCGGAACCGGCAGAGACAAAAGAATTGGATTTGGCGGAAGGAAATATTGTAATCAGTGCGACAGGATATACAATTGGCGATGCAGAAGAAACTGCATTTAACGGAAATTACACGATTTCCAGTACAGCACAATCGGCAACAGCATATTATATTTTAGTAACGGGCGGTACTCACACAATTACGTTAAATGATCTTGTTTGTACATCGAGTGAGTCAAGTCCAATTAAATTAAGTGGTGATGCTAAGGTAAATCTTATCTTAGTTGGAACATCCGCATTGACCGGTTCCGGCTATCATGCAGGAATCGAGGTTCCGTCGGGTTGTGAACTGACGATATCCGGTGATGGCCAATTGACGGCATTAGGCGGTAACGAATCGGCAGGAATTGGTGCTACATCAGATGGTAAGACATCTAGCACATTAGGACGTATTATTATCAGGAGCGGTACGATTATAGCCTGCAATACAGGAAGAAATGCTGCAGGAATCGGTGAATCACGATACGCTAAAGGCGGTGGAGAAATTTACATCTACGGTGGCAATATTTATGCGACATCTTCCGGTAACGGAGCCGGAGTTGGTGGCGGTGGTACGGCAGATGCCTCAGCCAAAACGATGAAGATTGGAATCTATGGCGGTATCATTTCCGCAGGCGGCAGTACTTATGCAATTGGAGATGGAAAGAGCCAGAGCATTTGTGAAGTAACAGTAACCGGTGGTGCCTGCTATAGTACGAACAGTGGTAAGACGATGTTTGGATCAACATGGGAAACCCAAGATACTTATGTTGGTACAGAGATTGACACAACAAAACTTTCCGGTATTCAGTCAGTGACGATTGATGGGGTAGACCAGGGAATCAGCAGTTTCTTTATTACTGCACAAGCTGGTACTGTGAACAAGAGGTTGAAACTGAATTTGTATGTGGAAAAGGGAGCATCTCATACGATTGTGGTAACGGATACAAACGGTGAGGCACATGAGTATATGGTTAACGCTTAATCTATAATAAAAAAAGGAGTTCATTCGTTCGAGACAAGATAATGCTTTGCATTATAGTCTTTTACGGATGAACTTCTTTTTTTGCTCTATTGACAGATGATGTTTCCTAAAAATGAGACAATAAAAATCTTGAATCTTCCCCCTTTTTTTGCTATTCTAAAAACAGTTTAATCCACAAAGGAGAGGGAGGCGAGGCGTTTTATGTTTCTCAAACAGTTTGCAGAATTCAATTCGATTTGTATACAGTGCCATGACAGTCCGGATGCGGATGCGATGGGGGCTGCGTTTGGTTTGTATGCGTATTTTATGAATCTGGGTAAAAAGGTAAATTTGATTTATGCAGGGGAACATCAAATTACAAAGCCATCGCTGAAATTGATGGTGGAGTACCTTGGCATTCCGATTCGATATGTGAATGAAATGCCGGAACATGATATTTTGATTACCGTGGACTGCCAGTATGAGGGTGGTAATATTACATCGATGCCGGTGAAAAAAGTGGCAATGGTTGATCATCATCCAATTTGTGTGAAAACGGATGAATGGTGTTTTATTTTTCCAGAGTTTGGAAGTTGTTGTACCGTGGTCTGGGAACTGCTTTTGGAGGCTGGGTATCCGGTAAATGAGAACTGGCAGGTGGCAACGGCATTGTATTATGGTTTGTATAGTGATACCAGCAGTTTGTCCGAAATTTACTATCCGGCAGACAGACAGATGCGGGATTCTCTGCGGATTAACAGAGAGTGTCTGGATGAAATGATTCATGCGAATTTGCAGCGGGAGGATTTGGAGATAGCAGGAGAAGCGTTGACTCACTATTACTATGATGAGGAAAAGCGTTTTGCACTGCTGCATACAAAACCGTGTGACCCGAATCTTCTGGGTGTTATTAGTGATATGGTAAATTGTGTGGCAACTGTTGACTGCTGTGTGGTATATAATGAAACGCCGATTGGATATAAAATGTCGGTACGAAGTGCAAAAAAAAATCTGCCGGCGAGTGATTTGGCGGAAAAAGTCAGCTGCGGAATTGGTGCTGGCGGCGGTCACACGAATAAAGCGGGCGGCATGTTGATGAAACACATGCTCGCCACACAGTATCCGGGGGAAGATGTAAAAGAAATTCTCATTCAGCGAATCCGCGAGTTTATCCGTGAAGCCGCTTACTGATTTCCATGAGAGGAATCGGCATCAGAGATAAAATACCTACGACAACCCATTCGCGTGGATTAAGTGCCTGCGTATGGAAAATAGGCTGGAGAACGGGCACACAGATGACCAGACATTGCAGGACAATGCAGAACAATACACTAAATAAAAGTTTTTTGTTTCCAAGAATCCCTGTCTCTAACAGCGAGTGCTCGCTTCTCATATTAAACGAGTGAACTAACTGCGATAAAGAAAGCACGGCAAAGCACATGGTGGAATTGCCGCTTGTATAGGCAAAAAGTGCTAAGGAGCCGATGAACATACCTTCTAAAACCATCTGAAAGACGGTATCAAAGTGAAAGATACTTTCATTTTTCGATAATGGCGGGCGGTTCATACTGTCCGGATCCGGTGGCTCAACACCGAGACAAAGCGCCGGAAAAGAATCCGTTACGAGATTAATAAACAATAACTGTACCGGCAAAAGCGGTGCAGACAGCCCGAAAAAGATAGCAACAAAAATCGTCATGATTTCCCCGATGTTACAAGACAAGAGGAAATGTATGGCTTTTTTTATGTTATCGTAAATACCGCGCCCTTCCTGGACGGCGCTTACAATAGTGGAAAAATTATCATCCATTAAGATAATGTCAGATGCATTTTTGGCAACATCGGTTCCGGTGCGTCCCATGGCACAGCCGATATCCGCTGCTTTTAGGGCAGGGGCATCATTGACACCGTCGCCGGTCATGGCAACGACATTTCCCATTGCCTGATAGCCTTTTACGAGACGTACTTTGTGGGCTGGAGATACACGGGCAAAGACATGATATTTTTTGAGCGCTGCAGGAAGTGAACGGTCGCTGATGGCATCTAAGTCGGCTCCCGTAATGACCTCATCTTTTGTCTGGCAGATGCCAAGTTCCTTGCCAATCGCCGCAGCGGTATTTTTATGGTCGCCGGTAATCATAATCGGACGGATTCCGGCGTGCTGGCAGCTTTTAACAGCAGCGTAAGCCTCCGGGCGGGGTGGGTCAATCAGACCTGCCATCCCAAGGAAAACCAAATGGGATTCTAAGGAATTGTTGTCCGGACGGCTTTTGTGCAGACAAAAACCGAGAGCAATGACGCGAAGTGCATTGGCGGTGTAATTTTCAATTTGCTCATTTAACCTATGCCGCATCGTATGTGTCAGTGGACGTGTGCTGCCATCTTTATCGAGATACGAGTGACAGTTGGCAAGGATAAATTCAGGAGCACCCTTGGTTATTGCTAAATATCCATTGGGTGTCCGATGCAATGTTGTCATCCGCTTGCGGATTGAGTCAAAAGGGATTTCTTCAATAACCGGAAATTCTTTTCGTACTTCTGTATAAATAAGTCCGCTTGATGCACCGTAATGAATCAGTGCATGTTCGAGTGGACCGGATTGGTTGTTGCAAAGCAGAAAATAACGAAGTAAGGTTTTTTCGTTTTCGGTGCTGTATATATTCCGAACTGTCATGCGGTTCTGGGTAAGCGTGCCGGTTTTGTCAGAACAGATAACAGAAGCACTGCCAAGTGTTTCTACAGCAGGGAGATGGCGGATAACGGCACACTGTTTTGCCATGCGCTCGACGCCAAGGCTTAGCATGATGGTGACAAGAGCGGGCAGACTTTCCGGAATGGCTGCGACGCCAAGACTGACGGAAGTCATAAACATATCAAAAACCGGCTGATTTTTCTGCAATCCCAGAAAAAATAGAATGGCACAAATAATCAGGGCCAGGATGCCAAGCACTTTTCCTGTGTGATTGAGGCGCCTGGTAAGAGGTGTCTGCGGTGCCTGTTCGTGTGAAAGCATACCGGCGATTTTCCCAATTTGCGTATTCATACCGGTTTCCGTAACACAGAACAGCCCATTTCCGGTCGTAATCATTGTGCCCGAAAATACCATGTTGAGCTGGTCGCCGAGTGAAAGATTTTCCATATGCAGCGAGTCGGAAGTTTTTTCGATGCTTCCCGTTTCGCCGGTAAGGGCGGATTCATTTGCCGACAGATTGTGCGTAAGGAGAAGTCTGCCATCGGCGGGAACAAGACAGCCGGTGTCAAGATAGACTAAATCTCCCGGTACAAGTTCCGGAGAAGATATGGTCTGGCGTTTTCCATCTCTTAGTACCTGACATTGTGGCGTTTGCAGAGAACGAAGGTGAGCCAGCGAATGTTCTGCCTGTTTCTCCTGATAAATGCCAAGCAGAGCATTTAGTATAACGATTGCCAGAATGATTAAAGGGTCGGTCAGATTTACTTCTCCCTGTGCATAAGAAGCAAAAAAAGAAATGCCGGCGGCTGCTAATAAAGTAAGAATCATAAAGTCTTTAAACTGCGCTGCAAACTGACGGAAAAATCCGGGACCTTTTTCGCTTTGCAATTCATTTTTTCCATAATGTCTTTGGCGTTTGACAACTTCTTTTTGGGATAAGCCCCGGTCTTTGAAACGGTTGAGTTTATCCATTACTTCCTGTGATTCCATTTGATACCAGTTCATACTTACCTCCAAAATAATTGACTGTTTTTGTCGAAAGGACTCTCCTCTTTTTCCTTATTTGCATAAAATAGAATAAGGAAGTGGCAGGAGGAGCTTGTGTTTGTTGTTTGCTTATTAGCGTTGTCAGTGAGCCTTGACACGCTGGGAATTGGTATGGCATATGCAATGTCGGGCATTTGCATACCCAAACGAATCCGGTTATTTATTGCTTTATTAAATGGCGTGCTGACAGCGGTTGCACTTTTTGTGGGTTCGACGTGCCTTGCGGGGCTGCCGGAACCTTATTTCCGCCTTGTTGGCGGCGGGATTTTGATTTTGCTTGGTGCAAAAACGTGCATCCGTGTGTTGCAAAACAAAGGGGAAGTACAGTATGACAAAGATAATTCCCGAAGCATTGACATAAAAGAAGGCAGTGCGTTGGGAAGTGCCCTTGCGCTTGATTCGGTGAGTGCAGCACTTAGTCTGGTCGGTCAGGGAACCGTAATCTGGTTGTTTCCTATATGTACCGCTTTTTTATGTGGAGCCTTTTTGTGGATTGGCGGGCAGAGAATATACCACGTGCGTCGACTAAACGGAATCAGTGGCATACTTCTTATTCTTCTTGGTTTGTTCCGCGTGCTGCCCGTTTTTTTCTAATAGCATTGAGGGCGAAAATTACTAATAGGATAATACCTGTATAAAAAATAACATGCTTGTATTTGTCTAAATAATGAAAGAACAAATCCTTGTATTGGTAAAAATAATAGCCAAGTCCGGTTAATACCGTGTTCCATGTAACAATGCCGATGGCAGAATACAAAAGATAACGGCTGATATTCTGCCCCATGGCACCCGCGACAAAGCCGATATAGGTGCGGCACAGAGGAATCACGCGGCTGATTAGAACGGCACTTTTTTCGTGATTGCCAAAGACACGGTAGGAGGTTAGGATTGGTTTCTCCATAGAAGAAAAACGTTTCATAATGCGTTCCAACAGTGGAGAACCGCCAAACCTGCCAATGCCATACGGAATCAGTGTCCCAATCAGTCCTGCTCCCGTTGCAAAAAGGACAAGATATGGAAAAAACAACCCCTGCCCGGCAGCCATAACACCCGCCAATGGCAGAATAATCTCACTCGAAACAGGAAAACAGGCATATTCCAACATAATCAGCACAAACATAGCCCAAATGCCATAGTTCTGTAAAAACGACTCAATCCAATCCATTCATCATGACCTCAGTATGATTGTTACAGTGTATGAGGTGATAGTCGGAATTATTCTCTAGAATAGGGGGATAACAAAATTCAACCCATTTAGAAAAGTTGATACGAGAGTTTGCGGTCATTGCTGGCGTTTTATCAATATTCCAGTAAATCACCAAGAAAGGATTTGCAGCTCGTGGGTACAAATACGCAAGTATCTGACATGCGTAGTGGGCATGTTGATACTTCTGCGCATTTGTCTGAGCGGGAGCGTCCACGAGATGTAAACCTTTCTTGGTAATTTACGTAAATTAAAAAAACGCCACTAATTAACTGCCGCAAACTCTCCTATCACAGTCCTTGACAAAGGATTTTAGTGTTGGTATTATAAAATAGTATGCTTGCGTACATTTTGACACAAATAGGAGGTAGTTTTGAAGAAGAAAATCAGCTTATTCGTTTTGTTGTTTCTCTTAGTATTGACAGCGAATTTTCAGACAACAAATGCGGCAGCAAAGAAAAACATATATAAGATAAAAGTAAACAAATTAAAGAATACGGTGACGGTATACCGTCATACGAAAAAAGGAAAGTACAAACCATATAAAGCATTTGTCTGTTCATCGGGCAAAGCGACACCGGTCGGCACTTTTTCTTTGAGAGAAAAATATCGGTGGCATGCACTGTTGGGACCGTCTTACGGTCAGTACTGTACAAGAATTTATGGAGGCTTTTTGTTTCATTCGGTATGGTATTATCAGCCAAAGAAAAATACACAGTCCTATGCTCAGTTTAATCGGTTGGGAACGATGGCATCTCATGGATGTATCCGATTGACGGTGGCAGACAGCAAATGGATTTATGATAATTGTCCATCCGGCACAAAAGTAGTAATTTACAATTCGCCAAAGGCAGGACCACTTGGAAAGCCGAAGGCACAGAAGTTATCCGGGCATATGGGATGGGATCCGACTGATCCGGATATTCATAATCCATATTTGATTAAGGTAAAGAGTATCAAGCTGAGTACTACGAAAAAGACATTGGAAATTGGTGGTAAAAAGAAGGATGCTAAGTTTACGATTCGGGTAAAAAAGATTTTACCGAAAAAAGCGATGATCAAGAAGATGAAATACACTTCTTCCAATAAAAAGATTGCAACGGTTTCATCATCCGGATATGTGAAAGGAATCAAAACCGGAAAATGTAAAATTACCGTGACATCCAAAAAGAATAAAAAGAAGAAAGCAAAAATTACGGTAACGGTCGTAAAGAAAGTAACATCCGTTGCGATTGAAAAGCCGAAAAATCAGTTATATGTAGGAAACAGTCTGACTCTGAAAGCGACTGTAAAACCGGCAAGTGGAAGCTATAAAAAGGTAACTTGGTCATCTTCGGACAAAAAGATTGCGACAGTTACAAAAGCCGGTGTGGTAAAAGGAATCAAAGCGGGAAACGTCACAATCAAAGCAACTTCTGTGGAGGGAAGTAAAAAAACAGCAAGTTTGAAAATGACTGTGATGGCAACCAACAGTGTCGGCATTGCCTCTGTGGAGGTGCTTAGCAACGATGTTGTCCGGGTATCTCTGGATAAAGCGAAGGCATTGACAAACAAACAATTCAAAATAGAAGGAAAGCGCTATTCTTATGGAACATATAACCGCACCTATTCCGTGTCAAATATTCGCAACT
>OJNT01002608.1_pt1 | contig 9950 bp, 7 predicted proteins | sample 1597981 | NCBI WGS metagenome assembly OJNT01 (sample SAMN01915211, study PRJEB22387) | human gut metagenome | isolation source: stool | host: Homo sapiens | place: USA
TATGACCCTCTGCTTGTAAGGCAGATGCTCTCCCAGCTGAGCTAAGATTCCATATTGTGCTTGTTTCAGGCGGCTTATTTGTTGTCCGCTCCGTAACTTGCTTTGCTATTATATAATGGATTTTGTCGGATGTCAACACCTTTTTGAAACTTTTTTAATTTTTTTTATTTTTTTAATTATTCGTACATTTTAAAGCATTTCTGACACAAAAAAATCAAAAAGCACAAGACAAATGCAAGTCTCTTATTTCCATCACTTGCTCATAACCGAATAACTGCTTCGCAGTTTATTCAAAAAAAGATTCCTTCTCCAGTTTTACCTGAAAAAGGAATCTCCTGTTATCTGTCATTATTATCTGTTATTATTCAGCATCTTCTGCTGCTTCAGTTGTTTCTGCATTTTCTTCTGCAGTATCCTCTTTTGCTTCGTCCTTGCTATCTGTATCCTTGCTGTCTGTTTCTTCTGTAGCAGCTTCTTCAGTGTCTGTACTGTCATCAAAAGGAATTACAGCACCGTCATATTTTTCATTGATGAAGTCTTTGATCTCATCAGATTTCAGTACGTCAACTAAAGCTTTAATCTTATCGCTGTCTTCATTGCCTTCTTTTACTGCGATTACGTTTACATATGTCTTTGCTGCTTCAGAATCAGATTTCTCATATGCAAGTGCATCTTTTCCTACTGAGAATCCTGCTTCCAGAGCATAGTTTCCGTTTAATACTACGTAAGCTGTCTCACCTGTAACACGTGCTACCTGTGCTGCTTCCAGCTCTACGATCTTTACATTGTGAGGATTCTCTGCAATATCCTTAACAGTTGCATTTAATCCTGCGCCATCTTTCAAAGTGATGATTCCGTTATCCTGGAGAAGAAGAAGTGCTCTTGCTTCGTTTGTGGTATCATTTGGTACTGCGATAGAATCTCCGTCTTCCAGATCATCCAGGCTGTCTTTTGTTCCGGGATAGATTCCGAATGGCTCATAGTGAATACCGCCTGCATTTACAAGGTGTGTGCCCTTCTCCTCATTAAACTGATCCAGATATGGGATATGCTGGAAGTAGTTTGCATCAAACTCTCCACTCTCAACTACCTCGTTTGGTCTTACATAATCATCAAATACAGTAACCTCAAGGTCATATCCTTCTTTCTCAAGAAGTGGTTTTGCCTCCTCAAGGATCTCTGCGTGAGGTGTTGCAGATGCTGCAACTGTGATGGTTTTGTCATCATCCTTTGCATAAACGCCTGTGCTTAATGTTCCTGCCACTAATACTCCTGTTAAAACTGCTGCCACTAATTTTTTCATAATAATTGTCCTCCTGAATTTTATATTTTAACTTTTTTCATAACCATTTTATAATCAACAATTTCTTAAAACAATTGGGTTTATGTTATTTTCATCCATTCGAAAATATTTCATTAATTATGGATTTCTTATAGCTATTTTCTTCTGTCAATCTTATTTGCGATCATCATTCCCACTGACTGGAAAATCTGTACCAGCACCACCAGCAGGATAACTGTAACGATCATAATATCTGACTGATATCTGTAATATCCATAGCGGATGGCGATATCTCCAAGTCCGCCTCCTCCTACTGCACCGGACATGGCTGAATAACCAAGGATAGTTCCGATTGCAATCGTTGCTCCTGTGATCAGTGAAGTTCTGGCTTCTACCAGAAGAACCTTCACAATGATCCTTATATTGCTGGCACCCATAGCTCTGGCTGCCTCGATCACACCTGCATCCACCTCTTTAATAGAAGATTCCACCATTCGTGCGATAAAAGGAATGGCTGCCACTACCAGTGGCACTACCGTTGCTGTAGATCCATAGCTCTTTCCCACCACTGCTCTGGTAAAAGGAATCAGCAGGATCAGTAAGATCAGAAACGGAATACTTCTCACAATATTTGCAATTGCATCCAGTATCTTATACAACACTGCATTTGGTTTCAGTCCCTCTTTATCAGACACTGCCAGCAGCACTCCCATAGGAAGTCCGAACAGGTATCCCAGAACTGTGGAAAGAACTGTCATGTAAAGTGTTTCTCCCACACCCTGGACAATCATCATTATTGTCTCATGATCCCACATATTCTGTCACCTCCCCGATTGCTAAACCTTTTTCTTTCAGATACTGCTTCATCATTTCTGTCCTGGTACTGCCTTCCATAAACTCCAGTATCATCTCTCCCTTGGCTACACCACCTACATTCTTGGTATCTGCTTTGAGGATATTTACCGGTTCTCCGAAGGTAAGGATCAGATTTGCGATCACAGGCTCAAAAGCTGAATTCTCAGAGAATACGATTCGTATCTTCTCACCGCTTTTGATCTCTGCCTGTCCTTTTTCCCTGCCTGCATCCAGTCTGCTGTCTGCGTCGATATCAGAACCTGTATCCTTTCGGATCAGTTCTTTGGCAACCTCTGACTGAGGATTTGCAAAAATATCTGCAACCAGTCCTTTCTCAACCACTTCACCCTCATACATGATCGCCACATGTGTACAGATTTCACGCACCACCGACATCTGATGAGTAATGATCACTATGGTGATTCCAAACTGCTTATTAATCTTTTTCAGCAATTCCAGAATGGAAGAAGTAGTCTGCGGATCCAGTGCACTGGTAGCCTCGTCACAAAGTAAAATCTTCGGATCCGATGCAAGTGCTCTTGCAATGGCAACCCTCTGCTTCTGACCACCGGAGAGCTGTGCAGGATAAGCATTCTGCCTGTCCCCCAGACCAACGATCTCCAAAAGCTCTGCTGCCCTCTTTCTGGCCTCTGCCTTCTTCTTTCCTTTTATATAAAGTGGAAAACAGACATTATCAATCACTGACTTCTGCATCAGCAGATTGAAATGCTGAAAGATCATACCAATCTCTTCCCTCTGTTTCCTCAATTCTTTCTCTGTCAAATCTCCAAGAGCCTTCCCATCTATCAGAACCTGTCCCTCTGTAGGAACCTCCAGAAAATTCATACATCGTACCAATGTACTCTTACCTGCCCCCGACATACCGATAATCCCATATATATCACCGGAATCGATATTCAGGTTCACATCCTTCAAAGCCTCGACCACGCCATCTTTCGTGTCAAAAGACTTCCGGACCTTCTCAATCACAATCCCAGACATCTCATTCTCCCTCTCTCTTATTCCCCGCTCCGTTGAGCATGAACATACTATACCACTACACTTCCAAATATGCCAATTCATAATATCTAGCACCAGTTATAGTTTAAAACTATATTTTTATCGCTTTACCACATCAAATTCTATATCTCCTGGATTTATTCAGAAAGAAAAACAGCAGGAGAAAGGTCATATTCCTTTCATCCTACTGCTTTGAAAACGTAATATTCATTAAATTCCATCATCCACATCCGGTTCTTTGGGATTTGCACTTTTGCATCCATTACAGGTCATCCTCTGCTATATTCATTTTGACTTGGATAATCCATCTGAGAATAATTTGTCGTTTTGTCCCATGTAACATGAACCTGAGTCAAGCGGATATTCGCAATCCGGATCCAGAATACGCACTTACCATTTTTACTCTTCCAGGTATTTTTTGCGCAGCATTTACAGTTACTGACATTACCATACAAAACAGTATCAAAAAACACCTGTCAAAATCGCTGAGAACTTTTTCTTCCTCTTAGCTCCTTATCTTTTAATTTTTTTCACAGATGAGAACGCACTGTAAACTTTCTTTCCTTTCACTGTCTGATATGCGCGGATTTTATACTGATAAGTAGTATTCTTTTTTAATCCCTTATCTGTAAAAGAAGTGGATCTTGTGTCACTGACTTTTTTCCATGTCTTTCCAGTCAGTTTGTATACTTCATAACCAGATGCACCTTTTGTCTTGGCCCAGGTTACTTTCCAGCTCTGTCAAGCCCCATCATATTTTTCCAGCCCCGGATAGGTTTCCAGGAAATATTCATATCTCTGTACCGGATTACAGGTAAGAATCATTTTTCTGTATTCATATTCCCTCATAGATGCCACACTCTGCATTCGATTACAGACCAGAGCAATTTCTATATTCTCCATAGCCAGCTTTCGAAGAACATCCGCTGATATCCTTACAATTTCACAATCCGTTATCAACTCCACTGTCAGGAAAGAGGTTATCTGCTTGTCCAAATTCATGATCCCTACCAAAGCTTTACCTTCTCGTTCTCTTTCATCAGCAAAGTTTTTGCTTTCAACTTACAGATTTCCGAGTTCTCCGCCAACACCTCCAGCACAGCTTCCGATTTTATTCCTATCACATTATGAAAAAAATCTTTCAGTTTTTCCTCTTCATTTTCCCTTTTTCTTTCATCACTCATACTTTTTCCTTTTTACACTCTCAAAATCACCAGACAAAACCATCTTGCTTAAAGTTACTGTTTATCCTGTTCTTTTGCAAACAAGATTTTCTCTAATTATATCTTATTGTCTGACAAATAGCAATTTCACCGCTTGATTCAAATCAAGTAATCAAAAATATTTTTCCCAAACATACCCTTCACAATTTTTACTGCTACACAAAAATAGCTATAAGACTTCATTTTTGAAATCCTATAGCTTTGCTATTGATAATATTACGTTGTATTTGTAATCATCAATTATTTTCCAGTAACCATTGGAACACGACTAATAAACCGAACAATACTTGTGTCTTTATTCTTTATCATATTCAAAAATAACCGAAATCCTACTCATTTCTAAAACATATTTCGATAAGTCAAAATTACAATTTTCACACTTTAATTGATATAATATTCAACAACTAAACAAGGAGGCCATTTAACCATGAATAATGTAAAAATTCTATGTATCGCAGGCAGTATCGTACTCGGTAGTATATTGCTATCCGGACAAGCTTTTGGCAAAGCCCCCTCAGATCTAATCACCCTTTCCGCCCCTAAGGAGCCTGAGGGGCAACATGTATCTTATGATATAGATGGTTCCGGCTCTTATTATGACAGTGAGTCAGATACAACTTACTATTTTGTCAAGGGGATTGTCACTTCTTATTCTAATCATACAAAAACCTTTTCACTGACTTCCGACGTCGGTGAAACTTATGAGTTACCGGCAGATACGGATATTAATATAACCGACTATCTCAACACAGAAGCACATATATGGTACTCAGAAGACTCTCAAAAAAACTTAAAATTACTTGTGTTCTCTCCTCAAATTTTTTGGGAACATATTAATGAGCTGGAATCAGATGAGCAAATTCCGGATGGTGCCACAGAAATTGATGGGACTCTTTCAAAATATATCTCTTTCTGGTTAACAGAAGATAAAATAGATGTTACTCTCTTATTTGTTGAGGACAACGATGGAAACACTCATATATATGCAGAGGATAACACATGCAATAATTGTAATAGTTCTGTTTTTGGCAAAACAATCGGCGACTATATCAAGTTATATGAAGATATGCATTTAAATTCTCAAGTATATGATGATTTTAATGTTGCATATCTTATATCAGAAGCATCGTCTTGACTTACCCAAATGTCTGGTTGAGAACCTGATGTTTTTTACATCAAACATATCATATATTTTAAATGCCGCAGCCAATATTTTCAAAGGCTGCGGCATTTTTGACTTAATTTTTCTTTCAAACATGTTGCTTCTTCTTTTGACTGCTGCAAATATGTTTATGTCACAAATTCAAAATATCTTTTGCTTTTTCTCTGTCTCTGATAATCATCCCATGGGCAGCTAACTTATCCAATTGCTCATCAAAAGTCAATGGCTTTTTCAAATCCATAAAATCACTCCTTAACGTAAAAAAGCTGAGCACAAGTCTCAGCTTGGTCCCCAATGCCAAAAAGGCTTCGGGCAACTCTGTTACATATAGTATATTCAAAAAGCCACGAAATTGCAATAGTTTTTATTATTTTCATCATCAAAAAAGGGCGCTGCCCAACCAGGCGAATACGCAAAGTTAATACACTCCTCCACACCACAATCCCGGCGCTGCCCTTAAAAGAAGCGCAAGGGTGGAGTCCAGAGGAGGGACAGCGCTTTCTGTCCTTCCTCTGGGAACCTTCCGTCCCGGAAAGAGTTTATTTAAAATATTCCACTCCAGACTCAAAGATCTTAATATCCTGCTGGCCATAGATGTTGATTGCAACACCATCCCCGCGACGTTCGCTATGTGCCATCTTACCAAGGATACGTCCATCCGGGCTGGTAATACCTTCAATGTTCATATAAGAACCATTGACATTCCATTCTTCATCAACACTGAGCTGTCCATCCGGAGTTACATACTGAGTTGCAACCTGTCCGTTTGCAAACAGCTTCTGCAGCCATTCTTCATTTGCAACGAAACGTCCTTCACCATGTGAAGCCGGGTTACAGTATACACCGCCAAGCTGTGCCTTCTGCAACCAAGGAGATTTATTACTAACAACCTTCGTATAAACCATCTTGGAAATATGGCGTCCAATGGTATTGAATGTCAGTGTCGGAGAATCTGCCTTCTGTCCACAGATTTCGCCATACGGTACAAGACCAAGTTTGATCAGAGCCTGGAATCCGTTACAGATACCAAGTGCCAGACCATCTCTCTCATTAATCAGCTTCATAACAGCTTCTTTGATCTTCGCATTCTGGAATGCAGTTGCAAAGAATTTCGCGGAACCATCCGGTTCGTCACCTGCGGAGAATCCGCCCGGGAACATGATGATCTGTGCCTGATCGATTGCTTTCTCAAAGAGCTCTACAGAGTCATGGATATCTTCAGCAGTCAGGTTCTTGAATACTTTTACATCCACCTCTGCACCTGCACGCTCGAATGCACGTGTGCTGTCATACTCGCAGTTTGTTCCAGGGAATACAGGAATAAATACACGAGGTTTTGCAACTTTGTTCTTGCATACATAGATGCTGTCTGCACGATAAAGCTTCTCATCTCTGTCAGCTGCCTCTTTATCATTCTCAGAAGAAACTGTCTTAAATACTTTTTCCAGAGTACCTTTCCATGCATTTTCAGCTTCGTCTACAGTGATCACTGTATTTCCATAGGAGAAGTTACCGTCAGCAGTTACTTCACCGATCACTGTATAAGTGATGGAAAGCTCTCCAACCTTACCATCCGGAACTTCCAGGATAATATCGCCAAATCCAGGTGCAAAGAAATCTCTCGGATCAAGGTTATGCTCAATCTTTACGCCCATGCCATTACCAAATGCCATCTTTGCAACTGCAGCTGCAATACCATGACGATCAAGTGCATAAGCCGAAACAACTTTGCCGTCCTGCATATCTTTATGAAGTTTTTCATACTGATCCATGATTCCTGCATAATCCGGCAGATCATACTGATCCTTCGGTGCACGAAGCCATACCAGTTTGTTTCCTGCTTTCTTTAATTCCGGTGTGATCACATCCTGGATCTTCGCAACGTCAACTGCGAAAGATACCAGTGTCGGAGGTACATCAATATCATTGAATGTACCGGACATACTGTCCTTACCACCGATAGATGGAAGTCCAAATCCCATCTGGGCTGCATAAGCACCGAGAAGTGCTGCGAAAGGCTGGCTCCATCTCTTAGGATCTTCTGTCATACGGCGGAAGTATTCCTGGAATGTGAAACGGATTTTCTTATAGTCACCACCTGTAGCCACGATTCTTGCAACGGACTCTGTCACTGCATAAGCAGCTCCGTGATATGGGCTCCAGGAGGATAAATACGGATCAAAGCCATAGCTCATCATGGTTACAGTATCTGTTTTACCATTCTGTACCGGAACCTTTGCTACCATGGACTGAGTCTCTGTGAGCTGATATTTACCACCGTATGGCATAAATACACTGCCTGCTCCGATAGAACCATCGAACATTTCCACAAGTCCCTTCTGAGAGCATACATTTAAGTCTGCCAGAGTTTCCATCCATTTAGCTTTTACATCAGCTACATCCGGGCGCTCTTCAAAGAGATTGCCTTCTTTGTTAGGGATTTCTACTTCTACAGTTGTCTCCTGATGTGCACCGTTAGTGTCAAGGAATGCACGGGAAATATTTACGATTTCTTTTCCTCTCCATACAAGTACCAGACGAGGATCCTCTGTTACAACTGCAACCGGAATTGCCTCCAGGTTCTCTTCATTTGCATAGCCAAGGAAAGTATCTACATCTTTCGGGTCAACTACTACAGCCATACGTTCCTGAGATTCGGAGATTGCGATCTCAGTTCCGTCAAGACCTGCATATTTCTTCGGAACCTTGTCAAGATCTACCCTCAGACCTGCTGCCAGCTCACCGATAGCAACGGAAACACCGCCTGCACCAAAGTCATTACATTTCTTAATAATATGGCTGACTTCCTCACGGCGGAACATACGCTGGATCTTACGCTCAGTAGGAGCATTACCTTTCTGCACCTCAGCGCCGCACACTTCAATAGAAGCTTCTGTATGAACCTTGGAAGAACCTGTAGCACCACCGATACCGTCACGTCCTGTACGTCCTCCAAGTAAGATAATGATATCTCCCGGATCAGAATTCTCACGGATAACCGCGCGCCTCGGAGCAGCACCCATAACAGCACCGATCTCCATACGTTTCGCTACATAGTTAGGATGGTAAACTTCTTTTACATAACCTGTTGCAAGACCGATCTGGTTTCCATAGGAGCTGTAGCCATGAGCTGCGCTTCTTACCAGTTTCTTCTGCGGAAGTTTACCCTTGAGAGTTTCTTTTACAGAAACAGTAGGATCTGCCGCACCTGTTACACGCATTGCCTGATATACATAAGTACGTCCTGAAAGCGGGTCACGGATCGCACCGCCAAGGCAGGTAGCTGCACCACCGAATGGCTCGATCTCAGTAGGATGGTTATGTGTCTCATTCTTGAAGTTGATCAGCCATTCCTCTTCTTTACCGTCTACGTCTACAGGAACTACAATACTGCAGGCATTGATCTCATCAGATTCTTCCTGATCAGCAAGCTTTCCTTCTGCTTTCAGTTTCTTCATAGCCATCAGAGCCAGATCCATCAGGCAGACAAATTTGTCCTTACGGCCTTTGTAAAGTTCTTCTCTGTCAGCAAGATATTTGTTGTAGGTATCTACGATTGGTGCTTTGTAATCACCTTCGTCAAATTTTACATCTGTCAGCTCTGTGGAGAAGGTTGTGTGACGGCAATGATCAGACCAGTAGGTATCAAGTACACGGATTTCTGTCATGGACGGGTCACGTTTCTCTTCTTCTTTGAAATAATGCTGGATATGCTGGAAATCCTTGAATGTCATTGCAAGATTTAAAGAATCATAAAGTTCCTTTAATTCTGCTTCCGGCATTTCCTTAAATCCGTCAAAAATCTTAACATCTTCGGGTTCCGGGAAAACAGTTACCAGTGTTTCCGGTTTCTGCAGACCTGTCTCACGGGAATCTACAGGGTTGATGCAGTGATGCTTGATAGCATCAAATTCTTCATCTGTGATAGTTCCTTCAATTACATAAGTAGTTGCGGAACGAATGATAGGCTGTGCATTCTCATCCAGGAACTGTACACACTGAACAGCAGAATCTGCTCTCTGGTCAAACTGTCCCGGTAAAAATTCTACAGAGAAGATGCGGGAGCCTTCTGCTGCCTCAAAATTCTCCAGATATAAATCATCTACAGGTGGCTCTGCAAAAACAGTTTTGCATGCTTTATCAAAAACTTCATCAGAAATATTTTCTACATCATAGCGAATCAGCACACGTACTGCTGTTACGGATTTAATTCCCAGATAGCTGCTGACCTCATGTTTTAATTCCTTTGCCTGTACAGCGAAGGCCGGTTTCTTTTCTACATAGACACGTCTTACGTTACTCATAGAAACTCCTTTCTTATGTATGCATTGTTTTAAAAATGCTTTAAAAGCACCTTGCAGCCCGACTCCAGTGAACCTGCTGCTTGAACTATTGCTTTCTTTATAGT
>OJNT01002614.1_pt1 | contig 9939 bp, 9 predicted proteins | sample 1597981 | NCBI WGS metagenome assembly OJNT01 (sample SAMN01915211, study PRJEB22387) | human gut metagenome | isolation source: stool | host: Homo sapiens | place: USA
TACGGTACAGTCGTTTCATGATGGGGACCTCCTATTCAAATCCGATGAAGTTCTTTTGATGATACCAGTATAGCAGAACCCCATGAAAAAATCCTTGGCCTTGTCTTAAAAAATCATGAAATTTGGGTCAATATTTCCGCAGCTCTATATCGCCGCTGACTGTCGTCATGGTATAGGTGTGTGTCCCGCCGCCGCCGTAGACGGCGCCGAGCAGACGGTTCCACCAAGCGTTGACCATGCGGCGGACGGGGCTGGGCTCCCGATCGCGTTCGCGCCGGCGACGGCGCGTGGCCTGGCTGCTGTCGGGGCCGCCGGCGTTGCGCTGGCTCAGCTCCTGGATGCGCGCGAGCTCTTCGGCCGTGTGGGAGGCGGGGAACAGGCCGTTCTCGATGCGGCCGCCCTGGGCCTTCGCGGCGCCGTCTTTCGATGCAGCGGGGTTGGAGATGCCGTTACGGCGGGCGATGGCGCGGCGAATGCTATCGAGGGGCGTGATGCTCAAAGCGGGGTCCTTTCTATTGCTGCGCTCTAGTATAGACACCGCGGTGTCCGCTCGTGTTTTTGAACAGGTTGTTCGATAATTTCGGCGGCGCCATTCGGTAGTCGGCACTTAGGGACGTTCCTTATGTGCCGGCACTTTGGGAACGTCCCTAAGTGCCGGCATCCGAGGACACTCCTTGAATGTTGCCTGTTCAAGAGTGTCCCCAATGACTAGGCGTTTAAAAACGTCCCCAATGACTAGGCCGCTTGCCTGCGATTTTTGACCGTTGGGCGGGCTTGCCGCCCTTGTCGCAAAAACGTTTTTGCATATCGGGTACAACGGGCTTTACGTGAGTAAAGTGCGCGCCGCGTCCACGTGTCGCGTTTTTAAAGGAGGCCCCATGCCTGGTGTTACCCCTGCAGAAGTTTTGTCCAACTTTGGTATTACACTCGTTGAAGATCCCGCCGAGAATCAACCCCGTCTGCTGGTCGATCTACCCGCCGCGGAGCTCGTCGAGCACGCCATCCGCCGCGAAGAAGGCCGCATGGCATCCAACGGCGCGCTGGTGATCGAGACGGGGGAGCGCACTGGTCGTTCGCCCAACGATCGTTTTATCGTTGACACCCCCGATGTTCACGACAAGATCGCCTGGGGTGCGGTCAACCGCCCGCTGTCCGTCGAGAGCTATGAGGCCATCAAGGCCGGCATCGTCGACTATCTCAACGAGCGCGACGTGTTCGTCACGCGCGGCATGGCGGGCGCCGACCGCAACCACACGCGTCGCCTGCTCGTCGCCTGCGAGCGCGCCAGCCAGGCGCTCTTTATTAAGCAAATGCTCGCCCGTCCGCTCGCTCGCGAAATCGCGCGCACCGGTGAGCCGGACTTTTGCGTGCTCGCGGCGCCAGGTTACCAGTGTGACCCTGCCATCAAGGGTCTCAACTCCAGCGCCGCCGTGGTCATCAACTTCCAAGAGCGCGTGATTCTGGTCGCTGGCACTGGCTACTCCGGCGAGATCAAAAAGTCCATCTTCAGCGTTATGAATTACTTGCTGCCCGTCGAGGACGACGTTCTGCCTATGCATTGCTCGGCCAGCATGGACCCCGTCACGCATGAGACCGCCGTGTTCTTTGGCCTGTCGGGCACCGGCAAGACCACGCTTTCGGCCAACCCCACGCGTCTGCTGATTGGCGACGACGAGCACGGCTGGTCCGACATGGGCATCTTTAACGTCGAGGGCGGCTGCTACGCCAAGTGCGAAGGCCTGGACGCGTTCCACGAGCCCGAGATCTTCAACGCCGTTCGTTTTGGCGCCATCTGTGAAAACGTGGTACTCGATGAGAATCGCAAGCCTAACTACGACGACGTCTCGATCACGCACAATACGCGCGTGGCCTACCCCGTCGAGCATATCCCCAACGCGTGGACCAAGGGCATGGGCACCACCCCGAGCGTCGTGCTGTTTTTGACCTGTGATGCCTTTGGCGTGCTGCCGCCCATCTCGCGTCTGACGGCCGATGCCGCCATGTATCACTTTGTGACGGGCTTCACCGCCAAGATTCCCGGCACCGAGGTCGGCGTCACCGAGCCCACGCCCACGTTCTCCTCGCTGTTTGGTGAACCGTTTATGCCGCTCGACCCCATGGTCTATGCCAAGATGCTCGGCGAGCGTATCGCCGACGGCCGCACGCGCGTCTATCTGGTCAATACTGGCTGGATCGGCGGCGGTTATGGTGTGGGCCATCGCATCGAGCTTGCCTACACGCGCGCCCTGGTGGCCCGCGCCCTCGACGGTACCATCGAGGACAGCGAGTTCGTGCACGACGAAATCTTTAACGTCGACATTCCCACTACGTGCCACGGTGTGCCCGACGGCATCCTGGTGCCGCGCCAGTACTGGCAGAGCACCGCGCGCTACGACGAGGCAGCGCACAACCTGGCGGTGATGTTCGAGGAGAACTTCGAGAAGAAGTACTCGCACCTGCCCGAGTCCGTCAAGGCCGCCGGCCCGCACGCCCAGGTGCCCGCCGAGGCCCGTCATCGCGGCCGCGGCCTGCTGGGGCTCCGCCACTAGCGTCGCTGCGAGTTCATATCCACCACAAAGGGGACAGGTACCTTTGTGGTGGTTTTGCTTGGGCGGATGACTCGGGTTACAATACGCCTGACATATCGTCCCCTTCTCCGGATGGGGACAGCGTAAGCGCTCTTGTGGCGGCACCGTAGGACTTTGAAGGTGGCCGCTGTGAGGGCGCTTTTTGTTTAGGCGCCCTCGCTCGGGCGCGCACAATGAAGGGAGAGCGTATGAAGGGCTTTGTTGCCGAGGATTCATTTTGGGAGCTGTTTCCGCAGGCGGCGGTCGGCGTCGTGGTCGTAAAGGGCATGAAGCCCGCGGCTCAGATTCCCCAGGAGGACGTGGATGCGATCGCCGCGCTGCTTGACCGCGCCAACATCGATGCGGAGCGCCACCTGACAAGCGATACCATCAGCGAGAATGCGCCGGTTAAGGCATGGCGCGAGGCGTATCGCCTGTTCAAGACCAAGAAGGGCGCGCGTTGCTCAGTTGAGAACCTGCTCAAGCGCGTTCTCAAAGGCAAGCCGGTCGGCCACATCACGCCGGCGGTGGATATCTACAACACGGTGTCGCTGACCTACGCGTTGCCCGTAGGCGGCGAGGACTTTCATGCGATCGAGGGAGACCTTCGCTTGAAGGTGACCGACGGCGGCGACGCGTTCTTGCCACTTGGCGAGGAGGCGGATGATCCGACGCTGCCCGGTGAGCTTGCCTATATCGATGATGCGGGCGCCGTGTGCCGTTGCTGGAACTGGCGCGATGGCGTTCGAACGGCGCTGACTGACGATTCGGCGGACGCATTTCTGGCGATTGAGTGCGTGGAGCCTGAGCGGATGGGGGACTGCCAGGCCGCCATCGATCGCTTGGCCGAGCTGCTCGAGCGCTATCTGGGAGCGACGGTTGTCGTTAAGACGCTTGTAACCCGCGACAATCCCTGCGTGGAGCTGTAGCGGCGCCTAGAACCTCTTGATGTTCCAAACCACCACAAAGGTGCCTGTCCCCTTTGTGGTGGTTTTTATGTTGATGGGTTAACAATTGGGATATTTGGGTACGGGGGTTCGGACGTGCGGCTAAGATGTTTACCCGTTAGCATCATGTAAGCGAAAGGCGGTCGTCACCATGCAGTGGAACGACGAGACACGTTTTGAGGACTTTGTCGGACTGATCAGCGGCCTCTACAAGGAGATTCAGCGCATCAAGACGTCCGAAGGTGCAAGGCTGGGCCTCAAGGGCTCCGACGTCATGTGCCTGTACTATCTTGAGCGCAGCAAGGACGGCCTGACTGGTGCCGACCTCGCCCGCATGGCCGGCGTTACCCGTGCCGCCGTTTCGCGCACGCTGGCACATCTGGAGGAGGGCGGCTACGTTGAGGTCGACGACTCGGGTGATGCGGCCGTCAAGTACCGTGCCCCGGTTCGCCTGACCACGTTGGGCGGCGAGAGCATGAACGAGGCCGATCGCATTATTCGCGAGGTGCTCGACACCACCGGCAAGGCTATGGGCGTGGAGCAGCGTGAGCAGATGTATGCGTCGCTGCGTACGATTCTCAGCACCTTGCGCGAGTTGTAGGGCCGCCTAGGCATTTGCTTCCCATTAATAACTGCATCGTCCCGTTTGGGCGCGTGTACCGTGCCGGGACATTGCTGTCAAAATTCCCTGCGCGAGGTCCGCGCAAGAAAGGATTCGCTATGTCCGTCCGCATTATTACCGATTCCGCAAGCGATATGTCGCCGGCGGAGCACCCGGCATTGGCTGTTTTGCCGTTGTCCGTCACCTTTGGCACCGATGTGTACATGGATGGCGTCGACATCGATCATCAGCGCTTTTACGAGATACTCGTGGAGCGCGATGAGCTGCCCAAGACCGGCCAGGTCAACCCGTACGCGTTTTCGCAGGCTATCGCCGAGGTTCGTGAAGCAGGCGATGAGGCTGTGATTATTACCGTGGGCGCTAAGCTTTCGGGCACCAACCAGAGTGCCCGTACCGCACTTGCCGAGGCACCGGGCGGCGACGTGTTCGTGGTAGACAGCAACAACGTTACCCTGGGCGAGCGCGTCCTGATCGAGTATGCGCTGCGCTTGGTGGACGAGGGCCGTAGCGCGGCCCAGATCGCGGCGGCTGTCGAGGCCGTGCGCGACCGTGTGGTGGTTATCGGCCTGCTCGAGACGCTGGAGTATCTGGTTCGCGGCGGTCGTCTGTCTGCTGCGGCCGGCGCCGTGGGTACGCTGCTCAACGTAAAGCCTGTGGTGGCTGTCGAGGACGGCCTGATCGTGCAGCTGGGCAAGGCGCGCGGTTCCAAGAACGGCCGCAACCTGCTGAATCAAAAGGTCGAAAAGGCAGGCGGCATCGACTTTTCCATGCCGCTGGCGCTCGGCTATACGGGCCTTTCGGATGCGGTGCTCAAGAAGTATATCGAGGACAGCGCGGCACTGTGGGCTGGCCACGCCGAGGGCGAGCTGCCCGTTCACACCATCGGCGCCACCATCGGCACCCACGTAGGTCCCGGTGCCGTAGCCGTAGCCTTCTTCCAGTCCGCCAACTAACCGACCCGCCAACAAATGATCCCTTGGGGACGGAGGAAAACGGATCATCGACCGCACGGAGGCCGCGAATGATCCATTTTCCTCCGTCCCCAAGGGATCATTTCTTTATGCTGTTAATGCGGAGAAGGGAGCGAGCGATGGCGTCTGAGGGCTTTTTTGAACGGGTGTACGAGGTGGTCGAGCAGATCCCCGAGGGGATGGTCGCCACGTATGGTCAGGTGGCGTTGCTTGCCGGTCGTCCACGAAGTGCGCGGTACGTGGGGTATGCCCTGCATAGTAATCCGCGTCCCGGCGAGATTCCCTGTCACCGCGTGGTGTTTGCCGACGGGCACATATGCGAGGGCTTCGCTTTTGGCGGTCCCGATGCTCAACGTGAGCTTTTGCTAGGGGAGGGTGTGGCGTTTAAGGACGACATGCACGTCGACTTGGCCGCCTGTCGCTGGCCTGCCGGGCTGTAGTGGCGGGCTTCGTCAAAACCACCACAAAGGTGCCTGTCCCCTTCGTGGTGGTTTTAGTTTACCGGAGCTAACTTATGGAGAAGGTGTGGCGGCGCATATTGACGCTACAAAGTAAACCACGGTGAACTATATTGTATTCAGCAACGGAGCAGGCAATAGGCGATGAAAAAGCCTGCCCTGTTGAGTTTGATTCGCATCCCTCCCCTCTGTGCGATTCAACGGTGTACTTCGGGAACAGGCCCGCTGGCAACTATCTGCCAGCGGGCCTGTTCCTGTTTGTCGGGAGAGTGTGATGGACGGAGCCGAAGCGGTCCGCTCCAAAAAAGGCGGACGCCGTAGCGCCCGCCCTATAGCAATCGAAAGCTCAAGCCAGCAGATCGGTCTAGTACACCATACCCATGGCGTCCTGAACCTCTGCCAGGGTCTGCTCGGCGATCTCGTTGGCGCGACGGTTGCCCTCGTGCAGCACGTCCTTCACGTAATCCAGATCGTTCTCGTAGCGCTGGCGACGCTCGCGGATAGGTGCGAAGTACTCGTTGACGGCCTCGGTCACGTACTTCTTGAGCTGGCCGGAGCCGCCCATGCCAATCTCCTCGGCAATTTCGACCTCGGAGCGACCGGTGCAGATGGCGGCCGTCGAAAGCAAACCAGACACGCCGGGGCGGTTCTCGGGATCGAACGTGATCATGCGCTCGGAGTCGGTCTGGCTCTTCTTGATGCGTTTGGCCGTTTCCTCGGCGGTCATCGAGATGTTGATGGCGTTGCCGTAGCTCTTGCTCATCTTGCGACCGTCCAGGCCCGGCAGCAGCGGGGTCTCGGACAGCAGCGCGTCGACCTCGGGGAACACCTTGCCGTAGCGGTTGTTAAAGCGGCGAGCGATGGTGCGGGTAAGCTCGATGTGCGGCAGCTGGTCGCGACCGACGGGCACCACGTTGCCCTTGCAGAACAGGATGTCGCAGGCCTGGTGCACCGGGTAGGTGAGCAGAAGGCCGGTGAGCTCGTGGCCCGAGGCCTCCATCTCGGCCTTTACCGTGGGGTTGCGCGCCAGTTCGGCCTCGGACACCAGCGACAGGAACGGCAGCATGAGCTGGTTGGCTGCGGGCACGGCGGAGTGCGCGTAGATCATGGTCTTGTCGGGGTCGATGCCGCAGGCAAGGTAGTCCATGACCATGTTGTACACGTTGTCCTGGATGTGCTCGGTCGTGTCGCGGTCAGTGATGACCTGGTAGTCGGCGATGAGCACGTTGGTCTTGGCGCCCATGTTCTGCAGCTCAACACGGCCCTTGAGGGTGCCGAAGTAGTGGCCCAGGTGCAGACGGCCGGTGGGGCGGTCGCCGGTGAGCATGGTGAACTTCTCGGGCGTCTTGGCCAGGCCCTCGCGAATGTCGTTGCTCTTTTGCAGCGCGACTTCGTAGCTGTTCTCGTTTGGCATGATTGCTCCTAACGTATGTTCATGGGTCAAGATGATAACGCGTTTATTGGAGGGGCGGGACGTAAGTAGGCGAGGGGCGGGAGAGGGGTGGCTTGTGCGGTGGGTGCGGCGCGGCCGCGCTTGGCCAACGGTGCCTTGGCACATCCTTGGCAGCTTGCCCTAGAGCTTGTGGTGGCGCTCTTCTTTGCGCTCCTCGGCTGCCTGCTCCTCCTGCTTAAAAGCGGGGTCGTCGGGGGTGACGAGCTCGTCCTCGTGCGTGCGCTTGTTGTAATGGTGGCGCAGCACGGGCTCAAACAGATGCAGATGCTTGGCAAAGGCAGCCGAGCCAATGGCGAGCACGGTAAAGATGAGCACACGCATGGGCACCTCGACCTGGTTAATCGCGGCGGCGCCGGCCGAAAGCATGATGCACCAGGCATAGATGAGCAGCACGGCCTGTTTTTGGTTGTAGCCTTCTTGGATCAGGCGGTGGTGGATGTGACCCTTGTCGGCCTGCCCGATGCTAATGTGGGCGCGCTTGCGGCGCACGATGGCGCTAAACGTGTCGATGATGGGCACGCCGGCAACGATGAGCGGGATGATAAGCGAGGTGAGCGCGGCGGTGCGGCTCACGTTGAGCAGCGAGATGGAGCCCAGTGCAAAGCCCAGAAGCAGCGACCCCGAGTCGCCCAAGAAGATGCTTGCGGGGTTGAAGTTGTAGCGCAAAAAGGCCAGACAGGCGCCAAAGAGCGCAATGGAGAGCGCGGCGGCGTCGATGCGGCCCGAGAGAACGGCCATCGAAAACATCGTGAACGACGCGATGCCGCAGATGCCCGTGGCCAAGCCGTCGAGGCCGTCGATGAGGTTAATGATGTTGGTGAATGCCACCAGATAGATCACGGTAATGGGGTAGGCGAGCCATCCGAGCATGATCTCGCCGGGGGCAAACGGGTTGACGATGACGCCGATCCGCAGGCCGCCCATGCAGGCGATAAGCGCGGCGAGGACCTGTCCGGCCAGTTTTTGCTTGGGCGTGAGCTGGAAGACGTCGTCGATCGCGCCGGTCGCAAAGATGACGGTAAAGGAGAGCGCCAGCATGGGATAGCTAATGTGAAGGCGCGGGTGCGGCACCAGGACGGGTGGCCAGCCTAGGTACCAGGTGCCTAGGATTTGCACAATGCAGGCAACGACCAGGCCCAAAAACACCGCCGTTCCGCCCAAACGCGGGATGGGCTTGGTGTTGATGCGGCGCTTAGAAGGATAGTCGACGGCATCGAGCTTAATTGCCAAGCGCTTGACCAGGGGCACCGCGAGGAAGGTCGTGATAAAAGCCGCCGCTGCCACGCATAGGTACGGTATGTAGCTCGGGGATGAAGCCATGAATCTAAAAACCGCCAAGCGTCGAAGGAAAAGGTCAAAGGTTGCTACGCGGAAATGGCATAGCTGTCCCATGATACTCGACCGAGGGGGGTGCGGAGGTTTGCACCGTGCGATTATCACGCGCATACCAGATATTGGAATGTTGTCGATGGCTTGTCGGGATGCCGGCGGGGATCCATATGGACTGTATGGTGATTTTCGGCAAAAGAAAACCACCCCCCACGTTACGAAAATGAACCCACCTAAAACAGGTGGGTGCCCTCATCGACTGTTCCAGCGTCCTTAACAACGAAGGATACCTGTACTAGGCACGACTGTGTGGGCTCCCTAAATAAACGCGACGGTTCACCCAGTTGCTCCGCGGGGGGCGGAATAACTACATCATAAAGCGGCACTTTATCGATTCCAGTCTTGACATTACAAAAATCGTGTCGGACGATTACGGCGCCTTAGGGACGGAGCTGTCTACCCGGTCTGGCCCTTTACGTTTGAGCTGCTGAATCGTTGTTTTGGAGCATGTTTTTATGCCGACGTCGTTGACCGAACTTTTTTCGCCCGCCTGCCATTTGTGTCCGCGCCGTTGCGGTGCGGCGCGCGATGAGGGCGCGCACGGCGTCTGCGGTGCTAACGACACGCTCAAGGTGGCCCGCGCCGCGCTTCATATGTGGGAGGAGCCGCCTATCTCGGGCAAGGCCGGTTCGGGCGCGATCTTCTTTAGCGGTTGCTCGCTTAAATGTATCTACTGCCAGAACCACGAGATCTCGACCGGCAATTTTGGCCTTGAGATTTCGCCTGAGCGCCTGGTCGAGATTATGCTGGAACTGCAGGACCAGGGTGCCAACAACATCAATTTGGTGACGGCGACGCACTATGCGCACCTGTTGCCTGCCGTGATTGCCGCGGCACGGGCGCGCGGACTGGTTATCCCGATCGTCTACAACACGAGTGGTTACGAGCGCGCGAGTGCCGTGGCGGCGCTGGGCGACCTGGTCGATGTGTGGCTTACCGACTTTAAATATGCCAATGCCGGGCTTGCGCAGTCGCTCTCTCATATAAAGGACTACCCACGTGTGGCCGTGTCAGGCCTGGCTCAGATGGCGCGCGAGATCGAGCGCCGCGGGGGAGAGATGGTGGATGAGGGCGGGCTCATGAAGCGCGGCATGATTGTGCGCCATCTGGTACTGCCGGGACATGCAGACGATTCGTGTCGCGTGCTGGACCTGGTGTGGCAGACGGTGGGCGATGTGCCGATCTCGGTCATGAACCAGTACACGCCCAATGCACTTATGCGCGAGCAGGGCGGCGACCTGGCGCGTGCCGTGACGCGCGAGGAGTACGAGCAGGTGCTCGACCATGCCGACGACCTGGGTTTTACGACGATGTTCTGGCAAGAGGGCGGCGCGGTAGACGAGAGCTTCACCCCGGCCTTCGACACCACCGGTGTTCTTACCAGCGCAAAGTAGTGCGTTCGTCGATGATTTTTCTGGGACGGGGATAAAAAATCATCGAGAGGATCGCCTGTTCGAAAAGTTGCCAAAATAGCCGCGGGTTGATTTCCGATCTCAGCCGAACACATTGAGCAAATAGGTCATTCCCGCAGT
>OJNT01002623.1_pt1 | contig 9917 bp, 8 predicted proteins | sample 1597981 | NCBI WGS metagenome assembly OJNT01 (sample SAMN01915211, study PRJEB22387) | human gut metagenome | isolation source: stool | host: Homo sapiens | place: USA
AGCTTGTGGATCAGCTGGTGGCTTTCGTCATCGTTTACCGCCTCGGCACGGTTCACCACCAGCAGCTCGCTGCCGCGCAGCTTGTCCAGCAGCAGGCCGCGCATGGCATTGTCGTTGGCATAGGTCTTGATGGTAGTGCCGTCTGCGGTGGCCAGGCACTGGTAAATCAGCCAGTTATCCGGCAAAGCATCGTACAGCTCCTGCACCAGCCACATGCCGTTGTATTCAATGATCACACGCCCACAGTCAGACTTTTCAGCCAGCTGCTGCAGGTGTTCGCGGTTCAGTTCCGCTTTGTCCTCAATGGTGGCAACGGTCACGCCGCCAAAGGCAAATCGCTCGGAATCATATTCCTCTTCGCCTTCCTCACAGATCAACAGCAGCGTTTTGTCGCCGGAATCAAACTGCGGGTCCTCCATTGTTTCCTGAATAAACTTGGTTTTGCCGCTTTCCAGCATACCCACAAAGAGGTAACAGGGAATCTCTTTCTGCGCCATGTTTTACTCCTTTACAAATCAGGCGTGGAACAGCTCTTCCACCTCATGTTCCTTCAGCTGGGAACCGATCACGCACACCTTGCCGGTAACATCGGGGCCGCAGGTGCGGATCTCATGCTCACCGGGCACCATGTCGAACTCGTACCAGGTGTCGCCGCCGTCCACAATGCCCTTGGCACGCAGCACAGCGCCGTACTCGCCGGAATCCAGCGTGGTCAGGATGCTCTCCAGCTCGTCATGGCTGTACTTGTGGGCAGTCTCGTGGCCCCAGCTGGTGAACACTTCGTCTGCATCGTGGTCATGATGATGGTGATGATGGCCGCAGCAGCACTCGCCGTCATGGTGGTGATGCTCGTGTTCATCCTCATCATCATCGTCATCATGGTCGTGGTGGTGATGGCAACATTCGTGGCCGTGGTCATCATCCTCGTCATGATGGTGGTGATGCTCGTGCTCATCCTCATCATCGTCGTCATCATCATGGTCGTGGTGATGGTGGCAGCACTCGTGGCCGTCCTCATCATGGTCATGGTGGTGGTGATGATGCTCTTCCTCATCCTCGTCCGCATGGGCAGCATTGGAAGCCTGTGCTTCGCTCAGAAGCTCGGCAACCAGGTCGCGCTTACCATCCATAACGGAAACGATCTGTGCACCGGTCAGTTCGTTCCAATCGGTGGTCACAATGGTGGCGGTGGGGTTCTTTTCCTGGATCAGGGCAACAGCTGCGGCAACCTTCTTCTCGTCTGCGCTGCCGGTGCGGCTCAGGATGATGCAGGATGCGTGGCTGATCTGGTCATCATAGAACTCGCCAAAGTTCTTCATATACATTTTGACCTTGTTCACATCGGCCACAGTCACAAAGCTGTTCAGGCTGACCGGCAGGGTCTCGCCCACACCCTCAACAGCGCGGGTCACATCACTCAGCTTGCCAACGCCGGAAGGCTCGATCAGGATGCGGTCAGGATGATAAGTCTCCACGACCTTTTTCAGTGCCTCGCGGAAGTCGCCCACCAGGGAGCAGCAGATGCAGCCGGAGTTCAGCTCGTTGACCTGAATGCCAGCCTCACGCATAAAGCCGCCGTCAATGCCGATCTCGCCGAATTCGTTTTCGATCAGCACGATCTTTTCGCCCTGGAACGCTTCCTTGATGAGCTTTTTGATCAGGGTCGTTTTGCCTGCACCCAAAAAGCCGGAGAAAATATCAATTTTAGTTTCCTGTTCTGCCATGGTAATATTCCCTTCTATCTTAAAGTTTGTTTGTGTTGTTAGCAATCTTGTTTTCTTACTGCTAACCTTATTATATCAAACCCGTCAAGAGCTTTTCGCCCATTGGGGCCTGCCAAAATTTGAAATTTTTGAAAACTTCTTGCCCTGTCAGCGCCTTTTTGCCGCGGCGTTTCCCCCGTTTGCTGCAAAACCCTCTCACCTTTCAGCAGTTTGCCCGAAAAACCGCCCAGTATCGCCTGAAAAACCGTTTTTTCTATTGAATTTTGCGCCGGGCGCGTGTTACACTTGATGTATGCTGTTTTTACCGGAATTTTGCCTTGTTCACGCCCTGTTTTGGAGGTGAGCACCTTGCCCGCTGCCCCTGCATCCCGCGCCGCCGGGCGCGAAGTGACCCCCGTGGAACTGTTCCGCCTGCTGCCCGCCCATTTCGCCGCGGTACTGGTTTGTACCCTGCTGGGAGGTATTCTGGCCTTTGCTGCCGCACGCCTTGCCCCGCGCAGCTACCAGGCCGAAGCCCAGCTGTATGTTGCCGCCGCACAGGAGGGGCTGACCTCCGGCTATGCGGAACTGCAATTAACGGCTGATTATCAGGAGCTTTTGACCAGCCGCACCATGCTGGAATCCGTTATTTCCACCCTTGGCCTTTCCACGGATACTGCCCACTTAAAAGACCAGATTACCATTCTGCACCCGGCAGATACCCATATTCTGCGCATTGTTGCGGCCGATTCCTCCCCACAGCGCGCAGCAGATATTGCCAACGCACTGGCTGCCCTTGCGTTGGATGATCTCTCTGCCTGCATGGGCACCACCCCGCCCCGCCTGGTGGAGCAGGCAGCCCCGCCGCAGCGCTCTTCCGGGCCGGGGGCTGTGTTCCACGCAGCGTTTGGCGCTGGCATCGGCTTTTTGCTCTGCTTTGCTTTCCTCTGCCTGCATTACCTGCGGGATGACCACATTTATACGGCGGACGATCTGACCCGTTGCCTTGGCTCTTCGCCTCTGGCCTGCATCCCGGATGCCACGCCCCGCCGCCTCCATACCCGGAAAGGCGGCCGCCCATGAAAGAACTTGCTTTGAACCACCTGCCGGAGCTGGCACCCCGGACGGTTGAATCCCTGAATCTGCTGCGCCTGCGTCTGGAACAGACAGCCCCAGACACCAAAATCATTCTGCTCACCAGCACTACCCCGCAGGAAGGTAAAACTACTCTGGCTTTGCAGTTCTGGCAGCTGCTTGCCGGGCTTGGCCAGCGCTGCCTGCTGGTTGACGGTGACCTGCGCCATTCCGGCATCTGCCGCCAGTGCGGGCTGACCGGTGAACACAAAGTGCCGGGTCTGGCACACTATCTTTCCGGCAGCGTTCCTCTGGAGGAAGTTCTCTACCACACCGAGATCCGCGGCACCTGCCTGGTTCCGGCCTCCGGCACCACCAACCGCCCGGCCCTGCTGCTGGAACACCCCCGCTTTGCCCGCATGGTGGAAAGCTGTGCACCAAAGTTTGCTTATCTTTTGGTAGATGCTCCAGCCCTGAGCGAATGCAGTGACGCTCTCAGCCTTGCCAAGGTATGTGACGGTGCCCTGCTTGTGGTACAAAGCGGCGGCGTTACCCACCAGGAGCTGCGCCAAGCGGCTCACCTTCTGCAGGGCTGCGGCCTGCCGCTGCTGGGCACTGTGCTGAACCGCACCCCGTATTGACCTTTTATGAAAACATGTTAGAATGGACTTGTTCAACATTCTGCATATAAGGAGAGGACTATTTTGACGACCAATGAAAAAATCGCCGCTCTGCGCGCCGCTGCCCAGGCAGCCGGTGCCCACGGTGTTTTGCTGATGACCAGCGACCCCCACTCCAGTGAATATCTGCCCGCTTATTACAACAGCCTGCCGTTTTTCTCCGGCTTTACCGGCGAGAACTCCACCCTTGTTGTCACCCTGACCGGCAGCGCCCTGTGGTGCGATGGCCGCTTTTATGTTCAGGGTGACCGTCAGCTGGCCGGTACCGAAATTGAGTGCATGCACGCCGGTTCCGCCGGGGTGCCCACCGTGGAAGAGTACCTGACCGCCCATTTTGCCGCAGGCCAGACCCTGCTGCTGGACGGCAGCTGCGTTCCTGCCACCATTGCCAACGGCTATGCCGCCGCTCTGGCCAAGAGCGGCGCCAAGCTGGAAAGCAAGGATATCGTCTCCCCCCTGTGGGAGAGCCTGACCACCCGCCCCAGCCTGCCCAACACCCCCTGCGAGCTGCTGACTGTTGAGCAGACCGGCGCCACCGCCGCCCAGCGCATTGCCATGGTGCGTGACGAGCTGAAAAAAGCCGGTGCCACCGCCCTGGCCGTGACTGGTCTGGACTGTGTGGGCTGGCTGACCAACATGCGCGCACGCGACCTGCCCTGTACCCCGCTGGCCGTTGCTTATGCCCTTGTCACGATGGACAGCTGCACCCTGTTTATCGCCCCCGGCCGCCTGAATGATGCCGATGCAAAAACGTTGGCCGATAACGGCGTTTCCCTGCGCGACTACCCGGAGCTGATCGATACCGTACACGCTCTGCCCGCAGAGGAAGTGTTCCTCGTAGACGAGAAAGCCACCAATTATGACCTGTACTGCGCCCTAAACGAGCACAAGACCGTTACCGGTGCCGACCCGATCTTTGCACTGAAAGGTGTCAAAAACCCGGTCGAGCTTGCCAACATCCGCGAATGCCATGTGCGTGACGGCGTTGCCATGGTGCGTTTCCAGATGGACTTGGAAAAGGCCATCGCCGAGGGCAAAATCCTGCACGAGACTGACATTGAAAAGATGCTACAAAAGCGCCGTGCCGAAATGCCCGGCTACTTTGAGGACAGCTTTGATACCATTGCCGCTTACGGCCCCAACGCCGCCATGATGCACTACCATGCCGAGGGCGAAGTGGACAGCGTGATTGAGCCGCGCGGCTTCCTGCTGGTGGATAACGGCGGCCAGTATGACTGCGGCACCACCGATATCACCCGCACCTATCCCGTCGGCCCCCTGACCGAGAACGAGCGCAAATACTACACCTGGACCCTGCAGAGCCACATTGACATTGCCCGCGCGGTCTTCCTGGATTACTGCACCGGCTTTGCACTGGACAGCTTTGCCCGCGGCCCGCTGTGGGCACACAAAATCAACTACCGCTGCGGCACCGGCCACGGCGTTGGCTACATCTCCTCGGTGCACGAAGGCCCCCAGAGCCTGCGCCCCCAGAACCCCATTGTCTTCAAAGAGGGCATGACCATCACCGATGAGCCGGGCGTTTATGAGACCGATGAAGTCGGCATCCGCATTGAGAACGAGCTGGAATGCGTGGATGCCGGCACCAACCAATATGGCCACTGGCTGAAATTTGAGCCGCTGACCCTGGTGCCCATCTCCACTGAGCCGGTCATTGTGGACGAACTGACCCGTGACCAGATCAACTGGCTGAACGCCTACCATGCCCATGTATACGAGATGCTCAGCCCCCGCCTGACCGAGGAGGAAAAGACCTGGCTGAAAGCCAAGACTGCCCCCATCGACCGGTAAAGCTTTCTTTTCCGCATTTTTGAGTTATTTGAATCACTGAATTTATCGGCTCCTGCCGCACCAAGGCAGGGGCCGATTTTGTTTTGCCTTGGGTCCTGCTGTGCTATGTCCACATCAACCTTCCCTTTCCGCATTTTCCTTTTCCCTGTCTGTAGGGAACGGTCTTGACCGTTCCGTCCCCTCATCCTACCACCCTTTTATCAATGCACCTCTCTCATGGCCTCGCGCAAATCAACTTATTGTATTTTATTTAATTTTATATTCAAATTGTATTTCCCGTTTTCCTGCGTCCGCCCCTCTGTCCATTCTGCACATTCCGACCAAATTGGCGCATCGGATGCTGGTCATTCTGCTATTCTTTCATAAATCTTACCCAAAATCACACGTCTAACACTGTGCAATCATCCCATTTTCTGGACTTTTTACTCATTCTTGGGTAAAAAGCCGTGATTATTGTTGATTTTTTGTCAAAGTCGGTCTATAATAAAATAGCTGGTAGGGTCAGGCCCTCCAGCCGCTTGAACTGAATTTATAGGAGGTACCTGTTATGCTCGTAAATGCAACCAATATGCTCCTCAAAGCTCGTGACGGCCACTATGGTGTTGGCCAGTTCAATATCAATAACCTGGAATGGACCCGGAGCATTCTGCTTCAGGCTCAGGCCATGCAGAGCCCGGTTATTCTGGGCGTTTCCGAGGGTGCCGGCAAATATATGACCGGTTTCAAGACCGTTGCCGCTATGGTGCGCGCAATGGATGAATCTCTCGGCATCACGGTTCCCGTTGTCCTGCACCTGGACCACGGCACCTATGAGGGCGCAAAGGCCTGCATTGAAGCTGGCTTTACCTCCATCATGTTCGATGGCTCCCACTACCCCATCGAAGAGAATATTGCCAAGACCCGTGAGCTGGTTGAGCTGGCACACGACAAGGGCCTGTCCATCGAAGCCGAAGTTGGTTCCATCGGCGGCGTTGAGGACGGCGTAGTCGGCAACGGCGAAATCGCTGACCCCGAAGAGTGCGCCAAGATCACCGCTCTGGGCGTTGACTTCCTGGCTGCCGGCATCGGCAACATCCACGGCATTTACCCCGCCAACTGGAAGGGCCTGGACTTTGAAGCTCTGGAGCGCATCCATCAGGCTACCAACAACATTCCTCTGGTGTTGCACGGCGGCACCGGCATCCCCGACGAGATGGTTCAGAAAGCCATCCGCCTGGGCGTTTCCAAGATCAACGTCAACACTGACTGCCAGCTGGTATTTGCTGAGGCCACCCGCAAGTACATCGAAGCCGGCAAGGATCAGCAGGGCAAGGGCTATGACCCGCGCAAGCTGCTGAAGCCGGGCGCAGACGCCATCATGGATAAGGTCAAGGAGAAGATCGAGCTGTTCGGCTCTGCCAACAAGGCTTGATTTGGCTAAGATTTAATTTGCCCTTTATCCAGTAACATTACACCCCGGAATCGCATATTCTTATGCGGTTCCGGGGTGTTTTTATTTTACGCTGTTTGCGCTATTTTATTTGTAGGTACTAGCCATAACCTCGCAGTAGGGCGGGGTCACCCGACCCCGCCGAAGCCCTGCCTGACCACACATTAAAAATTGGCAAAAAGCAATCCCCCCATTTGTAGGGGACGCTGCTTCGCATCGTCCCACATGCCGGGCCTTGTCTAATATTTCACCACATCATTCTCCGCAAGGCAGCGGGCGCACATTGTGCGCCCCTACAGGTGGCATACCATCACAATCCCCTCCACATCACTCAAAACCCGTCTTTTCCCTCGCCATCACATTCCAGGGCCATCTCGCCTGTCCCATCTTCACACAAAAAACGGCGCCGTACCCCATAAAGTCCGGGGTACAGCACCGTTTCTTTTTATCTTATTCTATAAACTCTATCATCATGCTCTGTGCTTTTTGTGCCTGCTCACCAATACGCCAAGCACTATCGCCAGCACAAAATAGATCACTGCCATCACCACAAAGCGGCCAAACAAACCGCCCACATAAGCAATCAGCAGGTTTTTCAGGGCAGGCGGGTCAATGCCCAGGCGCGTTAAGCCGATCATCGGCTTAACGCCCACACCCAGCACCAGGCACACCACAGCAGCACCGCCAAGGGCATACACCAGGCAGCGCGCCCCCAGGCGGGCATCTTTGCGGCTGATGCGCAGCATGGACACTACCGCAGCGCACAGCAGCACCGCACTAATCACCAAGCCGATTACCATCACCTTTTGCAGTTTCTGCATCAGGGTACGCAGCTGGCTGACCAGCGGCACCGCGGTGTAGGAGGCATACTCCATACGCACAGCCTCAGCCACGGTTTCCACGGCCGTCTTGGTTTCGCCTTCCAGCGTAATGCCACGGTCTGCCGTAGCCTGTTCCATGGCGCTGTAAACAGCTTCTGCGATATTATCGCGGGTATAATAGGTCAGCGTTTTGGCATACAGCCCCGCCACAGCATCCTGCATGTCGCTTTCCACCTGATCAACAGACATAAACCCCGTCATAACATCGGCATCAAAACCGGTGGCTGCACCATAACTGATAAAATCCTGTACCATATCATCATAGGCGCTCTGGGCATAGCCGGAGCTTTTCACGCAGCTCTGCATATAGCCCACGTTACCAAACGTGGTAAACAGCATGACAAACACCGCCAAAAGTGCCAAAATCAGGCTGCTCAGCCAGGAAAGCACCATCGGCCACACAGCGCTACCTTTGCGGGAGTTTTTTTGTTGCGTCATCTCTGCATCTCCTCCCTCAACGGTCAGCATCCAGCTCCGGGCCGGATGTGTAGCTGGCATAAACAAAGTAGCGGTTAGGGGTAAAGCCCAGCGCATCAAATGGGTAGCAGGTATACAGGATCAGGTTTTCATCGGTGCGTGTAAAGTCATACGTGGTGGTATCCTGGTAATCCCGCACCTCGCAGCGCTCCACCGTATAGGTGTAGGTACCGTAATAGGTCTCGATCGTCACCACATCGCCCACCTCAACGCTCTGCAGGTCGTTAAAAAAGGTGTTGTTGTGGCCCGCCATCAAAATGGTCTTACTTTCACCAGGGATACCTGCTCCGCTGCTGTCCACATAAGTACCAACGCCCCTGTTCAGGATGCTGTTGGTGTCACCGTAATACACCGGCGCATCCACCGTGGTGCCCGCAATCGTAATGCGGCCATAGCGGTCCCCCTTGCTGGGGTAGGTAATGCTGCTCAGCGGGATGGTTTCCTGTTCCGGCTCTTCCTGTGCGGTCCGGTCATTTTCCGTATTGGTCAGGGTCTGGGCTGCCTCATCAAACAGGTCCTTGGGCTGGGTTTCCACCACGCTAGTTTCCATAAACCACTCTACCAGCGAGTAGTACGGTGCGGCAAACACCTTGAACATGACCGCCAGCAGCGCCAACGTGACCAGCGCAAACAGCAGTGGCACTACCACCAGCCCTGCCGGACCTTTGCGCAAAAAATCGTTCTTGTGCGTCATTTATTTTTTCTCCCCGTTCAGGCACAGGCTGCGGCCCATACCTGACGCTGAAACAAAAAAATTCGCCGCGGCACGCCGCGGCGAACAACATGTTAGTTAGGCGTGATTACTCAGCGTCACGGCTCTTGCGAACAGCAACACCCATGGTGCCAGCGATGGCAACCACAGCAACCAGCATAGCGATACCAGCATTGTCGCCGGTAGCCTTGATAACGCCATTGCCGTTCTTCAGGCTGGCAGCAGCGGTGGTGGTGCTTTCAGCAACGCCCCAGGTGCCATTCTTGATGGCTTCGCCGATTTCCGGATGGGTATCGGCATTGTTGAAGCTATAAGCAACGTTGGTGCCATTGATGCTGGCAGAGATGGTGATATCGTTGCCGTTGACGGTAACCTTTGCATCGGAAACAGAAGCGCCCAGAGCATTCAGGATGCTGACAGCCTCGTTCTTTGCACCTTCGGGATCAGACTTTGCACGGTCCAGCAGCTCGTTTGCCTTGGCAACCAGGCTGTCGGCAGTGTAGCCAGCAGCAAGAGCCTTGTCAACATCAGAAGCGGTAACAGTGTAGGCAATGCCCTTGGAGTTCAGGTAATCCTGAGCGCGGGCAACCTGTGCATCATTGGCAGCAAATGCGCTGGTAGCGAACACACCAGCCATAGCGGCGCAGGCAACGAAAGTGGTCAGTTTCTTCATTTTCATTACGCACATCTTCTTTCTTCATGTTGGAAATTTAGGAATGTATTTCCTCAAATGCACCCCATATTAGCTGATGGTTCATTAGAACTATCAATATTAGCAGTATAACACTTTTTTTCTAAATGTCAATATTATTTCGCAATTTCAGCGCTTCCTGCATTCATTTCGCACTTTTTGCCAAAAGTAAAATGGAACTTCCACCATTAGCATCACGCACCAGCCGGTGGCGCAGGCAAAGGCAATGCCATACATTCCCATCCGCGGCGCCAAAATGCAGGTCGTCACCACACGCAGGCTGGTCTGGATCAGCGTGCCCAGCAAAGTCATCGGCATGTTGCCCATGCCGCGGTAATACCCTTGGAATCCGTTCGTCATGGCGGGCAGCAGGTAGAACAGTGCCATCGTTCCCAGGTACTGCACCGCCAAAGCGATCACCCGGTCAGCGCCCTCCCCTGTCACAAACATTGCGGCCA
>OJNT01002625.1_pt1 | contig 9908 bp, 6 predicted proteins | sample 1597981 | NCBI WGS metagenome assembly OJNT01 (sample SAMN01915211, study PRJEB22387) | human gut metagenome | isolation source: stool | host: Homo sapiens | place: USA
TACCGAGTCGTACTTGAGCATGTAAGCCATGTAGTCTACCGGAACGAGGTCATTGATACCTACAACCTCAATATCTGCATTGTTGCATGCAGCGCGGAATACCAGACGGCCGATACGACCGAAACCGTTGATACCAACTTTGATCTTTGACATAGTTTTATGATTTATTTGTTAATAAAAAAATGCACTATTTTTTCACTGCGCAAAAGTACATACTTTATGTATATTACGCAAATAAAAAATTAAATTTTTTTAGGAACCCGGCTGCCTACTTTGCAGCCAGCTTGGCCTTTTTGGCCATCGCCGAGGCGAATACGAAATCGTTGAGTTCCGGGTTGTCGGCATGCAGGATATCGTCCTTGGTACCCTCCCACCACTTGCGACCTTCGTGAATGTATACAATTTTCTCGCCGATCTCCATGACCGAGTTCATATCGTGCGTATTGATGATCGTCGTGATGTTGTACTCGCGCGTGATTTCGTGGATCAGGTTGTCGATGACGATCGAGGTCTGCGGGTCGAGGCCCGAGTTGGGCTCGTCGCAGAACAGGTAACGCGGGTTGAGCACGATGGCGCGGGCAATGGCCACGCGTTTGATCATTCCGCCCGACAACTCGGCGGGATAGAGGTGGTTGGCGTCTTCCAGCCGCACGCGCTGCAGGCAGAAATCCACACGTTCCATCTTCTCTTTCTCGCTCTGCGAGGTGAAGAGGTCGAGCGGCAGCTTGACGTTCTCCTCGACGGTCGAAGAGTCGAGCAGCGCCCCGCCTTGGAAAATCATGCCGATGTCCTTGCGGATGGCGCGCCGCTCGCGGAAATCGAGACGCGTGAAATTCGTATCGTCGTACCACACGTCGCCCGAATCGGGTTCATGCAGCCCTACCAGCGTTTTCAGCAGCACGGTCTTGCCCGAACCGCTGCGCCCGATGATGAGGTTGGTCTTCCCGGTCAGGAACTCGATCGAGATGTCGTCGAGCACCACGCGCCCGTCGAACGATTTGGTGATGTGCTCGGCACGTATCATATCAGCAGGACTTGCGTAAGGATCAGGTTAAAGATCATGATTACCACGGAACTGGCCACCACGGCGCGCGTCGAGGCCGCGCCCACTTCGAGCGAATTGCCCTTGGCATAATACCCGTAGAACGCCGAGATCGAGGTGATGATATAGGCGAACACGGCGGTCTTGATAAGCGAATAGACGATCGAATAGGGCTTGAAGTCCATCAGCAGTCCGTCGACATAGTCGGCCGGGATCATGATGCCGGTCAGGTAGGCGATGGCCCAGCCGCCGATGATTCCGATGGCGATGCTGAGGATCGTCAGGAACGGGAAGAAGACCACCGCGGCGACGATCTTCGGCAGGATGAGGTACGAAGCCGAATTGACGCCCATGATCTCCAGCGCGTCGATCTGTTCGGTAATGCGCATCGTGCCGATCTCCGAAGCGATGCTCGAACCGACCTTGCCGGCCAGAATCAGCGCCACGACCGTCGACGAGAATTCGAGGATCATCGTCTCGCGCGTGGCGTAACCGACCAGCGAACGGGGGATGAACGGCGAATCGAGGTTGATGCACATCTGCAAGGTGATGACCGCACCGATGAAGACCGAAATAATGGCCGTCAGGCCGATCGAGTCGATTCCCAGGGACTCCATTTCGTAAATGATGCGCCGGCGGTAGATGGCAGCCTTCTCCGGACGGGAAAAGACCTTTCCCATCAGCATGAAATAACGGCCGATCAACTCAAATATCTTCCACATGGCGCTACTCCTCTCCGGGCTCCTTGGTCTCTTCGAATTCGACATAGTCGCCTACATCGCGCGAGACCCGTTTCTCGGGCGTTTCCGAGGTTTTATATACCTTCACTTCGCCTTCGCGACCCTTGCGGGGCTCCCCTGCAAAGGGCGAGCCGAAGCCCTGAGCGCCGAAGTTTCCTTCGCCGAACTGTTCTTCCATCCGGCGGCGCATTTTATAGACGCGCCAGCGGAACAGCAGGATCGCCGCTACTACCAATACGATGACTCCCATAATGAAATAGAGAAAAAAAAGTGCGATCCCCCTGAGCAGCGCCGGGGCGCCGATAGCCAGGATGAGGATGACCAGGGTCGTCAGCGGATTGCGCTGCACGAACCTCACCAGGCCATCTATGATCGCTGTCAGAAAATTCATTGCATTTTCGGTTTACAACCCTACAAAGGTAGGGAAAATTATGCGTATTTCAATTAAATGTCGTAAATTTGGTGCCGGAACTTTGCCGGCGGGCGGGGCAAAGCCTTCGGGCAGGGCCTGCCGGGCGCAGGCGAAGTCCCGATGCCAGTGGCGTATTAAATAAAACCATACATAAATCCATGAACTCCAATCCGCTCAACAGCCTTACCGCCATCTCTCCCGTCGATGGCCGCTACCGTAATACAACGGAGAAATTAGCCGATTATTTTTCGGAACAGGCGCTCATCCGCTACCGCATCCGCGTCGAAGTGGAGTATTTCATCGCGCTGTGCGAATTGCCGCTGCCCCAGCTGGCGGACATCGACCGCACGAAATTCGCAGCCCTGCGCGCCCTGTACCTCGATTTCGCACCGGCCGACGCCGGGCGCGTGAAGGAGATCGAATCGGTCACCAACCACGACGTCAAAGCCATAGAGTACATCATCAAGGAAAAAATGGACAGCCTCGGGCTGGGAGCTTACAAGGAATTCGTACATTTCGGCCTCACCTCGCAGGACATCAACAACACGGCCATCCCGCTCTCGCTCAAGGACGCCATGACAGGGGTTTACTACCCGGCCGTCGAAGAGGTGCGCGACAAACTGGCCGCCTTCGCCGACGAATGGCGCGACGTGCCGATGCTGGCCCGCACCCACGGCCAGCCGGCCTCCCCCACGACGCTGGGCAAGGAGTTCATGGTCTTTGTCGAACGCGTGGAGAAACAGCTCGCCATGCTGCACGACATCGCCGTGCCGGCCAAATTCGGCGGCGCGACAGGCAACTTCAACGCCCACCGGGCAGCCTACCCGCAGTACGACTGGGTAGCCTTCGCCAACAAATTCGTGGGCGAAACGCTGGGGCTCTGCCGCTCGCAATATACCACGCAGATCGAGCATTACGATAACCTCGCGGCGATCTTCGACAACATGAAGCGCATCGATACCATCCTGATAGACCTCTGCCGCGACATGTGGACGTACATCTCGATGGAATATTTCAAACAACAGATCAAGGCGGGCGAAGTCGGTTCGAGCGCCATGCCCCACAAAGTCAACCCCATCGACTTCGAGAATGCCGAGGGGAATTTCGGCATCGCCAACGCCGTCTTCGGACACCTCGCGTCGAAACTCCCCGTTTCGCGCCTGCAACGCGACCTGACAGATTCGACCGTGCTGCGTAACATCGGCGTCCCCATTGCCCATGCGGCCATCGCGCTCCGCTCGCTGATGAAGGGCCTGAACAAGGTAATCCTCAACCGCGAAGCCCTCGAGCGCGACCTGGCGAACAACTGGGCCGTCGTAGCCGAAGGCATCCAGACCATCCTGCGCCGCGAAGGTTATCCCAAGCCCTACGAGGCGCTCAAGGCCCTGACCCGCACCAACGCTCATATCACGCACGAGTCGATCGCCGCGTTCATCGAGACGCTCGACGTGGCCGAGGCCGTGAAAGAGGAGCTGCGCGCCCTCTCGCCCTCGACCTACACGGGCATCTTCCGGTAACCCTTACGGAAAATATCCCGCAGGGGCGCAGTAATACCCCGCAACGGCGCAAGGCCCGGAATCATGTTCCGGGCCTTTGTCTTTGGCATACGTTTTGCGAGAGGATAGTCAACTGCGGACAGCAACCGCAGTGAGGTTTCTTCATTTATTTAAGTTTGGGTTAGTAGTTTTAGGAGGGCAATCCTCCAAGGGCAGCAGGCAATCGTGAGATTCCCTGCTGTCTTGTTATATATTGTCCTCCACCCGTTCACTCCGGCACCCTCACCCCCGATTTATCGCACTTTCAGGCAAGACGGATAAAAAAAATTTGGATTTTATTGGCAGAAAGGTTATTTTTATCCCGTCACATATTGCACGGCCGCCCCGTAAACCCGATTGAATATCCAAAGACGACCGGCCCTGCGCCCGAACAACAGTATTAACCCACTAATTTCCAAAGTTTAACCACTATGATCAAATCTTTCCTGTCATGGGGAACGGCACTGTTGGTGCTGTGCTCCGGTCTGCTAAGCTCATGCGACGACAAAAACGAGGGGGGGGGGAAATCCTGACCCGACCGTTACGATCGCCATCGGCGACGCCGCATTCAACGCGCTGAAATTCACGCTCACACTCAAGGATGCGGACAAATGCAGCTACATCTGCACCAAGGCGTCCGAAGCCGTGCCTGCGGCAGCGACGATCATCGCCGAAGGCCAGTCCGTAAGCGCATCGGGCGTCGTCGAGATCGCCGGCCTCGAACCCAACACGGCCTACCGCCTCTCCGCCGTCGCCCTGAAAGGCAACATCAACGGCAAGGTCAGCTCGATCGAGCACACCACCTCGGCACCCGGCGTACATCCCGCGGTCGTCCTGACACCGGGCCAGTCCACCACAACGACTCTTACGTTCAACGCCGCCCTGACCGACCCAGAAACCGCAGCCTATGTCTGCCTCGAAAAGACCGAGGGGCTGACCCTTCCCACGGCCGAGGAGATACTGCGTGACGGCAAAGCCATCGCACAGACGGGCGACATCCTTGTCGAAAACCTGAAACCCTCCACCACGTATGTCATTGCGGCTGCCGTCACCAACACCGGGATCTACTCGGAAGTCAACAGCATCGTGATGGCAACCGGAACGCCGACGCCCGTGGTGACGCTGACAGCGGGAGCCACAGCCCCGACGACACTCACCTTTACGGTAGGCCTCGCCGACACGGAGAAGGCCGCCTACGTATGCCTCGAAAAAGCGGACGGCACGCCCGTCCCGACGGCCGAAAAAATCCTCACCGACGGTACAGCCATCGCACAGGCCGGGGAGATCACCGTAGACAACCTGAAAGACGGCACCACCTATGTCATCGCCGTCGCAGCATCCAACAAAGAGGTCTATTCCGAAGTCAAGTCGATCGAAATGGCCACCGACAAGGATTTGAGCGGCCCGGCCGTCTTCGACCGCCAGGTAGCCGGCGGCTATTATGGTATTCCCGAAGGTGGCCGATACGGTGAATACCTCGTCATATTGGCCGACGGCGAGGCCGTAGGTGCCGACGGAGTGTATGCGACCATCGGAGCCGGGCGTACCATGAGCCTGAACCTCTATCAATTTGCCCCCACGAATATGAATAACATCGTCCTGCCGGATCGCACCTACAAATATGCCACCGACAAATCCATTTCGACATTCCACCCGGCCAAGACCTACTGCATGGTCAACGACGGCAAGGGGAATATCACGAAAGTGGAATTCAAGGCCGGAACGATCGCTGTGACAAAGTCCGGCTCGACCTTTACGGTCAAGGCCACGCTGACCACGACCGACGACAAAGAGTTCACGGCCAGCTACACCGGCCCGATTACGATCGAGGACAAGACAGCCGTCAAAATCGAGCCCCTGCCCGACCTCGAAAACGACGTCACGAACGCAACTTTCATCCGCGCACTGGCTAAATACTATAACAACGATGCCGGCACGGCAAACGACTGCGTCGTAAACCTCTACGATGTCCAGCCGACGGTCAACGACGATTACGACTACCTCATAGGGGCCGGGCATATGGTATCGCTCTACCTGACGACCGCACTTTCCGAAGAAATGGTACTCCAGGAAGGAACCTACACGGTGTCCGACACAGGCACGCCGGGCACCTACGCACCGGGCGAGCAGATAGAGTTCATGGACTCCATGCTAGCCATGGGAACCTATTGCGAGGAACGCAACGCCTCCAACGAATCGGTTTACGGATTCATCACGTCCGGCACGGTGACAGTCACGAAGGTCGGCACCAACTACCGCTTCGTACTCGACTTTACGACCGACAAAGGCCGCAAGGTCAGCGGCACTTACGAAGGCGCCGTGGAGATGAGGGACAAACGCAAGTAGAAATAATCCCCTTGCCACAACCCGGGATTACCGGAAACAGCACACGCAGGATGTCCGTGGGGACATCCTGCGGTTGTTTATGCCCTTTCCCGCCGGCATGTATCATAGGCCGCACCCCCGCCGCACACACAAACGCCTTTCCGACACGGCGCCGCGGCACGGGATTTGCAACATACCGGGTAACTGCGGAACAGCAACCGCAGTGAGGTTTCTTCATTTATTTAAGTTTGGGTTAGTAGTTTCAGGAGGGCAATCCTCCGGAAGGCAGCAGGCAATCGTGAGATTCCCTGCTGTTTTTTTGCGCCCCGTCCGCAGGCGGTCAACACGCAGGCGCAGAGGAGCCCGCGGGGCGCGGAAACGCCCGCATAAACCATGCACACGCCCGAAAAAACATCAGCCCGGCCGCGTTGCGGCACAGAAACTGATTGACGGCCAGTTGTAAAACACAATTCCACATCATGGCAAAACGTAAAAATATCACCACGACACAGCTCGCCCTGATGACCGCGGCGGCGGTTATCAGCCTGCGCGGACTCCCGATGATGGCGCAGGAGGAGCTGACGATGTTCTTCTACATCTTTTTCGCCACGTTCCTGTTCCTGATCCCGGCGGCGCTGGTAGGTGCCGAACTGGGAAGCGCCTTCGCCTCGAAGGGCGGCGGGGTCTACACCTGGGTCAAGGAGGCGTTCAACAAACACCTGGGGTTCACGGCCATCTTCCTGCAATGGATCCAGAACGTCGTATGGTACCCCACCGTACTGGGATTCGCAGCGGCATCCATCGCCTACATGATCGGAATGCCCGGCCTGGCGCAGAACGGGCTTTTCGTGGGGCTTTTCTCGATCGCCATGTACTGGTGCGCCACGCTGGTCACGCTGCGCGGCACCTCGGCCATATCGGGCATTACGAGCAAAGGATTTCTGATCGGCACGGTGCTTCCCGGCATCGTCGTAATCATCATGGCCGTCATCTGGATGGCCGGAGGCAATTCCGTCGCACTGGAACACATCCCCGACACCGTCAGCCAGGTCGTCAATATCGACGCGGCGCACCACGTGCATCCGCGCCTCTTTCCGCACATCACGGGCATGAGCGACATCGCATTCCTGGCCGGGATACTGTTGCTCTTCGCCGGCGTCGAAGTACACGCCGTGCATGCCCCGGAGCTCGACAAGCCGCAGACCCAGTTCCCGCGCGCCATGTTCCTGGCGGCGCTGATCTCGTTCGGGCTCTTCACGCTGGGTGCGCTGGCCGTGGCGATCATCACCCCCTACGACCAGATCAACCTCCAGTCGGGGCTGTTCACCACGTTCCAGATCGTCTTCGACCACTACCACATCGGCTGGCTCTCGAACGTCATGGGGCTGCTCGTGGCATTCGGCGCACTGGCAGGCGTCATGTCGTGGATTTCGGGCCAGAGCCGCGGCCTGCTGTGGGCGGGCCAGGAGGGTGTACTGCCCTGTTTCCTGCAAAAGACCAACAAAAACGGCGTGCAGGTCAACATCCTCGTCATACAGGGCTGCATCGTCACGCTGCTCTCGTCGCTCTACATCGTCATGGACGACGTGAGCGTGGCGTTCTTCCTGCTGAGCGCACTGACCGTAGGGCTCTACCTGGTGATGTATATGATGATGTACGCTGCGGGCATCCGCCTGCGCTACACGCAGCCCGGCCTCACCCGCAGCTACCGCGTCCCGGGCGGGAACGCCGGCATGTGGGCCGTCGGGGGCATCGGGTTCCTCGCCGTGCTCTTCTCGTTCATCGTCACCTTCTTCCCGCCGTCGCAGCTGCCCGTAGGCAGCCCGGCCACCTACACGTGGCTGGTAGCCGTCGGCACGCTCGTCTTCCTCTCCATGCCGTTCATCATCAGCTTCGCAATGGATCGCAGGGGCGGCACGAATACCCCGGGCACCGGGAAATAGCCACCGGCACGCCCCGGATCGCACGGAACCGCAGGGGCCGGAGATGCCTACCCCTGCGGTTCCGTATTTTTCTCCCGACACCTCCCTGCCTGCCGCTGCGGCATGTCGGCTTCCCTGCCCCGGTTATCGCCCCGGCTCCGGAATATCGCCCAAAGACACGCCCCCGTACCCTCTAAAACTCAACGGTGATCCCCAGCGTAGGGATAAGCGACCCGCTCTGCTGCCCAATATACTTCATGCGGTAACGCTGTTCCGCCGCCGGGGCCTGGGGGTTCTCCACCACGCCCGTCGACATCAGTACGTCGGGACGGCGGAGTTTGCTGCCCGTCACGTTCTGCAGGTCGATGTAAAGGCCGAGCATACAGCGGCGGAAATAGAAGGTTTTGTCGATACGCAGGTCTACCTGCGCAAAGGCGTCGAGCCGCCCGTCGTTGTAACGCCCATAGTCATAGTACGGGCGCCCCTGGGCGTCCCAGGCTTCGACCAACGACGATTTTTCGACATCGTAGGGCGTATAGGGCGTCCCGCCCACGGCGCTCAGGCGCGCCCCGACGCTCCAATTGCGCGGCAGGTCGTACGTACCGCTGAGGTTCGCCACGAAACGGCTGTCCCAGGCCGATACGATATACTCCGAGGCGGCATCGGCACGGTACTCACTGCGGAACAGGGTCACCGAACCGACGAGGTTGACCCTCCCGGGTATCTGCCAGCGCGCCATCGCCTCGATGCCGTACGACCGCCCGACGGCCGTCGGGCGCAGCGCTTCGTTGCCGACCACGCCATAGTCGTCGCCTTTGCACGAGAGCGGGATGCCGTCCGAGACGGAAAGCGGGATATTCCCGTATTTCTTGTAGAACCCCTCGACCGAGACGACCAGGCGGTCGCGCAGGCGCCATCCGCCTCCGACGCTGAACATTCCCACACGCAGGTAGTCCAACGCCTCGTTCACCAGCACCCCGTCCTGTTTGAATCCCAGGGCCGTATAGGGCGGCAACTGGTAATAAAGCCCGGCGCTTCCGCTCAGCAACCACCCTTTGCCGAGCTGGTATGAGACCGACGCCCGGGGCGAAAGCTGACGCCAGAACCTCGCCATGCGCGCGGAATAGTCGGCCCCGTCGGCACGCACGCCGACCGATGCCGTGAAGCGCTTGTCCGCCGAGGCATAATCCGCGCCGGCGAACAGGCCCCAGCCCACGATCCCCAGCCGGGTACGATAGTCCGAGAGCGCCGCCTCATCGGTGAAAAGCCGTTGCTCGGTACGGTTCGTATAGCCCGAATAGCTCAGCTCGGCGCCTTCGCGCACCGTCCAGCGCCCCAGATAGCTGCGGTTTTCGGCGCGGAGCGTGGTCTTCTGCTCCACGGAGCGCAGCCGCAGCGTCAGGTTGTCCTCCGACGAGTCGTCGTTACCGCGGTATTTGAGGTTGCGGTTATTCAGGTAGGTGTGCCCGAGCGACACGGTCTGCACATGGCGGCCCGCATAGTGGCGCCATGCGGCCCCGACGGTGAAGGTCTCCTGGCGGATGCGGGGCAGGTAACTCAGCAGGTACTCGGCGTCTTCGCCCTCCTCGTCGAGGTTGAGTTTCATGTTGTCGAAGCCCGCCAGCCCCAATACCGTCAGCTCGTCGTGCTCCGAAAGGCGCGTCTTGACCTTCAGCTGCCCGTCGATGTAGTTCGGCAGGAAAGGCAGGCCGATCATCTTGAACAGCAGTTGCAGGTAAGACTGGCGCAGCGAGAAGAGGTAGGATGTTTTCTCGCCGATATGGCCGCTCCCGCTCAGCGACACCTCCGAAGCCCCGAGTGTCGCCTTGAAAGTCTGTTTTTCGGGGTTCCCGTCCCGCAGTTGGATGTCCAGCACCGAACTCAGCGCCCCGGAACGGTCGGCCGGGAAAGCCCCGGTATAGAAGCTGATCT
>OJNT01002628.1_pt1 | contig 9903 bp, 8 predicted proteins | sample 1597981 | NCBI WGS metagenome assembly OJNT01 (sample SAMN01915211, study PRJEB22387) | human gut metagenome | isolation source: stool | host: Homo sapiens | place: USA
GAAGAGGAAGAGCCCTCGAAATTTGAAAAGTGGCTCGAAAAGAAATTCGGGGACAAGGTGATGAATGCGGTCGTCGCCGTGGGCGGTGTGCTGGGCGTGGCGCTTGCGGTGCTGCTGTTTTTCTTTTTGCCGGCGGTGCTCTTTAACGGGCTGATGATGCTCACGGGCGACGGCATCAGTGGTTGGCGTTCGGTGTTTGAGGGCCTTTTACGTATCGTCATTTTTGTACTGTACATTGTTGTCATCTCTAAAATGCCGGAGATTGACCGCACATTCCGCTACCACGGCGCGGAGCACAAAACGATTTTCTGCTATGAAAACGACCTGCCGCTCACCGTGGAAAATGTACGGAAGCAAAAGCGCTTCCACCCGCGCTGCGGCTCCAGCTTTATGATCTTAATGCTTTTGCTCGGCATCATTATCGGTTTTTTCATTCCGTTTTCCAATCCGTTCCTGCGCACATTCTGTAAGCTCTTGTGCCTGCCGATCGTTGTCAGCATCGGTTATGAGCTCATCAAGCTTTGCGGCAAGTATGATAACGTGCTGACGCGCATCATTGCGGCGCCGGGCCTGTGGTTTCAGCGTTTGACCGTAAAAGAGCCGACCGACAAGATGATGGAAGCCGCTATTGCGGCGATGAAAGCGGTTATCCCGGAAAACGGCGAGGATATTATCCGATGACGCTGAGTGAGCTGTACCGCGCAGCGAAAACGGCGCTTGAATCCGTCACGGAAGACCCGGCGTTTGAAGCCGCGTGCCTTTTGGAGCATTTCTGCGGCGCGAACCGCACAGAGTTATTGCTGCACGGCGATAAGCCGGCGGAGTCTGAAGCGGAGCAAGCGGTGCTTTCCGCACTCGAAAAGCGCAAAACGGGCGAGCCGCTGCAATATCTGCTTGGCGAGTGGGACTTTATGAGCCTGACGCTTTCCTGCGGAGAGGGCGTGCTGATTCCGCGCGAGGACACCGCTGTTTTGGTGGAAGCAGTGTGCAAGCGTCTGTCGAAAACCGAGAATTTGCCGAAGGGGCTTGACCTTTGCGCCGGCACGGGTGCGGTGGGGCTTTCCATCGCGAAGGAAGCACACGCCGAAGTGACGGAAGTGGAACTGTACGACGGCGCATTCAACTATTTAAACGAGAATTTGGCGCGTTACCCGGAGCTGCCGGTGACGGCGGTAAAGGGCGACATGTTAGATAAAGCTTTTGCGGAGACGCTGCCGGATGGGTTCGATTTCATCGCGTCGAACCCGCCGTATATTGAGACAAGCGAGCTGCCGCTTTTGCAGCGCGAAGTGCAGAAAGAGCCGAAAACGGCGCTGGACGGCGGCGCGGACGGTCTCATTTTCTACCGCGCGATCTGCGATATTTGGGCGAAAAAATTGCACCCGAACGGCGTGCTTGCCGTGGAAATCGGTGAGACGCAGGGGCAGGCGGTAAAGGCGCTGTTTGAAGCCGCCGGTCTGCGCGATGTGCGGATTCACAAGGACTTGGGCGCGCTCGACAGGGCGGTTTCGGGGGTTAGATAGAATAAGTCGATTTTTTAAAGGCGGCTTTGGCCGCCTTTCGGGGAAGACTGGGTTCGATTTTTATGAACTTGTGTTACAAGTTCATAGGGAAACCCCTTAGTAGGGTTTCCCTCGGACGAAACGTTTACCGGAAGTTTCGTCCTCCCTTCCTGACTTTGCGAACGCAAAAAGATTTCGCTTTCTGCGGAAAGCGACGTAGGGCGCTGCCCTAAGAACCTGCAAGCTTTTGAAAAAGCTTGAGCAAAACTTTTAACCATGGTTTTCTTTAGCTATGCAATAATTTTATCCGAAAGGAAGTTTTTCAAATGGTAAAGCATGTTTTAATGATCAAGCTCAAGGACAATTCCAAGGAGCAGTGCGAAAAGCTGCGCGATCTTTTTATGACGATGAAGGGCCGCGTGCCGCAGGCACTTGACGTGGAAGCCGGTGCGGATTTCCTCCACTCCGAGCGTTCCTTTGACGTCTGCCTGACCGTTACGCTCGAGAGCCCCGAGGCGCTCGAAGAATACCAGAAAGACCCGTACCACTGCAACACGGTGAAGACCTATGTTGCGACAGTCCGCGAAAAGGCGGTTGCGGTCGATTACATCGTTTGATTGAACAAAATTCACGCGGCGCTGTGCGGCTTTTGCATGGCGCTGCTTTTTTACACGGCTTGTTGCTGAAGCCGAAATCGCGCCAAATTAGCCAAAAAAGAATAGGAAAATTCGGCGTTTACACCCCTCGAAAACGACATACAGGCATTGAATTGCAGCATTTTATCCGATATAATGATAATCAAAGTGTCTTTTGAAGGGAGCAATTTTGTGGTTCGCAATATGACGAAGGGCAGCCCGGTAAAGCTTTTGTTGGCATTTGCACTGCCTTTGCTTGTTGCCAATGTGTTTCAGCAGTTATACTCTGTGGCGGATGCTATGGTGCTCGGCCGCGGTGTAGGCGTCAACGCGCTTGCGGCGGCGGGTTCCACGGGTTCGGTACATTTCTTTATTTTTGGTTTCATCAACGGTTTGACGCACGGGTATTCCATTTTGATTTCGCAACGCTTCGGTGCAGGCGACGAAAGCGACATGCGCCGCACGGTGATGAACGCGGGCTACCTCGGCTTTATGAGCGCTGCGGTCATCACGGCGTTAAGTCTCATTTTCTCGCGCCCGCTCATGACACTGATGGGTACGCCGACCGATATTTTTGACGACGCGCTTTTGTACATCCGCATTATTTTCATCGGTATTTTCACGACGGTGTTTTACAATATGCTTTCGAGTATTCTTCGAGCGCTCGGCGACAGCATGTCGCCGCTCATTATCATTCTCATCAGTTCGGCAGTGAACATCGGGCTGGGCATTCTGTTTGTCATGGCCTTTAAATGGGGTGTGGCCGGCTCTGCGTGGGCGACCGTTTTGGCGCAGTTGCTTTCCGGCCTGATGTGTCTTTTCGTGTTGCGCCGTATGCCGGTTTTGCGTTTTAAAACCGGCGAAAAGCGCATGGATAAGTCTATTATTTTTGGCTTATTGAAGCTTGGTTTGCCGGTCGGAATTATGAATTCCATTACGGCGATCGGCGGTATGATCTTACAGGGCATTGTGAATGGTTTAGGTTCTACGATTGTGGCGGCATATACGGCGGGCTCGAAAATCTTCGGTCTTGCGGAACAGCCGTGCAACATCATCGGGTTATCCCTTGGCACGTATGTCGGGCAGAACCTCGGCGCGGGACGCGTTGACCGCATTAAAGTCGGCGTGCGCCGCTGCATTTTGATGGTGCTCATCGTCGATTTCTTCATCGGCGGCGCAATGATTCTGTTCGGTCGCCAGCTGACGGCGGTGTTCGTCTCCGGCGTGGAGCAGACGGTCATCGAAGCTTCGTATCCGTATTTGCTGTGTTGCGGTGCGATGATGTGGGTGCTGGGTTTGCTGTTCGTCTACCGCTTTTCCCTGCAAAGTCTCGGTGACACGGTGGTGCCGATGCTCTCCGGCGCGCTGGAGCTAATTCTGCGCATTTCCGTTGTGCTCGTGCTCTCTAAAGTGTTCAATCTGGGCTTTCTTTCCATCTGCATTGCAGAGGTCTCCGCGTGGTTCGGTGCGGCGGCGCTGCTGTGCGTGACGTATTACATTCGTATTCACAAATTGCCGGAAAAACTTTCGGCGAAATCATGAGGGGTTTATGGCAAAAACAGAACGTATTCAAAATATGACAAAAGGCAGCCCTGCGAAGCTGATTTTCACCTTTGCGATACCGCTGATGCTGGGCAACGTGTTTCAGCAGTTCTACACGGTGGTGGATACCGCCATTGTGGGGCAGGCGCTCGGCGTAAACGCGCTGGCGGCGCTCGGTGCGGCGGACTGGCTGAACTGGCTCGTGCTGGGGCTTATCCAAGGCTTTGCGCAGGGCTTTTCCATTTACATGGCGCAGCGTTTCGGCGCGGAAGACCACGAGGGTCTCAATCGCGCCATCGGCGCGACGATCTCGCTTTCGGCGGTCATTTCAATCTTGACCGTCATTCTGAGCCAAGTCGCCATGGCACCCGTGCTGCGCGCCATGAACACGCCGGAGGAGATCATCGGAGGCGCGTTCACATACCTGCGCATCATGTTTGCGGGTATACCCATCATCATGGCGTATAACGTGCTTGCAAGCATCCTGCGTGCGCTCGGCGACAGCAAAACGCCGCTGTATGCCATGGTCATTGCATCTATTCTGAATATCGGGCTTGATCTGCTGTTTGTTATGGTGTTCCACTGGGGCATTGCGGGTGCGGTCGTCGCAACGGTCATCGCACAGCTTTTTGCAGCGCTTTACTGTTTGCGCGCTGTGCTGCACGTGAAGGTCATCCATCTGAAAAAAGAGTATTTCCGGCTCAATCCGGAAATAGCAAAGCGCCTTTTGGGGCTCGGTACACCGGTCGCCGCACAGAATGTTATCATCGCCGTGGGCGGCATGGTGGTGCAGTCGGTCGTCAACCGCTACGGCACGCTGTTCGTGGCGGGCTTTACGGCAACGAATAAGCTGTACGGTATTTTGGAGATTGCCGCCGTTTCGTTCGGCTACGCCGTGACGACGTATGTCGGGCAGAATCTCGGCGCGGGGCTTTTAGACCGCGTGAAAAAGGGTATGCACTCCGCAACGTGGATCGCCTTGCTGACCTCGGTCGTCATTACGGTTTTTGTGCTGATTTTCGGAAAATACGGCATCGCACTGTTTATTTCCGGCACGGCGGAGGAAGTGTCGATCTCATCGCAGGTGGCATTACACTATCTTAATATCATGAGTATTTGTCTGTCTATCCTCTATATGCTGCACATTTACCGCTCCGCGCTGATGGGGCTTGGCGATACCATCATGCCGATGGCTTCGGGCATCATGGAATTTTTGATGCGTATTGGCGTGGCGTTGTTTCTGCCGCTTATTATCGGGCAGGAGGGTATTTTCTATGCGGAGGTCACTGCTTGGACCGGTGCGGCTATTTTGCTTGTCACGATGTATTTTTTGAGAATGCACAAGCTGACGAGAGGGCTTGACACAAGCCAAAGTAAAGCGGGCGAATAAAAGAAGCCTTTCAGAAAAATATGAAGCTAAAAAGCGTGCAGAAAACAAAATCTGTGCGCTTTTCTTTATTATATGCGCATAAGAACGCGGCAAAGACTAAAGAATGAAGAATGTGAAACTCACTCTTGAAGTTTATCCGTACAACCTGTATACTGGGTGTAGATTACGCGCGGGAAGTCGCGCTGACGGAGGTATTTTATTATGAGACCCCTTACACCGAAATTTCCGAAGCTGCTGCATGGCGGCGATTATAATCCCGAACAGTGGCTGCGCTACCCCGAGATTCTCAAGCAGGATGTGGAGCTGATGAAGAAAGCGGATATCAACTGCGTGTCGGTCGGTATTTTCTCCTGGGCACATCTGGAGCCGAATGAGGGCGAATACGACTTCGACTGGCTGGAGAAGATCATCGACAATCTCTACAAAAACGGCATTTATACCGTGCTGGCCACACCGTCCGGTGCAAAGCCGCTTTGGATGAGCGAAAAGTATGAGGAGATTCGCCGTGTGCAGAATAACGGTGTGCGCGACCTTTCCGGCGCGCGCCATAACCACTGCTATACGTCCCCCGTGTACAGAGAGAAGACCCGCGAGATGGATAAGCGCCTTGCAAAGCGCTTTGCAAACCACCCGGGCGTCATTTTGTGGCACCTTTCTAACGAGTACGGCGGCGAGTGCTACTGCCCGCTGTGCCAACAGGCGTTCCGCGATTGGCTGAAAAAGAAGTATAAGACGCTCGACGACCTGAACCACGCGTGGTGGACGGACTTCTGGAGCCACACGTATACGAGTTGGGATCAGATTCACGCGCCGCAGCCGAACGGCGAAATGAACGTGCACGGCCTGATGCTCGATTGGAAGCGCTTTGTCACGTACCAGACCGTCGATTTCATGAAAATGGAGCGCGACGCCGTGAAGGAAGTAAACCCGGATATCCCGGTGACGGCGAACCTGATGGGCTTCTACGACGGCCTCGATTACTTCAAGTTTGGCCCGGAGCTCGATGTTGTTTCTTGGGACAACTACCCGCAGTGGCATACGACCGACAACGTAGAGATTGCGGTTTCTTCCGCAATGACGCACGACGTGATGCGTTCGATCAAGCACGAAAGCTTCCTTTTGATGGAAAGCACGCCGAGCATGACGAACTGGACGCCCATCAGTATGCTGAAGCGCCCGGGTATGCACCTGCTTTCCTCCATGCAGGCGGTTGCACACGGCTCAAATTCCGTGCAGTATTTCCAGTTCAGAAAGAGCCGCGGCTCCTGCGAAAAGTTCCACGGTGCGGTCGTCGACCATGTCAGCCATGGCGGCGTGTTCGACTCCGTTACGAACGAGAACACCCGTGTGTTTAAGGATGTGCAGTCCGTCGGCGCTGAGCTGAAGATCATGAACGAGCGCGGCGACGTATACGGCACCGAAGTGAAGCCGCAGGTCGCCATCGTATACGACGTGGAAAATCGCTGGGCGCTGGATGCTGCCGCGGGCCCGCGCAACAAGGATAAAGACGAAAAATATGTAAAGACGCTCTTGACGCACTACCGTCCGTTCTGGGATAAGGGCGTGCAGGTGGACATCGTCGATATGGACGGCGACATCTCGAAATATAAGCTTGTCATTGCGCCGATGCTCTATATGTACCGCGCAGGCTTTGAAAAGAAGATGCGCAAGTTCGTCGAAAACGGCGGCACGCTCGTCACAACGTACTGGAGCGGCATTGTGGACGATACCGACCTGTGCAAAATGGGCGGCCTCCCCGGCGACATGATGGACGTGTTCGGCGTGTGGAACGAAGAAATCGACAGCCTGCCGGACGGCATGAAGAACGGCATTGCGTTTAACGGCAGCCGTTACGATGCTATGGAGCTTTGTGCACGTATCCACCCGCTGACGGCGGAGGTGCTCGGCACATATGAAAAGGATTTCTACGCAGGCGAAGCGGCGCTGACGAAAAACAAGTTCGGCAAGGGAGAGGCGTATTACATTGCGGCCCGTACCGGCAGCGATATGCTTTCTGTACTGTACGGCGAAATGATTGAGACGCTGCACATTGAAAAAGCGCTCGATTGCGCCCTGCCGCACGGCGTAACGGCACACATCCGCCACGGCGAAAAGGAGAATATCATTTTTGTAGAAAACTACACGGAAAGCGGAAAAACCGTGGAATTGCCGCGCGACTACAAGTTGTACGGTACAGATCAAACGGTAAATTCAATCAAACTCGCTCCGTTTGGCATTGCCCTCTTATCGGATTTAACAAAAGTTTAATATTTTGCGTATTTGCTGTGGAAATTCTCGCTATTTTGTGCTATATTGAAATAGACAAGAGCCGACATTGTTCGTGTAAAACGGACAGGCAAATAACGGAATATGCAGTTTGAAGGAGTAATCAAATGGCAATGGAATCACAGACGTTTTTCAGTGCAGAGAATCGCGTAGCACCGCTTGGTATCGTACCGCTTGCCGGTGCGCGTGAGCTTTCCGAAAAGGTTGAGGCCCATCTGGTGCGTTGGGCAAAGCGTGCCGGTATGGATGTGGACACGTTCATCATCGAAAACAGCTGCCCGCGTTTCTCTTCCGGCGACAGCAAGGGTCTTATCAAGTCGACCGTGCGCGGCTATGACCTGTTCTTTGTTGTAGACGTAGGCAATTACAGCCTGACCTACAACTACTTCGGCAACCAGAACCACATGTCCCCGGATGACCATTATCAGGATTTGAAGCGTCTCATTCAGGCGGCAAGTGGTAAGGCACACCGCGTTAACGTTGTGATGCCGCTGCTTTACGGCGGCCGTCAGCACCGCCGCAGCTACCGCGAGTCTTTGGACTGCGCATACATGCTGCAGGAGCTTCAGCAGATGGGCGTTTCCAACGTTTTGACTTTCGACGCACATGACCCGCGCGTGCAGAACGCTGTGCCGGTTATGGGCTTCGATAACCTGATGCCGACTTATCAGGTTTTAAAGAAGCTCTTCAAGGACTTCCCGGATCTTTCCATCGATAAGAAAGACTTCATGATCGTCAGCCCGGACGAAGGTGCGTTGAACCGCAACATGTACTATGCTTCCGTGCTCGGTGTGGACATGGGCATGTTCTACAAGCGCCGCGATTATTCCCGCATCGTAGACGGCCGCAACCCGATCGTCGCACATGAGTACCTCGGTACCCCGGTTGAGGGCAAGGACGTGTTCGTTGCCGATGACATCATCTCCTCCGGCGAGTCCGTGCTCGACATTGCAGAGAACGTCAAGGCCCGCAAGGCACGCCGCTTCTTCGCTTACGGCACGTATGCCATCTTCACGAACGGCCTCGCAAAGTTCGATAAAGCGTATGAAGAGGGCCTCATCGACGGCATCTTCGGCAGCAACCTGACGTACCTTAACCCGGAACTGAAGAACCGCCCGTGGTTCCATGAAGTCGACGTTTCGAAGTACATCGCTTACTTCATCTCCGCTTTGAACCACGACGCTTCCATCAGCTCCCTGCTCGACCCGCACGCCAAGATCGACGCACTGCTCCAGAAGCGTGCGCTTGAAAAGGCAAAGATCATCGACGAGCAGCTCTAATTTTTAAATCACAGCTAAAATAAACAGGGTATGCACTGTAAAAAAGTGCGTACCCTGTTTTTGTGTGTTTATTGATTTTTAAGAAAGGGCGTTAAAAAGAGTGGAATCATCTAAATCGATAAAAGCAATGTGTCCGTCACCATCAGTTTGAACTCTTCCGGTCTGTGTGATTTCTATAGGATTGGAGTCTCCTTTTGTCACATTTAGTTTGGCGGTATAAAGGTAAATATTGGTTGTAGCATCTTTTTCCACAGTAACGGAGATGGGCGATATTTCAGCTTCATTTAGAATGCACATAGTCGGAAAGGCGAGACTTGTATATAGATGCTTAAATAATGAATTATAATAGGCTTCTGTAAAATCATCTTTGCTGTATTTTTGGCATAGATGTTCTTGCATACGTTTTTCTGCCTCTGCAATTTCCGTTTGGCTGTTTTCTTGTTCTAAAGAATATTTGTTTTTATTTAGTATTTTACCGTATTCTTTTTCCTCATTGTCTGGACAGGTGAAAATTGTAGTTAAAACACGTTGAATGCTTTGTTCAGGTGTATCGACATTATTTGAACAACTCGGCAAAAACAAAAGAAAGCAAAAAGTAAGAACGAGAAAATAACTGATTTTTTTATGAAACATATTAAATTCGCCCTCGTTTTCAAGTAATTTCAAAAGGAAGCATGAAGAAATTGCTTTAGAGGTTTTTATAACGTGAAAGCAAAATGCTTCCAGAAGGAGTCTGTTTTGATATTCCCATAAAAAGTGCCGGTGACACCGCCATAAAACAGCGCCATAGTGTCAGTATAGGAGCAATTATTGATTGCATAGCGCCCAATAACGCCACTACGGAGAGGACTGCCCTCGGTGCCGAGCATCATGCCGCAGCCAGAGCATTTCCATGCAAATCCACTGAATATAAGTGTACCCGGATTGTATAAGGTTCCTGTATAAACTTGTGCTATGCCTTTTGCTACCATTATATGCTGAGCTCCACCAGGGCAGACTACTTCATAATGGGGTTGGATAAGCGAGTTATCAGATTCATTTGCGGATGCAGGAATAATTGCACAGGTGAGAATTAGAACAGCAACTAAAACAAGCGCGAGTATCTTTTTCATGAGTTTTCCTCCATATAAACAATTTGAATTTGATTATTGATAAATATACACAGCTTTATACATTGGACATTGGACTCACCCTTTTTATAATTTATGTCAAAAATATATTAACATAGTTTACAATATATGTCAAGACTGTATCTAGGCATTAAATCA
>OJNT01002636.1_pt1 | contig 9882 bp, 11 predicted proteins | sample 1597981 | NCBI WGS metagenome assembly OJNT01 (sample SAMN01915211, study PRJEB22387) | human gut metagenome | isolation source: stool | host: Homo sapiens | place: USA
ACATCTGGCATCTTTGGGACATCCGCTATTGGGGGATGTAAAATATGGTGCAGCAAAGAGAGCGGATACGAAGCATTATTTTTTGCATGCGAAAACATTGTGTTTTCCTGAAAATATGGGAGAACTTAAAAATCTTTCAGGCAGGGTAGTAACGGCAAAAGAGCCGGATTACTTTGCGAAAATGATAAATAAACAATTTGGAAAGTGAGGAAAAAATATGAAACGTGCAGTGATTTTATTTGCAGAAGGATATGAAACCGTGGAGGCGCTTTTAGTCGTTGATTTACTGCGCCGGGGCGGTGTGGAAGTGACGATGGCTTCAATTACAGAAGATGAATTTGTGAGAAGTTCACATGGCGTAAATGTTGAAATGGACGCTGTTTTAGGAGAAGTGGATGTACTTGATTATGACGCCATCATTCTTCCGGGAGGAATGCCGGGAACCATTAATTTGGGTGAAAGCGATGCAGTCAGAAAGGCAATTCTTGCTATGAATGATGCCGGAAAAATTGTTGCAGCCGTGTGTGCGGCACCTGGAGTTCTTGGTAAATATGGTTTGCTAGAAGGAAAGACGGCATGCAGTTTCCCGCAGCATGAAAAGAATTTGATTGGTGCAACGGTAGTTCGTGAGCCGGTCGTTGTTGACGGTAATATTGTGACAAGCCGTGGTCTTGGAACAACGATGGATTTTGGCTTAAAATTATTGGAGCTGCTTGAGGGAAAAGAAAAGTCAGACGAAATTGCACATAAAACTGTGTACCGGGAGAAAAATTAATGGCAACCTGGAATTCAAGAGGGCTCCGCGGTTCTTTTTTGGAAGAACTTGTAAATATGACAAATGACAAATACCGCTCGCAGAAACTGGCACTTGTACAGAAGGTGCCAACGCCGATTAAACCGATTACGATAGACCAGACAACAAGACATATTACGCTTGCTTACTTTGAACAGAAAAGTACGGTGGATTACATCGGGGTTGTTCAGGGGATTCCGATATGTTTTGATGCGAAGGAATGTGCGACTGATCGGTTTCCGCTTGCGAATGTGCATGAACATCAGATTCGCTTTATGAAAGAGTTTGAGGAGCAGGACGGCATTGCATTTTTATTGATTTATTTCAAAGCAAAAGATACCTTTATGTATCTGCCGTATGCAAAGTTAGATAGATTTTGGAGACGGATGGAAGAGGGCGGAGCAAAGCATTTCAAATATGAAGAATTAGATCCTGCATATGAAATTTCGACCTATTCCGGAACATTTGTCCATTATTTAGAACAGATACAAATGGATTTAGAACAAAGAGACAGCCGCTAAGCAATTTTATCAGCAAAGCGGCTGTCCTCTTTTATTTCGCATTTAGGCTGCGATTATTTCATGCTCTCTTCCTGTTTCTTAATCATCTGACGAACCATCTCGCCACCGATTGATCCAGCTTCACGGGAAGTAAGGTCACCGTTGTAACCATCTTTCAAGTTTACACCAATCTCGTTTGCAACTTCCATTTTGAAACGATTCATAGCCTCTTTAGCCTGTGGTACTTCCATCTTGGATGAATTTTTGTTTGTCATGATTTTTCACCTCCGTTTTATTTATTGTGAAGATAAAGGAATGCCGGGAAACGGCATCCCTTTTGTTGAAATGCTGTTTTTTTCTCCTGCATCCGATTTATCTTGGTAATATTGTTGCCACAAAAAAGAAAAATATAATGGAAATTTGTGGCATAAAAGTAATGAAAAAAAATACTGACAAAAAAATACGAAAATGCTATAATGAAGTTCAATAAGAGGATTGTATAGTTTTGAGAGAAAGCTGTGCTTTTGAAAGGAGAAGTAGGATGCGCTTTCGTGATGTTGGGGTACAATTAGAGTACGACGGTGATTTTAAAATTTATAGAGAAGATGGAATTTCCCGGTATGGAAAACCGGATTATTTATTTTTGTATTTTCATACGGAGTGTGGGGGGGGATGGCATTTTAAGAAGATGTAGGGGAAGCCGCCATCCGTGATTTTATATGATATTGGTGCTAAGCAGCACTATTATGCCGTAAATGATTCCTATAAAGATGATTTTGTGCATTTTTGGCTGGATGACAGCCGTTCTTTTGTGGATGAAATCAATCTGCCGATGAATACGGTGATTCACCTGCCGGAAAATACGTTGATTCCTTCGATGATGAAACAACTCTATCAGGAATATATTTCGATGAATGAGTACAAAGAGACGACGATGGAATGTTTATTTAAAATGATTTTGATTAAAGTTTCCGAGATGTCAGAAAGACGTAAGGTTGCAAAAATACCGGACCGATATGATGAATTGTTTCAGAATCTTCGTTCTCAGATATATTTGGAGCCGTCGAAAGACTGGCATGTATCGGAGTGTGCAGGTGTCAATGGGCTAAGTACACCGTATTTTCAGAAATTGTATAAATCATATTTTGGAAATACGTTTGTGCAGGATGTTGTCCAGAGCCGGATGGAGCACGCCAAACATTTTTTACTGGTTTCCAATTATTCGATTAAGGAAATTGCGGATTTGTGCGGCTATCACAATGAAACATTTTTTATGAAGCAGTTTAAGAAAAATATTCACGTGACACCGAGCCAATACCGGGCGCAGGCACGAAAAAAATTACAGGAATAGCAAAATCGTCATTTTTTTGCCACATTTTCCTGTTACATTTAACACAGTAGTTACTTTGTTGACTACTACTCCCACCCTATTATACGAAGAGGAACACCTAGTCTTTTGACTGGGTGTTCTTCTTTATGTAAAGAAAATCTTGCCAGTTTCCGCCGGATTTAGTATCATAAAGGTAATGGCTTGAGAGGGGCGTTGATATGAAAAAAGAGTATTTTACAATTCCAAATCTAATGGGATATTTTCGGATTTTATTAATTCCTGTATTTTGTGTTTTATATTATCATTCGGAGAATGCTGGCTGCTTTTATGGGGCGGTTATTGTTCTATGTCTTTCGTTTTTGTCGGATTTTTTTGACGGGAAAATTGCAAGACATTTTCATCAGGTGACCGAATGGGGAAAAATGTTAGACCCTATTGCGGACAAACTGACCCAAGCGGCACTTGCGATTATGTGTACCGTGCATTTCCCTGCGACCATCTGGTTGTTTTTATTATTTGCAGCAAAAGAAATTTATATGGGGCTGATGGGATTACTTGTGATTCGAAAGAAAAATCAGGTTTTTGGTGCCAAGCGGTTTGGAAAAATTGGTACGGCAGGCTTGGATTTTGGGATTTTAGCACTTATTTTATTCCCCGGCATGCCTCTTTTAGTATCGAATTTGTTGATTCTGGTATTGATGATTTTAATGGTTGTTACCTGGATTTTGTATCTTCGGTTCCATATCGAATTACTCACAGATAAAACGTTTGGAAAAATAAAAAAACGTTATAAAGCAGTGGGTGTGGCAGGTGTTTTTCTCTATCTGATTTTGGGAGCGGCACTTCCATATCTGAACCAGCCAAAAGTGAGTGAAGAATATAAAAAAGAATTTGCAAATAAAGTTTTTGCATCGGAAAACTCGGCAGGAGACCGCGTGATGCTCATTGAAGATAATGGGGAGGCATTGGCGGAAAGAATTCGAATGCTTGAGCATGCAAAACAATCCATTGTTTTATCCACGTTTGATTTTCATTCGGATATCAGCGGGAAAAAGATGTTGGCTGCCTTGTGGGCAGCGGCAGAACGCGGCGTCAAGGTGAAAATTTTGGCGGATGGCTGCAATTCATGGCTCCGTATGACGGGAAATGCCTATTTTTATGCACTTGCTTCCCATGAAAATGTGACGATAAAAACGTATAATCCGGTCAATCCCCTGTTACCGTTTCGCGCGATGAGCCGGATGCATGATAAGTATGTGATTGTTGATGATTCTTTGTATCTGCTAGGAGGAAGAAATGTTTATGATTCTTTCCTTGGGGCGCAGGACGGACCTAAAAATTATGACAGGGACGTTTTAGTTTACCACGAAGGAGAAAAAGAAGGCTCCCTTTATCAGGTAAAAGCCTATTTTGAAGCAATCTGGAATGATTCGCTGTGTAAGACATGGAATGATAACCATTTGCTTTGGTTAATTCCCGGTGTAAAAAGGGCAGGGCAGGAACTGGAAAAACAGTACATTTCTCTGAAAAAACAGGAACCTGGATGGTTTCAAACCATATCATATCAAGAAAAAACAGTGGCGGCAAACCGGATTACACTGCTCTCAAACCCGACTTGTCTTTACAGCAAAGAACCGCAGGTGTTTTACGGTCTGTGCGAACTGATGAAGCAGGCCAAAAAAGAAGTTATCTGGCACACACCGTATATTATCAATAATGATTATATGTATGGTGAAATTGCAAAGATAGCCAAAGAGGTCCCTGAATTTACCATTATGACAAATTCAGTGAAAAATAACGGAAATCCGTTTGGCTCCGTGGATTATGCACTTCACAAGGATGAGGTGTTAAAGATGGGGGCGAAAGTGCTTGAGTACCACGGTGGTGTTTCTTACCACGGAAAGAGTGCGGTGATTGATGACAGGCTTGCAATTGTCGGTTCTTTTAACATGGATATGAAGAGTGCTTATCAGGATACAGAGTTAATGCTGGTGATTGACAGCAGGCCTTTGTGTGAGATATTGAAAAAAAGTTTTACTTCCTATCAAGAAGAAGCGGATGCAGCAGACGGTACAGTGGACAGTAAAGAGGAACTTTTTGATGATACAACAGGTGTGTTAAAAAAAGTTTCCAACTATGTAATCTCAAAGCTGAATCCGTATTTGCGATATTTGTTCTGATAATTTGTTGAAAAATTTGTAGAAATGGTGTATGATAAGGTGGACTATGAAAAAGTATGGAGGAATATCATGAGCGACAAGTTAAAAGTAGGTATCCTTGGCGGTACCGGTATGGTAGGCCAGCGTTTTATTTCGCTGTTGGAGAATCACCCTTGGTTTGAAGTAACAACAATTGCAGCAAGTCCAAGAAGTGCGGGGAAAACATATGAAGAGGCAGTAGGCGGCCGCTGGAAAATGCAGAAACCGATGCCGGAAGCGGTAAAAAATATAGTTGTAAAAAATGTAAATGACATTGAGGCAGTCAGCAGCGAAGTTGATTTTGTTTTTAGTGCCGTAGATATGACAAAAGAAGAAATCAAAAAGATTGAAGAAGATTATGCAAAAACCGAGACACCGGTTGTTTCTAACAACAGTGCACACCGCTGGACACCGGATGTTCCAATGATTGTACCGGAAGTAAATCCGGAGCATTTAGAGGTTATCGAGAGCCAGAAAAAACGTCTGGGAACAAAGAGAGGCTTTATCTGTGTAAAACCAAACTGTTCGATCCAGAGTTATGCACCGGCACTTACCGCATGGAGAAAGTTTGAGCCGACACTGGTTGTTGCTACGACTTATCAGGCAATTTCCGGAGCGGGAAAGACATTTAAAGACTGGCCGGAGATGGAGCATAATATTATTCCATATATTGGCGGCGAAGAAGAAAAGAGTGAACAGGAGCCGCTTCGTATCTGGGGTAAAGTTGAGAATGGACAGATTGTAAAAGCCGATGGCCCATTGATTACAAGCCAGTGTATCCGTGTACCGGTACTGGATGGACATACGGCTGCGGTATTTGTTAATTTTAAACAGAAACCAACGAAAGAAGAGCTGATTCAGGCACTTGTTGAGTTTAAGGGTGCACCTCAGGAATTGGGACTGCCAAATGCACCAAAGCAGTTCATTCAGTATTTAGAAGAGGATGACCGCCCACAGGTTGCTTTGGATGTAAATTATGAAAATGGATTTGGCGTTAGTATCGGACGTCTTCGAAAAGACGCATATTTTGACTGGAAATTTGTGGGACTTTCCCATAATACCGTACGTGGTGCAGCAGGTGGTGCTGTGCTGATGGCGGAACTTTTGAAAGCCAAAGGATATATAACAGCTAAATAAATTGGGAAAGGATGATGGGAATGAGTAAATTTCGTGTGCTGGTCAAAGGAATTGTGCAGTATCAGGATTCTTATTTAGCAGTGGAGCGCTGGTATGATGACCGTATTTTTGACCCTTATCAGTGGGAATTTATTGATGGGGAGATGGAATTCGGAGAGACACCGGAAAAAGCAGTAGAGCGCATTGTGGCGGAAAAAACAGGAGTGGCTGTTCAGGTAAATAAGCCACTGTACACCTGGGGATTTACCGCAGGTGAGATTTGTACATGTGGAATTGCTTTTCTGTGTGATGCACAGATGGATGAAGTGATTTTGGCAGAGGAACTTCGTGACAGTAAGTGGGTTCCAAAAAGCGAAATTGCTCAGGTAATCACCAATCAGGCAGTTGTTAAAGATATCGAGAAGGCGGGTCTGACAAGTAGTTTTGACCTGGATGATTTTGGAAAGGTGGATTTGTTTATTGAACCTATGGATTAAGAATGGACATGTTTTAGACCCTGCCAATCATCTGGATGAAGTATGTGATGTATATGTGAAAGAGGGAAAGGTTGCCTGTGTTGGCAGCCTTTCGTCGGATAAAATTCCAGACGAATGTACGGTGATTGATGCAGAAGGAAAATACGTGATGCCGGGACTTGTTGATTTGCATGTGCACCTAAGAGAACCCGGTTTTGAGTACAAGGAAACAATTTATTCCGGTACGCACGCGATGGCAAAGGGCGGTTTTACAGCGGTTTGCCCGATGCCAAATACAAAGCCTGTGACAGATTCTCCGGCAATGATTGAAAAAATTCTTAAGATTGCCAAAACAGACAGTCCGATTCGTGTTTATCCTGTTGGGGCTGTTACGAAAGGGCAGCTTGGCGAGGAAATGACGGATATTGCCGGTATGGTAAAAGCAGGAGCAAAAGCAATTAGCGAAGATGGCAAGTCCGTGATGAATGCCGAAATTTACCGTGAAGCGATGAAAGAAGCAAAAAAAGCGGGAATTCCGGTGCTTGCCCATTGTGAAGATAAAAACATGGTAGGCCACGGAGCAATGAATGCGGGGGAAAAAGCCAAAGAACTTGGAATCTGCGGAATCACCAATGCGGTAGAAGATGTGATTGTGGCAAGAGATATTCTTCTTGCGAAAGAAACCGGAGTTCATCTTCATTTGTGTCACTGTTCAACAAAAGACAGTGTAAAAATGGTTCGTATTGCAAAAAAGGATGGCGTCAGTGTATCAGCAGAAGTATGTCCACATCATTTTGCAATGACAGAGGATGAAATCGCAGGAGGCGATGCGAATTATAAAATGAATCCACCACTGCGAAGTGCTGCGGATGTAGAAGCTTTGGTGGATGGTTTAGCGGATGGCACGATGGAAGCAATTTCTACGGACCATGCGCCACACGGCGAAGAAGAAAAGAAACAGTCGATTGCAAAGGCACCGTTTGGAATTGTTGGTTCAGAAACGGCATATGCACTTTCTGTGACACATCTTGTGAAGACGGGAAAATTAACCCCGCTTCAGTTAGTTGAAAAAATGAGTACGAATCCATGCCGGATTCTTTCGGTACCAGGCGGAACACTTTCTGTGGGGGCACCGGCGGACATTACAATTGCGGATATGGATTCGGAATATGTGATTGATAAGAATACCTTTTTATCAAAAGGTAAGAACACACCATTTGATGGAGCAAAAGTCAATGGTCGTGTGTATTATACGATTGTAGGCGGAAACATTGTTTATCAATATGAATAAATGGAGGACACCATGATTGATCAATTAGTTGAAAAAATTAAAAAGACAAAGGCACCGGTTGTTGTTGGATTAGACCCTATGCTTTCTTATATTCCGGAATGGATTTTAAAAGATGCCATTTCAAAATATGGAGAGACCATGGAGGCGGCCGGAGAAGCGATTTGGGTATATAACAAAGGAATCGTGGATGCGGTTTATGATTTGATTCCGGCTGTAAAACCTCAGATTGCCATGTATGAGCAGTTTGGAATTCCGGGACTTGTGGCTTTTCAGAAAACAGTAAATTACTGCAAAGAAAAGGGACTGGTTGTTATCGGTGATGTGAAACGTGGCGATATTGGTTCGACTTCAACGGCTTACGCAAATGCTCATTTGGGCAGTGTGACCGTTGGGACTACCGTTTGCCGTGGCTTTGATGAGGATATGATTACGGTCAATCCGTATCTTGGTACCGATGGTGTGAAACCATTTGTTGATGTCTGCAAAGAGGAAAAGAAGGGTATTTTTGTTTTGGTAAAGACTTCAAATCCATCTTCCGGCGAATTTCAGGATAAGTTAATCGATGGAAAACCATTGTATGAGTTAGTTGGTGAACATGTGGCAAAATGGGGCGAAGATTGTGTTGGCTCCTGCGGTTACAGCGAGGTAGGTGCGGTTGTTGGTGCTACTTATCCGGAAATGGGTAAAGTGCTTCGTAATATTATGCCAAAAAGTTATATTCTGGTGCCGGGTTATGGTGCACAGGGAGGAACAGCAGATTCCCTTCGTCCATACTTCAATGAAGATGGACTTGGTGCAATTGTAAATTCATCCCGTGGTATTATTTGTGCTTACAAACAGGAGAAGTATGCTTCATTTGGTGAGAAAAATTATGCCGATGCTTCTCGTCAGGCAGTAATTGACATGATTGAGGACATTAACCGTATTTTCTAATAATTTTAGAAAATAGTTTTGGAAAGGAAAAGATGATGGCAAAGATACAGTGTATGGCAAAGGTAACGGAAGTTTCTGTTCTTGCAGAAGGGATTGTATCCATGTGGCTGTCGGCTCCGGGAGTTGCGAAATCGGCAAAACCGGGACAGTTTATTTCGCTGTACTGCGATAATTCGGATACACTTCTTCCACGTCCGATAAGTCTTTGTGAAGTGAATCAAAAAGATGGTCTTCTCCGCATTGTATTCCGCATTGTTGGTGCGGGAACAAAGGAATTTGCGGCGAAAGAAAAGGATGATGAAATCCGGATTCTCGGACCTTTGGGAAATGGATTTCCATTGGATGCTTGTGAAAAAGACAAGACGGCAGTGTTAATTGGTGGTGGAATTGGAATTCCGCCGCTTTTGGAACTTGCAAAGCAATTGCCTTGTAAAACAACGGTGGTGGTTGGTTACCGAAATGCCGATACTTTTTTGCAGGAAGAATTGGAAGAGGCGGCAGAGCGTGTTGTAATTGCTTCAGATGATGGCAGTATCGGAATAAAAGGAACCGTTTTGGATGCCATGGAAGCAGAAGGTGTGACCGGAGACTGTATTTTTTCCTGTGGACCAACGCCGATGCTTCGCGGTGTGAAACAATGGGCTTTTGAAAAACAGATTCCGGCGTGGATTTCAATGGAAGAAAAGATGGCATGCGGTATTGGTGCCTGTCTTGCCTGTGTGTGTGAGTCAAAGGAAATCGACTCGCATTCAAAAGTGAAAAATAAACGTATTTGTAAAGATGGTCCGGTCTTTTTATCGACAGACATTGAGTTATAAGGAGGAGGAAAATGAGCAAACAGTTAGAAGTAAATTTCGCGGGAATCACGTTTCCAAATCCAATAACGACGGCGTCCGGTACGTTCGGCTCCGGACTCGAATACAGTGAATTTGTGGATTTGAAGAAACTTGGTGCCGTGACGACAAAGGGTGTTGCCAATGTACCGTGGCCCGGAAATCCGACACCGCGTATTGTGGAAACCCACGGCGGTATGCTCAATGCCATTGGGCTTCAGAATCCGGGAATTGATACTTTAATTGCACGTGATTTGCCATATCTGCATGAACATGGTGCACATATTATTGTGAATGTGTGCGGGCGTTCCAAAGAGGATTATGTGGAAGTAGTTGAACGTCTTGCGGATGAAGACGTGGATATGTTAGAGATTAACATTTCCTGTCCGAATGTAAAGGCAGGCGGGATTGC